>ERZ808259.33-NODE-33-length-110653-cov-11.011944_pt1 | contig 110653 bp, 63 predicted proteins | sample MGYA00521279_ERZ808259 | MGnify/ENA primary metagenome ERZ808259 (study PRJEB31516, sample SAMN03275586) | gut metagenome | biome: mammalia-associated habitat; material: feces | host: Papio cynocephalus | place: Kenya | collected 2012-07-27 ...
GATGGCGTGTTGTTTCTTCTAAGGATTTTGTTTCACATCATTTGAAATAGAACAGATGGGAATTGCAAAATGAAAGACGCCTAAACAGCTCATCCTCTAACTCATGATAAAAATGGTTACTTGGAATCCGACTATTTGTTAAAAAGCATCAATCAAGTAATTGCTTATTAGAGAATGGCCGATATAAATTTTCTTCTATTGGCACTAAAACATACATTTTAGAATTTGAGCTTCATTTCAAAAAAACGCTTTTTTCTTTTAAGAAAAAGAATATTTCGATAGTGAGCGCCCTATTTATTTTTTTAGTAAATTCATAAATTAAACGTTGACAATATTTTTAATGATTTTAATTTAGAGCAATCTTCAAGAAAGGAGAATTGCGTAGATGATAAAACACAAACGGAATTCATTAATTATTCTATTTGCCACAGTGACTCTAATGAGTTGCTCTAGCTCCTCATCTGATACTCAAAGTAGCCAAACTGGTGAATTGAGCGAAACGGAACGATTATCCCAATTTATTACTAAAGCTAGGACAGGTTTTAAATTCATGGGTAAGAAAAACCAGAACTGTAAGGATTTATCCGGGAACGATTTGTTTACGAACACCTACTCTTATAATTATTCATTTGAAAACGATGAGAGCGGGACAAAAACAAAGCAGCGATATGTCTATAAATATAACGGCGAAAATCAATCTACTACGATTCAAGTTGTTAGGAGCCCTGATGGCTATGTCGCTCAAGAATATGTCAATTATAAAAATGAAATTTCCTATTACAAAATCACTGATGACGATGGCTACTATAGTTTCTATGACGAATATTTCTCTAATCCATTTTTGATAGTTGATGTTGATGATTTTACCTTTTTAGCGAAAGAAGGAGGGGCTTGTTCCTATTCCTTGGAGGATGACAAATTAAACTCTTTCGACTATTTCTTAACCGGCAATAGTGAGCCACTCACTAATCTCACTCTTACGGTAAAAGAAGATGGCACGGGCTCTATTACTAGTCAATCGGTTGGCTTTTCAGGAAGAACAAAGGATGAAGAGGGGAACTACATTCGTTGTTCTTGGACCTTCGAATCGAGTTTCACCTTGAGTGAATTGGGCAGTGTTGTACTAGAAGGCGCGACTGTTAGCGAGGCGAAGGACAATAGCGATTTAGCTTCGATTTTAGAAAACGTTAATGATAATTTCACTTTGACGTGTAGTCTCGTGAGCCCTGAGACTGGAGAAGAAGTCGGTACCAAGAAAATCAGCTATTTTGATGGTGAATCCTATTACATTAAATCTAGTAGCGACGATAACACGATGGTTAATGACTACCTTTATCACAAAGATCCATTCAACAGCGAGGATGATTCTTTGTACGAATATCGTTATGACGAAGCGAGCAAACTTTGGCATAAATCAGGCACTTCTGAAAGCACAAGCTATAATGTCTCGCCGCAAAAGAAAGATGTATTTGTCCCACATCTTAAAGAAATGAGCAAAGATATCTTTAATGAGAAAACAAATCAAGATGGCTATTACGTTGTTAATAACGAGGACGCTAAGCCTTTTGCAGGTGAAGGCTTCTTCTCAGATGCTGAAGTATTGCCATATTTCTCACTTGGATATGGTTCAAAGGCTAAAATCAAGAAAGAGGGAAATGACGTTATTGCTCTGGTGGATTTCTATTATCCATACGATTCCTCAACCGTTTTGAATGTTCAATACAAAGCTGTTTACTCTAACATCGGTTCTACTGCAATACCAGATGTCGATCTATAAGGAGAAGACCAATGAATAAACACATTAAGTTTGCCTTGTCTTTGGCTGGTATCCTCTTACTCCCGGGATGCGCCGAAGCATCTAATGAGGTAGATACGACCACACCTAACTTCGTATATCAAGAAATTAAAAAAGCGGCTATCTCTTACAAAATGAGGGCCCAAGAAACCGAAAAGATTACCAAAATGACTGGCGAAGAAATGGTGAAAAACCAATACCAATATGATGTCACTAATGTTCGCGGTGAACATTCAGCCATTGCTAAAACAATTTCGAAAGTGGCTTCTAGCGGCTTTGCCTCCTCTTCCTATTCTTATATCAAAGGCAGTAGGGGGTTTGTTGCTGAAGAAACGCTCAACTACAAAAACGAAGTCACCGAAGTGGAATCGTTTGATGAAAATGGCAGTAAAGTCGTTTATGACCGCGAATTCGCTAATCCCTTCTCTTTCTTAGTAAAAGGTGATGTTGCACCAATTAAAGAAAAGGAAGGACATTACGCGATTATCGACGCAAAGCTCCAACTTTTTGGGAGATATCTTCTTGCTCCCGGTTACCAAATTGAATCCACGGAACTTGTTTTTGAAGGAGAAAGTCTAAAACAAGTCCTTCTTGAATCAAAGAAATTCGAAATTACTTACCAAGACGCTTATTCAGGCAATTATATACTGAGTAACCTAAAATACACAGTCACTTGCAACTTAAGTGAGCTAGGAACGGCTACTTATTCTCATCTTGAGCCTGAAAAGAGCAAAGACAAAGAAAAAGAAGATATCCTTAGAACCGCTTTTACTAACATGGGAAAGAATTACACGATGATTATTAATTCCCATTATAAAGACGAGGAACCGAATACCGATTACGATAGCTATTGGTATTTCAACGGGACTGATGCTGTTTACCATCAGCAGCACCTAGATGATACGAGCAAGAGATTTGATCTTTATTACAAAAAAGACACTTCAAAAAGCGAAGATTTGCTTTATCTCTATCACTATAACGAGACCGAAAACAAATGGGATTACTACACGCCGATTTCCGGATCGAGTTATAACGTGAACCCACAAGATTATTCCTATTTCTCACCAAAATTTCTAGAAACCGCGCCTGAATTATTCGTTTATGAAGAAGAGCAAGATCGATACGTGTGCAAAAACACTAGTGCTTTGCCTTATTTAGGAAATGCATTCTTGGGTGGCGGATACTTATCTAGCTATTTCACTCTTGGTAGTGGCGATCAAGCCGAAATTTATCTAAACAAAGATAAAACCAAGGTCTCAAAAGTCGTTGTCGGATATAACGAAGTTGATAGTGAAGGATATGACGTTTCTCGATCCTATACATTAACGTTCCTTGATGTAGGAACAACAAAAATACCATCATTCGTGGAAGGATAAATATTATGAAAAAGAAAATTATATTGAGCAGTTTGTTTGCATTATCGCTATTTGCGCTCCCTTTAACTGCTTGTAACGAAGAAGGAGGGAGCGATCCTAGCGGAAGTGTCGCTACAGCGACTATTTCCATTAAAACGCCCTCGAAAACTAGTTTTGAAGTGGGGGAAAGCGAAACCTTAGAAGCCGAGCTTCTCAATTTCCCTGAAGGAACGATAGTAAATTGGTATTCGAGTAATGTCACGGTAGTAAGCGTTTCCCAAAAAGGGAAAATCAACGCTTTAGCGGAAGGAACTAGCGAAATTACCTGCAAAGCAGGGGAAGCGACTTCCGCGCCATTAGTGATAACGGTAACGCCAAAGAAAGTACCTTCGATTACCCTAAAAGCGCCATCGAAAAGCGAAATCGAAGTCAATGAAGAAATTCAGCTCTCTTTTGATATCAAAAACACTGACAAAACCGATGTTACCTTTGTCGCCGATAACGATAACGTCTCCATTACGAGTGCTGGATTAGTGAAAGGATTAAAGGTTGGCACTAGCAAAATCCATGCAGAACTCGATGATATTAAATCAAACGAAATCACTTTGACCATTCTAGAAGAAAGCAAAGAATTAACGGTTTCTATTGAAGCGCCAACTAATAAATATCTCATTGTTAACGGCACTTTCCAACTTACTAGCAAAGTCAAAGGCAACGTTAATAACTACCCTTTGGAATTCGTTTCAAGTAACCCTGCCGTGCTTTCTATTAATGAAACTGGGATGGTTACTGCGTTAACCACCGGCTCAGCGTCCATAACGCTAAAAGTTCATGATGTTACATCAGAACCAGTAGAATTCACCGTTTTAGCTAGCTATTCTCCCGTTGAATCCGTTTCTTACGAATCAACGAGCATTGAGATTGTAAAAGGGGAGCCATTCACTTTCACAAATGTTACGATTCTCCCCGAAACCGCTGATCAAAGCTTCACTTTAGAATCCGCTGATTCGAAGCATGTCGCTGTAGACGGGGATACGATTACTGGTTTGGTCGCTTCAGATGATTCCGTCCTCGTTACTATCCATGCAGGGGAGAAAGCCGCCTATGTCGCCGTAACGGTTAAATCTGCGTTTGACGCTTATGTTCCTGCGATTAAAGCTAAACTACAAACTGCAGATCAAAAAGAAGCCACAATGGCAAGCAAGGTCACCTCTATTTCCAAGATCAAGACGAGAACGGGGTTGATACTACTTACGATAAATATGATTTTAACGTTTATAGTGATAATCGAACTGCTACTAGACACAAAAAGAAATCAAAATATTCTTCAGGTAATAAGAACGAAAGAATTTCTTTCACTTACTGTAACGATGATTTGATTCAGTATACCGAAAGCTTTGATGATGACGATAATCCTATCGGTACACCAGATGCTACGAAAAAAGACGTTGTCGATAGTGGGGCTAGTTATTCTGAAGTCAATAAGTCCATTGCCTTAAACGCTGTAACCTATCCTTATGTTGGTAGTTTCGACACATATTCTTCGAAATGCGGATTTGCGAAATATGTTTTGAGTAACTACTTTAATTCTTCGTTTTTCGGTACATCAAATGCTGAAAACAAAAACTCGTTCCAATACTCTAAAGCGTTAGACGGTGAGGTTTATACGCTTAAGATGGATTCAGTTAGTAGTTATGCTAAGAAATGCATTGAATTAACACTTTCGTTTAATAATGACCTCCTCGTCTCTGTGAATGGCAAATTAACAAATTATGATATTGATTGGGACGATAATGTCACTCTAGAGGGTTACACAATTATTGATGGTGTTTTAGAAAGTGGAACTAGAGAAGCCTCTACGGGACTATTTGATCCAGACAGCATGTATCTTACTGATTTCGACGCTGAATTCTATACCGGATATGGCTCAAACAAAAAAATAGGCACGGAATTTGCTCCTGGCGTAAATGTGTCTTTTGACTTTATCAATACTTTACCTTCAACTTATAATGCCGCAGTCGATACAGGATATCTAACGGTTGATGAGCAATATAAATCAAAAGTTACAATTTCCGGTAACTATATCGCCGCTAATGAAGAGATTGAAGATCTCCCAGTTACAATTCATGCCGCAAAATTATCCAAAACATTCCATTTAAAATTTGCTGAGCAAAAAACCAAAACCTTGACTTACGATGGAGCCACTAAAATGATTGCTGGCGATACGATTTCTTGCAAAGTGAAATTTGACAAGAATACCGCTATAGACATCGTGTATTCAATCACTAGCTCTAATGCGGATAAAGCAACAATTACGAAAGGATCTCTATACTCGTATTCCGGATACGAAACCTTCACATTTAAGGCGACCGATGCTGGTACATATTCCATCAAGGCGCACGATAATAAATCTGGTCTAGATATGACTCAATACATTGTTGTTTATGAAAATAGCAATGCTGGGATTGTAGAATATTTAGGAAATGTCACACCTCAAAGATATGGCAACTATGCTACAGAGCCAGTATTAACAAAGAATGATGACACATCCTTCTCGTTATCTTTCAAGTATTTATATGATTGTGGTTATGATACCGTCACGGATACAATCAACACGATATTTACTTATTCGGATGGTGCGTTCGCGATTGCAAGTTCTACTTCTACAAATGGGGTCATCGTTAAAACTATGGCGTTCTATAGCGGTCACACTTCGTTAAGTCTTACATTTGATTACCCTGATGACGGGGAAGATTATTCTTGCACTCCAGTAACTATCTCTTTGAAATAATGCCTTAACAAATTGGCTGTTCGATTTCAAAATAAAACGGGCAGCCAATTTTTCATGGCTTTGAAACATATTTAGTGAAAAAGCAAATTAATGATTGAAAATCATTTTCATATCTATACAATTCCGAAGTATTTATATTAAAGAAAGGGATGTATTGATGATGAAAAAGACATTGTTTGGACTTATTCCGCTTCTATTTGCTTTAGTCTCTTGCCGGACTGGTGATGTTACTTCTAGCGAATCAAACGGCTTAGATTCTAGCGATAGCGTAACAAGCGGCACTACTAGTTCAGAAAACTCAGGATCAAGTGAAGAAAATCCTGGTGGTAGCGAAGAAGAACCTACTGATGATGACGATGATAATGACGAACCGGTCCCTCTATCGTTTAAATTCGCTATTGCAGGGGAGGAAGCTGTACTTACTAGAGTACGAGGAAGCGATAAAGAAATTACTATTCCCGCTAATTACGAAGGAAAACCCGTAACTAGAATCGGGGAAGACGCTTTCTCTGGATTAACTAAGCTTAGAAAAGTTGTGATACCAGAGAATGTAAGAGAGATAGAGGCTAGCGCTTTTAATTCTCTCACGAATTTGGATGACATTACTTTCCCTTCTACTTTGCGAGTTATCGGTAATTACGCTTTCGCGAATATTCCTTATATAGAGACGGTCACTCTTCCTGAGGGCCTAGAGGAAATCGGTAGCGCTGCTTTTTCCGGATGCGAAAAGCTAAAAGAGATTTCCTTGCCATCTTCTTTAAAGAGAATCGATGGGAATGTTTTTAGTGGAGACCCTAAACTCAAAGTTACCACTTATGAAGGAATCGATTATTTGGGCAATACTACTAATCCTTATTTACTAGCGTATGCCTTAAATGAGAGCAATATCTCTCCTACAAGCGTGAGCTTCCATAGTGACACAAAATTAATCGGTCCTTCTTTGCTTGAAGGGGAAAGTAGCGTCACCTCTATCACCTTAAATGAAGGATTAATCTTCATCGGGGGTAGTTCATTCCGCGAGACTTCTATTACGGAAATCTCCATCCCTTCTTCCGTCAAAACGATTTCAGAATACGCATTTGAGAGTTGCACAAAACTAGTGACTTGCACGATTAATGGCGCTTCCTTGGAAACGATTGAGCACGAAGCTTTTACCGGGGCTAGCGCACTTACTAACATTACTATTCCTTCTAGCGTTAAAGAAATTGGCTCTTATGCCTTTTCTAAGTTCGATGACGCTAGTTCTCTACAATATAACGTTAAAGATGGCGGCCGTTATCTAGGCAATAGCGAAAACCCTTATTACGCCTTTATTGGGCTAGAAGATAATAACGCTACTTCCTTTTCTTTGAATAACGCTACCGTTTTAATGGCTGGGCAATGCCTAAGGTTTGCAAAGAATATCGCTTCTTTTACGATTCCATCCAGCGTCAAATACATTGGTCAAGAAGCGTTTAACCAAATGACTTCTTTAACTTCAATCGTTGTCCCTGAAACGGTTATCACGATAGGGGGAGGCTTATTCGGGAGCTGCGAGAAATTAACGAGTATCACCCTAAATAACGCCCCAACCGTAATTGGATCAGGATTTGCTGCTTTTTGCACTAATTTAACTAGCATCAATATTCCATCCAGCGTGAAGAAAATCGAGGCATCGTTCCTTATTAGTAGCAAAGCGATGCAATCGCTTGTTATCCCTAGTAACGTTACGGAAATCGAGAAAGAAGCTATTACTAGTTCTAACAATCTTAACGTGTTCGTTGAAGCGACGAAAAACCTTGATTTATATGAAAGCGGTTGGTTTAGCGGTGTGAAAAAATGTTACTACGGGAACACTTGGAGTGACGTAAATGGCGTTCCAACCCCAAACAAATAATTTAGGAGAAATCGAATCATGAAAAAGAAAATATTATTGACGCTTTGTGCGTCTTTACTTAGTTTAGGACTTGCTTCTTGCGGAGAGGATAATAGCTCTTCAGATCCTGCAGGGTCCGAACCAACCTCGACACCAACTTCAACCGGGAATGCTGCCTTCGATAAAATTACAGGCCTACTTGCCGCTTCAAACGCGCTTGATGATTCTAAAATCGTAAGCGCTAGTTTAAGCGTTATGGGTAATGAGTGGCGGACTGTTGAAAGTGAAGACGCACTTACTGGTAAGAAAACTAGCACTCACAAAATCACTCGTTATGAAGGCCAAAAGAACGATTTAACGTTTTATTCCGATCAGAAAGCGAAAGTTGAAACGCAAGATATCATCTCTAATACAAATGGAACGGAAACCGTCACGAAAGTGCAACATCTTTATGGTGAAGCACATGGTTTGCTCATCGATCTTGCTTCCGACTATCGTGATGATGCCTATGAGGTGAATTTGCTTAAATCAGGCAGTTCTTCAATCGCTACATCCAATCCAAAAGACGATGAGATTATTCGGGAAGACGCTAACAAAGTTCTTAATAAGGGTTTAATCGAAAAAAAATCGTATGGGGCAACGAGCTATTTGCTAGGTAAATATTTTGAAGGAGACAAATTCTTTGGCACTAATGAAGCAAAGGATAACGCTACATTAGAAACTAATGGCAACAAATATACCTTAAGCTCGACTTTTGCTTCAAAAGATGATGTCGAAAATCCTTTAGTCGAAGAATATAAATTTAATTTCGAATTCGATAATGGTGGCTACTTAATCGCTTTGGATGGCTCTTTAGCGACTTATGCCGCTACGATGAGCAGTGAGCAAGCTCTTGATCGTACTCCTACAACGGAAAAGGGATTAAAATCCTATGAATGGGTTATTGATTTCAAGCAAACATTAGGCACAAGAACCGCTAGTGGTGTCGACTTAGAGCAATACTTTTTCACTGATAAAAACGAAATCAATATTAGTTTCCGCGCCGGACCAAATTGGGGCGAAGATATCGATCTCACGACAAACGGAGAGAAAAACAAAGAATATGTCATTAAAGTTGGTGTAGCGTCAGGAAGCGGCGTTCCTAATATTGATAAGGTTCATCTTTATAAAGTAGAGAGAAACGGCAGTGTCGCAAGCAAAGATTCTTACGAAATTGGCAAAAACGACTCTAACGAAGAAACCATCAAGCTCAAAAAAGGCGGGGAATACATCCTCCATTTTAAGTCCGCTTTAGTTGAGGATATTACTAAGGAAGCAACGATTGTTACGAACGATCTTACAAGTCTTGCGTTTAAAGAAAGAGACGATGCTAAATATGGTCCTTCTAAAGATGAAGAATATTTACCTGAGCATATTTTAGCTGGCGAAACGCAGTTTACTTTAATCACCAAACCAACAAACGCAACGGATGACGTGACAGTCGAGATTCTCAATAACGACATTGGCGCAACGATTTCTAAAGTCGAAGGTAGTTCATTTACTTATAAATTGGTTACGGCGAAAACTGGCACAATTACTGTAAAGGCCGTAAGCGCATCGTTAGGCGAAGAAAACGCCGTTACAAAAGAAGTAAAGGTGTACGCAAATACTGATGAAGGAATCGCTTCTTTCCTTTCGGAAACAAACTGGGTAATTCAAAACGCAGGCGCTACACTTAAGAACTTAACATTTACTTCAAGCACCTCAACAAGTGGAATGATTTCATACACGTCCTCTCTTAAGGACGGTTTTACGGCTACTGGTACGTTTTCCGTGAATGGAGGCCAGGTTATTCTTGAAACGACGAGCTGGGATCCAAGTAGTGTAAAAGGCACTTGCAGTTTACAATATGTTAAAGTTACGCCAGGGCGCGGCGATATTGATGTTAAAACAAATCCAGGTATTGCGTATTTTATGCAGAACTAATTTCTTGGAGACACATTCATGAACAAACACATTTTCCTTTATTCTTTGCCGTTTCTGCTTGTTCTCGCTAGTTGTGGCTCTTCCGCATCTAGTGAGAGTGAGGCTCCTATTGAAGACAAAACTCAATTAGAAGTAGCCTTAAAGAGCCTTAAGAATGGCTACAATATCGAATATCTTACAAAGCAAGCCAATAAGGTCGTTGGTGGGTCTGGCTCAGTAACTACTTATCAGTCCTACCACAATTCAATGGCGAGCGAAAATATTTATCGCCATATCGCTTGTAAAGAAACTACAGGCAATAAGCCGACAAAAGACAAAGTCAGTAGCGATGAGACTTATCAAAACGACAATGGCTATACCACTTTTAGCACGCTGAATTATGAGAATAGAATCATTACGACACCAGTTGTGAAAGAATACAAAGATGTTTCTTGGAAAGCTTCTCATTATGGCAATTTATTCGCTTCTTTAACGAAGGATGACTTTTCTAAAGACGGGAGTACCTATACGTTAAAAGGCGATTTGAAAGCATCTACCAACGCTGATATCGTCGCGCAGTTATCTGGATCTTTGACAAGCGGGATTTCCGTTTCTTCTTTCTCCTTGAGTTTTGCTGACGATGGATCAATCAGCTTTAAGGCAAGCTACAAGCCTTATTCCATCATTTATCTAACGGAAATCGAAGTTAGTGAATCTTTTGAAGGAAAATTTCTTTCCTTAGGAGAAGTGGTTAATCCACCCGCTCCGATTGAAGCGGAAGAAGACAGTAAATTCTCTGCCGCTTTCGAAAAGCTTTCGAAACTTAATTTCTCTACCAACGTGAAGAATTATGAAATCCGTTATAAGGATGGTAGATACGAGGAAGTGGCAAACGGAACCGCGAGCGTTACCCCGAATAGTTTCGCTTACACGATTTATGATGAGAATAATAAAATCACTGACGATAGTGTCTATTATTCTAATGGGGATTCCGTTCAAAAAGCCGCAAAATACGATACTGAGCTTTACGCTAGCGGCAAGCCGGCTAACACTAAGATTTCTTCTTATTGGCCTAGCCTTGCTGTCTCTAATGCTTTCTTCACTAAAGAAGGAAACACCTATACCTTAAACAAAAAATACGCTTATCTATTTAGCTCCACTCTTCAATTTACGCCTTTCGTTTCTGATAAGATTGGCGATTTAAGCATTACCATCGAAGACGACAAAATCACCATCAAAAATGAGAATGATGGCGATGGAAGAAACACTTTTGGCGCGAAGGAAGAAATCGTTTATGAAGGGTTCGGAACCCAAAAAGCGATCGACATCTCTTCCGTGAAGATGGACGCTTCTACTTTGACGTGGGATAAAGCCATCCGTAGCGCTTCAAAATACAAAGGCCTTCTTACCGCTATCGGAGGAAAAGCGTTCTTAGACAAGATCCCTTATTTTGGAGGGCTATATAGCGAAGCGGGCTACGAAGATGATTCGCTTTATGCTTTCCCGTTTTTGTACACTTGGATTGATTCTCCTAGCGATGGTGAAGTGTTGAAAAACAAATACGCAAGCGAATTAGTGAATAACGGCTTTAAAGCTAACACAAGTCAAGAGGATGACGTCGTTACTTATTCTCTTACAATCGACGGAAAGACATTAGAAGTGCTTCCCGACTACGATGAATCGTATGATGCTCTTACTGGCGTAAGCACTGGCCAATATTATTTTGCAATCGCATTTAGCTTAACGGATAGCAAATAGATATTGATTCTAAATTTAACTAATTGAAGCTTATTTTGCTAAGATAATGACGATTGACTGCAAACGAAAGAGCCTATCTTATCGCTTGCAGTTTTCCTTTTTGAAAATGAAAGAGGAGCAAAAACATATCATTTTTTGCAAATAAGGCACTAAAGAAAACTTACATTTTTGCAAATAACGATTGAAACAAAATATACACTTTTGCAAATAACTGCATTATTAACATTTCAAAATTTGCAAATCATCGTTGATATTTTGTTCGTTTGATATAAAGTTAAATTAGAGGATAGATGCATGTTCAAGCGAAAAATATATGAAGATTTATTAAAATGGAAAAATGAATCTAATGGTTCTTCTGCCCTTCTTATAGAAGGCGCAAGAAGAATTGGAAAAACTACTGTTGCTGAAGAGCTTGGTAAAAACGAATACCCTGCGTTTTACACAATAGACTTTTCGATCGTATCCGATGAATTTAAGAATAATTTTGCAAGCCTTCTTGATATGGATGATTTCTTCTCTCGATTGTTTTTGGATTTGAGAATCCCCCATCTGCCTAAGGGGAGTCTATTAATTTTTGATGAAATTCAGTTTTGTCCAAAGGCAAGACAAGCGATTAAAAGATTGGTCGCCGATGGTAGATATCACTATATCGAAACTGGCTCCTTGGTTTCCATTAAAGAAAATACAGCAGATATACTAATCCCTTCCGAAGAGGAAACGATTCAGATGTATCCTATGGATTATGAAGAATTTTTGTGGGCCATTGGCGCTAATTATGAAGCAAACATATTTAAAGATTGTTTTAAAAATAGAAAACCATTCAATCAGAAATACCACGAAGCCTTTATGAGAAATTTCAGATTGTATTTAGCTCTTGGTGGAATGCCGAAAGTTTTATCGGCGTATTTGACTAATCATGATTTTTATGACGCAGAAAAAGAAAAGAAAAAAATCATTAATCTTTATGAGGATGATTTGAGAAAAATCGATAATAAATACGGCACCATTTGCTATATGGTTTGGAAACAAATTCCAGCCATGTTATCTAAACATTCGACTAGGTTTATCGTCTCTTCGGTTGATCAAAGAGCGGACTCTATCTTATTTAAAAACACTTTAAATAAATTGGAAGAATCGAAAATGGTTTTACCAGTTTTTAAATGCAATGATCCAAGTGGCGGATTCGCATTAACCAAAGACGAGACTGCGTTTAAATTATATTTTAGTGATGTCGGCTTGTTCGTTTCGCTTATTTATACGAGTAGCAAAGGCGATACTCGCGACATTTATCAAAGGATTGTCTTAGATAAATTAAGCATGAATCTTGGGATGCTTTTTGAAAATTATGCCGCACAAGCATTATTAGCTAAAGGCTATGAACCATATTATTATTCATGGAGCGAGACGAAAGACGAAAAAACCAAAAATTATGAAATTGACTTCCTTATCAATTTAAATGGGAAAACTACGCCCATTGAAATCAAGTCTAAGAAAGCCTCGTCTTTGTCATCCCTAAATGAATTTAACAATAAATGTGGCAAAAACATTGGTGAAAAATATATTGTAAAACCAAAGCCTTTATCTTATGGGGATAATCTCACTAATTTGCCTTCCTATATGCTTTTTACCTTGTAGCTAGGGTTCTATAAACTTTAAGCTAGCGGGCTACATTCCGACGTTTTGAATATATTCGACTCGAAAAGCCGCAAAGGAAAAAGCAATTTGGTTTTGCTGACGGCTTTAAAACTTATAGGTAGCTTCTCATCGTTTGGAGTTTTTTCTCTTTCAAGTAGCGGAATAGACGCATGAATTCAAATTGTTTCTTGCCTTAATAAATCCACCATATAGATAGGGAAATATGTCTTTTTATCGACGACTTCTACGTTACAATCACCAAAAATGAAAGCTTGATGAATGTCGTACGCTTTATTCGCGAAAAGATTGTTTAATGCGGAATGTTCCTTGTAGTCTTTGCCCGATTTTACTTCGATTGGTAACGCCTCATCTTTATAAGTCACAAGGAAGTCTACCTCTCCTTGTTTCTTGCTAGAAAAATAGAATAAGTTATTGTATCCAAAGCCATGGCATAATAGTTCTTGTGCGACGGCATTTTCAAAAATGCCACCGAAATTGATATCTTTTTCGTGGGCTAGTATTTTTTCTTGGATTCCGGTAGATAAATAGCGGTAACAGAGCAATCCGACGTCGTTAGCGAACAACCTAAGTAACTTGTCATTTTTGCTTAATAGCAATGGAAACTTCGACTTATTGACACTATAAACCGGAATTGCAATTCCGGCATCTTTAAGCCAAAGAAAATCGTTCTCACAACGTAACAAAGAATAGTTTTTATCTGCTTTGGAAAGGATGAACCGTTTTGATTTGCTACTTAATTCGCTAGGTATCAAGTCATAGACGTTAACGATATAGGGGCGATCAAACTCATTCGCGTATTTTGTGATGTCTACTTTGTAATAAGTTTCAATTGCTTTATGCGCAAGATGCGTTGCCGCTAAATCATTCGTTTTCGTAAACGTTTGTACGGCATCAGGCATTCCTCCAACCATAAGATATTGGTAAAAGAGATTGGTCATTTTTTCATGAATGAAAGTAGGAACTTGCTTACGTTTTTCATAGCAATCTTTTACCTCTTGAATAACTGGGGCTTGGACATTATTGGCCCAAAGAAACTCTTCGAAATCTAACGGGTACATCGTTTCTTCATAGAGATATCCAGTTGGCTCTAAAGCAATATTGAACGTAGTTACGCCTAATAAGGATCCAGAAAAGATAAAACGATAACGACCATCCATAACAAAGCCTTTTGCCATTGTTTGGAAATCAATGTCTTTGGCTAGTTGAATCTCGTCAATAAATACGACCGTTTTGGAAGGAACTAGGGGAGAAGGAGCAAAAGCGGAAACAACGAGCAAAAAGTCTTTCACGTCTTTTGCCTGAGAAAAAGCAGGGATAGCTTGAGAGTTTAGAGCGAGGTTTATGTAAATGTAGTTTTCAAAGTGCTTTTTACAAAAATCATCAATAAGGTAAGTCTTACCAACTTGTCGCGCTCCATCCACTAATAACGCCTTGTTTGTGGCGAACCATTTTTCTAGTTTTTCTTCGAATTTCCTTTTTAATATATTCATCCTCTATAGCACTCTATTAAACTTTTCCAACCCTAAAAATGTCATGTTTCTAAACTTTTCCAACTTTTTGGCAGAAAGCAAGTAATTATCGGGTGATTGTAGGCCACCAGTGCACAATACTCATCAAGTAACTTGCAGTCTTCCCCTTTTTAGGCCTATTTTCACTTGCAGTTTTCCCCTTTTTAGGCCTATTTTCACTTGCAGTTTTCCCCTATAGACCTCCATAATATGATTTGAAAAGCAAGTTTTATGTTAAAAAGAAAAGTATTTGATCGACTATTATCTTGGAAAAGCAACCGGAAACAAGCCCTCCTTGTGACAGGCGCTAGACAAGTTGGCAAAACATATTCGATTTTGGATTTTGCGTCAAAGAATTTTGAATTTGTGGTTTCAATCAATTTCGCAATGCGCCCGAATTTGATTGATTTATTTGCAAAACTCAAAGATTCTCAGGAATTATTGATACGTATTTCTGCAATTGAAGGCGCGAATATGGTTCCTTACAAGACCGTGATTTTTCTTGATGAAATTCAGCTTGTATACCAAAGGAGAGAAGAACTTAAAAATGAAGGCAAAATAGAGCCTGGCTCTCAAGACGTCATTACCGCGATGAAAGCCTTGGTAATAGATGGAAGGTACCGTTTTATTTTAAGTGGTTCTATGCTTGGAACCACCCTTAATGACATTCTTCTAACTCCTACTGGATATATGGACATCATCAACATGTATCCACTTGATTTTGAAGAATATTTATGGGCAAAAGGCGTTGGGGAAGACGCTATTAGTTACGTTAAAAAATGCTTCGTTAATAAGGAAATGGTGGACGAGCCTACTAACCGCTTGTTCTTAGATTATTTTAGAGAATACGTTTTAATTGGTGGCATGCCAGAAGCCGTAACAACCTTTTTAAAAAGCCAAAATCTTCATTTAGTTCAAAACGTACAAGAACAAATCGCAAATACTTATTTCTTGGATATGACAACTTATATTCATGATAACGCAATGAAATTACGGGTAAGAGAGATTTACAAAGCGATTCCTTCTGAATTAAACAGCAAAAATAAAAGATTTGTCAGTTCCCATGTTATCGAAAAGGATTATTTGAGAAAGAAAAACATTGACGACGAATTTCTTTGGCTTACTAATGCAGCAATAGCTATCCCCGCTTATAACGTAACGGAATTAATTCTTCCTTTATCTTTGGCGAGTGAAAGAAAGACTCTAAAATTGTTCATGAATGATATCGGGATGCTAGACTCGTTTCTCTTTGTAACGGGTATCCGTGAGAAAATATTAAGCAACGATAAAGTTATCAATTTCGGCGCTCCTTATGAAAATGTGGTAGCGGAAGAGCTATATGCCCACGGATACAAAGACGCCATTTATTATTACAATTCAAAAAAACATGGAGAAGTGGACTTTGTCATTGAATATGAAAATGAGGTCTTACCAATTGAAATCAAGTCCGGAAAGACGAACGAGATGAATGTTTATAACCATACAGCTCTGAATAACGTAATGAAGATGTATCCAATTCCATTCGCTTTTGTTTTTGGTGAGTGCAATGTGACGAAAGAAAATGATCGTGTGATTCAATTTCCGATATACATGATTTCGTTTTTATAAATCTTATAATCGACAATTACTTGGTTTTTCGCGATTTGTTGGTATTAGTTTAATAGCCAATTAATTAGATTGATCGCTTTTATTCCTTCATAAACTTCTTCTGTTTCATCTAAAGACAGTATTATTTTTTCGTAGTTGTCATTTATCTTCATCAGAGGTGCTAATTCTCTATTTCGAATTTCTTCGCTACTTAATGATTCACTTACCTGAAAATATATTTTTTCTTTAGGGCTAGTGGCAATAAAATTAATTTCTTTAGCATCAATCTTCCCTATTGCGACATCATATCCTCTTCTCAAAAGCTCAAAATAGACGATATTTTCTAAAATGTGCCCCCGATCTCTATCTCTTAAACCCAATAAATAATTGCGGAATCCAATATCGGAAATGTAATACTTTCCTAACGTTTTTAAGTATTGCTTCCCTTTTATGTCGAACCTTTTTGTTTCGTAAAACAAATACGTTTCCGTTAATGCATCGACATAACTTTCGATGGTATGCGTGCTTGGACTACCTTTTTTCTTTCTTTTCGTAATCATTCCCTCATTCATTAATGCGTTACCAATTGATGAAAAGGAAACATTTAAGCCAATGTTATCCGCTAAAAACAATACTAGTTTTTTTAGTAGCAATGGATCGGTTACCGTTCTTTGGCCTCTTCTTTTTTCTCTTTCTAGAATGTCTCTAGTTATGATTGTGTTATATGTGCCTTCAAGGAGCATAAACGCTTTCTCTTGGTCTAAGCCAACGTCTTTTATACCGGGCATGCCGCCGAATCTTAAATAGGCATTGAAGGCTTCTTTTAATGAGTAATGGATTCCATTTCCATCAATCACTTCCGTTTTTGTTTCGCCAAAGGCACCTATGATTTTTTTAACTTCAAAGTCATAGAAGTATAAAAACTCTTTGAAGGACAAGGGAAGCATCTTTATTTCGACGCATCTTCCCGCCAGATAGGTCGAGTATTCGCTTGATAATAAGTAAGCGTTAGAACCTGTAACGCATATGTCGGTATCAAATTCGACTCTAAAAGCGTTAATCGCGTTTTCCCAGCCGTCGACTCTTTGTATTTCATCAAAAAAGAGATACATCCTTTTATTAGGAACGATTTTCTTTTTGACATATTCATAAACCTCTTTATAGGACATTAAGGAGAATTCCATTTTTTCAAAATGCATTTCAACAATTTGGTTCTCGCTTTTACCTTCTTCAAGAAGATGTTTAACCATCAATAGCAAAAGCTTAGACTTTCCGCTTCTTCTGATTCCGGTGATAACTTTGATGGGCTCTTTGTCTTGGAACGCAATCAGCTGCTTTAAATAGATATCTCTGTTTTCAAGGTTCTCGTTATTTATCATATGGTTTTCTCTCTATTATTTTCTTATAAAAAACAAACCGGTCTTCAAAGCTTTTGCAATCAAAAGCAAAAACTTTTAAAAACCGAAACTTTTTGCAATGGAATGCAAAAATATACTTCTGGTTGTTGTTTCTGCAAAAACGTTTTTGATAAACGTTTAGATAGCTCGATGAATATTCAGTTAATACAAATAAATAGCCGCGATAAGCAGAGAAAAAGCTTCAAAAATTCGCCCTTCAAGCCTTTAAATTCACGAATTTATTCCTTCAGAATGTTTTTTCATTAATGACGTAGTTAAACCGAATGTTAATTCCAATCTTTCATCATGCCTATATCGATTAATAAAGTGCAATTTTTCATTTATATAAACAAGATTATTATAATCTAGATTATATAAAAAGAAGGGTGCCTTATATGTCATTACTTCGCGGTATTCAGTTGTGAAATATTATCTTTTCGTATTTATTATTTGTTTGAGGACACCTTTAACGGGATGTAAATCAAAAATAGCGGACTTTGAGGGCCCACTATCATTGTCTTTTATGAAAGTTTCTATTCCAACAAATAGGAACGATAACATTTATGAATCAAGCATTATTAAGGGTAAAGTAGAATCCGCCTTTGAGAATCCCTGCAAATCTTACTTTGATTTTGCCTAGATTATATTCTTCAGCGCCGGGTAAAGATGGCGTTTCAGCCTTTTTAAATCCTTTTTTAAGGAGCGCTTGTCGATACATTTGATAGAAATCAGCGTCAATCCCTGCTGTGGTCTTATTCGATAATTGAATTTGATCGCTTATCGAATAATCGCTTTGCCATTGCTTATAAGTTTCTTCTAAATATAGATAAGGGATATTTTTTGCTTCTTCGCCATAGAACGATTCAAAGTTAGTGGCGATTGTTTCATCCTCATTCGCCCAAGAAGTCGGCTCTTCAAAAGCGGGTAAAGACAATAAAGTGCTTTTAGCGCCTTCTTGTAAAGAAACATTATCATATTTGAATGTCACTTCTTCCTCTCGCGAGTTGATGATGTCCCAGTCATAAGTGAATGTGACTTTACTGAGTAATCCATCATCGCCTAAATTGAATTTTGCAGTTTCAGGGAACATAAGCGAGGCGTTGTAATTAAGCGGTAACCCTTTGCTCACGTAAGAAAGCGTGTGATCACGAAGGACGTATGTCTTATCGTCTTTCTTTTCAAATAACGCACTGGAAATATTGTGTGGACTAACGGAAGTGATATCTCCTTCTTTGCTATCTGAGCGAGGATAATAATTCCCGTCTTCCGTCATAATGAAAGATTGGATGCCATTGTCCTTTTGGTAGTAGCCAGTGGCAGTTACTTTCTTTCCGCCGAATGTTGTTGTAGTTTCTTCATCATAATAAACCCTATCCGTGTAAGTAATGATTTCATGAGGAGAAGTGGCCAATGCGTCCTTGAAAGATATTTGATAAGGTTTAGAGCCATCAAAAGCAGCGAAAGCTTGGTCAAGCTCTGGTATTTTTAATGAATCCGATAAATCCGTTAAGGTAGTGAAATCACTCTTCTCAACTAATTCGCAATTTAAGATATAACGGTAAACAAAAGAATCGACGCCGTTATCGTATTTTGAAAGAGGGAATTCAAAACGGGCTCCATTTACTTGCTTATTTTCGTCAAGGGTAAGATACATTCTTTCTGGGACGCCTTTAATATCCATTTGACCAAAGAAATCCTTTGGTCGATTGGCTAAGCGACCATAGTAAACGTATTCGCCATTCTCTAATCGGTAACACTCTTTTTCTTCTAGAAGTTTTGCCTTTAAATCAGGAACAAGATCATTCCAATCAAGGTATTTTTCGTAAAGCTTCTCTGTGACTTTTCCCGTCTCGTCATAACCAACTTCATAAGCGTAACCATATTCGTGACGAGTAATGATATCGCTAGTGGTGGTCTCTGTTTCGGGATCAATCGTCATGATTTCAGCTTTGTTTTTGCTTAGCAAAAGCTCTGAAGCGAGATTAACGCCTTGGTCAGTTCCATCAATATAGACATGAGCTTCGTTATGAAGCTTAATCCGCTCGTTATTATCTAAATCAAAGCGAGATAGAGTATCAGACGTCAGGATAGTTTTGCCAATGGAATAATGTTCGGCGACATATTTATCCAAAGTCGGATGCGTGGCCTGGCCGATATTGCTAATAAGAGTTTGGGTACCATAAAGATTTGTGTATTTTTCTCCGGTCTTTCCCATAAGATTAAAGCCAAAAGAAGTACCCTGTTTATAGAAACTGACACGTAGAATTTGCTTTAATGATTCATCATCAGTATAACCAATCGACGCGCTGAATAGCTTGACTACGTAGCGGTTCTCGCTATAGGTAACACCATTACTTTCCGTAATAAAGCTTGAGACATCAATCTTGTTTTTGTAGTCTGTCTCATAAGCAGGGAAAACATATAAGCTAGAAAGATCGTTCACGTAAGTAAGCTTTCCGTTTGGGTAAGAATACTTCGGTGCGCCTAGTTTTACGTCTTCGTTTTCTAAGGTAAAAGAATAGACGATGCTATCGCCATATTGCTTATCGAAAGATTCTTTTAATACATAGCCATAGCCTAAGAAGGTATTGTAGTAATACCCCTTAGTTAGCCATTCATGATATTCACTTGACGTTTTTATCGCGGATTGAATTTCATAACTAGAAGCCTTCGACAATTTTTTGAGCATCGTGAAAGCCTCTTGCGGCGTGACGTTCTCTTTCTTTATTTCTGGCGTGGGAGTTGGGATAGGGGTAACGCTTATATCGGGGTTATCACTAGTGGAAGGAAGACTAGACCCTTGGCCACATGAAGCGAGGAAGAAACTGGTGGCGAGAAGAATTAAAATCTTGTTTTTCATTTTTATCTTGGATCAACACTAATGGTAATTGCGGCTTGGCCATCTTCTAGGATTCCATCCCGGTCCTCATCGTATACCTCTACGATTTTTCCATCATAGGCATATATATGATAATGCGAAAAGTCGCTCATGCTGCCCATAGGATAAAAATCGTAACTATCCATATATTCTTCTAGTTCGCTCCTGCCTGACCCTAAGAGTTCTTCATGCCCTGCGTTTTTCATCACCATAGCATATATGGTAGTTAAATCAGCCGCTTCGCTCTCGCTTTTACTTGTGAAGGTGAGTGTTAGTGTTTGCGCGTTTTCAGTGTAATCGTCGCTCCACTCATAACCAGAATCCCAATAAGGCAAAACAAAATCATTGCCAAAGATTGTTTTGATGTGTTCATCGATTGCTGGATACTCACTCGCCCATGTCTTCTCTTGCGTGATTTTAGAAATATCCACTGGCAATGTGGTTTTTCCAATATCACTCCATTCAAAGCTAGTGGTTTTGCCGCCATTCTCAAGAGTCAAGACCAAGGTCTTTTTATCGTCGCTTAGCGCTAGAGATTGTATATCGGCATTTTGGTAATATGACGATAGAGTCGCGAATTGTAGATGTGCTAATACATCATCTTCATCAACAAGCGGAGAAACGGAACCGTTAATTATGACTTCGCTTGCAAAATCATAGTCAGGGAGCAAGGAAGAGAATGTATCGGTTGATGATCCATCCTCTGCAATTTCATCACCAGATACGAGAACCGCGTCATAGCCAGTCTCGCTCCTTATGAATCCTTTAGATGAAGCGCCCTCCGTAATTAAAAGACGATCACTATTGACGTAGAGAGTATCTTTTACGGTTTCGCCTTCTTTGACTTTGACCGTGTAGTTTCCCTCTTTCAATGAATCTAAGGCCTTTTTTAGCACTTTAGAAGCGTCTGTTTCAGGAAGAGTACCAAGTTTTGTTTCTTGATATGAGGATGGTTCCGTGAAAGTAGCAGTGAGAGTGGCAAGAGTGCCCTCAACATCTTTTAGCGTCATAGCCAAGGCGACACTCTCATTAAAACTAATTGAGCCTGTTGCCTCAGTGATTTCTTTAATCGGAGCGTTTTTAAGGAGCAGCTTCACAAATGACTTCCCTAAGTCGTTTAGTGCGTTATTTGTGGCTAAATCCACTTCGTTTTCATTTGCGTGGTCGGCGGCTAAGTTAACAAAAGCATTCGGGAATGCTTCGTCGAATTGTTCTCCGAGGACGGTTTCAGTCGACTTCTCGTTATGCTCGTCAAGTGTAGCGAGATTCACCCCCCCATTACTATCCTTCTCGAAAAATTGCCCTTTTGCGTCCACTGAGATATAAGAAACGTGATCGGAAGCGTAGTCGATAGTATAATCTCCATCAACATTCGTAGTCCCTTTCTTGATGGAGGCATTCACTTTCGCGTTAAATTTCTCTGCAAAATCGCTCGCTTTTAGGCTCTCCTCGCTTGTCCCAATAGGCGTAGAGGCGCTCGAATCGTTTTCACCACAGCTTGTGAGAATTGTTAGTGCACCTAGAGCGATGATTAAGTTACGTTTTTTCATAAATTAGATGGTCCTTTCTTATCAATTTGAAACGGATTGTAAGAAGGATTTCGCTCTTTTCAATGTTTATTTTCTTTTTTCACTAAATTTTCATGTTGGCTCGCTTGATAAGCGCCCAAAGCATTACCAAATATTCAAAGAGTCCTCGTTTGATAGATACATATAATCGTTTTCTTTGACTTGATAGGTTTCTAAGAATTTCGTTGAATTCATGAATAACGGGTTGACTCTTCCCTTTCCGATAGGGTGTTCATCGCCCCTCAAATAAGAGTAGTAGTATGGCAAATCCACATAGTAGAGATTATTTCTCGCTAAGCGGGAAAAGAACTTTTTGTAATCAAAATTCTTTTGCTGCTCGCTATAGTCAGTGACGATATTTAAGCCTCCTAAATCAGCAATCGCCTCATTGACCTTGATCGCTCCGTTCTCTTTAAAGCCAGGCACTTCTTCAAAATTACTATAAAACGTTGATACTTTTTCGCTTTTTGTTTGGAATGTTTCTAGGTTTTGTCTACCTAGCCAATCCTTGCTGAAATTACAATTTTCATCGTACATTAATCCGTTTTCATCGAAGCTATGAACGATTTCGTGACTTAACGGGAAAGCAAAATCCGCGAATAAATCTTCTATTGATAAAGAAAAGGCGTTTTCTTTTGAAAAAAGATAGCCAAGAGTTAGGCAAACGGCGTTATTGCTTATGTCGTTAAAGGCGTTAGCCTCTAACGGATTTAAGGAATATAAATAAGGGTTGAAAGGAGATTCGTTTAGGCTATTTTTGATGGAGACCATCATCTTTTGACGATAGATGTTCATATTGCGGTAAAGAGAATCTTCCTCGTATTCATGCGTCGGGAATAGATAAACGTTATCTTCTAGGTCCTTATCGAAAATAACTGCGTCCATGTTCTTAAGCTTTTGCTTTGCTTTTTCTTTCCCCACTTCATCTAACCAAGCACTTGTGTCTAGGCGTTTTTCGAACGTTATCTTCAAATTTTTAAAAAGTCCGTTTAGTGTGCTGTAGTTTTTTTGATATTCTTCGCTATTTCGATAGGAACTCGCAACCTCGTTTGCGATATAGGGGATAACGTAGCTATAAAAGGATTCTTCGCTATCAACGTCACCATATATACCAAGTGCTTTCTGCTTATTTTTTGGTAAGCAAGAGGAATAATTGAGCCCGTATAAATAAAGCAAATACGCTTTGCTGTCGTTTAATCGATCTTCTTTTGACAAAGCTTCGATTAAAGCATCGTATTCAGAAGCATAGTAGACGAATATTTTGCTGACATCGTACCCCTTTTCCTCATATAGCTCTTTTAAAGAAAAGCATCCATTTATCGAAGCGGAGTCATCAATTGGTTTATTAGTAATGATTTCATTCCCTTGCTGATCCACTTTTATCTTATTTCGCAAGCAAGAGAAATACGTGCTTAGAAAAGAGCGAAGATTAGAGGCATACTCGCTTGCATTGACGGCGTCTAACACTTTTAAAGCGCTCGTTAAGAAAGATATATCATTGAGGCATGTCTCTTTATAAGAATAAGGATAGGCGTAGCGGTTCGCTAGATAGACGGCGTTATTTCCGTTTTGGCGCGCCACCGATAAAAAGGGAGCGAGCACGCTAGAATGGCTTTGATTGAAGTCAGTGCGAAGCTGCGAGCAAAGATCAAGCAAGCTACTAGCATTTTTGATGTTATCGATTGCCGTTTTCAAGCCGCTATAGTCGCTCTCTTTTATGGCTTCATTATTGTATGAGGCCAAAAAGGAATCGATCCTCTTTTTGTTATCGTCTTTTATCGATGCGATGAACTCTTTCACGTTTTCCACAAGGGCTTTCGTGCTAACGAGGTTACTTCGCTGCGTTATGTTCGTGGAAAACAGTTCGTCGTGATTGATATAGCTATAAAAGTCATCCTCTGGGCTTTTGCCTATATAGCCTTGAATCCGCTCCAAAATTGTTCTTAGCTCTTCGCTATTAGCTTTCTCTTCGGCCGGAAAATAATAGTAGCGGGAAGAAGCGTCACTACCTTCTTTGGGGAAAAATAACGATCTGTTCTTGAAATAAGCGATTGCTTCTTGCACATCTTTCGGCAATTCTTCATAGTTTTTGATTGGGTATAAGTCATTATCTTCGTATTGATGATAACTCTCGTAATAGGGGCTAGGCTCCTCTAAAGAGGGGAACGCCTTTCGTAAAGCGACTATCATGGTTTTATAGGTAAATTCTTCCTCCCCTTTTAACCCGAGCGAAGACAATAACCCGTTTGTGGTTATGGAGGGATCGTTTTTGCTAGCGACTCGCGCGATTTCTTTCACCATGGAGTAAGACTCTCCAATTGGTTCGCTGCTACTAGTGGTAGATGGAGAACAAGAAAATAGAAGCCCAATTAACACCACGAAAGCAAAAATCGATAAATTTCTTTTTTTCATAAATAATGCGTCTCCTTTTACTGTTAGCGTGCCTCTTTCGCCTAGAAATGATGTAACCGTATAGAACAAAAGGCAAAAGAATTTTTGAATAAGGGGTATAGTTTCTGAGCGCTAAATAGCGATGGAAATTGAGCGCGTTTTCCTGATTTCTAGATTATCTCGAAAAGGGTTATGAAGATAGTTCCAATTGAGTTCAGCCGTCTGCTTCTAGATTAATTTTTAATTAATTTAATTAAATGATTCACGAATGTTTTCATATATTGGATAAAAAGTGTGTCAAAAAATAAAGGATTAATTTCAAATATATTTATTGATTTTCTTTAGAAAGATGCTTGTCATAAAACACTAATTTATCATGTTTCGTTATTTGAAAATAGAAAGAAAATAATAATATTTACAAATAAATAAAAATTATGTTAAAGACTATTGATAAAATATAAACAAAAAGATTTATTCAAAATAATTATTGACAATATTTCAGACAATTTTAATTTCTTTAAACATAAAATTGAAAGGAGGTAAATCGCCTTATTCTCTCTTTGTTTCAAAGAGAATGAATACTTGAATAAGGCAAGCGATTGATTATGAAAAAGAGATTATTAATTTTATCAGTCGTTGGTGTTTCTCTATTGTTCAGCTGCGGTAATAGCAAAGCTGGTTCTGATAGTAACTTGACAAGTGATACTAGCCAAACCGAAACATTCAGCAAACCGGCAGCGGAAGAGAAAACGCAAATCTACCAAAAACGCGCATTCCCGGTTCTGCGTAGGGGGATGACGATCAAGCTTGATGAATTCTTTGGAGTCGTGCCTGGGAAAAACGAAGACCAGAATGCGATGGCGCTAAAAGCGTATATGGTGAAATCCTCATCCGAAAATTACGTTGGCTATTTAACGGGTGGAGATGGAAAAAGCCTCGATCTTCTCTTTGTGCGTCCAGGCGATGTGACGATTAACCTTTACGCGAATGGGATCTATAAAACCATCACTCTTAACGTTGAGGAAAACGAAGAATGTGAAAGCCTCGTTGGGGCACTTAGTAAAATCAAGACTAACTACACGGCAACGCAATTTAAATACAACGATGACGGGGAGAAAGTAGTTGCCCAAAAAGTGTATCGCTCTTCGAATTACATTTATGGCGCTACGACGAAAAACGGGTACTTATTATCGAAAAAAGATGACAATATCTACTCTTTCTCATTACCAAGCGTTGAAAGTGACGAACTCGATATCGATATGTCTCCGCAAGGGGATAAAGCCGACTATAACGGTACGTTCGTATCCCTTGATGCAACAGCCGATAATTCTTATTGGCAGTACAGCGCACTTTTCCAAAATAGTGCATCGCTAAAGAAATTCAAATATGCTTTCGTTGCTTCTAGCTCATTGACCAAGCGCTTATTCAAGTCACTCTTTTTGATGAATGATAGCTACGAAGACTCTTCCCCTTATCTCATGTTTGCAAGCTATCAAAACAACGAACTATCGTTCTTGCCGGTTCTTGCTAATAGCGATGGGACAAAGCTGAGCTATATGTACGAATTCACCATTTCTAGCGTTGATTCGACTCGTGTAGCCTCTTTAGATGATTATGTTGACCAATACAAAGCGCCGACGCCGACTGATGTGAGTCAGATTCGAAACGCGATTAAATACATGAGCGGACTCGTGAATTGGACGCTCGACGCAAAATTATCCTACATCGGCGAAGATGGGAAGAAACTATCAAGCCGCAGTCCTTATATGAACATTTTCAAAGGTGGTAACAAGGTGGCTGGTCTAAGTGGGTCTCTCCCCGATTTAACTCGGTACGCAGGGATTAAAAAGATCACCGAGAAAGCTTATTTTGGAACCCGGTATGGTGGAAGCGAAGTCACTGGATTTCGTCAAGGCGGATTATGGAGCACAAACAACACCACCTATAACTACTATGAAACCGAGACCGATAGCGGAGTTTATAAAGTAACTAGAGAAACGATTGAGGCCTCTAGCAGCTCTGGACAATCGAGAAAGTATCCTAATTGGTGGTCTTATGCGTTTATGCAGCGCCACCTTATCGGGCTCAGTTTGAGCACAACCTCCATCAACAATGCTTTCCCACTTTACGATGAAGGAACTAATACCTTTACCTTTACTGGCAAAACAGACTCCTCTTATAGCGTGATTATTTCGGTGATTGCGATGTGTTACCACGCGGATATCACCCAATATTCCAATCCTTTCTCCGATTTCTTCGTTAAGAATTACGGGACGTTGGATTGGTCTTTCACTTATTCGAACGATAAGGTTCTCACCGGCATGAATATGGTAGTTAAAGTCCGCCTTCCGAAAGAATATTTCCCTTCTTTTGATCAGGATTACTATTGGGTTATGGATTGCGCTTATAGCGATATCGGGACAACAAGCTTAGATTCGATCATCTCGACGTTGAGTGTTCCGACGGACTTATAGGAGGACAACAAGATGAAAAAGAATAAATTATTGCTGCTTTTATCAAGTTCCCTATTTTTATGCTCTTGTGGGAACGCGCCCACTAGCGATAGGGGGGCCTCGTCTTCTAATGAAACGGAGGAATCCTCGATTGCCGTGAAAGATATTCAAAACGTCACTACTGGCACGACGATTGACTTAAAAGACTATGTGGAAACGCCTTTAGGAGAAAGCTGGACTTATGAGCTGCTCACTGATTCGGTGCATCTTCCCTCCGCTTCGATTGAAGCGGAAGAAACGCCTTCTTTAGAGCAATCGACGAAGCTCCTAGCGATTCGCCCTGGGCGCGTGAATTTCAAAATCAAGTGCGGCGAAAAAACAAAAACGGGATATTTCGATGTTGTGGCAAGCTCGGAATTGAGCGCCTTATCAATCGCCTTCCAAGAAACGGATTTAACCAATTACACAAGCGTTAAAACCTTTGAGGTCGATAGCGATTATAACTTGAAAAATCTATCAGATGGGGAAGCGCTTCTCTATAAAAACGAGGACTATGTGTATCATCCTTCTAGCTACTATGGGGAGATGATTCATAAAAAAGACCATCAGGGTTATTATTTCCAACTCAATGGGGTTGAAGAGAAATACGAAAATAGCTTTCGCGCATTAACTAACGCAAGCGATTCCCCGTTATTGGAGACGACATTCCGCAATACCTATCAAGCTTTAGAAAATTACTTCACTTTGGATTCGTTACGGTATTACGAAGCCTCGAAAACGTTTATCGGAGATGAATTCGCCTATGCTCTTTGCTATGAAGAGGAGACAAAAAATGTATTCCTCAATGCGTTAACGAATCTTGGGTTATCCTATTCTCATACGGTGAATGGAACAAGCTTCTACACGGTCGCGATCGCCCCGAAAATCGAAAACGGCTTATTCTCTTTCTATACCTTAAGCGCAACCTATAGCGGCTACGCTTTAACGGAAGGGCCTTATGTCTTAAAAGAGGTCGGTTCTACAAAGATTTTTGCTGTCGATGATTGGATTAATAGTAACTCATCGATGGTTTACGCCAATAACGCGAGCATCAACAATCGCTTGGACGGCATCACAAGTTATACTGCTACGTTTAATGGTCAATACGAGGATTTGGACGGGAATAAAATCGATGTCCCTGAATACTTCGCTTCCTCTTTGCCTGAAATCCATTCGACGTTGAAATGGAATGACCGCTATTTCTATTCCGACAACATGAACCTCATCGATGGCAGAAAAGAAAACAAAGTCCTGTTAGAAAACGGGACCCTAAATGGAGAAAATACAGTTATCCGTTATGTTCTGAACGATGAAGGCAAGTACGTAAGCAAAGAAAAATACGGCAAAGACGCTACTAGCAGTTATGAACTGACTGATTGGAAAAACGGCCAAACGTTCTCTTGTTACCTACCATTAAACGTTTTTAGAGACTCGAATTGGAAATATGCTTCGATTGAAGATAAAGGGAATAGTAATTATTTCTTAAGCGGCTTCAACGATTCAATCGGCAAACACGTTATCCAATATCTCCTTGGTGGGATCAGTGCCTATCCTTGTTTCAATGATGCGAGCGCATTCTATTATTATGGCGAATACGCGACACTCGATTTGCATCTTGGGAAGACGCTGACGGATGAAATTACTGGTGAAGCCTATACAAGGCTTATCGATGCCAGCTGCTCACCTCAAAAATACTACATATACCACATCATTTTCGAAATTACCAATATTAATAACACACTCATTACGACTCCAAGTGCAGCGTAGAAAGGATAATAATTATGAAAAAGAATGTATCTAAAAAGACATTGCTTGTCTTAGCGACAGGCTTATTGACTCTATCTTATGTTGGAGTGCTAGCTGCTTGTGACAACAACTCTAGCGATTCTTCTTCAGCAGGAGAAAAAGTCCCAGAAGTCAAAAAGCTCTTAAAAATTGTAACCCTTCCAAAGAAGACGGTATTTACGGTTGGTGACGCCTTTGATTTAAGTGGGATGGTTGTGAAATACTTCATCGAAACCGATGGTGTAAGCGATGAAGGCATTACGCTTGATGCAACCCAGTATCAATTAACCATTGCGGAAGGAACGGTATTTACGAAGGAAGATATCGCTAACGATAAAGAGATTCTTATTTCTTACAAAGAGGATTCTGGCGTTATTGGGGCTACGCTCCATATTGTCGTCAAGGATTACGAAACCTATAGCGTCGTTTTCGAAAATGACGACGGCACCGTTTTGGATTCCACTAGCGTAAAAGAAGATAAGACCGTCGCTTATGAAGGCGATTATCCTAGCAAGGAGGCGGAAGGAGAAACTTCTTACTTCTTCGATGGATGGTACGTGAAAGGCGATCCTGAGAAAAAGCTCATCGACTTAGCGACCTACAAGATTACAAAGGACACCGTTTTGGTTGCCCATTATATTGCTGGCTCTAGCGTCGCTAGCGATGGAGTGCTTGATTATAAAGCAATCGAAGGCAAAGGCTATGCGGTAGTGGGGTTCCACGAAAATGCCGACAAAACAAAAATTGACATCCCTGCCACGATTAATAACCAGCCTATTATTGAGGTTGCTGAAGAGGCTTTCGAGTATGAAAGTGATGTTACATCCGTAACGATGTCAGATAATATCGTAAGAGTCGGGGCTAGCGCTTTTTATGGAGTGGAGAATGCAATTTCACTTCATCTTAGTAACAATCTAGCTTCTATTGGCCAAGAAGCTTTCTATGGTATGAGCAAAGTCACCTCATTAGAAGTCCCTGGCTCACTAAAAGAGATACCAAAGAGAGCTTTTGCTGAGATGACAAGTTGCGCCTCTTTGACACTTCATGAAGGCATCGAAACGATACGTGACGAAGCTTTCTCTTCAATGCCTATTACTTACGTTTCCATTCCTGATAGCGTCAAAGAGATTGTTGGGACGAAATCTACTAGCTATTTCGAAGAGAACGAAAAATATGATGGCTGCCCATTTCAAGATTGTAAATTGCTCGTAAAGATTCGTCTTGGCGCTGGAATAAGCGACATCAACGAGGGCGATTTCAATTACTCTTGCGCTAGCCTTCAAACATGGGAAGTTTCCGAGAATAACCCGTATCTTGTCGCAAAAGATGGCATCTTGTATAGCAAAGACATGACCACTTTGCTCTCATTGCCTTGCATGTGGGCGATTGAAAATGCCGATGGTGAAGTCGACAAGGAGAAGACCGCTACATTCGTCGTCCCTGATTCGGTTACCACAATCGGAAGAAGAGCGATGATGGGATGGAATTCTTCAACCTCTTACATTACAAAAATTGTAGTGGGTAAAAACGTTAGTACAATTCAGTCATCTGCCTTCTATCAAAGGAAGAATTGCGACATTGATTTCTCCAATAATAATATGCTAGAAGAAATTGGATATCGTGCTTTCGCCTACATGGATGGCATCAAAAATCTTGTGCTTCCGGAGTCCACGAAAGTGGTTTGGGACGAGGCTTTCTATAACTGCGAGAACCTAGAATCCGTCGTTTTCGGCAAAGCCATGACCCATTTTGGGGAAAATATGTTTAAGTATTGCGAAAAGAAGCCCACCGTTTCTTTCCCAAAAGACGCCGATTACTTTATGGATGGGGAGCTAATCTATAACAAAGCCAAGACGGTTGCCCTGTATTTCAATGGTGATCGTTCTAATCCTAGCAAAACCGATATCGTCATTCCTGATACCGTGACTGAAATTGCTGATAATTTCTTAAACGGCGTTGCCATTACAAGCTTGACACTAGGGAAGGCCGTCCAAAAGATTGGCGATTTCGCTTTTGCGGATACGGGCATCACTTCTTTGACATTGCCTAGTAGCGTTACGGAAGTTGGCGAAAGCGCTTTTGAAGGATGCAGCGATGTGGCTACGCTAGCCATTAGCGACAACTTGGAAAAAATCGGTGCAAATGCTTTCTCTGGACTAAGTGGTGCGCAGATTGATAAAGTCACAATCAAAGAAGATGCGACCGTGGGCGAAAAGGCGTTCTATGGTTTAGGATTATTGAAGGAAGTTGACTACAAAGCCAAAGTATTGCCTATTTCTTGCTTTGAAGGTTGTTCCTCACTAAAAACTGTGGCACTAAGCGATGAAATAACCGAATTGCCTTACAATGCATTCGCTGATGCAACTGAGCTTGCTACAATCAACATTCCGAGCAAACTTGCGAAAGTCGGGACTGACGTTTTCTCTTCCAACCGCGGGATAACGAATTTAACGTTGCCGAACACTCTCACTTCAGTTGCGGATAACGCTTTTGAGGAGATGGAAGGCTTAATGACGATTAATGTCCCTTCTTCGGTCACGAGCTTTGGAGAGGGTGTGTTCAGTGGCGATTCAGCACTAGCGAACGTGACATTTGAGGCAAAGCTAGAAGGACTACCAAGAGAGACCTTCTACGGCTGCTCCGCATTAAAGACTATCGCCCTTCCAAATACGTTAACTTTTGTGGGCGATGAAGCTTTCAAGAATTCTGGACTAGAAACGCTCACTTTGTCTAACGCCGTTACCGAATTAGGCAATTCGGCTTTCGAAAACGCGAAGTCGCTCACGCAATTTACTGGTGAAGGAGTGAACAAACTTGGCACCAAAGCCTTTGCTGGCTGCACTAAGCTAACCCAAGTTGCATTAAGCGATAAACTAGAGGTTTTATCAAGTCAGGTGTTCAAAGGCTGCTCTTCCTTGGAAGAAGTAGTGCTACCTACATCCCTTAAGACGATAGGCACGAGCGCTTTCAATGGTTCGGGAATTACTTCTTTTACCCTACCAAACGGTGTTAATTTCGCAGAAAACAATTACGCGACCTTCCAGGATTGTCTCTCTTTGACTACTGTGGATTTAAAAGGGGCCGTTACGCATCTTGATGGGTATTTCTTCAGCGGCGATTCTTCACTTGCCACGGTCAATGGGCTTGAGAATGTTACGGAATTAGATTCAAACGTCTTCAAAGGCTGCTCATCGCTAGAGAACAAAAACTTGAGTTTGGATTTAAGCAAATTGACTAGCATCGGATCTTATGCTTTTAGTGGCTGCACCTCCTTAACCGAAGCGCCTATTTCCACAAATTCAAACTACACTGAGATTGAATATAATACCTATGAAGGGATGACAGGCCTAGTAAGCGTGACGATTCCTTCTAACGTAACTCTCCTCCACGATAATGTCTTTGATGGTTGCACGAATCTTACTTCTTTAACGATCTTAGGGGATACTTTGGATTGCGATGCTTGGTACTCTGATTATGGTTTCCTTACTGGGACAAAAGTGAGTGAAGTCACTTGGGCAAATGGCACGATGGAGCAAGCTAAAGCGTTATTCACTTATGACAAAACTGGCTTGGAAGAAGGAAAAAAGATCAGCGTCAAATGCAAAGACGGAACTGTTGATATCACGATTACGGCTGGTGAATGAGGAGAGTAACCTATGAAAAAAATCATATTGTTTCTCTTTAGCGTTTTATTAACAGGCGGACTAGTTTCTTGCGGGAATAGTTCTTCCTATAAAGTCACTTTCGATGCAAGGAGGGATGAGAGTAAACCTCTCACCCTCGTTGCGGGGAGCGACAACAAAATCACCCAAACTGATGAAGTTAAGGCGCTTACGGAAAATTACCCTTACCATGTTTTTAAGAACTGGTACAAGAGTTTAGATGCCGCTAAAACGCTAGATAATGGCGAGAATAACGAAAATGTCTACACTTTTAGTGAGACAATTACGAGTTCTTTCACCGTTTATGCTGGATATGAAGAGACCTATATCGATAGTGCCGTAAAAAAGAAAATCGACCTTACCCTTGGGGTTTACGAGACTCTTAACTATTCTCCTCTTCCTTTATTAGAAGATACTCCCTATGAGAATTTAAAAGATGATTATTCGTTTAAGGCGGTAGGGGTGAAAAACGATCAATTCAAAGCGTATAAAGATACCCTTACAAAGGCTGGTTTCAAAGAAACTTCCGATAATAAGTTTTTGGACAAACTAGGTCGGTATTTTGTTAGCTTCCTTTTTGAGAACGGTGATTTAACCTACACGTTTTCTTTCAACGATACTGAAGGAGAATTCCCAGCTAATTACCTTGGAACAATGTCTTCGGCGTTAGATACTTCTTTGTATTTGGATCCAAGCCAATTCACTCTAGCGGAAAACGAGCTAGGAGAAGACAAAAGCAAGAAATTCATTGTCACTCAAAAGGAAGTAACTCTTCTTGGACAAGGAAGCAAAACCCAAACCAAAAGTGTTTACTATATGCCAAAAAGCGGTGATGAAGAGGCGGATAAGTCTTTTGGAGCGTATTTGACGGAACACGGATTCTCACTCGCTTCTAATACAAGCCTTACTTATGTGGATATGTTCTTATCTAGCATGGTAACCGTGAATGTTATTCGTGAAGATGATTTCATCGTCAATCCTTCTTTAAAGAATCTAGGTGTCAAGGTAGGTATGGTTGAAGCGACTTTCTATCGCGAATATTCGACTTCTCTTAGTAAGAGCGAGCTCGCTAATTATTATCAAAGACTTACGGGTAATGAGTATCCTAGTTCTTTCCCAGACTGGAGCAAGATCGGTAAAGCTTTCTCTTTATTGAACGGATATTCCAGTGGCACAAATTATGGGCCAGGTTTCTTCATTAGTGGAGCTTCTAAAGAGAACTTTGACGCCGCCATGAATGAACTATTTGAACAAGGGTATTCCTATTCAAAATCGGAAGGGGAATATTATTGGACATTTACCTTTGTTTCACCCACTAATGAGCACGTTATCAATTTGACTTATTATGATTCTAGCAAAGTGAAAGGGCTATTCTCCGACTTGTGCCAAGTCATCATTATCCACGCAAAAAGCGTCTATGAGACTCTTTCTGAATGGATGAGTAAGCAAAATGTCGGTGGAGGATCTTTAACGAGTGTTCCTTCTCTTCCTGGCTCTTCATTAGTGGGGCGAGAAGATAGTTCTTATCCGTTTATCTATACTTTGACAGCGGAAAAAGTGAACGAATCTGATTACGAATCCTACCAAAACGCTTTAGTGGAAGCTGGATTTATTTTTACGAAAGAGGAAGAGGGATATCGTTATTATAAGAGTAGCGATGGCTACTATAGTCTTGCGCTTAGATATAATTCATCGACTTCTTATCTATATCTTACAATTTCTTATGAAGCTTATTTGAAGAAGGAGTTTTCTTCCATTGATGTTTTATCTTTAGCGAAGAAACGACTCGGTGTAGAAGAATTAGTAATTCCAGGTCTAGCTGATTGGATTGGCGAAAAGAAAGAACTCACCGTGATGAGTTTCTATGATGGAGATAATCAAAGAGCAATGTTCTATGAGAATGTCTCTTCTATAGAGATAGCGAAAGAAAGACAAACCGCTTTACTAGAGGCGATTGATAAAGATTCCTCAGTCTTTGAAAAAGTTGGTAGCAATAGTAGCGGTGTTACTTTCTATAAAAACGCCGATGGTGTCTATTTGTATACAACGACAACAAAGGTTACTTCTAATGACGGAACAGTGTCTTATAACTTTGTTCTTGGCTTATATAAATAAGGATTAACATTCAATGAAAAGAGACTACTAGAAAGCCTAACAAAACATTAGGTTGGATAGTGGTCTCTTTTTTGATCGGCCTTTCGTTTTAAAGAGCTAAAAACACCGAAAAGAAAATCATTAAATTACCTTTTCAAATATTTTAATTAACCTGTGTTTATCGATAAAAATACATCTTTGCATATCTAATTCTATTGCTTTATATTTGGTTCATTAATTGCAATGTAAAGAGGTGATTATGAAACATAGAAGTTTTAAGTTTTTATTGTTATTGATGATTGTTTTTTCTTTCTCTAGTGGGTGCTCACCCATCAAGGGGAATAAAGATTATGAAAGCTATATTTCTTATCGAGGAGCAGGAGGGAAGCTCACATATTTTGAATGGATTGACGCTAATCGGCCAAAAGGGTCCAAGCAAATAGTAAACGAAACCATTTCGATTTCTTCGATTAAGGTTGATGAAAAAGGGCATTTAATTATCACTTTAACGAATGGGACGATTTATGATGGAGGGAAATTGCCCCCGAAAAAGAAAAAGTATTATTCAGTCAATTTCTATTGCGATGACCTTTTAATCAAAACGGAACAGATTAAAACCGGCAAAACGATAAAGAGGCCTTCTTTTGATGGATTAGATGTCAAAGGATGGTACTTAGATAAAGAAAAGAAGAAGGGTTGGGATTTTGAATTGAATCCAATCACATCCGCGACAAATCTATACGCGGATTACGAAGCAAAAGGGACACGCGTTGAATTAATCGATGATAAATGCGGTCACACTTTTGACAGGAAAGTATTTTATGTTGGGGAAAAATACGAACTCCCAACTTTAATCGACCGAAGCTCTAAATATCGTTTTCTTGGATGGATGAAGGAAAAACAAATCGATGTTGCAAGAAACGGTACCTGGGACATCGCTAGCTCGACAACACTTGTAGCGAAATGGAGAGAGAAACTTCCTTTTGAAGTGGATTATTTTGGTATCTTCCCGCAGTCTCTAGTCACTGATCCGATTCTATTAAAAGAATTAGATAAGAAAACCTCTTCCGTAAAAGAAAAAAGCTACATTTCTTATTTTGAACATGGAGGAGCTTGGTATAGAAAGAGACCTCGTCGAGGCGCTCCTAGTAAAAGCTTTAATAAACCGCATTATTTTTTGAATGGCAAAATAAGCGCGACGGATAAACCCTATTATTATTTCCGGTTCGATCCAGTGAAATGGATTCTTATTCGTACAATAGAAGGAGAAGTTCTTGCCGTAACAGAGAAAATATTAGACGTCCATTATTATGCGGGCAGAGAGAACGAAGAACTGAAAGATAGGAATGGAAATGTCTCTAAGCAAAATGAATACGAGAATTCCTATGTCCGTTCTTGGCTCAATAACATTAATTTTCCGAACATGTCCTATCAATATGGGAATGGTTTAGGGATGATGGAATCCGATTTTTATCTTAATGATAAGGAAAAGGAAATGCTAAAAGGGCATTGCTTTGGCGACAAGCTTTTCTTGCTTAGTAAGGAGGAGGGTGAACAATATCTAACAAAGGAAGAACGCAAAGCCTCCTTAACCGACTTTGCGATTTGTTACCGCGAATTAGAACCAGGTTTTAAAGGGGCTTGGGGGACAAGAAGCAAAGGAAGCATGGATAAAAAGATTATTGCTTTTAATAAAGATGGAGTGGCCCTAGATTGGGGGAGCGATCATGAATTCTTTGGCGTTCGTTTTGCGGTGAAATTAGACAAAGAAAAACTACAGCCATTTCAAAAGGTGAAATCCGCTAATATATGAAAACAATAATCGTTTGCGCCTAAAGGCATATCCATCATTAGTGTCTTCATTCCTAAATTCTTCATAGAGATGCAAGTAACCCTATGATTGCCATTTCTTCTTTTGAACGCTCAGAATGTTAATTCAAAATGATTTGATTCAAATCAATTCGAATAAAAATTGGCCATGATGAATCTTGTGTGTTAAAATAATTCAAAACATTTTGAATCAAATTGTTTTGAATGAAAATATTAATGGAGAATCACCATGTTCATCGGAAGAGAAAAAGAGCTAAAAACACTAGAGAAATTCTACGCATTAGATGGAACGGGAATCATTGTAATATACGGAAGAAGACGAATAGGAAAGTCTACTTTGATCAACGAATTCGTGAAAGATAAGAAGACCATTTTTTATGTAGCCACAAAAGTGGGCAAAGAAAGAAATATCGAATTGTTCGGAAAAGAAGTCCTTAAGTACTTTTTGCCTCAAGTTACCGACATTAAGTTTGATTCTTTAGAAAGCGTATTTGATTTCATCTCGCAATCGGTGAAAGAGGAAAAGACCATTCTTGTAATCGACGAACTCCCTTATTGGGCAGAAAAAGATGAGTCACTATTATCTATCCTTCAGAAATACGTTGATACGATTTGGATGAAGAAAAATATCAAAATCATCCTTTGCGGGTCTTCTTTAAGCTTTATGGAAAATAAAGTCTTAAGCGAAAAAAGCCCTCTTTTTGGAAGAAGGGACTCTCAAATTAAATTAGGTGCTTTTTCTTATGTTGACTCCGCAAAATTTGTCCCGAATTATTCTTATGAAGATAAAGCGATTTGCTATGGAGTGACTGGAGGAGTAGCAAAATACCTATCTTTAATTGATCCGAAGCTCAGCATCGACCAAAACATCATTAACCTTTTCTTCTCCACAAGCGGATACCTTTATGACGAAGTGAAAAACCTTCTGATTCAAGAATTCTCCGACGTTGCCTTAGTCAACAATGTCATTGAGCAAATCGCTAGTGGAGAAAACACGATCAATTCCATCGCTACTAAAATAAAAGAAAGAGAAACAACCGTTCTATATTCTTTGGAAAAATTGATTCGCGTCGATCTTGTTACAAAGAAAACATCTATGGGCGAAGAAAAAAACAAAAAGAAAACGCAATATGTATTAATAGACACTATGTTTAAATTTTGGTATGAATTTATTCCTAAGGCCGTAAGTGCGATTGAGATGGATCAAGGGGAACTCTATTTCAATAAAATCGTTAAACCCCAAATTCATGCTTATATGGGTTCGGTATTTGAAAATATGTGCAGATACTATACTTTGATGACGGGGATTCGAGGAAGCTTGCCTATTTTCATCGATCAAGTTGGTTCTTGGTGGGGGATGGAAATGGTAGGGGATAAAAAGGAAAAAACCTTTCAATCTGCTGATGTAGACGTGGTTGGCTTTTCTAACCTGGATAAAAAATACATTGTTGGAGAATGCAAATTCAAAAACGAAAAGATTGATAAAGAAATATATGAGACGCTTGTTAGAAGGTCGTCTTTAATTCCAACCAAATACAAAAGATCCAACCCTTTCTTACTCTTTTCCTTATCTGGCTTTACCGATTGGGTCATAGAGAACGCGAAGGATGCTAGACTTATCGGCTTAGAGGATATGTACAGCATATAGAAAACGGAACCGGTCTACAGTTCCGTTTGTACATCCTCCTTAAAACTACATTTAGAAAAAATCTATTGCTTTATCCGATTTATCAATCGTAGCGTCATGAAATTTAGATAGAGTGTAAATATTTGCTTTTTATTTTCTTATATAGTTTTCAAGGAACTCAATGCTAGTTTTCCCAAAGCCTGTGGCGGTTACACCATATCCTTGTTCGTTATCGTAGCTAACGTAGAAGGTGACGCTAGGATTATCGCCTTCTAGCGACCCTACAATATACATCCCGGTTGCAGTCGCGTTATCATCGAAGATATTTTTCGCAAATTCCGTAGCTAAATCTGACCGGTTTGTGTAATAAGCGTCTTCCCCTTTGAAGGGGTCTTTGTAGCCGCTATAGAAACTAGAAAGATACTTTGAATAAGTTAAAGATTGATAGTAGGGGAATTGCTCAACTAGTTTGCCGTTTGCCTCTACTTGCTTCAAATCTGAGTCATTTAGTTGCGGTTTATTAGAAGCGTCATAATGATTAATCTCAAATGAATAGATGCCGTTTTGGACATATTCATTATTCGTAATCTCAATATACCCTCTTCGTTTAATGGTTTTCCCCTTGTTTGAAGCGTATTCCAAGTAGTCGTCCGTGTAGTCTTCATAAACGTATTTTGAAGTAAAGTAACGGGTGCCTACTTCGATTACTTTATCGCCATCTTTGAATGACCCCATCGAAGAGGAGTAATTATAAGAAGAGAATAAATTCATTAAGTCAACGAGACTTTTTTCGGCTTGACGTGGTTTCCCGCCTTTTGCGATATAATCCTCATATTGAGGGAGAGAATAAGAAGCATCATCAATATGGGTTACGGTTTCTACGATTACGCCGTTTACTCCAAAATCAATCGAAAAGACAAGCGAGTCGTTTTTCGCTTCGACTTTTGCTTCTTGGATGATTGAGAATAATCCGCTAGATGGCGCTAAACCAGCCATGCGCAAAATCGCACCGAGGTTGGCGGAATCGCTTAAGGAATAAATGAAGGTATCACCTTCTCCAACACGGGCGGAATTTAATCCATCGAAATAATTTCTGATCGCGTTTTCTCCCCATATCGTTTTAAGGTCAATATTCGTGATTGGCCCTGCAGTAAATTCATTATTCGCAATTTGGAAACTCCAAATTCCATCCTCGCCACTAGAAATCCCCGCAGTAACCTCGTCTTTTGAAATCGCATAGTAATTAGGGGTGTAGGTATAGGTATAAACGCTTCCGCGATTATTTGTGCCATCTTTCAAATCGTATTGAAGCGTTAATTCAAGGGTTTTTGTGGCTTTTAGCTGATTTAGTTTCCCTTTTAAATTATATTGCCCTTTTGTTTCACTAGTAGGAGAAGAAGATTCGCTAGAACTAGTATTAGACCCACAGCTTGCTAATAAAGAAAGAGAAGCAAGCAAAATAATAGAACGCTTATATGACATTGAAACTGCTCCAGTATACTCGATATTGAATTTCTTCATAATTAAAAGCTTCTCCTTCATAAATTTGCTTTGGGGCATGGAGGAAAACGGCTTCATAGGTATCGCAATAATAAGTATTGCTATGGGTGTTCTCTTCCATTTTTAATGAGAACGATGCTAGATAATCGTTTTGAATGAGGAAAGACCAAGTGTTTGTCACGCTGGCGTTAGAATTATCCTGCGTGATTGTGCTAGTCGCTTCTAACGTAATGGAATTTCCGGATTTATTACCTTTGACGGCTAAATTAAGCATTGATCCATTGAATTTTGTATTTCCTAATGGATAAGCTACAAATAAACTTAATTGCTTTTTGAATTCGCTATCTTTGAGTTCTCCGCCATCCATTTCGCCATAGAAAAGAGGATTTGCATCGAGATAGGAACGTAAATCGGTGATGTATTTTGCATCAACTCCAGCGTAGCTAGAAGTAATCCATTTATCGAATTTGCTGCCTTTTTGGATATAGTCTTCTTTCGCTTCCGCAAAAATCCAATAGGAAGCGGCTTCTCCTATAGGCTCGTCCTTACTATTCACCTTACGCATTGAGCCGTGATTATCGAGGATATCATTTTGATAGGCGATAAGCTTTCCTTCAAAAAGAACATCTCCAATTGAGGTTTGCTCAGTAGAAGCAAAATCAAACGCATCATGGTAGATAAAAGAATAATTGGTTTGGCGGGTGTCACGAGCGTAATAGAGGATATTATTCACGAATGATAGAGCGGTTTCGCTTGTTAATTCCCCATCCGCGATATTAGTTAGATCGATTTGTTTAGCCGGCGCTCCATGAACTTTATCGGCTGGGAGTTCTTCGATTGTGTGCTTTGTTCCTGAATAAACCGACTTATCACCGAAAGAGATATTGGTAATCGTATAACTTTCTAACATTGCTGTAGAAGTCTCATATGCCCCATCGATATCGCTTTTATAGTAACGAAGACTCATTGTAATTGAATCAAGCGTCTTGCTCTTTTTATCAAGCGTTAAATCGTAGCCTCTCGTGTAAGCAACATAAGTAGTATCGCCAGGATAGCTTACTTCCACGGTGTAATGCTCTTTGTCGCCTTCAGTAGCAATGACAATGTCAGGATCAAGATAACCATCGTCTTTCGGGAATGCCTTCTCTAAATTGCTTAAAGTAGAAGCGGTCTCTTTTAGAACACTATCGTAATTAAGATAGTCGCTTAATGTCCTATAGCGATGGCTTGGGTAACAATTCGCATAAGATTGGTTTTCTACGTCCACTAAGAAAATATCGTGAATGTAGTTATCTTTTAAATAGATTTGTTCCTCCGCATTAAATGTGTTTTGCGTAGTGGGGGTTTCTACACCTAGTAAGGCATCAATCGTGACATTGTCTTCTACAAAGTCACCTTGATACAAAGCGAAGTTATGCTTTGCTTTGTAGTTCACCAAAGCTTCTCCACCGGAAATAATGTACTTAGAATTGTAATAGTAGTTATTCGCATAGCTTCTATCAGTGAAGGAAAACCCGTTCACTTCATCCCATGATAACGTTTGGAGAAAAGAAGAAGCTTTCGCTAAGCTTGCTTCTTGATTCCAATCGAAAGTAGAAGAAGATTCACCTGGTTTATTTTCTCCGCATGATAATAGTAATGCGGAAGTGATTAATAATATGGAATAATGCGTTTTTTTCATTGGTTGCTCCTTTTATTTTAAAGCTACGAAGGTAGCTTGCTCAGGTTCTTCTTCATCTTCACTCCACACAAAATTTCCAGTGAATGATTCTCCACTATCGGCGATGGTGAAAGCCGCATTTTGTTGTGGGATATATCCGAAATAATTATCAAAATAATCGGTTAAAGATTCACGACTTCCACCGACAAAAGTGATGCTCGTGAAAATAATCGTTTTGTTTGTGTCATCGATGGAACATTCAAAAGTGAATTGTCCTCCTGCATCGTTATCACCTTCTATAAAGCTAGTTACTCCGCCCGGAACATATCCATTCATTTTGCCACTAGTTTTGGAATCAAAATGTAAGACAACTTGCCACTCTAACGCGGTGACAGAAAAATCATGCTTAATCACTTCATCCGATAAAGAGCCACCACTTACTGGATCAGTGATACTCACTTTGAATGAGGTGGATATATTCCCATAGCTAGCGGTGACGGTATAAGTTCCTGCTTTTGTTGCTTTGAAGGAATAAGTAGGATGATTATTGATTGTCTCGCTTGATTTTGTGAAAGAACAAATAGAGCCTGCTTCAACACCTTCACTATCGGTAAACGTAAACGTTGGATCGGTACCAGTTTGAGCAGAAGTAGTGGGATAAGTCTCAAAATAGAATCCAGTGATAGCCTTATTTGTAACGCCGGTTACGATTGAGCCGCTTGTTAGTGTTTTATTGTCTTGTTTAGCAACAATGCTTGTTGCATCAGGCAGCGTGGTGGAGACGTTTAAAGCAAACTGCTTATTATTTTTCGCCGAATAGAATGTCAAAGTGGCGGAACCTTCTTTTAGGACTTTGAATTTGAGTCCTCCGTCTGAGATAGAAATAGCGGTCTTATCGCTGACATTCGTCAATAGTATCGGGTCGATTTTAGAAGTGGCGATATTGGGAGTTTGGTTCGTTTCTTGGAATGCGTAAGTTTGATTCACGACGAGTTTCTTTGGATCGATAACTGTGTTCCCTAAAGTGAGATCGATTTGGAAAGACTTAAAATAAAGATCATTAACATCAATTGCGTAACGCCCTTCTAACTCCTCTTCGTTTCCAATTTCACCGAATTCTTGCGTGTATTTAATGGTGTAGGTATTGATAGGCGTTGCATTCTCTAGAAGTGTGTTATTCGTAAAATCAAAGCCAGTTTTGTCATAGACTTTATCAACTACGGTGACACTCTTGAGAAGATTATTCTCATCGAAAACGAACGTCCCTTCGTTAAAGAAAACCATGCCGTCACTATAGCTCGTTGGCTTTTCTTCGATTGTGTATCCCTTGACTAAGAATCCGTCTACGGTCGTTTCGTAAGTAGCGGTATTTGCAATTGATCCACCAAAATAATATGGATAGGATTTGCCAGTGAAATAGTCGTAACCACTATTAGAAGGATCAACCATTGCAGAAGCGATATTGCTTAGTCCGAATCTAGTATTGTGTTCTAATAAAGTCCCTTTCTTTATAGCGTCAGCGCGTGTGATTTCTCCGCTTCCCGCTTCTTCAGTCGTGACTATCTTTTTTAGAGGGTCTTTCTCATGTTTATAGGTTGAGTCATTGATTTCAAGCTCATAGTAATTGTTGTCTTGCCCAATTCCTTTGAATGTCGTTAGGTTTGTATTTACTTGCGGATCAGAACCGACCTTCTTTGATTTCTCTTTCAAACCAACCATGTAAGAGTGTTGGCCTTCTTGATAAACGGTGTAATCAATGGTTTCGCCTTCTACTGTTTTAATGCCAGTTTGGTTTCCTTCGCTTTTGAATTCGAAGGTGTATGCATTCACGGATTTATTCTCCTCTAGCTCTGCCGATTTCTTGAGTTTAGCGAAGGCAATGGCTTGATCGGCTTTTCCTTTGCTTAAAAGGCGGAAAACGTATTTTTTAACGGGTAAAGCAGTCCCCTTTGCGGAGAATGTGACATCTAAACGAGTGATTTCTTTTTCTGCTTTTAAGGTGTTGGTTTTACTGTCGAAACTTGCAAAGCCTGGAGTGGAAAAACTAGCCTCAAGAGTAGTGGTGTCTTTTCCAACGAAAGTTGGATTCAAAGTGTAAGAAGAGCCAATAATGAGTTGTTTATAGGTGGTGCCGTTTAGATTAAACTCCTCGATATCGTTTGGGAAAGCGATATCGAAGGATGTGATGTCTTTCGCTTTTACTTCTAGAGTTAGCGTTGCTTTAACCTCGGGGTTAGCGTCACTAGTAACTACGATTGTCGCTTTTCCAGCGCTTTTTGCGGTAACTAGGCCCAACAAGGAGACACTTGCGACGTTTTCATTGGAAGAAGAATAAGAGACAAGCGTATTGGTCGCATTAGAGGGAGTGAGAGTAGGAGTAATTTGATATGTTTCGCCAATCTCAAGCTCTTTTGACGTTTCCTTTAGCGTGATGCCGCTGACTGAAATGTCCTCGTTTTTACTTGGAGTGTCTGATGGAGTGGTGGTTTGACTCGAATTCTCTTCTCCGCACCCAGCAAGAAGAAAGGAACAAGCTAGCAATATAATGGTTTTCTTTTTCATGGTTTATGCCCTCTATTGAATAGTAGATAAATATTGATCAAGGAAGTTTAGCTTTACCCCTCCAAAGTTGGTGTAAGTGAAGTCACTATATGAGGTTTTACTTTGGTAATTAATGAAGACGCGCAAAGTGATTGAGCAATCTTCGTCACGAGTCGCTTCCTCGATGTTGAGTCCAGCGCCGATGACATAATATTGGTATTCGCTTTGGGTATATATATTCGTTAAGTAGCCAATGAGCTCAAGGACTGCACTATTGTCACTATAGAAGTCGTAATAGTCTTTGAGCGTTTCGTTTTCGCCATCGAATTCTTTAAGCACCTCATCTAGCGCGAGGAATCCAGGAGTGATGGTTAAATCGTATAAAGAAGAAGCGGTGACGTTACTGTATCTTTCTCCGATTTTGGTAACGCCATCTTCGTTAGTAAAAGGATAAAAGCCATCAGTGAGAGTAGTTTTATCCTTGATTTGGATAATTCCCTCATCAACGTAGTTGCTATCCGTTTTGTTTTCATAAGCAGGAGTGAAATCTTGATACAAAGCGTTTTCGACAAAATAGTTATTGGAAACTAATACGTCAGAGTCGTCATAGGTCTTTGATTCGAAATTGTGCTTTCCAAATAACGTTCCGATGCGCTTGATTTTCCCGTTGAAAGGGAGAGCCTCTCCTAAATAAGCACCCGCTAGCGGAATAGAAGTCGTTCCGATATCGGTGACTGTATAGCGGACTTTGCCTAAGATTACCCCTTGTGTAGCGAATGTTAGATCGCCATAGAAGCTATTTTTGCTTGTGACATGGATTTCTAAGGCTGTAGGTATGAAAGTATTCAGTTCCTCTTCTGTCACCAAATCGCTTAAAAGGGCAAATTTGTTCCTGGCTTTTCGATCCGTCACATCATATGTATTCGCTCTATTTTTGAAGGTATCGATTGGAAAGTTAGCGTATGAGCAAGAAGAGATGTCTTTGACGATTTTGTGATAATCCTTAATGGTGTCACTTATGGTGTAACTCGGTTTGAACGCTTCATCACGAATGCGATATTTATAGAAACCGTGCTCACTGTTTTTGTAACCGAAGTTGTCACTAGAATAAGGGGATTCGAAGTAACACTCGTCTTTTGTGAATTTCTTTGTGGCGTTATACACTAGCCCCGTAATCGAACTTTCAATCGTTAATGTGTAGTTTTTCTCTTCTCCAATTTTTGTAATTAGATTACGGATTGAAGGAATTGTTTCACTAGAGATTGAGCTTCCTCCTCCGTTTTGACAAGAAGCCAACGCTAGAAATGGCAATAAGAACACCATAGAGGTCCATCGTTTCTTCATTTTCGCTCCTTTCTTTTTCTTGACAATCAAAATCATCTTAAAGAAAGGGAGGATATTGTCAATTTTTATTTCCTGAAATCACTAAATAATGTTGCTATCAAAAAAAGAATTACCTTATTTTATCTCTTGATTATCTCCGCAAATTCCTTTTTAAGATGAGCTTTTGAAAAATGAATAAAAAGGTGCCACTTTAAAATGCGATGGCATTTCGATAAAGAATGATTTCATTAAAAAGGCCTCACCAGAAGTGGGGCCTAAATAGTTATAATTACGCATTTTTTTGCGCTTTGCTGCATCCAAGATAGATATTATCGGAAGTATCATAAGTGTTGGTGCCACTTGCTTTTTCACCAAAGCGGATACGTACCGTATAGACGAATTCGACTTCTTTTTCATCACCATTAGCGTCCGTTACTTTTTCTTTGGTCTCGTAATCTTTTACAAGATAGTTGTATTCGCCGATAGTTTGATTCGAGTAGCCATTTTCGCTTAATAGCGATTTGTAGTCCGCTAGATAAGCATCATCCATTTGTTTGTTATAGATGCAGATATCCCCCGAGCCATCATAATTCGGCGTTGTCTCCCAAGAATAGGAAACGCCAAATTGTGGTAAATAAGGAATTAAATCAGTCACAGTCTCCCCAAACGTTTTCACCATGATTGCTTTCACTTTTGATTCTTCGGACCATTTGGTAGGCAAATTCGTGCTTAAATTGTTGAACGAATCTTCGTTTACGACTTTGCTAGGGAAAGCGAGCTTAGTAGCGTCGTCATATTCGAACTTGAGCTCTTCTTTTCCCGTCATGACCCCACCATAGACGTATTTGTAATTGATCTTGGAAAGGCGACCACTCTCATCCAAGGTGATCACAAGGGATTTGTCGACAAGATAATCAAGCTTTACGCTCCCCATGATGTTAGAGGAGATGTGTTTGACGTTATCTCTTAAAACGAAGGTATTCTCTGCGCTTCCTTTTTGGAATACTTTGGAATCGAAATTGAACCCAAAATGCGCTTCTAAAGTGTCGGTAGTATCGATTTTGTTTACTATTGGGTACGCTGTCCCTGGCTTTTGAACCCCTTGGACATTAGCTTCGCGCGTGATTTTAAAAGGAATAATGCCGCCTTCGACTTGCTTATAGCCTTGTCGCGTATATTCTTTGGAATCTTTCGAGAATAGTCTTCGATTGGCCCAGTCTTGGATGAAGTAGGAGCCTTTTTTGTAGTAGTAGTTTGTTTTCGGCAATTCGTTCGATGGCTCGCCCTCTTGCCCCTCTTTGGTGCTTAATCCGTATCCGTTAGCGGTCCAGCTAACTTCTTTTAAATGACTAATTGCCTGATTGAGTTTTGCGTTTTCTGCATCTTCCGACTCATAGCTAGTAGGAATTGTAATAGAGGCATCTTTGATGATGGATGAGGTTGCAAGGAGCATAAGTTCCGTTTCGTTGCCGTTTGCGTCAGCGTAATAAGCATCGATATAGGAACGGAACGTTAAGGTATTGCCGTTTATCTCTAGCGTCATGGATGTGACGTCTCGCATGATGATGTCAGTTAAAACGGTTAAGCCAGCAAGGGATTCGAATAAGCGGTCGGTATTGAAACCGAAATAAGTGAATTTGTTATTCTCGCCTAAGAAGGAATCGGCATCGATTTCATCTTGGAATGAGAAAATCCCATTCCCCCAAGTGAAGTCTTTCTTTTCGAATTCTTGCGTTGCCACTTTGTTTTGCCCATCGATGTAGTGATCAATAGCAGGGGTTAAGCCATCTTCCGTTTCCTCGCCTTTTGTCAAGATGTAAGTGTAGGTTTCTTCGTTGGTTTTATCTTCCAAAGAATAGGCGATCTTATCGTCTTTGCGGTCACTTCCGATTGCGGAAGTGATTCCGGTTTTCCCATAGGAAGTCCAAGTAGAGGAAGAACTCGTGCGATATTTGATTTCGGTATCGAAGCCGATAGTGGGGGCTACCAATAAGTCTTTTGTGCTTTGTTCAAGGTGAAGGGTCGGTAACTTGTAGGTAGCGACGAAATTAGCGAGTTTCTCGTCGGAAGTCTCGTTTAATTTTCCGAACTTTCCCGTGAGAAAAGCGCTTAGATTAGAGCTGTCTTCGTCTGGTTGGTTATAAAGAGTAAAAGAAAGACTGCCATCTTCTTCGACTAGGAATGTGACATCGTATATTCTTGTTTCTGAATCGCCATACGTATAGCCCATTAAAGAGCACATGATGCTTAAAACTTCTTCGTCGTCTGAATGAACGGCCCCGTTTTTGTAATAGAAAGACGCTTTCGTTAGACCAAGGCCGTTATTGAAATCCTTATTGCCTTTTTTGAACAATTTAAGCGGGTTCATGTCGGTGCAGCTATTCACCCCGACTAATTTATCATTTTCGTCATAATAAGTGGTGGCTTTGCCTAGTTCGATATTTCCTTTGCTATCATAACTAAAGGAATAGACGAGCTTATCGCCATAATCCTTGTTGAAGCTATCTAATAGAAGATAGCCGCTTTTGCTCCAGCCGAAAGAGACATAGTCCGAAGTATAAATATCAACGAGATTGACGTCTTTTTCGTTCGCATCTTTTTCGGTGTAATAAACGCTCATAGAAGAAGCTTCAACAGTCTTGTTTAGCTTATCGACAACATTAGCGATAAGTGCCTCTTTATCCACTGGCGTTGGGGTGACTGAGCTATCGGAAGATGATGGCTCGCTTGCCACAGGATCGCTAGATTTATCTGTGTTTTCTCCGCAAGCGGCAAGTAAACTCGCTACGCATAGTAACAATAATGTTCGTTTCTTTTTCATGTTTTTCTCCTAAGTTTATCGTTATGAAGGTGATTAACTTGCTCTAGATAGTGTCATCGACGTTGTAGTAGAAGTTATTTTAATTTGTTTTCCATCGTTAGAAATGATGTTTGGTTCAAGGCGCTTTCCATTGCCCTCGTTTAATACGTTGGTTGTGCTCTTTTGGATGGTGGACTTCACATTAGAGAAAACAAGAACGTATTCATTGGAAAGGAGTTCTACATCGTAATCGAACGAGTATTGGTTCCCGCCATCTATAGTTGCCGTGCCACTAGTTTTATCCGCGAATGTTAATGTGTTGAGCGAGTTTTTGTAAGTCGCTCCGACTAGCATTGCCTTAATCGCTTCTAATCCGTCTAGCTTCGCTTTGATAACGACTTCGATACTATCGGTAATGAGAGGGTTAGAAGTCGCCTTTACGATTACTTTTACTTTTCCCGCTTTTAAGCCTTTGAGAGTGAATTTAGAACTCTCTGGAAGGAGGGTTAACGTTGCGTATTGGCTCATGCCTTCGTTTTCGAAAGCGGCTTCAAAGCTTCTATCGGCGGCATCGATCGGGGTTACACTTACTTTATATTCCGCGGTTTGATCGATTTCGATTTCCTTAAGCGAAGTGACACCGATTTCGATCTTTTGGGCTGGGACATCGATTACTTTTATTTTGATGGAGGAAGTTTTTAGATAGGAATTTATAATCGTGACGGTCGCTTCGCCTTTTGAAATGGCCGTTAGATAAGTGATATTCCCTTTCGTGTTATAGCCGATAACGCTTGAATTAGAGATGCTTTCTACCGAATAAGTATCCGCTAAATGCAAAGCGGGGCTGACGTTAGTGACTTCAACCGGGACTTCGTCTCCGATATAAAGGAGAGCTTCGCCTTCTCCTTTATTTCTCCAGCTTTTGGTATCAATATCGAAAGTTTGTACCAAATAGTTAGAGCGATTGAGCGTTTCGTTATCTTCTTCTTTACGTTCCCCATAAGAAATCGTAAAAGCGAACTTGTCTGGTTTCGTTGCTTTGGCCCCATCCTTTTTCTTGTTATTTGTAAAGTCATAATCGACTGAAGAAAATGGTTCAATAGAATAACTGCCCTTTGTTAATTGCCCATTTTGATTTATCGAGAAAGAGAGGCTATTTTCGTAATAGCGTTTGTCATAAGAAACGGAAGCGTCAACATAGTTTGTGGTTAGCGCGTATGTGGTTTCGCTATTTTCGCTATTTGAAACGAATTTGAGATTTTCTTTTGCATCCTCTAAACCAAAGAAATAAGAGTCAGATATCACTGTCGATAAAAGCGAAGATAGTCCGAACACCGCATTGTTTTTGTAAACGTAGGAGAATAGCTTTGTGTAGTTATCGACTTGTTCTTGGCTTAAGTCTTCATCTAGGACTCCAATGGTTGTTTCTTCCACGCTATCGGGCTTTAAACTCAAAGCGGTTAAAGATTTGCCTACCATGTAATAACGAACTTTCGTATTCGCGTCATAGTTGATTTGCAGTGAATCTTTATAGACATTGAATTCGATAGAGGAGTTAATCGTCCCATCCATCGCTTCTTCTTTTTCGTGGTCTAGCCCTTCTAGTAGAATAGACTTTAGTTTGCTTAAGAGAGCATCCTTTGTCATGATGACTTGGAAATCGATGGAATCGCTTTTGTCGGTTCCCTCAAGCTTTATGGCAATGGTGGCGTTTCCTTCTTCTTTGGCGGTGAGTAATCCCTCGCTAGAAACAGCTAAAACATTTTCGTTAGAACTAGTAAAAGAAACGGTTTTCGTTTCCGCTTCCGCTGGCTCGATTTCCCAAGTAAGCTTTAGTGTCTCACCGACTTTTAATTCTTTCTTATCCGCGATTAATTTGATTCCAGTGGCTTCAATTACTGAGGACGTCACGTCTCCCGAATCTCCACCTTTTGGATCAACATCATTATCGCATGAAGCAAGTAGCAACGCTGAAGATAGGACTGCCATTACGAGGCGACACCTGCGCATTATTTCGTCCCTCCTTTAAACTAATTTTTCATTAATTCTATTTAATGATTTTTCTACTATAATAACGACGTTTTGATTGTCAATTTTTATTTGCGATATGCACTTTTATATTTTACGTTTTGACAGCAATTTTCGACTTAGTTTGCTTAAAACCATTGCGATATTTGTTGCTATTGTCGCAAACTTCTTCTTCATAATTTATCAAAAATATTAAATAAAAAGTCAAAAAAATAAATTAATGATTGACAATGATTATCCCTTTTTTATAGTAGCCCATATCGAGGGGTTTTAGTCTCAAAGAAAGGGGATAATATGAAAAAACACAGTATCGTACTCGTTGCGTTGGCGTCATTATTGACTTTAGCATCATGCAACGAAGAAGCACCTGGCTCTAATTCAACGGATAGCGGCGTATCCACGGGAGAGGTATCGTCCTCGGGGGACACCAGTTCTAGCGAGATAGAAGCGACGTATAACATTGCGGTCAATAATCCAACCGGCGCGACGATCACTACAAACGTCAACGAGGCAAAAGCAGGGGGCACGGTTACTTTCACGATCGCGATCGCCGATACTTATCACAAAGCTTTAGGCGAAGTGAAAGTCACAAAAGGGAACGAAGACATTGCCTATGAATTAAATGATGGAACGTATTCGTTCACGATGCCAAAAGGGGATGTTGCTATCCAAGCGACTTTAATTGATGTGAATCATAGTTTTGGGATTACTGTCAATAAGGATAGCCACATCACTAACGCGACTTTTAAAATCGATGGTGTAATACTGCAAGATGGCGAAAAAATCTTAGCGGGCAAGAAAGTCGAAATGATCGTGTCTATGGAAGAGAACTATTTCTTGGATGGAGAACCTACTACTTCCGTAAGCGGATTAACTTTCGAAAAAAGCGGCGATACCTATTCTTTCACGATGCCAGAAGAGGATGTGACGATTACTTTAAAGAGCAAATACGTTGCTCCAAGTCATAGCATTTCTGCAAATCCAGTGGAAGGCGCGACCGTCAATTTAAATCAAACAACCGCAAAAGCGGGAGAAACTGCGACCTTCACCATTGCAATTACCGATCAGGAAAAAGAGCTTGGTGAAGTAAAAGTTTTATTCGGAACAACGGAAATTAAATACGCTCTTAATGATGGCGTCTATACATTTACCATGCCGGAAGGCGACGTCACTATTAACGTAACTCTTAAAAACGTTATTCACACTTACTCTTTGTCTTATACGAAGGACGAGCATATCACCGCTGTAACTTTCGAGGTCGATGGTACTACTCTAGGCGAAAATCCACAAATTGAAGCAGGGAAAACCGTCACTATGACTTTAACGTTATTAGACGGCTATGAGCTCGATGGCGTTCCAACTCTTAGTGTCGCTGGTACCACTTTGTCCACCATTACCGAAGGAACAAGCTATTCTTTCACGATGCCCGCTGAGAACCTTACGGTGACGTTAAATAGCAAAGCGAAAGCCCCGGTTTCTACAGAATATAAAATCACTACCTTTGAGTATTGCTCATTTGTCACTAAGGCTACGATAAATGGTGTAGATTCTACTTCCTTTGATTTCAACCAAAATATCGAGGCTGGAACTGAAGTTGAAATCGTTGCGAACGTTTCCTCCACTAACCTTAAAAATTATGATTATTGCATTGTTATCAACGGCGAAATGCAAAGTGCAAAAATGAAGGAAAGTACTTCTTCTTGCTCGGACTTCTTTATAATGCCGAATGATAACGTAGTCGCTTACATTGTTCCGGTTAATTCAACAGCCTCGACTAATTCCTATAAATTAACCTTTGAAAATTCTCAAGATTACACGATTTATGGTGTCGTCTCAGGCAAGAAGTATTCTAAAAGCAAACCAATCGTATTGTTTATTATGCCAAAAGAAGGCTATGCAATTGATAAAGTGTATTACACGAATACCAATTGTCCTTCATACGAGGCCGGTGGTAAAAATAATTTTGACTCAAAGGGACATAATACGTATTCAAAGCTTATATCCACAACGGAAGCAACTGTCCTCCATGTAGAAACAAAAGCCGCCACGACAGTCTTTAGCAATGTTACATTCGCTGATCAAGACAAAATTCAAGTGACGGGTCAGACTCAAAATCTTGCCGCTGGCAACAAAGTAACATTGCTCGTTAAAGGACAAGCTCCTTATTACGTCAAAGGAATCAAATCCATAAAAGGAAGCGATGGAACCGATTATACAGCCAATGGTACTTTTGACATTTACGATGGCAGTCTCGTTATTGATTCTTTACCCGATCAAGACATCGTTGTGACCCTTGATATTGATGAAGGTATACCTGTAGAAGTGGAAAAAGGCGATTATATCGAATCTTACACGGTTACAAATATTACTAGTGATAATAAAGAAGTTCCACAAGACGCTGCATCTCCTTTAGCCTATAAGGGTGCAACGCTTAAAATCGTTCCTACTTTAAGTAGCGGCGTCACAACGAGCAAATCCGATATTACCGCATATTGCAATGGCGAAAAGATGGTTTATTCCAGTGGCGGCTTTACATTCGCTATACCGGAAAGCCCGGCTGTGGAGAAATACACCATTACCTTCTTAGTTCCTACAAAACACATGATTGGTTTTGACGCTGAAGCGAAAGAGTATTCGCTTACCTCCCTTAGTGCCTCTAGCGCTTTTGCGGGTGAAGATATCAGTTTCTATCTTAAGGCGAATGTTGGATATAGGATCGGCGCGGTGAGTCTAAGTAACGGCGGAGAAGTCACGAAAGGCGATGACGGCAAATACCATTTCTCAATGCCTGATGAAAACGTGAGCGTGGTGGTAAAAACGATAGAAGTAACCACTTATACGATTACGCTCGAAAAAGACGAAGGCGTTGCATCGTTATTGTTTACTGACGAAAGTGGCAACACCGTTCTTCCTCCTGAGAATGGCAAAATCGTTGTAAACGAAGGGACAAAGCTTACTTTAAAGGTCACGACGAATAATGGTTATGATCTTACGAAAGTTCTTTTCGGTGAAACCGATATTACTTCCAATATGGAATTTACGGTCACTATGAACCAAACGTTAAAAGTAACGACTACAGAGGTAGCGAAAGCAAAGGTTAATGTCACGATTGCTGGTCCTAGCGAAAGCGAGGTAGAGGTGCGTATTTGTGACAACGATATTGTTAGGAGCGATGGCACTTGTTATATCGGCCACGAGGTGAATGTAAAATTCTCTCTTAAAGCATCGATCAGCAAAAATTACAAAACCATTGCCAAAAACCAATTCAAGGTCACGAGTGGAAATACTGATATTACGTTTACTTATGATGCGACATATGGTGTTAGATTCACGATGCCAGAAGGAGAAGTAACGATTGTCTTTACTCCAGTTCTGAATGAAACAACCACATCAACGAATTAATAAAGATGGGACGATGATATGGACCTAGCGAAGGAGCTAGGCCCTTTTTTCGTAAAAGGAGATACTAAAGAAAAGCCAAGGTAACGCTAAAGAATATCAAGAGTTTTTATTTTCCTAATAGTTTTATAAGAATCGGTTTTCTTTTGAATGCAAAGAGTTCGGCTTGCCCCGTTACAAAAAGAAAAAGCAAGGAGCGATTTCCTTGCTTTAACTTTTGCCAATTAGGCTAAAGTGATTTTAAGCGTAACTTTAGCGCCAGTATCGGTGGTTTCGATCTTCCCGACCCTCATCTTGAAGTTGCAGGTGATCGATTCGTCGATTGTGTACTTCTGATTCTCGCCGTTCCCGCTTTTTACGACTTTGGACTTGTTCCAAAGATTGGATTGGCTTGGCATGAATTCTTTGGCGAGCGCATTATTTTCTCCGGTCAAAGTGAAGGTATGGTTTGTGGTGAATAAGGCATCGTTTTTGGCGTTATAAGAGGTACTATTCATCCAGCTATTCCCACTTGTCCAGCCGCTTGACATCATCATTGATACTTCGCTGAAACTTCTTTTAATGACACTATTGCCGTTTTTGATTGGATAGAAGTCGCCATCGATTGTTAATCCTTGACGCCCTAGATAGCTATTACCAATACGTAGATCCTTTGCGTTTTGGCCAACATCATCGGCAGTGAGAAATTCTCTAGTGAGGCGGTCAGCGCTAGGGCCAGCAGAACCTTGGGCTCTCGCGTCAACGTGGAGCACGCGAACCCCAGGAGCGGTGAAGCCAGTTGCACCTTCATAGCCATTTAGGTAATCGCTTTTGGCTAATCCATATGGCCCGACGAGCTCGACCATGAAATATTCGTCAAAGGCTGTCATGTTGTAATTTGGAGACGCTAAGACTAAGCAATCGCCAGTTGTGGTTGCGTCACGAAGCGTGATTTCAGCGGTTTTGTCGCCGATAAGGTCTTCTTCTTTAATCACCCATGGATTCACCCAGCCATATTGGAATTTGCTGAAGCTATTGTGGTCGCCGAGGTTTTGGTCCATATAGTCAACACTTGCCATCGGTTTCCAAGTCTTATTGTAGTCATAATAGTCATCGAGCCCAAGCGTATGACCAGTTTCATGAATGAAGGTGTGGGGGTCGCAGCTAGATTTCATGAAGTTTGTGCTTGCCCAGCCTAATGTTTGTACGGTCGGAGCTGCCTTGTTTGGTTTATTTCCTGTATAAGTGACATAGGCCCACCAAAACATATTGTCACTAGAAGTATTGTTATCATAAGGATAAGCGTAAACATTCCACATGAGATCGATAAAGCCATCGTTATCGCTATCAAAATAGGTGATAGGTTCAGCGTCCGCTCCTAGTGAGCCATGGTTTGCTTTATCATATTCTTTGATGTACCAATCACGAACCAAATTGCTCGCATAGACTCCGCCATTACCGCCACTTTTTTCTCTAAATTCTTTTGCGGTCATCCCTAAATCTACCCAACTAGGAAGCAAAACCGCATCGAAAGCCCCTTTCCCATAGGAAGATTCTTCATAGAATTCGCTGACGCTTGTGAAACCTTTGCCCGCCATTTCTTCTTTTGTCCCGTTGAAGGCAAGCCGAATATTCTCGTAAAGAGCGTCATCCGCATTGATGGTATCTTTGTCATCGGTAGGATCTTTCGTGAACTTGATTGGGGCAACGAGCAGCTTTTGTTTTTTTCCATTTGTTGGATGGCTTTCGACGTGAGGGGTTCCGGCATTGGTATAAAGGGTGTTGCGGTTAAGCTGTTTCTCAGCGCCATTTTTGTCTTTATAGGTCGTGACGCCTTTTGCTAAATCGTCGTTTGTGATTATGTTTTCGTTAGGAGTAGTTCCATTGCATGAAGCAAGAAACGACATCATTAGAACGCTAGAAACTAATAATAATTTTTTCTTTTTCATAAATATTTCCTTTCTTTGCTATTTATTGATTTCGTAGAGGATAAGCAAGATTATCGCTACGATTAGAAAGAGAATCGCTACAAGCAAGATAGAATGGATCGGTTTCCTTTCTTTGCTCGCCTTTTTGAGTTTGTAGTCGTAATAGGTTGCGGGGAATCCGTGCTTTTTATAAGAGGGACGGAAGGCAACGTTTAGGACAAGAAGCACGGCGTAAGTAAGGGCGTCAAATGCCCCGAGTGTCGCGAAGTAATTGAGGAGATAAAGAAGTAGTAGCAATAATCCAGATATTCCGAAGGCATCAAGCGCAATCGCATAAGGATTGATGTGATAGCCACTTCCTTTTTGGGCGTAGTATTCGGTAAGAACGATAATTGTCCCAACAATTAGCCCTACAAAGAAACTGATGACAAATTCAATCCAGAATATTTTCGAGAAGAAAGGGCTCTTTGTTTCTTGACTAAGCTCTTTCTTTTCCTCTTTCATTTTTTCTCCTTGAGTTCTTTTAAGTAGCGCTCCGCCTCTATGTCATTGCATCTAACGTAGTGCCCTGGCACGATTTCTCGGAACGTCGGACCTTGCTTAGAATAGTCGTGGTCTTTGGCTGGATTATAGACGATCCTAGTGCGCGAGGCTTCCGTGACTGGGTCAGGGCAAGGGACGGCACTAAGAAGACTACGGGTGTAGGGATGGAGCGGATGGAGGAAGAGTTCATCGCTAGTAGCGACTTCTACGAGATTCCCGAAATACATTACGGCGATTCTATCGCAGAAGTATTTGACGACGCTTAAGTTATGGGCGATGAAGATAATCGTTAAGCCTAAGGTGTTTCTTAATTCGTTAAGAAGGTTAATGACTTGCGCTTGAACCGATACATCAAGCGCGCTCACTGGTTCATCGGCAACGATTAGCTCAGGGTTCATGATGACCGCTCTAGCGATACCAATGCGTTGGCGCTGACCCCCTGAGAATTCGTGAGGGTAGCGGTTAGCGTGCTCTGGGACGAGTCCAACTAGCTTTAGGACGCGAGCGACTTCTTCATTGATAAATTGCTTATCGTGACAACCTTGGATGATTAACCCTTCGGCGATGATATTACGCACCGTCATACGGGGGTTAAGCGAAGCGATAGGATCTTGGAAAATCATTTGGACTTTGTTCGCAAGATTCGCGTGCTTCGCTTTTCGCTTTTCCTCCTTGTATTTGCTGAGCGTCTCTTTTTCGGAATCGGAGAGTTCTTCCTCCTTTTTATCTTTAATGGAAAGGAGGAAATCTTTGTATTTCTCTTCGACTTCTTTTAAGGCGGCTAAAGCAATGTTTTTGTTGTAATTGCGGTTATCGCGTTTCGCCTCTTTGATTTTTTCGACTTGCTCGTCGCAAATCTTTTTCGCTTCCGCGATTTTCTCTTTGATTTGCTCTTCTAGAATTGCGTTTTTCTTGTCGTAATCGTCTAGAAGGGCTTTTTTCTCTTGATAGAATTCGACCGTTTCGTCTTCGAGTTCGTGACGGATGCCCTTTAAGTCTTTTTTCTCCCACTTGGATTCATAGGAGGAAAGAAGAGCTTTGAGGTTTTCTTTTTCTTCAAAGCGGAGGGCTTTTACCGCGTCTTTGGTGCGGATATTCGTCCACTTGATTTCTTTTTCGTTCCAACGGGTACCGGCACTGATACGGATGCCATCTAGCCATACATCGCCGCTAGTGATGTCGTAGAGTTTCATGATGGAGCGACCTGTTGTGGTCTTCCCGCACCCTGATTCTCCCACAAGTCCGAAGACTTCGCCTTTATAGACTTTAAAGGAAACGTCGTGAACGGCTTTTAAATATTTTGAGCCCCCGATTGGTCCGCCAGAAAAACGGAAGTATTGCTTTAGATGCGAGACCTCAAGTAGAGGCTTAGCATTTTCGTAATCGAAGCTTTTGTGGAGCGCTTTGGCATCTTTATTTTCCATGCTTTACCTCCTTCTTTGATTCTTTTTTGGCTTTTGTCGTCTTAACGCTTTTTGCCGCTTTTGCAACTGGCCTCTCCTCTTTTTCCGCTGGAGCGGGTTTTGCTTTGATATCGTTAAGAATCGAGTTCTTGTAATTATCAGGGAGCGGAGTTGCTTCAGGATGTTTCATTAAGGCGTCTTTGATACGCGCGATAACGACATCCGGAGCGTGAAGGTCTCTAGCGTTTGGATGCAAATTCCAAGTCGCCGCGAAATGGGTTTTCGACACTTCGAAGAATGGGGGTTGCTCTAATTCGTCTATCTTTAAAGCGTGCTCATTTCTAGCCGCGAAGGCATCTCCTTTTGGAGGGAGAAGCATATTGGGGGGAGTGCCAGGAATCGCATTGAGCTCTTCTTTGGTATTTAAGTCTGGCATTGATCCGAGTAACGCCCAAGTGTAAGGATGACGAGGATCATAGAAGATTTCCTTTGCGGTGCCATATTCCACGATTTTACCCGCATACATCACGGCGATATCGTCCGCCATATTGGCAACGACGCCTAAGTCGTGAGTAATGAAGACGATGGACAAATTGCGTTCTGCTTTGAGTTTATTGATGAGCTCAAGGATTTGCGCTTGAATCGTGACGTCTAGCGCAGTAGTAGGCTCATCGCAAATGAGAACTTCTGGCGAAGAACATAGGGCAATTGCGATAACGATACGCTGCCTCATACCACCCGATAATTCGAATGGGTATTGCTTGTAGCGGCGTTCAGGTTCGTCAATTCCGACTTCTCCTAACATCTTGATGGCTTTTTCTTTCGCATCATGTTTGCTTAATTTTGAAGCGCGGATTTTCAAAGCCTCTTCGTAAACGCTTAGAGCCTCTTTTGCGTAGGATTTAACGTAATCATCGTCCAATTTGAGGAGATTCTCTAAATGAGCGACAAGCTCTTCGAGATCCTTTTTGTAGGAAGCGATTTGATTTTCTACGCTTAAGATGATTTCAGGGAGCTTCGCTCTTTCGCTAGGCGGGAGAGAATAGAAGTCATTTACGTGATATTTTTCCATGGCTTTGGTTTGCTTAGCCATGTTCTTTTTGCTATCGCGATAAGTATCTAGGTGGTTCTTGTTGACAGTCGGGAAGACTTCGACGATGTTATCACTTGCGTTAGCCATATGGAGGACGCAGCGTTTCGTCTCTTTTGCTAAGGCTTTGAGCGAAAGATAGATTGCCTCGATGGAGACGTTTTCTTTTCCGAATTCTTCCGTGAGGATTCTCTTTAATTTCGGTAAGACTAATTCGATTGCTTTTGCGCGCTCTTTACTATCAAGCTCGGCAGCTTTCTCGAATAGAGGGAGGTAATCATTGATGTTATATTCCTTCTTTTCTGTAATGGGCTTCTCTTTCTTAGCAGAGAATAAAGATAGGCATTTGCCGCGCGCTTTTTCCAAAACGGAAAGATATTTTGTGGAACGAGTAGGATAGGCTTCATCGCTTTTTTGGCGTAATTCCCTTCCTATTAGCTTATCTGCAAGAATTAACGCGTGATTAAACCTAGCAAGGTCTTTTTTGGCCTCTTTGACATCGGCTTTATGCTTTAATTCGATTGCTTCGGTAAGCTGTTTTCCCACAATCATGATTGGGTTAAGGCTAGAAAGAGGATCTTGGAAGATCATTGAAATCTTAACGCCTCTGATTTTATGGAAATGCTCTTCATCGATTTTGAGCAAATCTTGCCCATCATAAAGGATTTGGCCGCCTTCGATGATTTTGTTGTTCGCCAAGATGCCTAGAATCGCTTTGGAGGTGACGCTTTTCCCAGAGCCAGATTCCCCAACGATCGCTAGCGTCCTTCCTTTGTATAAATCAAAGGAAATGCCGCGTACGGCCTTTACGGTGCCTCCGTTGGTGCGGAAGGAGATACGAAGGTCTTTCACTTCGAGAATTTTATTATTTTCTATGCTCATTATTCATCCGCTCCTTTCAAAGACGTATTGAAGGCATCACGCAAGCCGTTTCCAAATAGATTAAAGCAAATCATAAGTAAGGAAATGATGATGCAGGGGAAAAGAAGCACGTGCGGATAGGTCTTTAAACCCGCGCTTTGCCCTTCGTTAAGAAGAGTGCCGATTGAGGATAAGCCGCTTGTCGAGAAATTGATAATGCCTAAGTAGGATAAGCTAGATTCGCTAAAGATAACGCTTGGAATCATTAAAACGCTAGAAGTGACAAGCGTTCCAATCGCGTTAGGCAAAATATGTCTGAAGATTAATCGCGAGTCCTTTGCGCCGAGCGTTCTACTCGCTAAAACGTATTCTTGGCCCTTGAAGCGATAGAATTGCATACGGGTCGTAGAAGCTACCCCAGTCCAGCCAGAATAGACGAAGGCGATAAGGAAAGATAGAACGATAATCCCTGCTTCGCCTAAAGCGTTTTTGAGTTCCAAATTGTTTACAAACTGGATGGAACATATCGTCAAGATGATGATCGAGGGGATATTTGCGATGATATCGGTGATGCGTTCCATCACTAAATCCACCGTCCCGCCATAATATCCAGAAATTGCGCCCCAGATTAAGCCGATAATGAAATTGATCGCACTAATGACGATACCTAGTAGCAAGGAGAATCTAGTGCCTTCCGCTAAACGGAGGAAGATATCTTTCCCTTGGTCATTTGCACCGAAGAAATAGTATGGCTTGAAGCCGTTTTTATAGGTGAAATAATCAAAATAATCGACACGAATCGTATATTCGCCGTTTTCGATTTTGCCGTAAACGTAATTGCCATCAGCGTCTTTTTGATAGATTTCTTTAAACGTTCTATCGTGGCCTTTGCCTTCTGTGACTGGGACGATATTGTTTTGGTTCCAGGTGTATGGTTTTTCTTTTCCGCTGCGCTTTGCCTTGACTTCGTAATAGCAGTTCGGGTTTTGGTTATAGTACATCTGCACTTGGTCGATGATGTTATTGATGATGTTTTCGCTAGCGCCATCGTTTTGTAGTTCCTCTTTATAGCGAGCGATATAAGTTTCGCTATCGACAAGAGGATGGAGGATTTTGCTTCCCTCCGATTGTTCTTTGTCGTAAGCGACGAGATTATTGTACACTTCAGGTGTGACTTTCACGATTTTGCAGCCGACGGCATAAGAATCGATTCTCACGTTATAAGTCGTGGTTTTGATTGCTCCGACTTGCGTCACGGTCGTCGATTCTAATTTCACGAATGGCTTATGGTTAGAGTCATCGTTCTTCTTAATGAGATAATCGACCTCGCTATAGGATTTCACTTCCGTCCCATCCCAGAAACCGCTGCCTTTGAACATCGGGTTATAGGGGAGAGCGTACTTAAAGTTCGTATCCTCGTAGCCATCGGGGAAATCTTTCGTAGAGACATGCGCTTTTGGTGAAGCTAATGGGACAATAATCGCAAATAAAGCGATTAGCAAAATAATGATCGCAGCAACGATAGACGCTTTGTTTTTGGCAAAGCGGTTGAAGCAGTCATGAAGGTATGAAACTGGCTTCGTTTCGAATGCTTGATCATGAAGACTTGAATGGTCAGGAAGCTCTTGAAATAGAGATTGATCCAACTTGGAAGCGTCCATAATGGATTCATTTGTCGTTTTCATTTCATTCTGTTCCATTATTTTTTACCTCCCATACGAATGCGCGGATCAACTAAGCCATACGAAACGTCTACGACTAGGCTACCGACAAGCCCAATCAAGATGTAGAACATCGAAACGAATTGGAAAACGTCGTAGTCGCGTTTTTGGATGGACTCAAGATATAAGCCACCCACTCCAGGGACGCTGAAGATGTTTTCGATGATCATTGAGCCGCTAAGAATGCCGATGATGGTTCCCAAAATCATCGGGAAGATTGGGACAAGGCTATTGCGGAAAGCGTGACGAACGGTCGCTTGTGTCTTCGTTAAGCCTTTCGTTCTAGCAAGTAGCATAAAATCACTTGTGAGGACTTCCGTTAGCTCAGCACGAGTATAACGGGCAAATCCCGCTATGGATCCGAATGACATCGCTAGAATCGGAAGAATCATTGATTTGAACACTTCTGGATTACTCCATCCTCCTGGGTAAAGGCTATAGTCATAGACCATCGGAGGAAGGATTTTCCAAACGTAGCCAAAATAGTTTTGAAGCAAGAACGCAAATACGAAAGAGGGGATGGAAATGAAAAGCATAACCACAATATTTAAGACGTGGTCATCCCATTTGTTTTTGCGTAATGCCATATAGATGCCTAAAGCAATTCCAAGAGGAACGCTGATGATGATGCTATAGAGATTAATCAAAATGGTCGGCGTCATGCGCTTAAACAAAACTTCAGGAGGGGTAGAGAGCCATTCGACCTTGTAGCTATAGCCCCATTTCGATTGATTGTTCGGATTGAAAAATGCCACAATCCAATTTCCAAGCTGCTCGAATACGGGGATTGTCTCGTATTGCCCATTTGGGAGTTTCCTCATTCGCCCTTGATTTACTAGACTCATATAGAAAACTTCCGGGTCTTTTAGACCGCTATCATTAGTGATTGGAAGTAATCGAATCATGATAAAGCAAAGGAAAAAGATTACTAGGAACGTGAAAATCATGAGGATCACACGTTGAAGGATATAGAGAAGTGTTTGTTTTGTTTGCCTCATTTTGCTTTTCCCTTCTTACAAATATTTGGATAGACGCCTTTTAGCGCCTATCCAAATGAGTATCGGATGAAGTGATTAATCTTCGTTTCCGTATGAGATGTAAATGTTAGAAAGATCTTGGTTTTGGCTATTCACGAAATTCCTCCATTCACCGTTATTGTAGTTGAACTTCATGAAGCGGATTCCGCCATAGCCGACGAGGTTGATATAGGATTCCGTCGCGTTTTCGATCTTTAAGCCCGTTAGGCTAGAAGTGCCGCGTGCGACAATCGGGATGGCCTCGAAGCGGTTGATGACGCCAGCTTCGGTACCGGCGAGGATGGTGAGCTTCTTCTTGTGAGCCGCCTCCCAGGCTGGGCGAGTCGCGTCGGTGAGCTCGTCGTAGTCGCCCTCGGTCATGTTGTTCATCTCCTGGTACCAGGCGTCGTAGCTCTTCGTCTCGCCAGCGCCCTTTTCCCCGTCGCCGTTCAGGTCGATCCAGAGGTTCTCGTTGTCTTGCTTCCCCTTGAAGCCGTACTCGCAGGTGCTCGTGAAGCTCTTGTCGAGATAGACCTGCATCAATCCATAAGGGTTGATGGCGGCCCCGCCCCAAATCGAGAAGATCATGTCGTAGTTGCCTTGCTTGGCGCTATTGTAGTAGTCCTCGTCCTTCTGGGTGTGGAGGTTGAGCGTGATGGCGTCTTTCTCGCCCTTGAGCAAGCCGTCCTCCTCCTGGAGCTTACCGACCGCGAGGTTTATCGCGTCGCTCCACGCTTTGTTGATAAAGGCGTACATCGCCTTCGTCGTCTCGGTCGTGTCGTCGTAGACGCGGAACTCGATGTCGATGCTGTTGCCGGGGACAAGGTGCCCATCGGAGGTGCTATTCAGCTCGTCCTTGATGCCTTTGGCGATGTACTGGACCGCGAGGCTTTTGTTGTAGCCGACCGCGCTTTCGGATAGCGCCTTCTTTTCGCCGATCGTCTCTCCGCCGAGATTCCCGTAGACCATGCCGTAGACGCTTTTGCCCTCCGCGGTGTTGCGGTACATCTCGCCGGTCGCGACGTTAGCGATGTATAGGTCGTTGAGGAGCCCCGTGAAGCCCTTCGAGCCGGCCGTGGTGCTCGCCGCGAAGGCGTTGCGGTCGATCGAAAGGGAGAGCCCGGTGCGGAAGTCCTTGTTGGCCAATATGGTCTTGTTGCCGTTCCCGCTCTGCCTCTCCCTGAGCTTATTCCGCTCGGTGTTGAAGGAGAGCTTCTGGGTGTAGGACTCGTAGGTCGTGGTGCGCCTGCCGGACTTCCCGTATTTTTCCATGTCGGTCTTGTTGAGGTCGATGTCGTCGAGGTTCCCTTTCATGAACTCCTCGACGGCGGTCTGGTGGTCCTTGATGATGCGGGTGTAGACGCGGTCCATCTGGAACTGGCCGTTGTGTGCCCCATCCGAGTAGCCGTACCATCTGTCGTTCTTCTCGATGGTGATGGAGGTGCCGCTCTCGAAGCCGGTGAGGCGGTACGGGCCGTAGGACATGTAATTCTCGACGCTATTGGTCGCGTATTTGGTCGACTTGGCGTTGGCGCCGGTGTCGATTGTTAGCTTGTCGTAGAGAGGGATGTTGACGAGCCAGTTGCTCGTGAGGGCGAACTTGAGGTCGAGGGCGGAGATGGTCTTCGATAGATATAGCCTCAGCGTGTAGTCGTCCTTGGCCTGGATGCCGATGTCGTCGCTGCTGATCTCGACTGACTCGTGGGCGATGTTGGCGAATAGCGGGAGCTCCCAGTACCAGCTCGGGTTCGCGAACTGGTTCGCGGAGCCGATTGCGCTGACGACAGTCTTCAGGTCTTCCTTCAATTGCTTCGTGCCGTATTTCTCGCTCCACTGCGCGTTTTCTTTCTCTTTTGTGGTGATCTTCGTGAGGACCTCGTTCTTGTCGAATTCGTCGATGTCGATGCTCGGCTGGTTCTCGAAGACCCAGTCGCTGACGCTAGCGGTCTTCGCGAACTCGTCCCATTTGTCCTTGTTGGTGGAGTTGGAGTGGTCAACGTATTTCCATAGATAGTAGGCGGTCCCGTTAGTGATGCGCTGGGCGGCCGCCTTCGCCGCGGAGCCGAAGTTGTTGTCGTATTGCTTCAGAAGCGTGTAGAAGTTCGGGGAGTTGTCGCCGATGTTGTCGCCGAAGATGGCTTTGACGTAGGCGTTCTCTGCCCCGAGGTTGATGTACCAGTAGCCGTTGCTATTGGAGATGATACCGTTGGTGGTCTTCGCTAGCTCCGTGTAGGCGCTCTCGATGGTGCTTCTGCCGTTTTTGTAGTAGGTCTCGGCGTTGGCCAAAACCAAATTGCCGTTATAGTAGCTATCGGCGCGGAAGTTCGCGAGCTTAGGGTTGAGGAGGCGCTCCATGGAGTCGACGTAGTCCTTGGCCTTGATGTCGGATCCATCCTCCCACTTCGCCTTCTTGTTGAGCGGGATCTCCCAGACCTGGCCCTTGCTCCAGTCCGTCGAGTAGTATTTGCTCTTGATCGAGTCGTACTCGTCGCCGCTAAGATCGGCAGGGTCGATGGAGAGAGGCATGTCGCTAGCCATCTCGGCGACGAACTTGTAGCCGTCTTTGGTATCGTTCAATATGCAATCGTATAGGCCGATCTCGGTGAAGCTAGTGATGTAGGATTCGTCGTTGGTCTGCCAGTTGTGGACGTTCCAGTTGGTCGGGGACGTCGAAAGATATGTGCGGTAGGTGTAGCCGCTATCTTTCTCTGCGGTTGGGCCTTTTCTTCCGCCGCACGCAGTGAGAGCAAGGATTGCCGCTAGCGAGAGAAAGCCGGTGCCTAATAGTTGTTTTCTTTTCATATTTTTTCCTCCTAATTTAACGCCAATAAGGGCCTCAAACTGAGACCCTTAGGTTTTATCGAATGTTTTTATGCAATCGTGTATTTGCTGAAGTCATTGGTGGTTGTGCCAACATTGCTAACTGTGTAAGTGCAATCAATATAGGAACCGCTGAATTCCGTCACAGGGAGATAAAGCAATGCTTTGACTACTATTTCCTTGGTTTCGGTATTCACGGCAAACGAACTATAGTTGCTCGATGTTGTGCCAGCGGCACTTTGGAAAATCATTCCAGCATCCGATAGTAGCGTTCCGAATCCATTGTTATTCCAAGAGCGGAGAGCAAGCTGATCGAATAGTTGTTGGAATAAGGTATTAGTCTTATTTCCAGCGCCATCGTCATCGCCAATATCGCCTCGATAGGTGATTAATTTGCCTGTCGTATCTACTTTCTTTGCTTTCCAGACGGTTTCGTCGATTGCATCGCTTGTAACTGCTTTTGCGGTGAAGGCATTGATTCCTTCTACGTCCCAAACACTCGTTTTGCCTTCGATTTCTTTCGCGACAATTCCCGATTCCTTGGTTTCGGTTTGGTATGCTTTGCCATCCTTATTGAAGAAAGCGGCTTCGGTAACGTCTTCTCCTTGCGTCAACTTCATGCTGATGCCGTCTTCTGTGATTTTGTTCACTTCTTGGATCGGAGCAGTGACGCCTTCCCCGAAGAAATATTCATATAGAGCGGTGGAAGAGCTAGAGCTAGATGAGGATGGAGCTAAGTCAATCGTGACTGTGTAATTCTTCGCATCCGTGACATCTTTGAATGCCGTCGTGATTTCAGGCGATTCAAGTTTCTTTGGATAGTAGCTAGGATCGCTTATCGCTTTTTCAAGTTTAGCCACTCTAGCGTTTCCGACATCGCATAAGCGAAGTGGAGTATAACCCATTATCCCGGTTTCGTTTGTGGCTACATTCGTGGCATTGCAATAGGTGTACAAATAGAGCGTATCGATTTCGTCATCATTATCCGTATCGTCCATGCCAAGCAAGATTGTGCCGCCAGTTTCTAATTTATAAGTCGTCCCATCGTTTGTCGTATAAGACTCTGGGATTCTGTTACTGCAGCCATAGAGGAGCAGATTGTCGGTGAATAAGGCATCTCCAACGAGCGTCTCGACTTCTTCGCCATCATCCCCTTCGCTCATTTCTGAGGTGAAGGAATAGCCATCGACTGGCATATCCATATTTACATAATAATAGGAATAATTGGCGAGAGCTCCTGGATAGAACACAGGGTCCCCTTTCTCATTGAAATAGCCTTCGAAGCCGTTTGTCTCACCTGCTTCATTGGTAAGCATTGCAAGAATAAAGGAATTCGGATCACCGCTTTTATCCGTTTGACCAGGGTCAGATAAATTGAATGCCGCGGTATAATTTGGAGTATGGACATAGGAAAGCCCGCCATAAGTAAGAGCGGTTCCCGCGCTATTGAAATCCAAGAAATCGATTTCATAGTTATTTGGAGTTTCCGCTAGCTTATCGAAGAACTTGATGAGCGTCATGTTGTCTTCGCTACGGCTATCGAGTGTCAATTTGTTATCGAAATCCACACGGTCATCCTTAAGGTGGAGATCGAAGTTTCCAATCTTTGTCGGCGTGATTTTGTGACCGTCGATTTTGACGCTTTCATCGTTACATGTGACGGTATAAGTTTCGTCCTCGCTCTTGTTCTGACGAATGAGCGATAGATAATCGTCTAAGTTGATAGTTGCGTTGACTTGAACTGCTTTCAAATCCTGCTTGTAGTTTACTTTGTAGACATTAGATATCTCGTTCTCACCGCACGAAGCCAAAAACATGCTCGCGAGGAGTAGGCTAGATAGAGCTAATGATTTTTTATTAATTTTCATAACTATCGCCTTCCTTTCTTTCGTTATGTGTAGCAAGAATACAGCCAAACCGCATATTTTCAATGATTATTTTCGCGATTTTCATTTTCTTTAGAAAAAATCGATGTTTTCATTCGTAAATTTGCTTCTCTTCTAACTAGAAGAAAAAGTTTGTTTACGTTCTAAGAAAAGGTGTAGCAAGGAAGATTTTTGTCGTTTCAATTTAACGAGTAACAAAAATAGTAAACACACTCTGGTAAAACCGCTGATTTATATTGCGCTATTAAAGTTAAGAAACTCGATGAATCCTTGCTTTTATAGGGGAAGAGTAGCTATAACGATTCCGTTTTTATAAAGCCTATTCAGGGCACGCCAGGGATAAGACGGTCAGCCGTTTTTGCTACTTCCCATTTTCTAGACCGAATAACATTTTTGGCGCGCTTTTTAGTCATCAACCCTATAGGAATGCTAAAGAAAGTCAGCTATAACGGGTTTTACTTATGGATTTCTCTAAAAGAGCGTATTTGTTAAAGGGTTCTAGAAGCTTTATTAGGGATAAGGAGAATAATCGCCATCATAGACTATGCCAAACTCTTCTATGGTTATCTTGTAGCTATTAGGATTATTGATCCGCCCTCAATTTAAATTCTTTCTATGCCTCACAAAAGAAAAGACCCTTCTGTTAGCTAATCTAACGATTGGGTCTTGCCTCAAAACTACTGGTATTTTTTGTTAAGTTTGTTAAACCTGTTAAACTTTAAATTTTATTAAGTTTGTTATATTTATTTTAGTAAAAAGGCGCAAAAAACAACATCTATCATGTTAGGCCAAATTAAATTGAAGAAAGGGAACCCACGCTTCTATAACGATTAAAGACCGCGAACATAGGATTGGTAGAACTTGTTCCGTTTGTAATGGCTATCGTTCCCCTTACGGCGATGCGTGCGGTTATTAAGGAAATTTGTTTTGTCTCGCCTTTTCCTTGCAGGGCTTTTATCAATAAGTCCGTCACTTTTTTCTTAGTGGCACGCCATTACAGTAAATGCCAAAAGCAAAAAAATAGAGAATCATCCCTTGCATGCACTTTGAAGCTTTTTCATCAATGACATTTGTGTCAAAAAAATAAATTCATGTGGAACGAATGAAATGAGAAATCAATAAATTAATTTTTAGGTAAATAGAATTAATTTCTTGTTGGAATCGCTTTAAGTTCTAGAAGTTTTGCGTATGACAAAAAATAAAAATACTAAATATAGTATTAAAATTAAATTAAAAATTAACAAAAATATAAAAACAGATGGCAAACACTACACATTTAAATATCTTAGAAGCATAGTTAAACAATGCTTGACATTTAAATAAAAACCTTGAAATTATCCTTTATAAAAACGCGTCTATACGCGGAAGGAGAAGTGAAATGAAAAAAGCTAAATCACTATTCCCTCTTGGTTCAATCATGGTCGTAGGCACTATGGCTCTAGGAGGGTGTAACGGAGGCTTTAGCGATAAGCGCTACACACTTTATGATGTGACTTCGCTAAGTCCGAATTTATGGGGGCCAGGGCATCGACTATATACGCACGACGCCCTTGTGTATTCCTATACGGAATCTGGTCTTGTCGACTTTGTTCCTGACGAATCGAAAACCAGCTATAAGGTAATCCCCGTCATGGCTAAGGAGCTCCCTCTTGATGCAACAAGCACCCTTACTGATGAAGAAGTAAGCCGATATCGTATGGAAGTGGATACGGATAAAAACGGGGAAAAATTCACCAAAGGCCAAAAATGGCTCGTTAAGCTTAACCCGAATGCCGTTTTTGAAGATGGCAGCAAAATAACCGCTGATACCTACATTGAGTCTTTAAAAAGGGTGTTGGATCCCCAAATGCAAATGCCGCGCGCTAGTGGTTTCACGACTGGGAAAGTAGCAGTTGCCGGAGGAGAGTTTTATTTGAAGAACAACCGCGCGTTCTTGGAGCCTTATTTGGACGAAAAAGGGCAAGCAAACAAAAAACAAGTCGCTAAAGACGATGGTTGGTTTTTCAATTTGTTCAAACCACTCCCTTTCTTTCGCGATGGCATTTCGTTTTTCTCGATGTGCAAGAACTATTTCCCATATGATAAAGAGGTAATGGACCTTATTGCGGATAAGGATGCTTTTGGGGTCGAATCTCATCCGAAAGATGTTCGCATTGATAGCAAAGAGAACGAAGCGCTACGGGATCGCGTTTTTCTTGCCGCGAAAAAAATTGTCGGAAGATTAGATTTAGCCGACCCTACCAGGTTCCAAAACGCGATTGAGGAACGCGATATTGTTAGGAAAGGGGAACCTTTCTCGTTAGAAGCGTTTCTGTTCCGTTACTTTAAAAACCCAGAATATTCATTTGAGAATGTCGGCATCAAAAAAATAGACGACTATTCTTTCTATTATTATTTCAAGCTTCCTTTGTCCAATTTCTTTGCCCAACAGTTTTTCGGGGGAAGTTGGCTCGTTAAGCTTGATCTTTGGGATAAACTAAGGAAACCAGTCGCCGATAGCGATTTATATTCAACGACCTATGCAACATCGAAAGAGACTTATGTTGGCTATGGGCCTTACAAACTAGAGTCTTTCCAAGCGGACAAAAATTTCAAGCTTACGAGAAACGATTCTTGGGTTGGCTATAAAAACGGCCTAAATGAGGGCAAATACCAAATTGATAGCATTTCTTTTGAAGTCGTGAGCAATCCCGATACGGTTCTTACGATGTTCCGAAAAGGGGAAATCGATAGCTATAGTCTACTAGGGACAGAAAAAAAGATTTTCGATTCTTGTTCGCGGGTGATTAATTCTCCTACGGGTCACGTGACTAAGCTCACCTTAAATAGCGTTTATGATCTTTTAAAAGCTTTGCAAGACAAAGAAAGCGATGGCTCGAACCATACGATTTTATCGAACATCAATTTTAGAAAGGCCCTTTCTTTGGGTTTTGACCGAAAAACGTTTTGCCAAGTGAAAACCGCCGCTTGGATCCCATTCAATGTGCCGATTTCCACCGTTTCTTTAGCTGATCCCGATAGCAAAACCATCTATCGAGAGACAAAAGAAGGGAAAGCGGTTATCGAAAAGCATTTTGGCCTTGATGAAGGGAAATCAAATTACATTTCTTTCGATTTAGCGGAAGCGAAGGAACTTATCGATAAGGCAATCGAAGAAGAAAACGCTTCGAATCGCGAAGGGTCTTATAAAAAAGGACAAAAGGTCCATCTCATCTGGGAATGTCCTACGGAAGGATGGAAAGATAGGATCAATTGGATTATCGAGAATTACAAAAAGCTCATGAAGGGAACTTTACTAGAAGATAAATTTGAAATCGAAATCAAATCTACTTCCCCCAATGATTTCGTGCAGCATATGCGTAACGGAATTTGTGATATGGCCATCTCTACTTGGACGGGTGGCGATACTGACCCCTTCACTTTCATCGGGGTATTTACCGATTCAAAAAGAATGTTCGAACCCTATCCCGTCCATCGCGACTATCTAGAGATTGATTTAGATACTGGCGAATATAGTTCGGAGCGTGGCGAATTAGTGAGAACGCGGAAAAACGCAGTTGGCATGCGAATCGATAGTGAAGATAGTGGGCAAGAAAAAGGGTATTGGTACTATGAACTTACGAGTGGCAAATACAATGCAATACGTTCTGACATTAAGACGCGCCTTAATATTTTGTCCGCACTAGAAAGCCATATCGTTGGCAAATTCAATTTCATCACTTTCGCTATGCGTCAATCTTCCTCGATTAATAGTTATCGCCTCAAGGATGGGGTCGATAACTATATCCCGTTAATTGGATATGGCGGAATTCGCGAAATGCGCTTGCTTAAAAATAATAGCGAGTGGAAGAAGTGGGTGAACGAGAACGCTACTAGCGACGATGGCTATATCGATTACAACAAATAGCCTAAATTCGAATTAGGGAGCGAAACCCGCTCCCTTAACGCTAAAGAAAGGAGATTTATGCTTCGCTATATCGCAAAAAGAATCGGCCTAATGGTGCTTACTTTCTTTATCATCATGACGATATGCTTCGTTTTGATTCGCTTGCTTCCTATTGCTCCTTGCAAAGCGGAAGATAATAGCTGCATTTCCATTAATGCGTGGAGAGAGGCACTAGGCTACAATAAACCGATTGCAATTCAATATTTGCTTTATTTAAAGCACATCTTCCAAGGCGATTTTGGTGTTGGATTTACTCTTTATGGCGGGAAAGAAGTGACTTCCGTTTTGCTAGAGAAACTCCCCAATACGATTTATCTAAATCTATGGGCGACTTTGCTAGCGACGCCGCTTGGGCTAATTTTAGGGATTCTAGCCGCCCTAAAGAAAAACAAATGGCAGGATCAACTGATTTCTTTTTCGGTAGTGTTGCTTATTTCCGTGCCTAGTTACATCTACTGTTTCCTTCTTCAATATCTACTTTGCGTGAAATTTGGCTTATTCCCCCTCATCGTAAAGGGAGGATACGAATTCTATAACCCCACCTTCTTCTATAGCTATTTGCCGCCGATTTTATGTTTGACGGTTGGGAGTATTGCAGGATTAACCCGTTATACGCGCGCCGAGCTGACGGAAGTGCTGACAAGCGAATTCATGCTTTTGGCTAGAGCGAAAGGGTTGACGAGGAAGGAAGCGACCTATCGCCATGCGTTACGTAATGCGATGGTCCCGATTTTCCCGATGATTTTAGGATCTTTTATTTCTTGCTTGAGCGGGTCGATCGTCGTGGAGAATTTCTTCGCGATTCCAGGAGTGGGCTCCCTTTATTTATTAAGCATCAATAACCAAGATTACAACTTCTTTATGTTCTTGACGATGTTTTACCTTTCGATTGGTTTATCGGCAAGCTTACTAATCGACCTTTCTTATGGATGGGTTGATCCGCGCATCAGGATGGGGGCGAGATAACTATGAAAAATTTAGAAATGAAAAATCGTTTTCGTTTTGTGGATCTAGAAAAAAGAGGCACGGAAGCGACGTTTACCAATAAACGCGTTGGCTATTTTAGGGATGCGATGCATCGCTTTTCGAAAAATAAAGGCTCTTTGGCTGCGGGGGTGGTAATTCTACTTTTGCTCCTATTCGTAGTTATCACCCCTTTCTCTACCCGCTATAGTGCGACAGATTCCGATGTTTATTATTCAAATTGTTTGCCAAAGATGTTTAACGATAACGGCGGGTTTTTCGATGGCACGGAAAGACGCACGTTAGGGGAAGCGGAATATTATCTTTATCGCGAGGCGGGTAAGATTCGTGATACCTACCAAAAATATAAAACCGGCGATGATTTTTCCGGTTTCACCACCAAATATGAAGTGAGGGTGGATTCTTACGTGATTGGAGCGGTGCATCACACTTTCACGAAAGAAGAATTGCTTCGCGTGCTTGAATACGACAAAAAAGTAAGCGAAGAATACAAAGTCATGCTTCCTCTTATTGATTCTTCTTGGATCAAAATCGAAAAGCAAGAAAGTAGCATGACGGAAAATACCATTCGTAGCAATGCGAATTACGATTATCGCTTTAATTCCCGCACGAAATTACCGATTTTTAAGGACGGAAAAATTCAAAAAAGTTGGAAAATTGACGCAAAAGGGGACTATGTTTACTATGAAGCGACTGGCTTAAGTCAAAATGTCTATAACGTCCGTTTAAATTACGATAATTACTATTATTCGATTCATCATTTTCGACCGATGTTTGGCTTAGGGAGCGATCAAGATGGGCGTGATATCCTTACGCGTCTTGCGATTGGAGGAAGATTCTCGCTGATTTTCGCCCTTTGCGTCAGTGCGATTAATTTCGTGATTGGCTTAATATACGGGGCAATTGAAGGGTTTTATGGGGAAAGCGTGGATATTGTGATGGAGCGAATTGCCGAGATTTTAGGACACGTCCCCTTAATCGTAGTTATCGCTTTGTTCAAGAGCTATAGCGGTATCTATTTCAATCTCTCTACCTCGGTAATGTTATTTCTCGCATTTATTTTGACGGGGTGGCTAGGAACGGCATCTTTAGTGAGAATGCAGTTCTATCGTTACAAAAACCAAGAATACATCTTGGCGAGCCGTACGCTTGGGGCAAGTGATAAGCGGCTTATTTTCCGTCACATTCTTCCTAATTCCATTGGAACAATTGTGACGTCAAGTATCCTTATGATCCCAGGCGTTATCTTCGGGGAATCCGCTCTTTCTTATCTAGGAATCATCAATTTTGACGCTACAGGAGGCACTTCCATTGGAACGATGCTTGCTCAAGGGCAAAGCACATATACGACCTATCCAAACAACGTTCTTTGGCCCGCTTTATTTATTTCCACTCTGATGATTTGCTTCAACTTATTTGGGAATGGGTTACGCGACGCGTTCAACCCACAGTTAAGAGGTTCTGAATATGCAAAATAGAATAGAAAACAAAATACTTTCGGTTAAGAACCTTCGCGTGAGTTTCTGGACCAATAATGGCATCGTTAAAGCAGTGCGAGGCGTTTCTTTTGATTTGTATAAAGGAAGAACGCTAGCGATTGTTGGTGAATCTGGATCGGGAAAAAGTCAAACTTCCCGTGCGATTATGGGGTTATTGGCCCCAAACCGTATTATCGAAGAAGGAGAAATTCTTTACGATGGGAGAGATATCCTCCGCTTAAAAGAAGAGGAACTTTGCGCAATCCGCGGTTCTCATATTGCGATGGTCTTTCAGGACCCGATGAGTTCGCTTAATCCGATTGTCAAAGTCGGGAAGCAAATTGTTGAAGCAATCTACATCAAGCAAATTCGCTTGATCAAAGAAAATCGAGCGAGGGCTTTATATCTAAAGAAAGCCCTTCTTAACGATAACCCTGAATCGAAAGATATCCTAATCGGAGTCGAAAAAGGGGAGATAAATAAAAGCGCACTTTTCCCACTAGCGAAGAGAACCGTCGAACGAGTCGAAAATGAGATTTTTTCTAATGCATCAAGTTATCGAATTGAACTTCTTCGCATTCTTAATAGTGGCGTTTTTTCTAAACAAGAAAATGCCTTTTTAGGACTAAAAAAAGAACTTCCGATTCTAGAAAAAATGAATAAGGGAATTGAGAACCACCTAAGCGAAACAAAAGACGATTTCGTATTCACTTTTGTTTTAACGATGCGTTATTACCTTAACGAATATCGAAAAGCACTCAAACGAGAGAAAATCGCTGCAAAACTTGCCTTAAAGAAAGAAAAACGCCTTCAAAAAGGCAAGAAGGTGAAGGAAATAGACCCAATAATGAGCAAAGCGTGGGCAAGCGAGATTGATGATTCTTCTTATGGGATAAGTCGACGCGCACAAGAATATTTCTCCTCTTTTATCGCTCATTTAGAGCGTCGTTATTCTTTGAAAGAAAAAATAGACCTCTCCTCTCAAATAGAAGCGCTTATAGACTCTTATTGGAAAGCACTTCATCACGCAAAAAAGAAAATCGATAAAAAAGAACTTGAGAGAAAAGCGGTTGAATTATTGAGTGAAGTCGGCATCAAAGATCCAGAGAAGCGGATGAAACAATACCCCTTTCAGTTATCGGGCGGGATGAGACAACGCGTTGTTATTTCTATCGCTTTATCGAGCGACCCCGAGATTCTAATTTGCGATGAGCCGACTACCGCGCTAGATGTCACAATCCAAGCCCAGATTCTTGATTTAATCCGCGATTTAAAGAAGAAAAGAAACCTTTCCGTTATCTTTATCACGCATAACCTTGGGGTTGTCGCGAATATCGCAGACGATATTGCGATTCTCTATGCTGGAAAAATCGTAGAAAGAGGGACGGCGGAGGATATTTTCTACCATCCTGCTCATCCATATACATGGGCTTTATTATCTTCTGTCCCCGATTTAGAAACTAAAAATCGCCTCGATTCAATTCCTGGCACCCCTCCGAATATGATAGTTCCTCCAAAAGGAGATGCCTTCGCTAGCCGCAACAAATACGCGTTGGAGATCGATTTTGAAGAAGAACCGCCTTTCTTTACTATCTCTAAAACGCATGAGGCAGCAACGTGGCTGCTCGATAGTAGAGCGCCTCACGTTGGCCCGCCAAAATCTGTCACTGACCGAATCGCTAGATTTCAGAAATTGAATGAGGGAAAGGTCACGAATAGAAAGGAGAAGAATAATGGAAAAAAACGTAAAAATCTCCCCAAAAAGCAATAATTCTCGCTTACAAGACAATAGACCGCTACTTTCCGTTTGCAATTTAAAGCAATACTTTCGCTTTGGAAGTGGCGCTTATAAATATAATAAAGCCGTACACGATGTCTCTTTTGATATCTATGAAGGAGAGGTAGTTGGCTTAGTAGGAGAGTCAGGGTGCGGAAAAACCACAACCGGAAGGAGTATCATTCGTCTATACGATATAACGAGTGGCTCTGTTTATTTTGATGGCGTGAGAATCTCCGCAGGAACCCGCTATAATGAAAAAGAAATCAAGTGGAAATCCATTCGTTATCATGAAGAAATTCGTTCTTTAAAAGAGAAAAAGAAAGAATCCCTTCGCGAATTCGTGAGTAAAGATGACGAAGATGCAAAAGCGGAAAGAGAGAAACTGAGGAAAGAATTTGACGAAAAAATCAAAAAACTAAAGGAAGAACTTTCCATCTTAGTAAAAGAACAACGTCAAGCTATTCGTCTAGCCCGTTACGACAATAAACATTGTAATCAGCCCTTTGCGAAAGAGGCCATCGATAAAGTAAACGCTAAGCACCGAGCAAAACGCGAAGCTTTAAAAGCGGAAAAAGCCTCCCTTTTGGCCAGAATAAAGGAAGAATTCATTTACTTAAAGGAGCGATACATCGCTTCTAAAACCAAGATTACAAGCCAAATTCAAATGGTTTTTCAAGATCCAATTGCTTCGCTTGATCCCCGGATGACGGTTCGAGAAATCATTGCGGAAGGCTTGCGTATTCAAGGGATTCATGAAAAAGATATTATCGATACAAAAGTGAAAGAAGCTCTTTTAAAAGTCGGTTTACAAGAAGAAATGGCATCGCGTTATCCGCACGAATTTAGCGGTGGGCAAAGACAAAGGATCGGTATCGCTAGAGCGCTTACGATGGAGCCGCGGCTTCTTATTTGCGATGAGCCAGTGAGCGCGCTTGATGTTTCGATTCAAGCACAAGTGATCAATCTTCTTAACGATTTAAAAAAAGAACTTCATCTATCAATTCTTTTTATCGCTCATGATTTAAGCGTTGTGAAATATTTTTGCGATAGAATCGCTGTAATGTATTTTGGGAACATCGTGGAAGTGGCAACTAGTGATGAACTATTCCTTCATCCGCTTCATCCGTATACTCGCTCTTTGCTTAGCGCGATTCCGCTTCCTGACCCTCGTTACGAAAAGAAGCGAAAGCGGATTGATTATGTTCCTAGTCTTGAGCACCATTACGAAATAGATAAGCCAGCGCTTATCGAAGTGAAGAAAGGCCATTTTGTATTTTGTAACGAAGAAGAACTATCTCGTTACAAAAAGAATTTAGTCAAGGGGAATCGATATGAAAGAAAAAAATCAGTGCAAAGTCATCGATATAGAAGAGAAACGAAAGTCTCTTCATAAGTTATTGCTTCGGTTATTAATTTCCTTTTTGTTCGTACTCTTTTTATTTTCTTTAACATTTTGTTTGGAAGTATTTGGCCCCATGAATATATCGTTATCCTTGCATAAACTACGCGTTTTAAGTGATTCTTTCTTTATAGGAGGCATTATCCCGGTCCTATTTTGGCTATTAGTTTGGGTTAATGAAAAAGGGGCTTTCGATTTGCTTAGCTTTAGCGTTAAGAAGATATGGTCGTCTATTTTCCGAAGTAATAAGAATTATTTCGTTGGAAGTTATTATGACTACGTCAGTAAGAGACGAAAAAACGCTAAAGCAATCCATTATGAAGTATTAATCATTGGGGGAATATCCCTATTATTGGGGGTTATGTTTGCTTTATTATCACTAAGTTATGAAGCCTCGATGATTCGTTAATCATATGTATTTATGGATTTTTCCGTTTTCTCTCGTTAGACTTCCTTTGTATGAAAAAAATTAGTGAAGCAGTGCAAGTTGCCTCGATTGGCAAAAGGGTTGGGGGCTTTCTCCTCGATTTCGGAATTACTTTTGTTCTATATCTTGTAGTTCTTTATTCTTTGGGCGCGAATGTGCTTACGAGCGCTTTTGGCGCTAAGCAAGACACAGCAAATTATTTCTCTTATGTGACGGATTCGGGACTATTCGAATACGGCGACAATAAGAAAATGTCGGTTCAAGTTGTCGGAACGAATGTGATGAATCGCTCGTCCGATATCAATAATCCTCCTTCTTTATATAAGGATAGCTATTATCCGGCCATAAAATATTTTTATTGCGACTTCTTGAAAAACGATAGCCGTATCGATAACCGCGAAGCTGCTGGACAAGAGTATCTTTATACGACTATTTTTGGCTTACCAAGTTTTGATTCTATTAATGGGCAATCGGCAAAATCGGATGATAATAAGCTTTATGGGGAGAGCAAATATTATCGATATTCCCTAGATAAGGAAGGGAAAGCCGATGTCACGCTTGATTTATCCCTCCAAGATAACTACCAAAAGGTGATCGATAGTGGTTCTAACGAAGAAAAAGCGAAATTAGTTCGTGAGCTAAATGCCTATTACTATAGTGATAGCAATTCCTTGATTTATCGCGCGAATAGCTTCTTACTTAACCAAAACTATTATCGCGTTTTAAGCAATCACTCCAAGATGGCAAATTGGTCCATCCGCTTAATCTGCTATCTCCCTATTTCTTTCACCTTCTTCGCTTTAATCCCTTTGATTCGGAAAAACGGTGAGACACTTGGGAAGCTTGTTTCTAAGACTTGCTTGGCTAATGAAGAAGGATATCAAGTTACGATGAAAGAAAAAGCGATTCGTAGCGCCTTCATGTTCTTGTTATCTTCCATCTGCGTGATTGCTCCAATTTCCCCGTTTTATCTATTCTTCGCCTTCCTTGGCGTTTGCCTGATTGATTATGTTTTGATGATTGTTGGGAAAGATGATTCCCGTAGAGGAATTCAAGACCGTCTTGCTAAGACTCTTGTTGTGGATAAATTACATAGTCAAATCTTTATTGATAATCAAGACGAAGAGCTTCATTTCATGAATCAAGGCAAAGTTTCTAGTTCACAAAATGACACTTCTAGCGATGACATTGTTGATTATGATTCCATTAAAAAATCGCGAAAAGAATTATTCGGTAACTCCGAAGTGAAAGCTGCGGAAGTAGAAGATAAAAACAAGGATTAACCCACTCTTTTTGAAGGAAAAAAGTTAAATAACACTCCTTATTTCGTCACAAGAAACTCCTTGCGGTTACTACCCTTTTAGTATATGATAATCCGCGCTGGTCCCTTAGCTCAGTTGGTAGAGCAGCTGACTCTTAATCAGCGGGTCGCGGGTTCGAGTCCCTCAGGGATCACCATTAAGTGATTATTCCTACCTTTGCATGGTTGATGGCTATATGCCTATCATCGTGGATACGGATAAGTTTAAGCAAGCGATGGCAAAAAGTCGTCGAAATAGAGCTTCAGCCTCACGAAGGTTGAGGCTTTTTTCGACCTTGTTTTAAGCGGCGGTCGCCAGGGGATTTCAGCCCGCGGTGGGTTCGAACTCCCGAACCAGGAAGCCGAAGTCTGGAAACCGGATACGTGCAGGCAGTAAAATAGTGACAACGTATTTTTCGCCATTGGCGAATCGCGAACGGAGGTGCCTTAGGACGAACAAGGAGATTGCCAAGCGATACGGGCATCTCACCGTCATCACGGAGACGGACAAGAGATACCATTCGACCAAGATTTACCTCTGTCGGTGCGACTGCGGCAACACGTGCTACGTCTGCACGTCCTGGGTGACCAACGGGACGACCGTCTCCTGTGGATGCAAGAACGATGAGAACCGGGCCAACGTAAAGAACCTGGACTCAGGGCTTATCGATGGGGCGAGGATATCGTCCATAAAGGAAGACCGGAAGATTAATAACAACACGTCCGGGGTGAGTTTCGACGAGAGCAGGGGGCTATGGGTAGCCCAACTGGCCTTCAAGAGGAAAAATCACGTGCTCGGCAGGTTCAAGACAAAGAGAGAAGCGATAAAGGCCAGGAAAGTCGGAGAGGAAAAGTACTTTGGTAAATATAGATTTATTAATTAGTGTGATAATCTAAAAAGATAATTATATATTTGCAATTATGGAGGTTATATGAAGATTACACCGAGTAATTTCTTAGATGTTCTAAACAGCTGTGTTCAATATCAAATTCCCATTTATCAAAGGAATTATGCGTGGGGAGTTGAGCAATGTCTAAGACTCATTAAGGATGTAGTGAAAGCAGGAACCTCTGGCAATCCCTGTCATTTCATTGGCTCAGTAATTGTAAAAACTGAGCCTTCAACAGCTGTAAACGTCCTTAATGTGATCGACGGACAGCAGAGATTGACAAGCGTCTCTTTATTGCTGCTGTCGCTTAGGGAATATTGCAAACATCCAACAACTACTATCAAAAATGATGTATTAAAACTTGCAATACTAAATCTTTTCGAAAGCTTTTTAGTAAATAATGCATTTAGAGGTATCAGTTTTTATTACAAGCTCCAGCCTAAAGAGGGCAGCGATAGAAATGAATACGAACGTCTTCTATTAGGTATCGATGGCCAAGGGAAAATGACTAAGAATTATCGTTTTTTCGTGAAGTATATGCTAGATAACAAGATTGAGCCGGAAGTCATTTATATGGGCATCAAAAAAGCACAGCTTGCATTAGTGTCCCTTGATCAAGCTGATAATCCGCAGTTTCTTTTTGAGGCCGTGAACGATACAGGGGTTGATCTAACGGAAGTCGATCTTGTCCGTAATTGGATCTTTATGGGGCTTTCCAATGCAGAGCAGGAAAAGCTCTATAAAGCATACTGGTCACCAATGGAAGACGAGATAACAGATTTGAATGAGTTTTTGCGCTATTACACTGAAATGAAATGTGGCAATACTGTTGGAAATAAGTATTATTCGAATTTTAAGAAAGCTTTTATTTTAAGCGTATCTAATTATTCCTCAGTAGAGAAACTTCTCATTGAGATCCAACATTATTCCAAAATCTATTACGACTTCATTAATTCTGCATTCCATGAAAAAGAAATAAACCAACAACTAGAAAAAATAGTGCATGCTGACCAGAGGTTATTCACGCCGTTGATTCTTAAAGTCTTAAATTATTATTCGGAAGGTAGAACCGACAAAGCAGACACATTATCCATACTTCTCCATCTGGAATCGTATTTAGTTAGAAGAGATATCTTAGGAATACCGACAAATACATTAGGCAGAGCCATGGTTTTGATGCTGTCTAAATGCTCATCTAAAAGTGATTTTGATGCTTGTCTAAACTCTCTTCCTTATCGTCAGCGTGACCCTGACGACAAAGAATTAGAAATTCAGTTGGAAAGTCTCGATTTCTATCATTTGGGAAAAGCCTATTATTATCTTTATAGAATCGAGAAATATCGGAATCAAGCCTTTTCTTTGGACGATCCAACTATTGAACATATTTTACCCGAAACCATGCACACAAACTCTTTTCCAAAGGGAGGCGTGAGTAATCCTTCAGATTATAATTGGGAATTAGATCTCGGCCCTAATGCCAGGACCATTCATGATATTCATCAACACGTCTTAGGCAACTTAACAATTTTACCAAGAGCTGAAAATTCAAAAATGGGTGATTTAAGATTCGAAAAGAAGAAGGATTATCCATCCAAAGCAGGGGATGGATTCAATTACGGCTATAATTTCACACCTATTCGTATTAGTCAAAGCTTGAAAAATTATTCCAAATGGGATGAAAAGTCTATTTTAAAGAGGACAAAAGAACTTTCTGACCTTATTTGTGAAATCTGGCCACATCCATAGACTAAAAATTAAAAGTCTTTTGGAGAGCGACCATCTGACGTTTTCCATTTTGCATGATAAAGGCAATATAATTTTCACCAATTTGGGGAAAATAAGATTCACCAGTATTGGTTAACTGCTAATCGTCTTTGAACAGCCCCTCCTTCCCTTTCATTCGGTATGACGGCCCTACGATCTGGAACACCTTCGAGTGGTGCAGTATCCGATCCAGGATGGCGTTCGCTATCACCGAGTCCCCGAAGACCTCGCCCCAGTGGTTGAAGCCCTTGTTCGTGGTGAAAATCGTCGGGTGCTTCTCGTATCTCATGGATATCAGCTGGAATGGATGGAAACAAATTACGCCATAGATGCCCGGAAACAAATTACGTCATAATGACAATAAAAGCAGATGATATAAAACCGATAAAGTCACAAGGGTAAAACGTGAAGTTTCCCCATGGGTGCGAATCCAAACGGGTCGCCATTAAGTGATTGTTCCTATCTTCGCTTAGTCGATGACTTTATGCTCATCACTATGGTCGTAGAGAAGTTAAAATGACGACAAAAGTCGTTGAAATAGAAGTCTGAGTCTTAATTACTGGTTTTTATTCTCCTACTTTGCGAGGAGCGAGGTTTCAGTTGGCTTTTTCGTGAGGTGAGCTGATCCATCGCCTCACGATAAGACGCTAAGGGCTTTTCAAAATTCATTTGCCTAGCGACATTGTATAGAAAAGATCGCGTGAAATCGACCGTAAATGCTCATTAGTAAAGAAGAGTCAGGATAAAGATGGCAGGATAACAATCGTCGATAATGACCACCCTCTAATAACCAACTTGTCCCTACGAAATTGAAGTCGTTAAAATGACACTTAAGCTAATTTTTTTGTTTTTGAAAACAATGTTTTCACTTTTATAAAGTTCTATAGCGAGTAGAGTTTTTTCTATTTTTTAGTGTAGGAAATTCCATTTTCATTCATTACGAATAGGGTTACAAGTAAGGGTGAAAGCGAGAAGAACACAATGAAAAATAGAAAAATGTACATATGTTTATTTGCGTTTTTGCCGATTTTCTTTTTAGTAGGGTGCCGACCTAATCAGCAAAGCTCTAATGGCAGTGGCGCCTCTTCTTTATCGACGGAAGCCTCTAATGGGAATGAAGAACCTTCCTCTTCTAGCGGGTCTAGTTCATCTGGAGCTGGAGGTAGTGGCGGAGAAATCACCCCTTCACCTATAGAGGAAAAAAGCGAATCGCAGGAATTGTTGGAATTTGATAAATACGAGAACAATCGTTTTTATACGGTAACCGGGTTTAAGGACGGCATTAATGAAAAATACGCAAACGCGCGAAAGCTTGTTATACCTTCTCACTACAAAGGACTTGCTGTAAGGCATATTGCGCATCAAGCTTTTTCCGGAAATTCTTTTATTGAAAGCGTTTCTTTGCCTTCCACCATAATAGAAATAGGCTCCGAAGCATTTAAAGGGATAAAAAGCCTTGCTTCTATTTACGTGTCTCCGCAAAACAAGTGCTACAAGTCAATCGATGGGGTTTTGTTTCATATAGAGAAAATAGATGATAACGAATTATTGGTCTTTCCGCCTCAAAAGCGCGCAGATTCATTTTTGATTCCGTCCGATGTTACTTCGATCAGGGAATTTGCTTTCTTGCATTGTTTCTCTTTGAAAACTATCAAAATACCTGCAACAATCACTTCTATTGGTTATGGAGCCTTTAACGATTGCAAATTCTTAGATTCAATCGAGGTGGACGAAAATAATCCATATTTTAAGTCAGTCGATGGAGTCCTCTATTCAAAAGAAAAGGAAACGCCGAAAGAACGATACGGAAGGAAAGTCATCGTTTATCCAAGCGGAAGAAGCGCGGAGGAATATATCGTTCCGGAGAATGTGAAAGAAATTGGTAGGAATTCCTTTTCTTATAATTCTTATTTAACGAAGATTGTTATCCCTGAAACGGTTGAAAGGATCTCAAATTCTGCTTTTCAAGAATGCAAATCCCTTCGTTCCGTCACTATTCCTAGCAGCGTCGATGAATTAGGGAGCGAAATATTCCGTAACTGCGAGTCTTTAGTAGAGGTGACAATATTAGGGGCTCCAGATGAGGTGGGGACGAAATTGTTTATTGGATGCGAATCGCTCAAAAAAGTGATTTTTAGCAAGCTCCGGGGGCCGATGCAAAGTTGGAAGAGCTCTTGGAAAATTGGATGCAAAATAGAGATTACTTGGGCAAAATGAAATCAGCTACGTTTTATTATTTAGTAGAAGATAAATCTTAAGAATGAAGATAGAACGATTTTATTGCTACGCCTTCCTAGACGTTTTAGATTCATGATTCATAAACGAGATAGAATAAAAATGAACAAAACAAATAAAAGTGTCTAAATATCGATAACGCCTTACGATATTGACTTGTCTTAGAATTTCTGAATTCGAGCAAAAAAGCAAAATAATTTTCAAAAAGATTAAGGAAATTGCGAAAAAATTCTATTCTTCCTTTTCGCTAAATAGATTAGCGGTTAATTAAGTGAAATTTCGTTTTAGGGATTTTGAGTGTTATTTTCTAAAAAGGCTTTCATTATCGGCTATTTTAATAAATTAATAGCAAAAATATATTTTTGTAATTTATTTAATTAGATTAATTCAGAATAAGAATAAATAAAAAAATAAAAAACATAAAAAGCATAGAAAACATCGTATTTTTTGCTTCCATATTCTTTTGCTTTAATTTATGATTTTGCTGCTCGAGCAAGCACAATGATTAAATTTAAATTAAAAGGAGTTATTTTATGAAGAAAATGAATTTAAAACTATTTGTCCTTGCGATGATGGGATCATTTATGGTGATGGGTTGCTCTATTTCTCCGAATAACTTTGAGAATAAATATCAAGCCTATGTCATTTATCGCCAAGCAGGTGGCGAATTATCCTATTTTGAATGGGTTAAGGCTGGTTCCCCAAAAGAGCCTCGCGTAAAACCAGGAAAGAAAGATAATACGATTAAATCCACCCGCATTGATGAACGTGGTCACCTTATTATTGAATTTAACGACGGAACTATTCTTGACGCTGGCGAATTCGAGTGCAAACACCTTCCTGTCAATTTCTTTTGCGGCAAAGAGTTATTGAAAGTCGTCAATGTGAAAATGGGCGAGAAAGTAGAAGAGCCAACTTTCGCTACGTTAAAAATCAAAGGATGGTTCCTTGACGAGGAGCTTACGAAAAAGTGGGATTTCGCCAATCAATGTGTTACGTGTGCGACCTCTTTATACGCGGATTATGCGGCGAGCAATATCCATCTTAACTTTGTCGACACCACTCTTAATATCCCTCTAGAGCCTCAAACGGTTACCTTTGGAGAAAAATATGAACTACCAGAGCCGATTGATTATGCTTCTAAGCACCGTTTCCTTGGCTGGTATTACAACGGAAAGAAAATCGATAATGAAGGTATTTGGAATATCCCTGACCACGCGAGCTTACTCGCAAAATGGGAAGCGAAAGAAGATTTTGATTTCAATTATTTTGGGCTATATCCTCAGACAGCTGTCGTTGACCAGGCTCTTGCAGAGAAAATAGAAGAAAAAGGCAAGAAAGTCTATGCAAATAGAGAAAGAGTCAATTATTACGAATACGGTGGATTCCGTTACCGCAAACTTCGATGGGGGAAAGCTTACGCTAGCTATGATAAACCTCACTATTTCCACGATGGAAAAACCAAGGTAATCGCAAATAAGGACTATTTCTTTAAGCTTGAGCCACTTCGCTGGAAGAAAATAAAAATTAGCGATAGCGAAGCGATTTGCCTCACCGAAAAAGTGATCAATACCCATTACTGTTCTTGGAACTTAGACGATAGGACGATCAACGGGAAAACGGTGAGTCCAAACGAATACGAACATTCCTATTACCGGGCGTGGTTGAATAGCATGAAGACGGACTATAGCGGCGACTATGGTTTTGGAAACGGCTTCAAAGACAGCGACCTTTTCTTAAACGAAGAGGAAGAAGCAATTCTTCAACCGCATACGCCATATAACGACAAATTCTTCTTTTTAAGCAAAGAGGAATGCGAGAAATACCTTCCAAAAGAAGAGGATCGTATCGCTGCTATAACCGACTTTGTTATCACCTATCGCGAACTTCCGCCAGAAGAAAAAGTGCAATGGGCAACGCGAAGCAGCGGCAACGAGAAAACAAAGGTAATTCTCGTCAATAGCGATGGAACGTATGGAGAGTGGCTAAGCCATACCTATAACGGAGTTCGCCCCGCCATTAAGGTGAAACTGAAATAAATCGCAAAGAACCCTCTACTAGCTTAGTGGAGGGTTTTATTACCCTTAATAATTTTTCTTATTAATTGCCTATTTTTCTTTTCTCCCTAAAAATTCGTACCCATCCTCGATATAATGGAACGCGTATGAAACGAGTGACGTTAATCAATATTAAAAAAGCTGCTTCTTATTTGAAAAGAGAAAGCAAAAGAAAATATGTTTCCCTTGATATGCTAGGAGAAGGGATTGGTGTCTATCCTGATGTTTTGGCGGATAATCTTTCTTCGGTGAACCCCGTTTTACTGATGGATCCTAGCGTAAATATGAAAGACCTTCTTCCCGCGATTGAGGAAACGATCCAAAAGGAAGAACAAAAAAGGAAAGAAAATCCCCGCCACTACGAGGTGGTTCGCAAAAAAGAAATGGCGGAATATCCTACCGTAGCAAGTTTTGTCTATGCAAAAATGACAAATGCAGGGGGATTAGTGGATACCTCGATTTCTCTTTCTGATCACGATATGCGTTTGCTTAAGAAACTTGTCATTCGTGAACTATCTTTACGAAGAAAAGCCAAACGCGAAGCCAAAAACAAAATCGCCGTCAAATAGTGACGTATTCTAGCCTGATGTCTTCTGGCCATACGGGGAATTCTTCTTGGGGTTCCTTGTTTAAGTAACAATAAAAATTAATGGAGCTTTCCTCAAAATAGTAGTCCCAAGCATCCTCCCAAATGAAAACGGAGAGGACCTCAAATGTCTTGCCCTCTTTTGAATGATATAGCCATGGCCCGTATTTTTCTCCGGGTTTAGGGATAGAAGCAAGAAAAGGCATTCCGTATTCGTAAGTCCTTGTCGCATATTCTTTGGCTTCTATTCTTGCTTCTAGTTCGTTTAACCCTCCGTTTACGAGAAAGAAATGCACCGTGTAATGGATTGGCTCGATTTTGGCGTAAAGAGTCATATCGTCTTCGACCGTTTGGGAAAAATCCCATTTCGTGATGAATTCTTGGTCAAGATACCAACCAAGTATTTTCGCTCGCGAACATTGCGGTTCGATTAATTTCTCTCCTTTTTCGATGGTTTGCGTGTCCATCTCGATTTTGTTGAAAAATAATTCGATGTCCAATTCTTCAACGGTGTCGCTTTCCATTAGTGATGAGTTTGCTGGCTCATTTATCGGTTCTAGGCTCAGCGATTCACCCTCGTCATTTTCTTCAAGCGAAGAGGCGTTTATGGTTTTCGTTTCCATTTTGCTTGAAGTCAAGGAATCTTTCTTTTCAAAAGAGATGCCGTTCCCTTCGCTTTTAGAATCTTCGTTTATGCAGCTATTGGACAAAGGAGAAATAAACGCGCAAAACAAGATGCTTTCTAGAATAATAACCGGCCGCTTTTTTCTTTTCATATCGATTATTTTTTCAAAAAACATCGATGTTTTCTACAAAAAAAGAATCGCTCAAAATCGATATTTAACGAATTTTCATTTCAGCATTTCGGAATAATATAGTTGAAACAAACCAAACCATATTTTGAGTTTTTTCTTATTTATGAATTACTAAAGCATTTAATCAAATGGCCGAATTATTTTTTATCGCGATATTTGCTAAAATCTCTTGATTCGCTTTATTTATTCTAGTTTCGAGATTACTTAAATCGATGATTCCGCTTTAGGAGTGAGCCTCCGCTTTTCATTAAAATACGATTGAATGAAAGCGCTTAAAAACTTATACTAAACCCGTATAAGGAGACATACAAAAATGTCTGAGATTAAAAAGACTTTTCAATCCGTAGACGGCAATACCGCGGCCGCTATGGAAAGCTACTACTTTTCGGAAGTGGCGGCGATTTACCCAATTACTCCGTCTTCTCCGATGGCCGAACTCGTCGACGTATTGGCGAGCAAGGGCGAAAAGAATTTCTTTGGTTCGACGGTAAAAGTCGTAGAGATGCAAAGTGAAGCTGGCGCTTCTGGCGCAGTGCATGGAGCTCTTCAAGCTGGCGCTTTAGCGACAACCTATACCGCTTCCCAAGGGCTACTATTAATGATCCCTAACGTTTATAAATGGGTTGGAGAGATGCTCCCTGCGGTTCTCCATATCGCTGCGCGTAGCCTTGCCACTCGCGCTTTATCCATTTTTGGTGATCACGCTGACGTATATGCGGTCCGCCAAGCTGGCGCGACGATGATTTGCTCAGGATCGGTCCAAGAAATTGCTGACCTTGCTCCTGTTGCTCACCTCGTTGCCATTGATTCTTCTCTCCCAGTCATTCATTTCTTTGATGGCTTTAGAACATCTCACGAAGTTCAAAACGTGGAATTCGTGGATAAAGAAGAATGGAAGAAACTTCTTCCAATGGACAAAGTCGAAGCGTTTAGAGCAAACGCGCTTAATCCTCACACTCACCCTGTGACACGCGGTGGAGCGGAAAACGACGACGTTTATTTCCAAGCCCGTGAGGCGCAGAACCTCAATCACGAAAACGTGATTCAAGTCGCGACAAAATATTTTGAAGAAGCAACTCGCTTAACTGGGCGCTACTATGCCCCGTTTGTTTATTGCGGCGATCCTAAGGCGACCAAAATTATCATTGCGATGGGTAGCGTTACCGAAACGGCGAACGAAGTTGTGGATGCCCTCAATAAAAAAGGTGAGAAAGTCGGCTTAGTCAAAGTCCATCTTTATCGTCCGTTTAGCGTCAAATTATTGTCGAGCGTGATTCCTTCCACTGTGAAAAAGATTGCCGTCCTTGACCGCACGAAAGAAGATGGCGCGGAAGGGGAACCGCTTTATTTAGACGTTGTTGCTGCTTTAAAACAAATCGGGCGTAATGATATTGAAGTGCTCGGTGGGCGGTATGGGCTTAGCTCCAAAGATACCCAACCAAAAGACATCAAGAGCGTTTTCGATTTTTTGGATAATAAAGACCATTGGACTGGTTTCACGGTTGGAATCCATGATGATGTCACCCATTTATCTATCCCAGTCGACGAAGATTTCCTCATCGATCATGACTATACTTCTTGTTTATTCTATGGCTTAGGGAGCGATGGCACGGTCAGCGCGAACAAGAGTTCCATCAAGATTATCGGCGATGCGACCCATCAATATGCTCAAGCCTATTTCCAATACGATTCGCGAAAGAGCGGTGGAGTAACACGCAGTCACCTCCGCTTTGGAAAAACGCCAATTCATAGTGAATATTATGTGAAAGACGCTGATTTCATTTCCTGCAGTTTAGATAGCTACATCATGCAGTTTGATATCATCAAGAATTTAAAGGTTGGCGGTACTTTCCTTCTCAATACCGATATGAGTGACGAGATGCTTTATAAAGTCATGCCAAACCGCATGAAGCATCTATTAGCGAAAAAGAAAGCCAAATTCTACGCGATTGACGCAAATAAGATTGCTGCTGAAATCGGCATGGGACGTCACACAAATACCACCCTTCAGGCTTCTTTCTTCAAATTGAACGAGCAAATCATGCCATATAGCGAAGCGCAAAAGTGGATGAAAAAGTTCGCGGAAAAGAGCTATGCGAAAAAAGGACAAGCGGTTGTTGAACTTAATTACAAAGCGATTGACGCTGGCGCAGAAGGATTACGCGAAGTTAAGGTGGATCCTGCTTGGATTAATCTTCCTATCGCACGTAAGAAGAGCGAAACCGGCGATGAATATCGCGATGAATATTACAATGTCATGGGAGCGCTCGATGGTGATAACTTGCCAACAAGCATCTTCCGTCAATTCGACCTTCTCGATGGTTCGATGAGACCAAATGCGACATTCTTAGATAAGCGCGCTATCGCAGCCGTCGTTCCAGAATGGAATCCACAATATTGTATTGAATGTAATCAATGCGCCTTTGTTTGCCCCCACGCGACAATTCGTCCATTCCTTCTTGATGAAAAAGAAGTGGAAAATGCGCCAGATATCGTGAAGTCTGGCCTAAAAGACGCGATGGGTGGACCAATGGTAAAAGGATTAAAATATCGCATTCAAGTATCTACCGAAAACTGCGTAGGATGCGGCTTATGCGCAAGCGAATGTATGGCCAACCAAACCGCCAAGCGACTTGGCAATGACCACTTTGCCCTAAAGATGGTGGAGGCTAGAAGCCAATTTGGCCAAGAAAAAGGCGCAGATTATTGCTATAAGCACGTCACTTATAAGAGCGATAAATTCCCTCTTACCTCTCCAAAAGGCGTTGGTTTCTTAATGCCTTATATGGAGGTGAGCGGGGCTTGCGCAGGATGTGGAGAAACCCCATATTATCGCTTGCTTTCTCAACTATTTGGCAAAGATATGCTTGTAGCGAATGCGACGGGCTGCTCTTCTATTTATTGTGGTTCAACTCCTCTTACCCCATTCGTCAAAGACAAAGACGGCAATGGTCCAGCTTGGGCGAATAGCTTATTCGAAGATAATGCCGAATATGGTTTTGGCATGAGAATCGCTAACGATTACAAAATGATGCAAATCATTCGTATCCTCGATAATGCGATTGCTGCGAGTGACGTTTCTAGCGAACTCAAGGAAGTAGCGAAGAAATACCTCGATAATATCAAGAATCGTGACGTAACTAGAACTCTTGCCCCACATCTTATGAAACTTGTTTCTATGAGCAAAAACGCCGCAGTCAAAGAACTCAAAGAATACGAGCGCGACTTAATCGATAAGAGCGTTTGGATTGTTGGAGGAGATGGTTGGAGCTATGACATTGGCTATGGCGGACTTGATCACGTTTTGGCCAATGAAGCCGATGTCAATGTGATGGTTCTCGATACTGAGCTTTATAGTAATACAGGTGGTCAAGCATCAAAATCCTCGCAAACTGGCTCTATTAATAAGTTCACTGCTTCTGGAAAGAAAGAAGCAAAGAAAAACCTTGCGCTTCTAGCTATGGCGTATGGACATGTCTATGTTGCTCAAATTAGCTTAGGTGCGAATCCAATGAAAGCAATTCAAGCCCTTAAAGAAGCAGAATCATACCATGGTCCATCCTTAATTATTTGCTATTGCCCATGCATCAACCATGGCGTTAAAGGCGGACTTACCAATTCCATCAAAGAGGAAAAGGATGCGGTTGAATGCGGATACTTTGTCCCATTCCGTTACGACCCCCGTAAACTCGAAGAGGGGAAGCCAGCGCTTGAATTTGACGCTCCAGAGCCACATTTTGAGCATCTCCGTGACTTCGTGATGCATGAAACGAGATTCGCACAACTCCCGGTGGTCAATCCTACCCACGCTGACGAATTGCTCTCAAAATGCGAGAAATACGCCCGTCAACGTTACGAAGCCGTTAAAAAGTTCGGCCTCTAATTCATTTTCAAAGTTAGAAATCGCGTTCTCTATTGGCGCGGTTTCTTTCTTTTTTTGTTCTTTGCGATAAAGAAACATCTACTGCGAAAATGGCAGTTAACGGTATATTTTTCTTCAAATTTCAAAAAATATCCCCTTAACGGGCGATTTCGGCATATTTAAAGAAAAAGAAAACCCCATGGATTTAGGCAAATCATGGGGATATTTCAATACGAATGGTCGGAACGATGAGATTTGAACTCACAACCTCTTCCACCCCAAGGAAGCGCGCTACCAAGTTGCGCTACGTCCCGAACGCTCAACTATTATAACGACAAGAAATCTAATTTCCACCTTGAGAGAGTTTCTTGAATGAGATTTTGCAAATACTCATTATAATTTAGTGCATATGGATTCAAGAAATTACATTATTGTTAAAGGTGCTCGCGAAAATAATTTGAAAAACATCGATGTCACCGTTCCTAAAAATACCCTTACTGTCTTCTCTGGATTAAGCGGAAGCGGAAAAAGCACACTCGCGTTTGATACGATTTATGCGGAAGGGCAAAGAAGGTATGTTGAGTCTCTTTCTCCTTATGCCCGCCAATTTTTAGGCGGAGTAGATAAACCAGACGTCGATAGTATTGAGGGATTATCTCCTGCGATTTCTATTGATCAAAAAACAACTTCTCATAATCCGCGATCAACCGTAGGAACCGTTACCGAAATCTATGATTTTTTAAGATTGCTTTTTGCGCGTGTTGGCGTTCCTTATTGCCCAACGCATAACATTCCGATTGTCTCTTTTTCTCCAACAGCAATCGTTGACATCATCATGAAACACAAACTAGGAGAAAAGATTCAACTCCTCGCTCCAATCGTAAAACACGAAAAAGGAACGCAAAAAGCGGTTATTGATAAATTAAAGAGCCAGGGTTTTGCGCGTGTTAGGGTGGATAAAGAAATTAAGCTTCTTGACGAAGTAACTGACTTAGACAAAAACAAACGTCACGACATCGATTTAGTGATTGACCGTCTTATCATGAAAGAAGATATTCGTAGTCGTGTATCGGATGACGTTACTATCGCTTTAGACCATGGGCATGGAGAAATTATCATTCTTTCGGAAGAGGGGGAGCGGCTTGTGTCTAGCAATCACACATGCCCAGAATGTGGATTCAGCGTTCCAAAACTAGAACCGCGTTTATTCTCCTTTAACGCCCCACTAGGGTATTGCGAAGCTTGCAAGGGCTTAGGCATCAATCGCTCGGTCGCTGAAGATTTGCTCGTTCCTGACCCAAATAAAACCATTAACGAAGGAGCGATTCGTTACTTTAAAAACGTCGTGGGGACAAGCAACATCGAGTGGCAAGATTTTTGCATTTTAATGGATACTTACCATATCCCTTATGATGTACCTTGGAAGGATTTATCGAAGGAACAAAAACATTACATCCTTTATGGCAGTGAGCATGAAGTAACGAGAGAAATTCACACTTCTGGCGGGAATATCATGCATAAACGGGGTGTTTTGGAAGGGGTAAAAACCAAAATCGAGCGGCTTTACGCCAACACAACGTCTAAATGGATGTTTGATTATTATGAGTCTTTTATGCGCGATAGCATTTGCGAACATTGCCATGGGGCTCGCTTAAACGAAAAAGCGCTTGCCGTTAAGGTAAATGGCTTAAATATTTATGAGGTAACTTGTCTTCCGATTGACCGTTTGCTCACGTGGGTGAACCAAACGAAAGAAACGCTGAGCGAGAATCAATTAAAGATTGCCGATTTGGTACTTAAAGAAATCTATAACCGCGCAAAATTCTTAAGCGATGTTGGCTTAGATTATTTAACTTTGTCGCGTCTAGCGATGACTCTTTCGGGAGGGGAAAGCCAAAGAATTCGTTTGGCTACTCAAATCGGAAGCCGTCTTTCTGGTGTTCTTTACGTTCTTGATGAGCCTTCTATCGGTTTACATCAACGCGACAACGCAAAGCTAATCGAAACTCTAAAGGAAATGCGCGATTTAGGGAATACCTTAATTGTAGTGGAACACGATGAAGATACGATGAGGGCTAGTGACTATATGGTCGATGTTGGCCCTGGCGCTGGGGTACATGGCGGGCAAATCGTTGCGAGTGGAACAGAAAAAGAAGTGGAGAATTGCAAGGATTCTATTACTGGAGATTATCTTTCTGGGCGAAAATACATTCCTGTTCCGAGTAAAAGAAGAAAAGGAAATGGCAAGAAAATTGTCTTAAAAGGCGCGAAATGCCATAACCTTAAAAACATAAACGTCACTTTCCCGCTCGGGGAATTTATTGCCGTCACTGGCGTGTCTGGTTCTGGGAAATCTTCTTTGATTAATGAAACACTAACCAAAGCGATTCAAAAGAAACTGTGCGGCGTAGAAACTTTCCCTGGCGAATATTCTTCGCTCACCGGCCTAGAAAATATCGATAAGCTTGTGAATATTTCGCAAGAACCAATTGGAAGGACGCCTCGGAGTAATCCGGCGACTTACGTGAAGGTATTCGATGATATCCGCGCTTTATTTGCCGAAACCGAAGAAGCGCGAGCTAGAGGCTTTGACAAAGGAAGATTCTCTTTTAATGTTCCTGGCGGTAGATGCGAAAAATGCCAAGGAGCGGGTGTAACTTACGTTCCGATGAATTTCCTTCCCGATGTTTATGTAAAATGCGATGAATGCGACGGGAAACGTTATAACGAAGAAACGCTATCTTGCCTATACAAAGGAAAATCGATTTATGACGTTTTAGAGATGCGCGTGGAAGAAGCGATGCATTTCTTTGAAAATCGCCCAAAAATCTATCATTCTATTAAAACTCTATATGATGTGGGCTTAGGTTACATTAAGTTAGGTCAAGCAGCTACCACGCTTTCAGGTGGAGAAGCGGAACGCGTTAAGCTCGCTAACGAACTTCAACGCCGCCCAACCGGGAAAACCGTATATGTTCTCGATGAACCAACGACGGGGCTTCATACCGATGATGTCAAACGCTTAATCCGCGTGCTTTCTTCGATTGTCGATCATGGTGATACGGTGATTGTTATCGAGCATAACTTAGATGTCATCAAAGTGGCTGACTACATTATTGATATCGGGCCTGAAGGCGGAAACCGTGGTGGAAACATTATCGCAACGGGCACGCCTGAGGAAGTTAGCGAAATAGCTTCTTCCTACACTGGGCAATATCTAAAGAAGGTTCTTCAAGAGGCGAAAGACAAAGGACAATACGAGTAGTACAATATACCTATTATGATGACATTTGGAATTGTTTTACAAATCGCTGGACTCCTCGGTGTAATCGCAACGAGTTTCTTTTTAGGAAAATTCGTCCATTCTTTTATTTCTAATTTAGGATGCAAGGGTTTTTCTAGCTTAGACCGGAAACGGTACTACTCCCTTTCTATTGGAGTTGGGGCTTCTTCGCTTTTAGCAGGTTTAGGCACTTATCTTATTCATGAAGAATGGGCCAATAATCGCGCCACTTATATGGCTTTATTCCTGATTGGATTATTCATTTTCGGAGCAAGCGCTAGTTTGCTTGTTTCTAGTGCGATTATCCGCGTGAAAAAGGCAAAAAAAGAAGAAATCTTTGCAAAAGAGCTCTCTTTTGTCTTTTATTTTTCGATTGCTTTGGTATTGGCGGGTTTCCTTACCTTTATGGAAGGATTATCCCCATGGTTAAATTATCCTTTAATCAGCGGCTTTGCGATTGGGAAAGACGGCTTTTATTGGGTAAGCGCACTTAATCGTGCACAATCTGGTGATTTCCATGTTGCATGGTATGGCATCATTATCGTAAGTGGAGCGCTAGTTTCTTATGCGATTGCCGATCGCACGATGTTTAAAGAATATGGAAGGCACGGCCTTCTCGATATTGTGATTCTCATTGCTTTTCCGGCTGGAATTATTGGCGCTCGCGTTTGGTATGTCGTTGGCAATTTCGAACGTGAATTTGCGAATGGGAAAAGCAATCCTTTTGCCATTTGGGATGGCGGATTGACGATTCTTGGCGGCGCGGTAGCAGGGGTGTTAGCAGGGTATTTGCTCATTAAATTTGCCCGAAAATATTGCGACCCTCGTTTCACGCTAGATGCTTGCGTGCCTACTGTTTTATTAGCGCAAGCAATCGGAAGATGGGGCAATTTCTTCAACAACGAAGTATACGGCCAAACCGTGAATGAATCCGCTTGGATGTGGCTTCCTTCTTGGATTAGAAATCAAATGCATTTTGATGGATATACAAGACAATTCCTAGCCGCAAATATGATCAATGTACCTTTGTTTTTGATTGAGAGTCTACTTAATATCGCTGGCTATTTCCTCATTGTTTATGCTTTAGGGAAGGGGTTAAAGAAATACCTTGTTAAAGGGGATCTTGCTGGTTTTTATTTCATTTGGTATGGAATTGTCCGTGTCATCATGGAGCCTATGAGAAATTCTTCCTTCAATATGGGTGCGGATAATGCTTGGAGTGTTTGTAATTCTCTTATCTATATCGTTATTGGTTTAGCGATGTGCACGTATTTCCATTTTTATGACTACTATAAGAAAAACGAAAACCATAAATCTTACGTTTTGCCGTTTGTTTCTAGCGGTATCGCTTTATCTGCGGTTTTCTTCCTTTTCTTACCTTCGCTCAGTGGGGGCTACACCAATGGCCACAATGATGCGAAACTTCTTGGAACTTATACGGGATTTGAGGTGCTTTTCTCTAACAAAGCGCCATTACTACTTACGGGTTTCCTCTTTATGATGGTTGGCGCTTTAATGATGACCAGTTCTGGCATTCTCATCCTGAAAAAGAACGAGAAATATTCAAAAATCGCTGCAATTTGTGGTTCGATTTCTTTAATAATCGGGGTTTGCTTCTTCCTATTTGGCAAAGGATATACGCCAGGTCTTCCTACCGAACAAGAAGGCGATCCTATCACCTATTCTTTAAGTTATGGCTTCTTCTTATTGATTGGTTTTGCTAGCTGGAGCGCGGTTTTGGCGGTGGATTATTTGTTGACCTATCGTCCGATTAAACCTTTGGCCCCAATGCCAAAAATGGAAGACAAAGATGAAAAAACCACGGAAGCTTAATGCTTCCTTTTCTTTTCCTTTTCTTCCACAATAAATGTAGATTGGAGGGAGCGATGAAACATATTGATATCGTGATTATTGGAGCAGGTCCTGCAGGATTAACGGCCGCTTTATATTTAGCGCGTGCGAATAAAAAAGTCATCGTCTTGGATAAATCTGCGCCAGGCGGAAAATTGCTTACGATTCCTTTTGTAAACAATTATCCTGGCGTTCCCTCGTCTAGTGGCTTAACTCTTGCCCATTCTTTTTTAGCAAGTGTCAATGCGTTTCATGTTCCTTTTGAGTACGGGTCAGTTTCTTTCGTACGAAAAGAAAACGGCCTTTTCTTAGTCGAGACTGACGCCGATAGTTATTTAGCGAAAGCCGTCATTGTTGCGACAGGACTTACCAACGTTCCTGCCATTCCTGGCGAAAAAGAATTCATTCATAAAGGCGTATCTTATTGCGCGACTTGCGACGGGAGGTTTTTTAAAGACCGTCCAATGGCGGTAGTGGGCGAAAACGAACACGCTTTGTCGGAAGCGATTTATCTTTCGTCTCTAGCAAGTATCGTTTATTTGTTTTTCGATAAAGAAATCACCGAATCCTCCCCTTATTTTGAGGCTCTAAAGAACCCGAAAATTAAAATAATCAAAGGTGCGAAATCTTTAAAAATTCACGGCGAAAATCATGTGGATTCACTTGAATACGTTCTAAATGGAGATAACAACACAATTGAAATTTCGGCGATTTTCCCGTTAAGCAAAGAAAAAAGCGCGATTAGTTTCCTTAGTCCTCTAGAAGTAAAAACCAATAAGGGGTTTATTACTACGGATGAAGGTATGGAAAGTAGCGTAAAAGGCGTTTTTGCGATTGGCGATATCCGTGAAAAGAAACTCCGCCAAATCGTTACGGCCGCAAGCGATGGGGCTATTGCTTCTAGTAGCGTCATTTCTTATTTATCTAGTTATGGAAAATAGAACACAGTCATTCGCTTCTAATGTCAAAGACGAAATCGTTTCCTTTTTCCGCGACGATGTGACTAAAAGGTCTTTATTGTCGAGTTTTATCAAAATTAATGGCCATGTTCGTTTTAGCGAAGGAAAAGAAGTCCTTGAGTGCCGTAGTGAAAAAGCATCGATCGCAAAATTGATTTATGAATATTTGCACGAACTATACGGCATTAACGTCCGCTTTGCTTATATTCGAAGTGCTGGGTTCCTTAAACGAATCAATTATTTAGTCATTGTCGAAGAAGAAGTCATGGACATATTAAATGATTTAGGAATCGATCTTCTTAGCCATAAACTTCCGAAATTCGCAATGGTCAATGATGAGCAAAGCGCTTCGTTTTTGGCTGGGGCCTTTTTAGCGGCAGGTTCTGTCAATGATCCAAAAAGCGCTTCCTATCATCTCGAGATTGCTTTGCTTGACGAGGAATATGCCCACTCGCTATCGAAAGCGTGGAACAAAATCGTTTCGCATTCCTTCCATTCGAAAGTCACGAAGCGAAGAAATGAGTTTGTCATTTATTTAAAACGGAGCGATGAAATTAGCGATTTTTTGATTCTAGTGGGAGCAAAAGAGTCTTGCTTACATTTTGAAAACGTGAGGATTGATCGCGATTTCGCCAATCAAACCAATCGCTTGAACAATCTAGATTCCGCGAATATGGGAAAGGTTGTCAAAACTAGCGAAAGGCAAGTAAAAGAAATCGAATACTTAAAAGAACATGGGGGATTAGAACATTTCTCCAATCCTAAATTGTCTCTACTTTGCTCTTACCGTCTTCGCTATCCTGACGCTTCTTATGAGGAATTAAGCGTTTATTTAAGCGAAGAACTCGCGGTAACGATTTCCAAAAGCAATATCAATCACTTATTCCGTTTTCTTCACCAATCTTATTTAGAGGCTACTAATCATGGAAAATGATGATTCTTTAGACGTTTTGACTCAGCTTGGGAAGCGCATCGCCTATTTAAGAAAAGAGAAGGGGATGAGTCAACTAGCTCTCGCTCTAGATAGCAATGTGGCAAAAAGCTACCTGAGCGAATTAGAAAAGGGCAAGCGCAATCCGACAGTAAAAGTACTTAGCAAAATCGCAATTGCCTTAGGCGTCACCATTGAAGAACTCTTCCGCGGAATAGTTCCTCTTGAACAGCTCCTTTGATTTCCTTTTTCCATTAAATAATGTTTTTTTACTTAATCTTTACTAAAAACGACTTAAGAATAGCTTTCGATACGCTATATCGGTATTTTTCAGCAATTCTCTTTTTTCTTCTTATAGAAGGTTGTATTATTTCTATTGCGGTTTATACAAGGAGGACATCATTAAATGTCAATTAAACTAGCTATTAACGGATTCGGCCGTATCGGGCGTCTCGCGTTCCGTAGAGCCTATGAAGAAGGCGATTTCGAAGTTGTCGCAATTAACGACCTCGTCGATGCGGAATATCTTGCTTACTTATTAAAGTATGACACCACCCATCGTACTTGGATGAAAGATGACATCAAAGGCATCACCGAAAAGGATGCCGATGGCAATATCACCAAGAACGTTATCGTTTTCAAAGGAAAAGAGATTCCTGTTCTCGGCAAAAAAGATCCTCACGATTTAAAGTGGAGCAAATACGGTGTTGATATCGTTCTCGAATGCACTGGCCGTCTTAAGAGCCGTGCCGATGGCAACGTCCATCTTGAGAATGGCGCAAAAGGCGTTATGATCAGCGCTCCAAGCAGCGACAAAGACATCCCAACTTTCGTCTATGGCGTCAATAGCGACAAGCTCACCAAAGATATGAAAGTCATCTCTGGCGCAAGCTGCACCACCAACTGCTTAGCCCCTGTCATGAAAGTCCTTAACGATACCTTCGGTGTCCAAGGCGGAACTATGACAACCGTCCACGCTTATACCAATGACCAAACCATCCTTGATCTTGCTTACAAAAATCGTCGCCGTGGCCGCGCTGCTGCCGCTAACATCGTCCCAACCACGACTGGCGCTGCAAAAGCTATCGGCTTAGTCATCCCAGAACTCAAAGGCGCCCTCAATGGCAACGCCATCCGTGTTCCAGTGACCGATGGTTCCCTCTGCGATTGCACTGTGACCCTCAAGAAAAAGACCACCGTTGAAGAAATCAACGCTGCGCTTAAGAAAGCCGCCGAAGGCCCACTTCACGAAGCTCTTGATTACAACGAAGACGATATCGTTTCTAGCGACATCCTCGGCAACACCCATGGTTCCATCTTTGATGCCACGATGACGATGATCGTCGAAGATCCAACCGGAACCCAACACGTCAAGGTTGTTTCTTGGTATGACAACGAATACAGCTTCACCTGCCAATACGTCCGCTTAGCCCGTGCTTATGCTCACGTTCTTGGTGTGAAATAAGCTAACTTTGAACAAAATTGGGAGAGGCGCCTAGTAATGGGCGCTTTTCTTTTCTTTTTTCAATAAAAAAGTGACTTACTCATCGAAAAATGCATAAACTTATTAATCGCAAGGAGAATTAATTTATGAAAAAAGCAAATTTATTCTTAGTCACCACTATCTTGACCTTAGGGCTATTTTCTTGCGGTTCCAATGATGGACGAACAAAAGAACTTGCTCCAAAAAGCGGAAAAAATGTCGATACGAAGGTTGGTGTTTCTACTTTTTCGAAAGCGGTGGAGACCATGTCTAGTTCCGATGAACTAAGCTTAACGCTAGAGAAAACTAGTACGTTCTCCATTTCGGGAACTTCTTCTATAACCTATAACTATGAACCGACGAAAAACGCGACATATAACTATGATATTAATGTCACTAACCCTCTATTTGAACTTAGAGAAGCCGGGCTAGCGGGGAAAGAGGCTAACGCGGCAAAAGCCTCCTTGTATTTAGGCGGCGATTTTAAGGGATATTTACAGAAAAACAGCACAAGCACAACGGAAAATATTAACTCTACTAATGCGGTTCTAGCTGCATATCTTGATTCAAAAACCCTTTATGTTGATCCTACCGGAGCAAGCAAATTCATCAAACAAGTCGCTAATGCTTATAATGGGAAAAGCATGGATACCGCTCTCGACTTAGTTTTAGGCAAAAAATTCAAATTAGCGGATGCGCTAACCGATAACAAAATGCCGCTTATTCCCGAAGGATTTACCGAAGAAATTGATAATTATCTTTCTTTATTCTCGACTCATGCGGAGGATTATAAAGATTTCTTAAGCGTGTCTCAAAAAGACGCGACCTATTCCTTCTATTTGACGTTAAATAAGGAAGATTTGATTCGCGTTTTAACGGATGCCGAGGACCAATACGCTAAAAAAGACGCTTCTGATTACGTGCCTACTGATTACGCGAAAGAATTAGAAAATAGCACGGTGAATGCTTTTGAACTTTTGGTTACGTTCAATGAATCCGCCGTTCTTAGCACCGATTTCAATATCGATATGAACGTTGTTACCACTAGTGATATTGTTTCTAGCGATAATTCTGGCTCTTCCGAAGTCATTGGCAAAGAAGACACGAATAATCGCGTTGTTACCAAAGGAAAAATGAATTTTGGTAAAGACACTCCACACGCTCCAAGTGGTGACTACGTCGATGCGAGGGAAGAGTTTGAGAAATACAAAGAACTTCTACAAATCTTTTTCAAAGACATTTTGGACAAATTTGAGTAATAGTTATTTTCTATTTCGGTCAAACGATAAAAATACACAAAACTCTTTCTTTAATCCTAAAGGATTAGGAAGAGTTTTTTCATTGTGCTATGATTATGCCGTTAATAAGGAGCAAAAAAGTAATGCTTACTGTAAAAGACCTTAATCATTTAGAAGGCAAAGTCGTCTACGTTCGCGTTGATTTCAATGTGCCACAAAAAGATGGCGTCATTCGCGACAATAACCGCATTAAAGCGGCTCTTCCAACCATCGAAGAACTCACCAAAAAAGGTGCAAGAGTTCTTCTTATGTCACATCTAGGCAAAATCAAATGGAAAGAGCCAGATATGGCAAAAATCGAAGCGATGAAAAAAGCCAATGATATGGCTCCTGTCGCTAAAGAACTCCAAGCGCTTTTGCCAAACACCAAAGTTCATTTTGTGAATGCAACTCGTGGAGAAGAATTAAAGAATGCCGTTGCTGCTTTAAAGGATGGGGAAATCTTACTTGCCCAAAATACTCGTTACGAGAAAGGCGAAGAGAAGAATGACCCAGCTTTAGCAAAAGAATGGGCGTCATTAGCGGATGCTTATGTCATGGACGCTTTTGGTAGCGCACACCGCGCTCACGCTTCCACAGTGGGTGTCCCTTCTGTTCTTAAAGAAGAAGGAAAACCAGTGGCGCTAGGCTATCTTATGCTTAAGGAAGTCGAGAATCTTTCCCGCTGCGTGGAAGTAAAAAAAGAAGACCGTCCTTATGTTGCTGTCTTAGGCGGACTTAAAGTTTCCGATAAGATCCAAGTCATCGACACACTTCTTAAAAAATGCGATTACATCATTATTGGTGGCGCTATGAGTTATACCTTCCGCAAAGCCCAAGGCGAAAGCATCGGAACTTCTTTCCTTGATGCAGAAGCCCTTGACTATGCCAAAAAGTGCTTAGAAGAAGCCAATGGCCGAATCATTCTCCCGATCGATAATGTCATCACCGATAGCTTCGAGCCAAAAGAGGGAAGAATCATCAAAACGGTCGAAGGTGATATCCCAGATGGCTTTGAAGGGGTCGATATCGGACCAAAGAGCTGTGCGCTATTTAAGAGCATTATCGAAAAAGCCCATATGGTTTTCTGGAATGGCCCAATGGGTGTCTTCGAGCAAAAAGAATTCCAAGCTGGCACCAAAGCCGTTTGCGAAGCGATTCGCGATCTAAAAGGCAAAGCATTCACCGTTTGCGGTGGTGGCGATAGCGCGAGTGCTGTGAAACAATTCGGCTATAAAACTGATTTCAGCCACGTTTCCACCGGTGGAGGAGCCTCTCTTGAGATGATCCAAAACGATGGCCATCTTCCTGGCGTTGATATTCTCCGTTAATTTGTTTTAGGTAGATAACATGAGAAAGAAATTACTTCTCGGCAACTGGAAAATGAATAAGACCCCCTCGGAAGCAAAAGCGTTTGCTCTTGCTAGCAGCGAGATGATCGATTTCGCCGTTGCTCATAATATTGAAGTGGGTGTTGCTCCAACTTTTGTTTGCCTAGCAACCGTTAAAGAAAACATTAATCCAAAGTGCATCGTCGCGGCCCAAAACTGCAATGAGCACGATCATGGCGCTTTCACGGGCGAAGTTTCTATTCCAATGCTCAAAGAAATCGGCATTGACACTGTAATTTTAGGGCATAGCGAAAGACGTGAATACAATGGTGAAACTAGTGAAGCCTGCAATTTAAAAATCAAGGCCTTAATTGCTAACAATATGACACCAGTGTATTGCTGTGGGGAATCGCTAAAAACCTATGAAGACGGCAAGACAAAAGACTTTGTTGCCACCCAAATTCGCGTTGGCTTAAACGGCTTAAGCGCGGAAGAAGCTAAACACGTTATTATTGCTTATGAACCAATCTGGGCAATCGGAACGGGTAAGAGTGCATCGAAAGAAATCGCGGAAGACACCATTCGCTTCATTCGTGATACGCTTCACTCGATGTTCGGGGACGTTTCTAACGATATGCGTATTCTTTATGGCGGAAGCGTCAAACCTGAAAACGTGTCGAGCTATATGAGCGAGCCTGATATCGATGGTGCGTTAGTTGGTGGCGCCTCTTTAGCTCCTGCATCATTCCATGGGCTTATTGAAGGGATGCTAAAATAAAATCCTTCCAATAGAATTGCCGTTTGTGCTATTAATTAAGAGGTAGGGCGAATCCTACCTCTTTTTTGGAGGGTTTTTATGGCAACAAGAGTAATTGATGTTGAAAGCAAACGTGAAACCACTCGCGCATTATCGGTTGTTTTAGGCGATATGTGTATTGGTTTATTGGTTACGGCCATTTCCTGTTTTGGCTTTTCTTATTTGTTTGCGAGTCTTTTGGCAAATGCGACGATAGAAACCATTGATTCAGTGACGATGGGCCTATGGATTACAATGACTTGCTCTTTCATTGCTTTATTTATTTTAAATTTTGTAATGTCGATTTCTTTATTCAAAGCAAAGAAAGGCGCTTGGATTCCTTATATTTTATACGCTGCAGTAATGGGCTTATCCCTCGCACCGACCATTATGTGGATTGACGCTCCTACTATCGGCACTGCTTTTGCGATTACATCTGGCGTTTTCCTTGTTTTATTCTTAATCGGCTATTTCTCAAAAGCGGATCTTACTCCGCTAGGTTTAATTGCCTTAGGGTTACTTTTCGCGGTTGTTTTCGTCCCGCTTCCTTTCCTTATTATTTACATCATCAATCCGGCGGCTGGGGCTTTATATAATCTTATCGTTGCACTCGTTTGTTCCGTCGTGGTTGTACTTCTAGTCGCTTTCGATGCAAACCGGATGGCTCGTGAAATTCAAGGTGGCGTCTTCACAAGCAATATGGCGTTATATTATGCCTATTCTTTCTATTGCGATTTTATCATGATTTTCATTCGCGTCTTGATGGTGCTTGCTTCTTCGAAACGAAAATAAAAAAACAAATAGAAAAAAACGAAATTGCGTCACTTAAACGTGGCGCTTTTCTTTTATCAATAGGCTAATAGTGACCAAAGTAAAGGAGTGGGATAGATGCTACAATAAAAGTGGTTGGTGTAGCCTTTATATATAAGGAGGAATTCTTATGGCGAAATTTTATGAATGCAAGCACTGTGGGACCATGATTGCTTTACTAAAAGAAGGAGCGATGATTCCAAAATGTTGCGATGAGACGATGAGTGAAATGCCCATTCACACAAAAGGTGAGGAAAAAGGAGAAAAGCATGTTCCTTTGGTTCACGAAGAAAATGACAAAGTCTATGTTCGAATTGGAGAAGTCCCTCATCCGATGGAAGAAAACCATTATATTGATTGGGTGTATTTATTGACGGATAAGGGATCGCAACGGAAAAAGCTTTATCCCGGCAATAAACCAGAAGTCGTATTTTCGATCGGGGAAGAAGAAGTGGTTCTTACTGTCATCGCTCACTGCAACCTCCACGGCTTATGGGAAACGGAATAAAATAAATCGAGAATTCTAGAATTTCCAAAATTTTTAAAAAAATGCAAATTCCCACTTGCAAAGTTTTTCTAGACTAGTAAGATATCACTCGCTGTCAACTTCAGAGACCTGAAGAGATAGCCAATGCTTCGCTCTCGAGCAGCACAATAAAGATTAAAAAAATCTTAAAAAAGTGCTTGACGAGAATTAAGACGAAGCGTATTGTATACGAGCACGCTTAAGCAAGGGATGAGAAATCCCCACTACAATAGTAGTGAAAGCGCGCTACTGATCTTTGAAAACTAGATAGATGTACAATCTTAACGTCGATTCCGAATTAAGGAATCAAATACAAAACCAGATAATTTATTTTTGAACTAGATCAACTTTTTTGAGAGTTTGATCCTGGCTCAGGATGAACGCTGGCGGCGTGCCTAATACATGCAAGTCGATCGAGTGTAGCAATACACTAGAGGCGTACGGGTGAGTAACACGTAGGTAACCTGCCCTCGAGACTGGGATACCCAGACGAAAGTTTGGCTAATACCGGATAATAACAGAAGAGGCATCTTTTTTGTTTGAAAGGCGCTTTTGCGCCACTCTTGGATGGACCTGCGGCACATTAGCTAGTTGGTGAGATAATAGCCCACCAAGGCAAGGATGTGTAGCCGATCTGAGAGGATGACCGGCCACAATGGGACTGAGACACGGCCCATACTCCTACGGGAGGCAGCAGTAGGGAGTTTTCGGCAATGGGGGAAACCCTGACCGAGCAACGCCGCGTGAGTGATGAAGGTCTTCGGATTGTAAAGCTCTGTTACGAGGGACGAATGACCACCGAAGTGGAATGTCGGTGATTTGACGGTACCTCGCCAGAAAGTGACGGCTAACTACGTGCCAGCAGCCGCGGTAATACGTAGGTCACAAGCGTTATCCGGAATTATTGGGCGTAAAGAGTGAGCAGGCGGCACGGCAAGTCTGGAGTGAAAGCGTAGGGCTCAACCCTATACAGCTTTGGAAACTACCGAGCTAGAGTATGTCAGAGGTAAACGGAACTCCATGTGTAGCGGTGAAATGCGTAGATATATGGAAGAACACCGGTGGCGAAGGCGGTTTACCAGGACAATACTGACGCTCAGTCACGAAAGCGTGGGGAGCAAATAGGATTAGATACCCTAGTAGTCCACGCCGTAAACGATGATGGCTAACTATGCCCGAAAGGGCGTGGTGAAGCAAACGCATTAAGCCATCCGCCTGGGGAGTACGGTCGCAAGACTGAAACTTAAAGGAATTGACGGGACCCCGCACAAGTAGTGGAGCATGTGGTTTAATTCGACGCTACGCGGAAAACCTTACCAGGGCTTGACATCCCGGTGTTAACCATAGAGATATGGCGAGATTGCCGGAGACAGGTGGTGCATGGTTGTCGTCAGCTCGTGTCGTGAGATGTTGGGTTAAGTCCCGCAACGAGCGCAACCCTTGTCGCTAGTTACCATCATTTAGTTGGGAACTCTAGCGAGACTGCCGATGTAAATCGGAGGAAGGTGGGGATGACGTCAAATCAGCATGCCCTTTATGTCCTGGGCGACACACGTGCTACAATGGCCGGTACAAAGAGAAGCAACAGCGCGAGCTCAAGCAAATCTCATAAAGCCGGTCTCAGTTCAGACTGGAGGCTGCAATTCGCCTCCACGAAGGCGGAATTGCTAGTAATCGCGAATCAGCATGTCGCGGTGAATACGTTCCCGGGGTTTGTACACACCGCCCGTCAAACCATGAGAGCTGGTAATGCTTGAAGTCGGTGTCCTAACCGCAAGGAGGGAGCCGCCTAGGGCAGGATCGGTGATTGGGGTTAAGTCGTAACAAGGTATCCCTACGGGAACGTGGGGATGGATCACCTCCTTTCTAAGGAGAAAGTTGCTAGACGCGAAAGCGTTCTGGCAGTACAAATTTCATTACCTATATCGATTTAGTTAACGTTTTGAGTTAGGGTTGAATCTATCTAGTTTTGAGAGATTAGTTTCTCTCTGCTTAATTGTTCTTTGAAAACTGGATATTACATAACATGTTCTTTCTGTTTGTTGCGGTTGATTAGATTTGGTTTTTACCGAAGCTTTGAGACCAAAACACAATATGAATACGATGAGTAGAATCATCATAGCAAGACAATTGCTATAAAACCGATTTAACTTACGAAGTTAAGTTATTAGGGCGCACAGTGAATGCCTTGGCACTAGAAAACGACGAAAGACGCGACTACCTGCGATAAGCGGAGGGGAGCTGGAAGTGAGCTTTGATCCTTCGATTTCTGAATGGGGAAACCCGGCATGAGTTATATCATGTCATCCTGAGCCGTCCGGTTCAGGAAGATTACCTAGGGAATTGAAACATCTTAGTACCTAGAGGAAAAGAGAGATTTTATCTGATTCCGTCAGTAGCGGCGAGCGAAAGCGGAGGAGCCCAAACCACCTTCGGGTGGGGTAAGGACCGCATTTAGGATTGTAACGATCCATTCGAAAGGCCTGGGAAGGCCTACCATAGAGGGTGATAGTCCCGTAGGAGAAAGAGAGTTGCACCGAGCGGTATCCAGAGTACAACGGGTCAAATATCCTGTTGGAAGACGCGCAGACCATTGCGTAAGGCTAAATATATACTAGTGACCGATAGTGAACCAGTACCGTGAGGGAAAGGTGAAAAGAACCCCGGGAGGGGAGTGAAAAGACTCTGAAACTGTGTGCTCACAACAAGTTAAAGGGCGTTAATGCCTGATAACGTGCCTATTGAAGAATGAGCCGGCGAGTCACGTTTACATGCTAGGTTAAGCCGAAGAAGCGGAGCCGTAGCGAAAGCGAGCCTGAATAGGGCGATAAGTATGTATGCGTGGACCCGAAGCCCGACGATCTACCCATGAGCAGGTTGAAAGAAGGGTAACACCTTCCGGAGGACCGAACCGACGTTCGTTGAAATGACCGCGGATGACTTGTGGGTAGGGGAGAAATTCCAATCGAGTTGGGGGATAGCTGGTTCTCCCCGAAATAGCTTTTCGGCTAGCCTTTGGTTATTGTTTATTGGAGGTAAAGCACTGAATGCCTGATGGCCGCCTTTGGCGGTACTGAACGCAATCAAACTCTGAATTCCAGTAAATCTATCCAGGGAGTCAGACTGTGGGAGATAAGTTCCATGGTCAAAAGGGAAACAGCCCAGACCGCCGAATAAGGTCCCTAAATTTACGCTAAGTGTTAAAGGAAGTGGAGATACATAAACAACTAGGATGTTGACTCAGAAGCAGCCATCATTTAAAGAGTGCGTAACAGCTCACTAGTCGAGTGCCTCTGCACCGACGATTTACCGGGGCTAAGCGTAATACCGAATTCGCGGACATTTGTGGTAGGGGAGCGTTCTATGTGCGGCGAAGATAGATCGTGAGGACTATTGGAGCGCATAGAAGTGAGTATGCCGGTGTCAGTAACGATTGAGGGTGAGAATCCCTCGCACCATTAGACTAAGGTTTCCTGGGGAAGGGTCGTCCTCCCAGGGTTAGGCGGGTCCTAAGTCGAGGCCGAACGGCGTAGACGATGGATTACTGGTTGATATTCCAGTCCCCGCGTGCATGCGATGTAGTGACAGATTTGGATAATAGTACCGGTTATTGGATTCCGGGCTAACCACTTTGGCTGATCCGTAGGCAAATCCGCGGACCAATGTGAGGGTGGGAATGCGAGCGAATGGAGCAATCCTAGTAGCGAAGTCTATGATTCCAGGTCTCGAGAAAAACTGCTAGCTTAAGTGCATGCGGCCCGTACCGAGAACGGACACACGTGGTCAAGGAGAGTATCCTAAGGTGAGCGAGCGAACTGTTGTTAAGGAACTCTGCAAAATTACTTCGTAACTTCGGAAGAAGAAGTGCCGGCGCGAGCCGGTCGCAGTGAAGAGGCCCAAGTAACTGTTTATCAAAAACATAGCTCTATGCTAAGCCGTAAGGCGATGTATATGGGGTGATGCCTGCCCAGTGCTGGAAGGTTAAAAGGTGGGGTTAGTCGCAAGGCGAAGCTCTTAATTGAAGCCCCAGTGAACGGCGGCCGTAACTATAACGGTCCTAAGGTAGCGAAATTCCTTGTCGGGCAAGTTCCGACGCGCATGAATGGTATAATAATTTGGGCGCTGTCTCGACAGCAGACTCGGTGAAATCTTATTACCTGTGAAGATGCAGGTTACCCGCGACTAGACGGAAAGACCCCATGGAGCTTTACTGTAACTTACTATTGAGCATCTGAAGTTCATTCGCAGTATAGGTGCCAGACTTTGAAGCCAGGGCTTTGGCCTTGGTGGAGTCGCCAATGAGATAGCACTATTGTATTTCGGCTGTTCTAACTTATGGTCTTACGAGCCAGAGGACAGTGGTAGGCGGGCAGTTTGACTGGGGCGGTCGCCTCCCAAATTGTAACGGAGGCGCTCCAAGGTTCCTTCAGCATGGTTGGAAATCATGCGTCGAGTGCAAATGCATAAAGGAGCTTGACTGTGAGACCTACAAGTCGAACAGGGACGAAAGTCGGAATTAGTGATCTTGCGATCCCGTATGGAAGGGTCGTAACTTAACGGATAAAAGCTACCCTGGGGATAACAGGCTGATCTGGTCCAAGAGTTCACATCGACGACCAGGTTTGGCACCTCGATGTCGGCCCATCACATCCTGGAGGGGAAGTACCTTCCAAGGGTTTGGCTGTTCGCCAATTAAAGTGGTACGCGAGCTGGGTTCAAAACGTCGTGAGACAGTTTGGTCCCTATCTGTCGTGGGCGCAGGAAGTTTGAAGGAGCTAGTCCCTAGTACGAGAGGACCGGGATTAACGGGGCACTGGTATATCAGTTGTCACGCCAGTGGCATGGCTGAGTAGCTACCCCCGGACTAGATAAACGCTGAAAGCATCTAAGCGTGAAGCTATTCCTAAGATGAGACTTCCCATTCGAAAGAAGTAAGTTCCCTCTAATGTTAAGAGGTTGATAGGTCAGATCTGTAAGCACAGCAATGTGTTCAGGAGACTGATACTAATAGAACGAGGACTTAATTTCACTATTTTCTATTTAGAAAGAGTAAGCTAAGTCGCGCAAGAATTTTACAAATCGGAATGAACATGTAGTTGATAATATCCAGTTTTCAGAGAACAATAAGTATGTCTCTAGAAAAAGTCTGGTGGTTATGACGCGGTGGGCACACCTGTTCCCATCCCGAACACAGAAGTTAAGCACCGCAGTGGTGAAGGTAGTTCCTTCGGGGGCAAGAATAGCACGCTGCCGGGCTTTTTCTTTTATAGGGTCATTCTCCTATTAGGTAAATCTACCGTTAGAAACCTAACGGTATTTTTTCTAATTGAGTTATGTATAAACATGTGTAAAAATGTATTTGCGTGTATAACATTAATGAAAATGGAAAGGAGGATGCGATATGGTAACTTGGCTATCCAAAGAAACTGATGAAGATGGGATCGCTACTTTTTATCGAACCTATATTATGTTTAATATGAGTGCCTCGTCTCGATTAAGAGATTCCTATCGTGTGCGAGTTGGTATCGATGATGATAAAAATATCGTTGTTGAGCCTTTAAACAAAGAACTAGCCACTCGGGGTGACATCATGGCGGACTCGCTCTATTCTCTAGAAGAAAGGGCGTCCTATTGTAGACTATCTAGTGCCTCACTTTTACGGCAGATCTATGAGCGAGTTGGGATTCAAATTAATAACGGCTACAAACGCTTTCACACTCGTTTTGATTCTTCTAGCCAATCGCTCATTATTCGTATTCAGGAAGGAGAGGTGAAATAAAATGGAACAATTCGAAATGTGGATGTGGGCCATTTGGCTTACTTTATTCCTTCTAACGCTCATCATTGAAGCTCTTGGGACGGATCTGGTCTCTATCTGGTTTGCGGTAGGCTCTTTAGTCGCCCTTATCCTTAGCCTTATTCCAGGGGTAAGCTGGTGGGTTGAACTGATTGTCTTTGTTAGTGTGTCTTTACTAGCGCTTTGCTCATTAAGGCCTTTGATTCATAAGCGTTTACGGAAAGAGATTCAAAGTAGCAACGTTGATTCCATAGTTGGTCAAAAGGGCGTATTGACCTCTAAAATCGATTTGCTACATCACGGGGAAGTAAGAATTCACGATGTGATTTGGACTGCGATAGCGAGTAGAGAAGCCGAATCGATTGAAAAAGGAAGCATAGTCACCGTTTTAGCGGTCGTTGGAAATAAACTCATTGTACAAAAAGACAAAGATGGGTTAAAGTCGAATAAGGAGAACAACTAATTATGATTTTAGATGAAGCAAATTTCCCTAACTGGGCGGTGGCGATACTCGTCATTGCTTGCGTTATCATCGCGATGATGATCATTTTTATCTGCAATATCCGTATCATCAAACAGACCGAAAAGGCTATTGTCGAGCGTCTTGGGGCATATCATAGCACCTGGGGTGTGGGTATCCATTTCCTCTTCCCTTTCATAGACCGCGTGGTTGGAAGAATCACCATGAAGGAACAGGTCCAGGATTTCCCTCCTCAAAGCGTTATTACCAAAGATAACGTCACGATGCAAATCGATACCGTCGTTTTCTTTGCCGTCACTGACCCTAAGCTATACGCCTATGGCGTTGATAATCCTCTCGCTGCGATTGAATATCTTAGCGCGACCACCTTACGTAACATCATTGGTGACCTTGATTTAGACGAAACTTTAACTTCCCGTGACACCATTAACGACAAAATGCGCAAAATTCTCGATGAAGCGACCGATCCTTGGGGGATTAAAGTCAATCGCGTAGAAGTCAAAAACATTCTTCCTCCTAGTGATATTCGGGAAGCGATGGAACGCCAAATGAGAGCAGAGCGAGAAAAGCGTGAGAAAATCTTGCTTGCGGAAGGCGAAAAACAAAGCGCGATTCTTATTGCGCAAGGCAAAAAAGAATCCGCGATTCTTAACGCCGATGCCGAAAAACAAACTGCGATCCTATTAGCGGAAGGGCAAGCGCAATCTCTTCGCAACATGAAACAAGCGGAAGCGGATGGCATCCGTATGGTTCGTGAAGCCGAAGCGGATGGATTACGCGCCTTAAAGAAAGTCGATGCAAGCAAAGAAGTGTTAACGCTTCGTTATTTTGAGGCATTAGGAAAAGTCGCAGATGGTAAAGCGACGAAAATATTCTTGCCAGAAAGCGCAAAAGGTATTGCTTCCATTGCTTCTATCGCTAGCGAAGTCGTTACATCAACAAAAGATAAAAGCGAAGATAAGAAGGACTAAAAATATTAATTGTAAAAGAGAAGCCATTAGTTAAAATCACTAGTGGTTTCTCTTTTGTTTTCTTTATTGGCACAAAATGCTTTCTTTCTTAATGAGTCCGACAAAATACTGTTCTATTTCAAATGATGTGAAACAAAATCCTTAGAAGAAACAACACGCCATC
>ERZ808259.34-NODE-34-length-109435-cov-60.233635_pt1 | contig 109435 bp, 67 predicted proteins | sample MGYA00521279_ERZ808259 | MGnify/ENA primary metagenome ERZ808259 (study PRJEB31516, sample SAMN03275586) | gut metagenome | biome: mammalia-associated habitat; material: feces | host: Papio cynocephalus | place: Kenya | collected 2012-07-27 ...
ATCCCACATCATACGTATAGGAAAACTTGGTGTCAACTCATGGGTAAACGCCGTTATAGTAGTCTACGCTATCGCGTCTTTGCAACTGGTGCTGATGTCGCAACGATTATCAATAGCAGTCACTATGCGTCGTTATCGCGAGTGTCTATTCCGTATGGAGCTGATTATGAAGGTTACTCCTATCGAGTAATAGGTATTGGTACAGATGCATTCTCTAATTGTGTAGAACTTTCGGAAATCACTATCCCCTGGTTTATAAGCGAAATTGGCATTGGGGCATTCTCTAAATGCCCAAATCTTACTTCTATAGTTGTTGAAGAAGGAAATGAAGTGTTTGATAGCCGTAATAATTGCAATGCTATTATAAAAACATCAACGAATACATTGGCACAAGGGTGTAAAACAACGATTATCCCAAATAGCGTAACGAGTATTGGATTATGCGCTTTTGATAGTTGCACAGGTCTTACCTCTATCACTATCCCAAATAGCGTAACGAGTATTGGATTCTGCGCTTTTGCAAACTGCACAGGTCTTACCTCTATCACTATCCCAAATAGCGTAACGAGTATTGGAGTAGGGGCTTTCTATGGTTGCAAAAATATAGAAACAATTGTCTTTGGTAATAATGTCGATACCATCGGAGATATGGCATTTACGGGATGCTCAAAAATCTACAAGATGACTATTTATGCAACCACTGTACCAACCATAGAAGAATACACTTTCGAGGGGGTTAGTGAAAGAGTCACATTGTATGTGCCTAAAGGCTGTGTGGAAAAATATAAGGCAAATCCATACTGGGGTGTTTTCAATGTTGTAGAAATTGGAGGAGATACTGGTGTAAATGATATAAAAATAAAAAACACTCCCAAGAAGTTTATCTATGATGGACAAGTGCTGATACAACATAATGACAAGACATATACTGCCAGTGGTATGGAAATAAAGCATTAAATGCTTAGTTAATTTCTCATTTGATGCATCAATGAGGAGATTGTCAAACCAATATATAGCAAGGTGCAAATGGTTTATTGCTATATACTTAAAAAGAAATTATGGATATATGAGTCATTATACATCTGTATATTGTGTGCATGTATCCGCCCACCTTAGGAGAAATCGTTAGGGTGTGCGGATTTGGGTACGTGAGTACTGGAGACGTATGCCGCATCGCTAAAAACTTTATGGTATGTGATGCATAACATACCATAAGATTATAAAGGCTTTTCGAAAGACCACTATTCGTGGATTATAAAAATATGGTACAGAAACCATGACGTCTTGCACCTGTACCATATTTTACAAAGTAACAACTTAATTTGATCAAGGCTGTCTGACAAATCTGCATTGTCAGACAGCCTTAATATTAATATATGGGGATATTCCTATGATGCCGATTTAATGACAAATAGGATCGTCCGAAAAAGTGTAGCAGCAAAGCATATTACCGTCCAAAAAAGTGTATTGCAAGTATAATATATCGCCGAAAAAAATGTAATGCAATTTGCATAATCAATTTGTTTATAATATCTTTGCGCTGAAATATCACGCCGACAAATAATATCATAGAATATGGAACGGATACATATCAAAAATTGGTAAACACCTTTATCCTGCATTAAAAGGTATTCGTCTGAGTATGAAACCATATATAGACCAAGGTTGGATGGTAAATGTACCATTATTCGCAGCAGAAGCGTTACCTATTGAATAAACAAATCCTTTTATAATAAATTCCGTTGCGCAAGTCGCGCAACGGAATTTATTATTGTCAACACACTGCCGTCTAAAAAAACAACGTGTTTTGTATCTGCACTATTACAGCCAGCGGACGTAGCAGAAATCCATACGGTGTGGAAGAAGATCGTTCTGAGGATACATACGCAAACCGAACTTCATACCACCGGCATAGTCAAACTGGTAAGTGGTCTCGAAGAACAGGTGCGACCCATCGACCTTAACCAACTTCAACGGCTCTACTTCGTAGAGTTTGTCGTTGTTATGGGTAGAAGTACGGATAGCAACGAGTTCCACACCCAAGCCCTTATCGTTGAGGTTGTGGGTATCCAATTCGACAGCCACACGCACTTTCTCACCGACATTCGGTGCATCCAAGTCGGGCATCTCAACCTTGACGGTCTCAATTTCGTCCCAGTGTGCCACAATATTCTCTTTCCAAGCGGCAATCTCTTTGGCTATCTTGTAGTTGTCTGCCACGAGGAGGGTATGACGCTTTGCAAGTTTGTTGTAAAACTTGGCAAAATAGTCATCCATCATACGCTTGGTAGTGAAACGCGGAGTGATCTTCGTTACCGAGTTTTTGATAGTCTGAATCCACTCAGGAGAGTAACCTTTGGATTTTTTTGCATAGTAGAGCGGTATAATCTCGTTCTCTAGCATCTCATAGATAGTAGCCGCATCGAGTTGGTCTTGGTGTGCCTGGTTTTCGTAGGTACGCTTATCAGTCAGTGCCCAACCTGCGCCTTTGACATACCCCTCGTACCACCAACCGTCGAGTACAGAGAAATTGAGTACACCGTTCATCTGGGCTTTCTCACCTGACGTACCCGAAGCCTCGAGCGGACGGGTAGGCGTATTGAGCCAAATATCCACGCCGCTGATCAAGCGTTTGGCAAGACGCATATCATAGTTCTCAAGGAAAATAATCTTACCGAGGAACTGCGGCATACGACTTATCTCGATGATACGTTTGATCAGCCCTTGTCCTCCACCGTCTGCCGGGTGAGCCTTACCCGTGAAGAGGAACTGCACCGGATAATTCGGATTGTTTACCAACTTGTCAAGACGGTCGAGATCGGTAAAGAGCAGGTGTGCACGTTTGTAGGTAGCAAAACGGCGACCGAAACCGATAATGAGGTTGTTAGGGTTCATCTCGTTGAGCGCACGCACAATACGCGCAGGGTCGCCCTGTGTCTTCATCCAATCCTCTTGGAACTTCTCTTTGATATAATCAATGAGTTTGTTCTTGAGGTTCATACGTGTAGCCCAGATGATGTCGTCGGGTATGTCGTTATAGGCTTTCCACATCTCGGGATTCGACTGATCCGTCCACCATTCGATGGGGAAATTCTCCTTGTAGATAGCCTTCCATTCGCTGGCAGCCCATGTAGGCATATGTACACCGTTGGTAACATACCCCACGTGGAGTTCTTCAGGGAAATAGCCCGGCCATACGGGAGCAAACATTTTCCTGCTCACCTCGCCATGAAGCCACGACACACCGTTTGCCTCCTGACAGGTATTGAGTGCAAAGACTGACATCGAGAATTTCTCGTTGTTGTCATCGGGGTTCTGGCGCCCCATGCCGATGAGGTTATGCCATTCGATACCGAGTTTGCCTGCGTACTCGTTCATATACTTGTAGAAGAGTCCCTCCTCAAAGTAGTCGTGTCCGGCAGGAACAGGAGTATGGCAGGTGTAGAGACCGCTTGCGCGAACCACCTCTTTGGCTTGGTTGAAAGTCAGACCATCCTCCTGCACTAGGTCAACAAGACGTTGCAAGCCCATCAGGGCGGCGTGTCCCTCGTTGCAATGATATACATCTTTCTTGATACCGAGTTTTTTGAGGGCTAGTACCCCACCGATACCGAGCAGTATCTCTTGTTTGATACGGTTTTCCCAGTCGCCGCCATAGAGTTGGTGCGTGATAGAGCGGTCCCATTCCGAGTTCAGTTCGTTGTCGGTATCGAGCAGATAGAGACTGATACGCCCCACTGCCACTTTCCAAAGGTACGCATTTACCACACGTCCGGGATAAGGCACCTCTATCACAAGCGGTGTACCATCAGCATTTTTCACCTGCGTGATAGGCAGATTGGAGAAATTCTGAGCCTCGTAGTTGGCAATCTGCTGTCCTTCGGGCGAGAGAGTCTGGGTAAAATAGCCGTAGCGATAAAGGAAACCGATAGCGGTCATATCCACATTGCAGTCGGAAGCCTCTTTGAGGTAGTCGCCCGCAAGGACGCCCAGACCACCCGAATAAATCTTCAGGATGTGGGTCAAACCATATTCCATTGAGAAATAGGCTATCGTCGGTTTGGAAGCATCCTTGGGAGCATCCATATATTCACGGAAATCAGCATAAATCTGATCCAACTGTTTCATAAAGTGTGCATCTTTGCTCAGTTCGACCATACGCTCATAACTGATGATATTGAGCAACATAATCGGGTTGGACTGTGCGCGATGCCAAGCGTCGTTGTCGATATAGCGGAACAGGTTCTTTGCGTCCGAGTTCCATACCCACCATAGGTTGTAGGCAATCTCTTGCAATTTGTTCAGATTCTCAGGCAGATTGGCGTGAACGTTCACTTCCTTCCACTGAGGCTGATTCACGTTACTTACTCTAATGTTCATTTCGTTTGTATGATTAGTTTGTAATTAGTTTTCTTTTTACATCCTTGGTATATAATTCGTTTACCAAAAAGCGCACAAAGGTACAAAAAAAAAACGAGACTGCCAAAGGCAATGCACAATTTGCAATGCACAATGCACAATGCCCGATGTGGCAGACTTTATAATGCGACAAAGCGATAGTGTATCTCGCAGCCCATATCCGCCTGCATATAGAACGGTTTTTCTTCGGGGTCGTGGCAAGTATCCACTATGATATAAGTTGTGTTGCCGAAACGGGTGATTTCCCGATGATGGTCGTGGCCGCACCAGTACATATCCACATGGTATTTGCTCAGCAGGGCAGTAAACTCATGGGTCTCCTCCAACGCATAATTGGAAGTATGTCCCTGCGAGGTATCCTGCTTGAACATATGGGTATGCGAGAAAATGATGATATGGCGGTAGCCGACCCGTGATTTCTCTTCCAGCAGATTGCGCAGCCATTTCATCTGTGGTGTACCGAGAGTACCCTCGGCGGAATCGAGACAAATAAAGAGGTCCAGCGGTTTACCGGTGGTCTCGTCCCTGGTATCGAACCAATAGACAGAAGTATGAAACAAGTCGCGGTACTCCGTCCATTGGTTGAAATAGATGTCGTGGTTGCCGGGTGTGATAAAAAGCGTGTCGCGGTGCGCTACTGCGGGTTCGGTTTGCAGCGTGCGGCAGGCGTGGGGAAAATTGCCTTGTGCGTTAACAAGGTCTCCGAGATGGAGTGCCAGCGGACAAAGCGTATCGGACTTGTAAGCAAGCACAAACTGCTCCAAATTGCGGTGGGTGGAATCGATGTGCGAATCGGTGCAAACATAGATGCGGTAGTCGGCAGGCACAGAGAGATGCGTTTCGCCAACACTGGCATTATAGTCCATCGAGTGTGCAAAACGGGTTGCCACTTCGGGGCTGGTACCGTTGAACATACCGGGCATATCGTAGTTGGGGTTGTTGCAAGCAACCAATAGCAGCAGACAAAGCGCAAAAAGGATATTCCTTTTCATAGAACGTCAAAATTTATAGGTAAATCCTGCGCGTGCGTATGCGCTATAGAAAGTGGCATTGAGGTGGAACATACCCGTCGGTTTGCACTCGCCTTGCACCGAGACACGCCAATGGTCATTGATGTCGTAGCGTCCGCCAAGCATAAAAATCGGCTGCCACATACGCTCCATCTGGTAGTCATCAATGTTGGCAAAGCAAGCCGAGATATTCCAGCGCGAGGTCTGCGGGCGGCAGAACACCTCCAAGCGGTACAGCAGATTGAACGGCTCTATGTTGTAGGTTTCCTCAGTATGCCAGTCTCTGTCCCACGTGCTCATCACACGCCCGAACATACCGATTTGAAACGAAACATAGTCCATACGGTAACCCACGGAGAGTGCGGCGCAGAAATCGCCCTGCCGGTTGCGGGCAAGCGCGCGATACAGCACCTCGGTTTCTGCCAACAACTCGCCCACAGGAAGCGCGAACTTCGGGCGCAGGATAAGCGCACCTGTATAATAGTTAGCCGTAGATGCCTGCAGGTTGGTTTGCAACTCGAAATACGGATTGACGGGCATCAGGGCTTGAATGTTCAGGTTGCCGAAATGCTCATACGTGCGGTTGTAAGCATACTCGGCACTCACAGACAGTTCGTAGCCCGCATTGCCAAAACCACGGAGGGAATGTCCGTCGCAGGCAGTGTACTCCTTGGGTGCAGCCGATACAGACAAACAGAGAACAAGAAGGACTCCCCCAAGCCCCCTCAAGGAGGGGGATGAACAGAGTAATTTCTTAAGAAATTGTGGTTTCTTCATATTTTTTAGAGGAACATTATTAATCAGCCATTATGAGGAATATAGGGTTATCATCCCTTATCCTATGCAGAATCACCTATCAATCACCTATACCTTCTATGCGAAAGATAAGGAAACGGATATTGCCTATACTATAACCAACCTATAACGATCCTATAACAAATTCTTACGGGATAGTAATAACCGTCAGCCCCGCACCGCCGTGGTTGGGGTCTCCGTCGTGGTAGCGAAGCGGTTCGTCTCCGCGCTTGCGGCGTTGTTTGTTGTAGGTATCGATATAGTCGCGCACAATCTGCTTGACGGCTCCCGTACCCGTGCCGTGGAGAATCGTTACCTCGCCGGCATTGACCATCACGGCATCGTCCAGATAGGCGATAAAACGCTCCAACGCCTCGTCCACACGACAGCCGCGCAGGTCGAGGGTGCGCTCGAAAGAAAGGACACGCTGCCGCACCATGGAAGAATACCCTCCCCCATTGACGCCTTTTCCTGCTTGCACTTTCTGCTCGTTGGGGGATTCTGCTTTCTGCTTGCGCAGAACACGAAGGTCACTGAAATCGCGCATAACGGTTTTGCCGTTTATTGCAGCAGGAGCAGTTGCCGTGGGTGCATTTTTCTTTGCAGGTGCGGGTTGCACTTTCTGTTTCATATTCTCCACGCGCTGACGGGCTTTCTGCGTGCGTTCTTTCTCGGCTTTCGCCTCTTTGATTTCGCGGATGGTGCGCTCGATAGTGGCATTGCTCTGTTGCAGTAGGTCTGCCGCCTGCTGCTTGGCTTCGTCCATCACCTCGCGTTTCTTGGCTTTGAGCCCCGCTATCTCCTGCTCGTAGTAGGCAATACGTTCCTCGAGGTGTTTCTCGCGCTGGCGGATATTCTGGCGTTTGTTCTCCCAATAGCGTTTGTCGCGGGCTATGTCCTGCAACTGCTTGTCGTAGTCGATATGTTCCTCGCCGACCAACTCCGTGGCATGGGCGATAATCTGCTCCGGGAGACCGATCTGCTTGGCAATCTCAATGGCGAAACTGCTGCCCGCCTGCCCGATAGAGAGTTGAAAAAGCGGACGCATCTGACCGCGGTCGTAAAGCATTGCCCCGTTGACCACACCGCGCGTCTGCTCGGCGAAATGCTTGAGGTTGGTATAGTGGGTTGTGATAACGCCAAACGCTTGCTGTTCAACTAATTGCGTCAGTACCGCCTCGGCGATAGCCCCGCCAATGAGCGGTTCGGTACCCGTACCGAACTCGTCTATCAAAAGGAGAGTCTGCGCATTAGCATAGCGCACAAACGCCTTCATATTCTTCAGGTGTCCCGAATAGGTGGATAGGTCGTCTTCGATTGACTGCGCATCACCTACATCTATCATCAGTTGCTCAAAAACGCCCATACGACTTGTTTCCGCCAGCGGCACCAACAGACCGCACTGGAGCATATACTGCAAAAGGGCTACTGTCTTGAGGCATACCGACTTGCCACCCGCATTCGGTCCGCTGATGATGAGCATATGGTTCTCATCGGATTGCAGCCGCAGCGAAAGCGGCACCACCGTCTTGCCCTGCTGCATAAACTTGAGATACAGCACAGGGTGGCGGGCTTGCTGCCAATCGATAACGGGTTCATTGCTTATTTCCGGACAGATAGCGTGCAGCGTCTGTGCCAGCAACGCTTTGGCACGCAGAAAATCCACATGCGCTAACATCTGTTCGCTTTGCAGAATGGTCGGCACGGCGGGACGCAAGCGGGTGGTGAGGTCTTGCAATATGCGGATGCGCTCGCGGCGTTCCGCACCTTCCAACTCACGGATATGGTTGTTGGCTTCCACCACCTGTTGCGGCTCCACATAGACCGTCTTGCCGGTAGCCGACTCGTCGTGGACGATACCGCCGATCTTGCGCTTGTAGGCAGGCGGAACGGGGATAACCAGACGCCCCTCGCGGAGCGTGGGCGTAACATCCTTGTCGAGGATACCCTCCGCCTGCGCCTGACGCAGTATCTGCCCCAAAGCACGCCCCACGCTCCCCTGCACAACGGTCAGTTCATGGCGGATACGTGCCAACTCGGGCGAAGCGTTGTCCGCCAGACGACCGTACTTGTCAATCACGCGGTCGATAGAACGCACAATGTCACCGATACTCTGATTATCTGTATTTTGCGCAGGAAGCAGGCGTAACAAAGGAAAACGTTGTTCGTCCAAAGAGACAAAAAACTGCTCCAGCTGACGGGCATAATCGAGAGTCTTGCGCAGGGCAAAAAGTTCCGTCTCGTCCAAGAAAAGCCCCTCGATACGAATACGGCTCAGTGCCTCACGGACATCGTGTATCTCCCCGCGCGGGAAATCCAACGAACCGTCCTCGAGGATATGCTTCATCTCATCGGTCTCCGAGAGAAGCAAAGCAATCGTCCCGTAGTCGGTTAGGAAAGCCATTGCATCCACCTGTTCGCGCCCGAGAGACGATGTACAACGGCGGTGCAATTCGTCGCGGATAACGACGAAATCAATCTTTTCTTCTATATTGTCTGGATAAATCAATTCAATGATGAATTACGAATTGTGAATTATGAATTGCAAGGCTGTAATCTTTACCCCAAGATGCGGACATCGCGGATGGCATTGCCGCCGACGGCGTCGTTGATTTTCTTCACCAGATCGAAACGGCACTCGAACAACTGCGCCTTGAGAGCGGCACTCGAGATATGTACAATCAGCATACCGTCTTTCACCTCCACACTGCGCGTCAAACGCGCTACCGTGTTCCCCATTACCTGCGGCCACAGTTCCACCACACGCTCTTCCAATACAGGCTTTTCCAAACCCGTCTCACTGAGATAGAGTCTTAATACTTCGGCTATGGATAGCGACTTGCCACGCATCGTCATTCCTCTTTTTGCTTGCGCAGCAGTATCTGCTGGCGGGTTTGAAACACGCGCACCGACTTGTCCAACCCGTTGAGTTGCTGCACCTTTTCCATACGTACACCCTCACGCTGGCAGATCTCCCAAAGCGACTCGCCCGGGTGCACCCATAGTAGTGTTTTCTCCTTGGGGGCGTATGCACGCTTGCGGCTCAGATAGACACGGTCGCCCACCTGCAAATCCCGCCCCAAGGCATCATTCCAATTGCGCAGCGTACGTTCTTTCACGTTCATACGAAACGCCACATTGGCATACGTATCACCTTCGCGAGCCACGATATAGGTACGCCCGTTATTCCTCTGCTTCGGGTGTGTCAGATAGAGCAGTTGCTTCTCCTGATACGCCGTGAGCGGCTCCTCGTACTCGGGTTCGGGGTTGCTGTTGATAATTTTTATGGGGGCTGTCTGCGACACCACCGTCGCCTTTTTGCCGCCCGAATTCTTAGCAGTCGCCTTACCGGTTGCCGCCTTCGTACTGCTTGCCGAAGCCAATGCCTCTGGCGTGGCAATCGTATCAAGACGGTAGTCTTCTATGATCTTTATCAACTTCTTCGGATAAAGCGGGTCGGTGGCATAGCCGCATTGCTTCAAACGGTATGCCCAACCCGAATAGTCCTCCACGGCTATCTCGAAACAGGTCTGATAACGGGGACGCTGCAAGAAAAGCGAATGGTCTTTGTACGACTCGCCCGCATCACGGTACGTGCGGAAGCACTCGCCTTTGGCATCATCATCATAATAGTAGTTTCCACCCAACCAGTCGCTGGTGCACTTGATACCGAAATGGTTGTTCGCATTCTTTGCCAGTTCGCTTGTACCCGCCGCCGACTCCAGCAAACCCTGCGCCAGGATGATACTGGCTGGTACGCCGTAGTCCCGCTGATTAGCCACCGCCACCTCGCGCCATTCCTCGATATAAGCAAGATAGGTCCTGTTTTGCTGCTGCGCTTGCAGGGAAACGCACGCCAAAGAGAGTATAACAAACAGTGTTTTACGCATTGTAATAAATGATTTCAGCCCGCAAAATTACGCAAAAATTTGCATATCTGCAAAATAAGTCCTATCTTTGCCGCAAAATCGAATAAATATGAAAAAGTTATCTGTTATTTTTGCCATATTGGCAGCAGCGTCAATGTTCACAGCCTGCGAGTATCAAAATGTGTACCCGAAAGAAACCATCTATACAACCAACAGCAAAACACTGGACATCCATGTCCTTTCCGCTGACTGGACATACTCCTCAGAAGGCGGCTATTACTATTACACAGCCTCTGTTCCGGAACTGACAAAGACCATATACGACACAGGAGTTATCACCTGCTACCGCGAATTCAACTATGGTACAGCCAATGCCTACCAGATGAACCTGCCACGTGTCTTTCCGATGGTGGACAGCGGTAGTGGTGAGGTATATCAACAGATTGTGGATTTCTCGTTCCTTGTAGGGCAAGTGGAGATCGCCGTTACCAACTCTGACCTGAAATACGACCTCAACACCAATCCCGAATCAATGGATTTCCGCCTGAATATGATGTGGTAACTATAGATAAGGATAGAACAAATAGATAAATAGAAAAGGCTGCCCGGCACGATGTCGGGCAGCCTTTTCTATGTGGAGCTAACGGGATTCGAACCCGTGTCCAAACAAGGAACGTATACGCTTTCTACACGCTTATCTTGGCCTTCGTTTTCGTCCTGCGGCAAGACCCAAGCCACCAACCGCAGGCTTATCTGCTTTGAGTTTCGCCCTTGCGGCGCAGCCCGCAATGACTATTCTGTATATTTCCGCACCGCTATACCCTATCAGCCTACAGACGCGGCTTGGAGCGATGTCTCGTTCAGGCACCTTGTACCCGAATAAAGTAACCTACTATACTTCGGTTAAGCAGCGAGAGCTACAGTATTGTTGCCAGTTATACTTCGCAGACGATATTTACGAGCGTCTCTGCAGGGCTCGGCGTGCTTACATACCCATTCTACCTGCTGTCAAAACCAAATAGCCCCGAAACAACAGACAAAACGCCTGTAAGAAAAACGGTGCAAAAATACGACAAATTATCCGTCCGTGCAACTTTTTACACAAAAATTATTACAAAGAACGATCAGTCAGCGTCCGTTCCCTGACGTATCGCCATACCACTGCCTACTTTTGAATATACATAAAATATACAAAAATATACCTCATAATACCAATTACGGCAACGAGACGGCAAAAAGACGGCAACGACATTATCTTTTATGCGGGTTTTTATGCGCTTTTTATACACTTTATGCATTTCCTGTCCTGCATATTGTTCATTTTGTCTCCCCCCTCTTCCATCTTTTGGTAAAGAAAAGGATATAAAATTTTGGTAATTCAAAAAATGTTTGTAATTTTGCACGCCGCTTTGCAACGTATGGTGCATTGTGCGTAAAATTTAGAAATATAAAAACACAAAAAATATTATGGCAAGTTTACAAAAGATTCGTAACCATGGTGCTCTCCTTATCACAATTGTGGGGATCGCTATGCTGGCATTTATTATGGGAGATGCCCTCAATTCGGGCAGTTCGTTCCTCAATCGCAGCCGCGAAAACGTGGCTACCATCGAGGGACAGGACATCCACTACACCGAGTATGAGGCTGCCACAGAGCAACTGACCGACGTCTATAAAATAGAAACCGGTCGCACCGACTTTGACGAGGATATGACCAACCAAATCCGCAACCAGGTCTGGCAGATGATGCTTATGGACTACACCCTTCGCGCACAAGCGGAAAAAATAGGTATGGACATCACCGCCGACGAGTTGAGCCAACTCTGCATCGGTGAGAACCCCCACCAACTGATCCGCAGCCGCCGCGCCTTCTACGACCAGAACGGACAATTCAGCCGCAACACATTGGTACAGTTCCTCAACTCAATAGAGCAGGACGTGGACGACCCCGATCAGGCGGCTAACCTCAAACAGGCAAAATCGTACTGGATGTATTGGGAGAACGCTGTGCGCCTGACCTATATGCAGGAGAAATACACCAACCTCGTACAAAGCCTCGTCAAGGCGAACTCGCTGGATGCAAAATATACTTTCGAAGCACGCCAAACAAGCGTAAACGTAGAGTATGTGATGCAACCGTATTTCACCGTAGCCGACAGCCTTGTTTCGGTAAGCGAAAGCGACATCAAAAAACTTTACAAACAGCACAAGGCTCTCTACAAACAAACGCCCAACCGCGCTATTGCATATATCTCGTTCCCTATAGAGCCGTCGGAACGGGATATGACCGACGCTAAAAACATGATGGAGCGCTTGCAGGACGAGTTCCGCACCGCTGACGATATTACGTTGGTGGTAAACACCAACTCCGACATACCCTACGACGGACGCGACTACTCAGCAGAAACCGTACCTGCCCAATACAAGGAGTTCGCTTTCGGCAACGATGCCAGAACCGGTAACACCACAGGCATTCTCTTCGAGAACAACACCTATTCGATGGCACGTATTATGAAAAGCGGTTACTCCGTGGCTGACTCGGTAGAATTGAAAGCCATTGCCAGCGAGGGGCAGGAAGACCAGGAACTCGGTTGGTTTACCGCAACCGACCTGCCGAAGAACATTGCTGAACAGGCTTTCGCCGGCAAGAAGGGCGATCGCTTCACCATCAAACAAGGTATGGGCGAACAGACTTTCGAGATTATGGATATGAGTCCCGCTACCCCGAAAGTTAAATTGGCTATCCTCTCGCGCGAGGTTACCCCCTCAAGCAAAACCTACTCTATCATCTACAACCGCGCAAAACAGTTCATTGCTGCCAACTCGGCAAACGAAGAGGCTTTCCGCAATGCCGCCACTGAAGAGGGAATGAGCCTTACACCGCAATACAATCTGCAGGCTACAACAGAGAAAGTGGGCGAACTGAAATCAAGCCGTCCTATCGTGCGCTGGGCTTTCGAAGCCAAAGAGGGACAAGTGAGCGATGTGTTCGAGTGCGGAGACAAATTCGTAGTCGCTGTGCTGACTGAAGTGAACGACAAAGAGTACCGCCCATTGGACGCTGTGCGTGCCGAACTGACATTCGAGGCAACCAACAACGCCAAAGCAAAATACATTGCAGACAAACTCGCAGGCGTAGAGTCGTTGGATGCTGCCTCTGCCATCACCGGTACATCGGTCAAAACCGCAGAGAAAGTGTCGCTTGCTGACTATCGTTTCGGCAATGAAGGTGCAGAACCCGCTATCACAGGTGCGGCTCTGGCTATGAACGATAATACTCTGAGCAAACCGCTGAAGGGCAATATGGGGGTATTTGTACTCAAAACCGGTACCAAAACCACCGCAGAAGGCGAGTTCGATGCAGAACAGGAAAAAAATATGTTGGTTTCCCGCTACGCATACAGCCTGCCTTATCAGGCTATCTCGCTGATGGAAGACAAAGCAGAGGTAAAAGACAACCGTGCCAACTTCCAATAAAAGAAAATAGCACAACTGCAAATATACCTCTCCGCACAACCTTTCCGGTTATGCGGAGAGTTTTTTATGCCCTTAACTTACTCATTGACAACATAAGGTAATGGATAAGCAATTTCTCCTATGCAGGTATGTGTCAAACTCGTCCCGCTGACGAATAATAAAAACATTCAACAAATGCACACAGACTAAATTCAATATCAACACTCCACTTCTCTCAACTTTCAACTACAAAAACTTCTCTCAACTCTCAACTCTCAACACTCAACTAAACATCTTCCAATAGACTACGGGCAGGACGGTGATGGTGAGGGGGAGGGTGAGAAGCGAGCCGAAGCATATCACCACACCCATCGGCATCCACAGGCTCGTATGGGCAATAATCATCGGCAGCACGCCGAGGGCGGTGGTGGCGGTGGTGAGGAAGATAGGACGCATACGACGCATTCCCGCCTCGTAAGCCGCCTCGCGCACACTGCAACCCTAGTGGCGCAAGTCCTCCGCGTACTCGTACATCATAATCGCATTGCGCACAATCACACCTATCAGGCTCACTATACCCAGTACTGCTGTGATAGAGATGTCCAGTCCGAACACATACAGCCCTACAAACGCCCCGAAGATACACAGCACGGCACTCGACGACGTAAGCAACGCCAGCGACACTTTGCCGAAATGGTAGAGGAGCAGCACGAACATCACCAATAACGCCGCCAACACGCTCCACATAATCTGCGGTATCATCTCGCCGTTGATGGCACTCAGTCCGCCGTACGACACCTGCACGCCCTCGGGCAACTCGAGGTTGTCCCGCATCCACGCCTTCACTTTCTTCTCGGCGGCTACCTGGCTGGTTGTACCGCGCAGGTCGCAACCCACGGTGATGGTCCTCACCGAGTTGCGGTGTTCGATAGACGCGCGGTGCCATTCGGGGGTGAGCGTTGCCACTTGGCGCAGCGGCACCCACACGGTGGGGTAGGCGGTAGGTATCATCAGGTCTTGCAGTTGGTCAATGGTCATCTTGTCCGCCCCCGCCGTATAGAGCAGCACGGGTACGCCGTAGTCCCCCTCCCAGACGGTGGTCAGTTGGGTGCCGTTGGTCAGGCTGCTCAGGTAGAGCGAGAGCGTGGTCTCGGTGATGCCCAGCCGCGTCGCTTCGTCCTCGCGCAGGGTGATACGGGTCTGCTCGGTGAATTGGTCGTAGTCCGAGTGCACCCACGTCAGTTCCGGTTGCTCGGACATATAGCGGCGCAGGCTGTCGCTGTATGGCACGATGGCATCGAGGTCGTCGCCCTTGAAGCGCACCTCGAGCGGGTTCTTCGCCGCCTGGTAGTCCAACTGTTTGAACCGCACGTAGGCATTGGGGAAATAGTTCTCGTAGCGCGGCGTATATTCCTCGAGTATCGCCGCTGTGGCTTTGGTGGACGTGGTATTGACGATAAACTGCGCATAACTCGGCTTCGCCATTTGCGGCGTGTAGGTGGCGTGGAACCGCGGGCTCGCCTGCCCCACAAACGAAGTGATGGACGTGATACGCTTGTCCACGCGCATCAGCCGCGCCAGCGAGTCCGCCACCTGTGCCGTCTCTTCCACCGACGACCCTTCGCGCAGGTGTATCTCTACGGCAAAGCACTCACGCTCCGCTTTGGGCAGCAGTTGCAGGTTGAGTTGCGCCACCATCAGGTAGCCGCCCGCGGCAAGGCACAGAACAAGCACGGTATATACCACCCACGGGTGGTTGAAGCAGGAGGTGAGCAGTTTCTGATAGCCGTTTTGCAGGGCGGTAAAGAATCGGTTCTGCCTGCGTTCGAACCAGCCCATCTCCTCGGGTTTGCGGCGGCGGATAAAACGCGTAGCCATATAGGGTGTTACCCACGTGGCATAGAAGATACTGGCAGTGAGGGCAAAGAGGATTGCCCACGGGAAGAGTTGCACGAAGTCGCCCAGCGGACCCTGTATAATCTTGGTCATCGGGAAGAACATACCCGATATGGAGCAGGTGGCGAGTGCCATCGGTACAAAGAGTTGCTCGGTGCTGACCGCCGCCGAATACCAGCGGCTGTGTCCGCGGTCGAGCAGGTCGGTATAGCCGTCGATGACTATCACGGAGTCGTCCACAATCATACCCAGCACCACGATGAGGGCGGCAAGGGTTACGGTATTGAGTTCGATACCCGTCAGGTACATCAGTCCGATGGCTATGGCGGTGCAGACCGGTACGCCCGTGCAGGCTACCAGCGCCGTGCGTAGCGGGAAAAGCACCAGCATAACGGCTATCACCACGATGATGGACAGCACGATGTCGCGCATAAAAGAGCGCACGGAGTCGTCCACCACCTTGGGCTGGTCGGTGATACGGTGGAAATGGACGTCGGGAGGCAGTTGCACACGGGCTTTCTCCAACTCCCGCTCCACCTTGTTGCCAAACGCCACGATGTTGTTGCCCGGCACCATCTCCATATTCAGGATGAGACACGAGCGGTCGGGAGAGATAGCGGCATCGGCATCGCCTGTGTAGAACTCCACAAACTTGTCCGCCTCGGGGTAGCATCGTTCAATGGTGGCGATGTCTTTCAGGCGGATAGTAGCACCCGAAGCGGGGTCGAACCAGACTATCTGTTCGGCTATCTCGCGTTCACTCGTGTATGGGATAGCCACCTGCAGTCCCGTGCTGCCTTGCAGGCTGCCGCTTAGGGTGCGGAAGCCTTGCAGCATAAGCGACATCTGCAATGCTTTCTGGTCGATACCGTATGCCGAGAGGCGTGCCGCATCGATGGTAACGGCTATCTCTTCGTGCTGCGCCCCGAGAATCTTGAGTTTGCCCATCTCGGGGATAGTGCGCAGTTGGGAGCATAGTTGGCGGGTATAGGTTTCCAGTTCGCGCGGGCTGCGCTCGTCGCTCTCCACGGCAAGCAACATCGATGACGTGCTGCCGAAATCGTCCACCACCACTATCTGCAATACGCCCGCAGGCAGGCTCGTCTTCTTAAAGAGGTCAAGACCCGCGCGGATACTTGTCCATGCATCGGAAGCCGACTTGACGGAATTGCGTATCGTTACATAGACATAGACGATACCGTCCTCCGTGGTGGAGTAGGTGTTTGCCTTGTCCACTTCCACGTAACTGTTGAGAAAATCCTCCAGCGGGATAGTAACCTGTTCCTCCACCTCCTGCGCCGTAGCACCCGGATAGACGGCAGCCACCACGCCCTGGCGGATAGTGAACTGCGGAAACTCGTCCTTGTTCATCTTCGGCAGCGACCATATACCTACCGCCGTCAGCACTAGCACAACCAGAAACACCAGGTTATGGTTGCGCATCGCCCCCTCTATGTGATTGCGTTTTTTCATTATTGTTAAGACCTCCCCCTGCCCCTCCTTCAGAGGAGGGGGGATTAAAGTGAATTTTTATTGGTTAAAGTCATTAAAGTCGTTAAGGTTGTTAAAGACCTTAATGCCCTACTTTGACTCCCCTCCTTTGAAGGAGGGGACGGGGGAGGTCTTTGCCCCGTTGTATAGTTTCTGGAAACCCTCTACGACTACTTGGTCGCCCTCGTGGAGGCCGCGGGTGATGAGTACGCCACCAGCGGCGTACTGACCGATATCCACGTGGCGGCGTACGGCGATACAGTTCTCTACCACCCAGACCGATGCCCCGCTTGTGAGCGTCTGCACACAGGCGGCAGGTACGAAATAGCCCGATACGCTCTGCGAATGAAGCCGGACCTTGCTCACCATACCCGGCAGCAGTTGCTGCTTGTACTCGTCCGACGGGTTGGAGATAAACGCCGTAACGGTATAGGTGTGCGCTATCGTGTTGGCGAGCAGGTTTTTCTCCGTAACACAGATGGGTATTTCGGTCTTGCCGATAGCCTCCACTACCACGCTGCCGCTGTCGCCCACCTGAATGGACGTGATGTCGCCTTCCGCCACGTCAAACGTAACGTTGTAGCCCTCCATATCCAGCAGCGTTACCAGACTCAGTCCGGGGGCGACCACCTGCCCGACTTTGGCTTTGCACTCGCCTATCACGCCGTCGCTTGGCGCACGCAGCACACAGTCGTTGAGCGACTTGCGCGACATAGCAAGTACTGACCTTGCCTGCTCCAGTTGGCTACTTACTTCTACCATTTTCATTTCGGTGATGACGCCTTTGGCATAGACCTGCCTGGCACGTCTGTAGCCGTCTGCCGCCTGTTGATAGGTGGCATTGGCTGCTTGCATGGCGTTCCGCGCCTGCGTGTCGTCCAAGCGCAGCAACTCCTGCCCTGCTTTTACGTGGTCGCCTTTCTTGACATAGACCGCCGTTACCTGTCCCGCAGTCTGTACGCTCAACGGCACACTTGACGCCTCTTCTATCCTGCCCACATACGTGTGCGTGTTCACGCGCGTCTGCTTGTCCATCGTCTGCACCTCCACCTTGATGGGGCGTACCTCGTACTGCGGTTTCTTCTTGAGCGGCAACTTGTCGCACCCCGCAAGGCAGAACAAGACGGCACAGAGCATTATATTTACCAATTTCCTCATTCTTTAAATTTACGAATTTACACATTTACAAATTGTTAATTGTGTTTTGCTACCATCAGTATGTCCTCGCCGACCAGTTGTTTGCCGTTGCTGACGCCTGTGCCGCTGTATCGGAGTGTAAAACGGATGGTTTCGTCGTGCATCTCTGCACTGCCTGTCGTCAATCCTGCCCGTGGTGGTATAGACATCGCCTTTCAGACTGTTGAAAGTCAGCAGGATATTGTCGTCCTTGACCTGCTCCATCTGCAGAGAACCCATTTCGCCCGTCAGCACAATGGAAAGGGTATCGTCGATGGTAACTTCCTGTTTGGCGATTTGGTAACTATAGCCGCCCATACGCGATTTTACGGGGTCGGAGCAACTCGCCATCAGGGCGATACAACATAGGAAAAGGCTGAGTTGCAGATACTTGTTTGTATTCATATTGTTTCTGTCATTGTTCGTTATTCATTCAGTATTCATTCGAGAATCACCTACTAATCACCTACTAATCACCTACTAATCACCTACTCTTGTTAGCACGAAGCTATTATTTTACACCTGTGGTTAACAGGGAGTGTATGTATCGGATATTATCCTCCAAGCGTCGCTGTTGCACCTGTTGGAGGTCTTGCTCCTGCTCGGGGAGCAGGTTCCCGATGGCAGGCATTACGAGTACTGCCATAATGTTGAGCGAACAGATGGTGAGTATCAGCCGCTCGGCATTGGTGGGGACGATATTACCCGCTTCCGCTTCTCTGTCCAAAGCGCGTTGAAGGCGCATGAGGTATTCGCCGTACTGCTTATGGGCTATATCGCGAAGCGATTCGGGCATCTGACCTGTTTCGTTGACCAGCAGACGTGCCAACATAGCGTTTTGCGCCATCATATTGAAATTCTGCGTAATGAGCAGGTCGATATTTTCCATAAAATGTAGGTTCTCTGTGCCTTCTGGGGGGAGGACGGACAGGATAAACTCATCAATCTTGCGTTGCAGCACCTCACGGAAGAGGTTCTCCTTGTTCCGGAAATGGTAATAGAGCAGCACATGGGTTACGCCCACCCGCTTGGCGATACGCGAGATGTTCGCCCCTTCGTAGCCGTTGCGGGCAAACTCCTCCTCTGCCGCCTGCAGTATTTCTTCTTTTTTGTTCTTCATCGGGTTGTTAAAATGAAATCGGGTGCAAAAGTACGACAAAATTTTGATACCGCCAAGGATTTACTTACAAAAATGTAAGTTATGTGTAATTTTGCGGTATGGACACGACAAAACGGGCTGCCTGAACAGATTAGACAGCCCATTGTAAGCCATTGTAGTACAGGTTAGCGGAGTATGTTTCCCGCTACCGAGTAGCAGGTATCTTCATATAGGATAACCACTTGACCGTTTTCGATACGTTTGCAGGTCTTTTGCCCGTCAGCCGTAGTGTGGTCGATAGCCAACGGGCGTTTGCCATTGATAGCGGCAGGGCCGAAGCCACCACGACCATTGGCAGCGCGGACGGTCATACCTTCTTCGAGGGCGGTTGGCAGTTCGGTTGCGAATGTAGCCTCGCCGTTTTTCTCAATCATAAAGAGCGTTGCCGGGGTGCTTTCCCATACGACAGCCCCGTCTTGGATGGTGTAGTAGAGCGATTCCTGTGCGGTTTCGGCGGCAGGTTTCCAATCCCCAAAGAAAGCGGTATAGGCATACTTGGCAGCCTCGTCAGCGGAGAGAACGGTCTCCAACTGTTTGGTGTCGTCTTTGTAGGTAAAGGTGATGAGGTTGCTTGCGGGGCTGATGACTTTGCCGTTGGTATCGGTGGTATTGTATTCGCCGAAGATGTGGGGCAGCACATTCATTCCCATAAGCGTCCAGCGGACGATTTTGCCTTCGTCGATGAAGCCGAACTCGCCTTTGCTATAATCGGCAACGGTATTGAGGAAGACACATTGCGGGGCATTGTTCCATGCTCGGCCGAACGATACAATCGGACATTCCGACTGAATACGGCAGCGGTTGAACACATAGCCCTTGTCGTTCAGATTGGCGTTGCTTGCGGTGATGACATCGCTTCCGCCACCATTGACATTGCGTTTCTCGCAGTAGAGCAATACATTCTCGAAGAAGACGCTACCGTCGCCGCAGATATAGTCCACGGTGCCGTGAATCTCGCCGTCCTCGAAATAGCGCACGGCACCAATCTTGTTGGAATAGTAGGTGTCCTGGTAGGAGAGCAGGCGCACGTTCTTGCATATCGTATGCGTACCTTTGTCCCAGAGAGCGACCGCACGGCCGTTATTGTTTTTGTAATAGTCCAGTGCGTTTTGCAGGGTGAGGTCTTGCAGGTAGATGTTGTTGCCCGTCAGCAGGAGTGTGGCGGTGTTGTTGATTGATTCGTTGACTGCATCGGGGGCATTCCGGATAATCACACCCTCCATTGATTGTCCGATGAGGCTCACGTTGCTTGCCGAAACCTGTGTAAGGACGGTCTCGCCGAGGTCGTACACGCCGTTGGGCAGAAAGACGCGGTCGCCGTCCTGCAGTTGCATCAGCGTCAGCAGCAGCGAAGCCGCATCGCCTGCGGGGACGATATACATACCGCTTGCGTCTCTCAGAATCTCATTCGCCACGTTGTACACCGCTACGCTGTGGAGATAAGCCTGCCCGCCAAAAGTCAGCACCAGCGTATCCGCCGCACCGTTGTAGAAGAACGTGGTGGTAGTGCCGTCCGACTCGGCTTTTGCCGCAAAAGTAGCGACATCCGCTTTGCCTTGTTTGCTTGTTACCTTCACATCCGCTTCCGCCGAGTATTGGCAATTAGCCACCTGTATGTAGGCTTTATCCGCCACGGCGATTTCCACCGTGCCGCCGGCAGCGATGTGCCAGCCGTGGTTGTTGTAGTACTTGCCGCCCGTGATGGTGATGCACTCGTGGTCTTCCTGATACCACGATGCTTTGGTCAGATTGTATATATAGTGTGTACCTACGGCGGCTTTTTCGATTTCCGTTACCAGCGCATACACTTTCATATCCGCCTCGATAGCCGTACCGTCCGCCACCTTGATACCGAGTTTGGTAGTCCAACCGCGGAAAGCGAAGCCATCGGCTATGGTCAGATCGCTGATGCCGTATTTGGGTGCAAACGCCGTGCCGTGCAGCACTTCCTCTTTGCCGAGACGGGTGCCGTTCTGGTCGAAATAGACCACGGTATGGCTCTCCACATAGTCGCACGCTTCCACTTTGATATACGGGCAGTACTGACCGCAATAGACGATGAGCGAGTCGGCTTCTTCCACGTTGTATGTCCACGTGGCGATGCCTCCGTTGTGGTAGCAGCCGACCGACTTGGTGTCGATGGTGGCGAGCAGGGTATTGCTGTTGCCCGAGGTAACGGTGGCATTCTTGTTGGCATACTGGCAGCCGCCTATGGTCAGCCGCACGGGACCGTCCACCTTGAAACCGATGGTGTAGTCCACCCAGCCGTGTTGCGCATCGTGGTAACTAGCGCCGCTGCCTTGTACGCCGGCGGGGAGAACGGGATTTTCTTGGGTGAGGTCTATCTCAAAGTTCTTGAATGTACGCGGCTTCACTTCCACATTGCCATAGATGGTAAACTCCGTCATATAGGCGTTCTGCACGGCGTTGAGATTAAACCAGCGCAGTTGCACGTTCTCGCGGTTGACCTCGACCGTGGTTTTGATACCCGCCTGCGTACAAAAAGCCGTACTCAGCGTATCCCATTGCGTTGCATCGGACGATTTGCACAGCAATCCCCAGCCGCGACTGCTGCCCGTGGCGGCGTGTACAAACTCCACCCGTGTTACACTTTGGAGAACAGAGGTCTCAATATACGGGGTTGCCGATTTGGCAGCCATAGCGTAACCCTCCGTAATAACTTCGGTGTTGGAAAACTGCCCTTTTACGCCCGTCGGGTTGATCTCCACTTCGGCAAACGTGATGTCCAACCGCTCTTTGCTTGCTTTGGTGGTTACTGTTTTTGTGGTGGGTTCGGTAGTACTTTTGACTGCCTTCCAGTCTTGAAAATCCGTAGTATAGAGCCGTTTCTCCGCTACGTTTTGCGCTTGCAGGGTCATTGTTGCCACTGCCACCATACAGAATGTCGAAAATGTTTTCATTGAAATAGTAATTGGTTGAAATAATATGCTACAAAGATATATCTTTTTCTTGAAATAGCACTACCTTACACTATATAATACACAAAATATCTACAACTTTCTAAAAAAAATACACACACGGAAACCCAATCAGGCGAATTGGACAGATTGGACTCATAGCACCGATATATGGCAAAAGACTTTGTTGCCGAAAATTTGCATATATGCCGAAAAAAGTGTACTTTTGCGGTGGTTTTTGCTTGAATAGGATTGTTTTTTGAAAATCAGACTTTCCGGCAAAGCCGCTCAACCCGCCGCAGCAGCCTCAAGGGCAGGTTCGGCAGGAGATAATGACACGAATCATTATGAAAAAGAAACCATATTTAGACAACCACGGCAAGGCACTGCCTTATCCTTGGTTAATCAACACGATGTTGTGTTTGGTGGGCGGAAGCCAGATGATGCGTTTGCGGTTTTGGAGCAGGCATCCGCGCCACGCTGCTGAGAAAACATTACGCGATATCCTGAATATCTCGCGCGACACGGTATATGGCAAAGAGCATCATTTCGATGTAATCCTGTCTGCAACCAATGCAGACGACCTATTCCGCCTCTATCGGCAGTATGTTCCCGTAAACAATAGTTTTGAAACGCTTCGCCCCTATGTGGAGCGACACAAACACGGCGAGGAAAACGTGCTCTTCCCCGGCAAACCGGATATGTATGCCACCACCAGCGGTACCACCAGCGAACCCAAGTGGATTCCGATGACGCACAAGTATCTGAAGGATGTGTACGGCAAGATGTCGCATATCTGGACGTGGAACTTTGTCAAGCACCGCAGCCGTATCTTTGCAGGGCATATCTTCCCCATTGTGGGCAAGGAGGTGGAGGGCTACGCGCCCGACGGTACGTTGTTCGGCTCGGTAAGCGGCGTTTTGGTGCGCGACATTCCGTCTATCATCAAGAAGCACTATACCGCCCCAGCCTCAGTGATGTCCATCGCCGACTATTCCGCCCGCAACTACACGCTTATGCGCCTGGCGATGCAGCACCGCGATGTAACGCTCTGGTCAACCGCCAACCCGTCCACTATCCTCGAACTGATGCGTACCGTGGACGAACACGCCGAGGAACTGATAGAGGATATCGAACGCGGGTCGCTCAGTTACGATTTCGACATCTCGTCCCATATCCGCGAGGAACTGCAGCCCTATATGTCGCCCAAACCCGAGCGTGCCGAGGAACTGCGTCAAATACTGCGCGAGAAAGGCAGACTGCTGCCGAAAGACTACTGGCCGTGGTTGCAGTACCTCAGTACGTGGAAGTGCGGCAATACGAAAATCTACATGGACAAGTATATGGACGCTTTCGACTGGGACAAGACCTACTACCAGGAACTGGGCTATATAGCCACCGAGTGCCGCTTCGGCTTTGCGCTCGACGAGACCAACGAGTCCGTCCTTTTCCCGCAGTTCCACTACTACGAGTTTGTAGAGGAGAGCGAACTCGACACCCCGAACAAGCATTTCCTGCAAATCGACGAGTTGGAACAGGGCAAACGCTATTGCGCATACGTTACCACCTACTCGGGGCTTTTCCGCTACAATATGAACGACCTCATCGAAGTGGGCGGCAAATACTACAACACCCCCACCGTCCACATGGTGTCGAAGGTGAACGGTATCGTCTCGATGACGGGCGAAAAACTCTACGAACCGCAGTTTATCCAAGCGGTGCACGAAGCCGAGGAGGAAACGGGTATCAAAACCAAGTTCTTTGTCGGTTTTGCCGATGTCAAAGAATCGCTATACCATTTCTATTACGAGTTCGAGGACGAGAGCATCGGGCAGAAAGAGGCAGACGAGTTCACCAAAGTGGTGGACAAGCACCTCCAAGCCATCAATATCGAATACGAGTCCAAACGGGCTTCGTTCCGCTTGCACGCCCCGCAGGCGCATATACTGCTCAATAACGCCTACGCGCGGTTCAAGGCGGCTTGCCTGCGCGACGGATTCCGCGACGGGCAGTTCAAGTTCAACCTGCTGATGCAGGACGAGAAACGCCGCAACAAGTTCAGCCTTATCGAGCGTATCGAAACGGGCATGGAGCGTGTGGCTTCGTCCATCATCGAGCAGGCCAATGTCATTGACAACCGTATGGAACAACGCCGGATAGAACGCGAAAAACGGCGTCAGGAACGGCGCACAAAACGACAAACAAAACATAAATAATAGCAACTATGACTCCGCTGACCCCGGATATACTTACTGACGACATCGAAGCAGTTGTCCTTGATCTGGATGGCACTATCTACAACAAACGCCATCTGCCCGCATATCTCATCATCCGCAATATATTGTGGCTGCCCCTGCTTTCTGCCGAGCAGAAAACCCGCAAGGCTATGCGGGGCATATACATAGGCAACAAAGAGGCTTTCTATACCGGGTTTTTCCACCGCATGGCGCAGGGGCGACCGTTTACGCCCGCTATGGCTCGCTGGTGGTATTTCCATAAGTATATGCCCTCTATGGTGTATACTTTGAAACGCCATTTCCGCCCGCAACCATGGTTCGGAGATTTCTTGTTGGAGTGCCGCAAACGCCATCTGCGTGTGGTGGTCTATTCCGATTACGGGTGGGTGGAACGTAAGTTGTACGCCCTTGGATTGCACGCCGATATGTTCGAGTTTGTAGTTTCCGCCCCCTCGCTGGGCGGACTCAAGCCCGCCAAAGAGTGTGCGGAAGAGATAGCCAAACGCCTGAATATACAGCCTGCACATTGCCTGTTCATCGGCGACCGCGATGACACCGACGGAGCCTCCGCCCGCGCCATCGGAGCCCGCTTCTGCCAAGTAGAGTAATGCACAATGCGTAATGCGTAATGCATAATGGGTGTTGCTGAAATGTTAATAATTGTGCATTGCGCATTATGCATTGTGCATTGAAAAAGTAAGGTGGATGCGCATAGGATACGCATAGGATAGATAGGCTGTATATGCCATATATAATAATTGTTAATTTTTAATTCAAAGAAACATGAATAAACGTTACGCGGAATTGGAGGTTGAACCGGATGTTTACATTCCCGATATGGGTATTGACTATCCCGAGGACGACCCTTATGCACGCCTGTACAAACCGGTCTATGACCGCAATGTGGTGGTGGACGCGAACTACCCTTACCTCAACGACAGCAAGAAATTCCGTTTCCTCAACTGGTTGATGTGGGGGCTGTTGCTCAAGGTCGGATTGGGCATCAAACTGCATGTGCAGATGGGCTTGCGTATCAAAGGGCGTGAGAACCTGCGCAAGTACAAAGATGTCCTTTCCGGTGGTGCCATCACCATTGCCAACCACTGCTATCGTCTTGACTGCCCCTGCGTACTGATTGCCGTCCATGCCAAACATACCACGCGTATCCCGATGTTTGCACCCAATTTCTCCACCAAGGACAATTTCTTCCTCAATGTGGTCGGCGGTGTTCCTATTCCGCCGCAGGAAGCCGGTATCGCTGCGCTGAAGAAGTTCAATGCCGCTTTCGATGAGTTCCACCGCCGAGGCTATTGGTTCCATATCTTCCCCGAAGCGGCACGCTGGGACTTCTACAAACCGCTGCGTCCGTTCCAAAAGGGGGCTTTCTCAATGTCCTACAAATACAATATGCCACTCCTGCCGTGTGTCATCACCTATCGTGAGCGCACGGGTATCTACCGCCTTTTCGGCAAAAAAGAACTCCCGCTGTTGCAAGTGGAGATAGGCGCACCCATTCTGCCCGACCGCAACAACCCGCGCGGTGTGGAGGTGGAACGTCTGCGCACCCTCGCCCACCACACTATGGAGCGTATGGCGGGCATCACCCGTAATAGTTGGGCGGTCAGCCCCGAACAGGAATAGGGGATTGGTCTTCTTTTGCCGCCCCGTAGGCGAATAAGATTTAAGGTAATTTATAGACCAAAAGACAAAAAAATTATTTAGATTTCTTGCCTGCAAGGGCAAAGGATTTTTATATCTTGAACCAACACATAATTTACAAATTTACACACTTACAAATTTACAAATTGTGAACCGTCTTCTCCCATATCTCGCCGTCCTTCTGTCTATGCTTATCTGGTCGGCAGCCGGTATTGCCATCAAGGAAGCCCTTGTGGTACTGCCGCCTATGACGATGATTGTCATTCGTTTTACGTTGGCGGTGCTGCTGATGCTTCCGGTTGGTCTATGTGCCGGCAAAAGTAAAATGCTCCGTTTGCAGCGGGTGGACAAGAAAGACTTGCCCCTTTTTATATTGGGCGGTATTTTTCAGCCTTTCCTGTACTATATCTTGGAGACGTTCAGTTACGATGCTCTCTCTTCGCCCACTATTGCCGAGGCGTTGCTCTCCACGAGTCCTGTCTTGGCGCCTTTCTTTGCTGCCGTCATCCTGCGTGAGCGCGTTACGCGATACAACATCGTGGGCATTCTGATTTCCACCGTTGGTATGCTTTTGCTGGTGCTGGTGGGGGCATCCGATTTCAGTATAGGCAATCCGTGGGGCATAGCCTTTGCCTTTGCGGCGGTATCGGCTGCGGTACTCTATACCATTGTGCTCCGCCGTATCCCGTCCAAATACAATCCTCTGACGGTCGTTTTCTATGTCCAGTTGTCCGCTCTCGTCCTGTTCTATCCCCTTTGTGGTTTTACCGACGGTTTGAGCGGCTTTGCGCACCTTGCCGAGGTGGCTCCTGACCAATTATGGCGTTCCTTGGCGGCAGTAGGTTATCTGGCACTCGGGGCGTCCGTCATTGCTTTTATCTGTTTCTGCTATACCGTCCGTGTCATCGGCGTTACCCGCACCAATGCTTTCAACAACGTCCGCCCTGCCTTCACGGCTGTATGGATGCTCCTTTTCTTCGGCGAGCAACTCCCATGGGCGAAATGGCTCGGCATCCTCCTCATCATCCTCGGTCTCTTCGTCTGCCAAAAGCAACCCTCCACTACACATAAATAGCAGTTGCTACTGTCTTGGTACAGAAAAAGTTTACTCAAAAATAGTCAACCTAATTTAGGACAAGACACACTGTCTTGAGGACTTTTGTATTATTTACCCATTGTTTCATTACTATTTCGATGCGGCTGCGCCGGTTTGTGTATTTGCCTCTTGCGTATGTCGTTTTTTTTCTATAACTTTGCGGGCTTTATGAGAATACACAGACTTAACAGGTTATTCCTGCTTTCGGGGACATTCGTTCTATGCCTGCTGAGCGGGTGCCGACCGGATACGGTGTGCCGGCAGGATACCGATGTAGCGATGGGCGTGAGTGTCTGTTGGCTACAGACGGACAGTACGGGTACAATCACCGAGCAGACCGCTTTCGACAGCATACGCGTGCAGGGCGTAGGGAGCGATTCCGTACTGTACGACAACAGCAAGAACCTGTCCGCACTGCGGTTGCCGCTGCGGGCGGATACATGCGTAACGGCGTTTGCGCTGCTGTGGCACGGCACGGAGGACACGCTGTTTGTCCGCCACGACAACACGCGGCATTTCATCTCGCAAGCCTGCGGCTGTATGGTATACCACACCATCGACACCGTATGGCACAGCGGCAATGCGATAGACTCGGTGGCGATACTCAACAGCACGGTGGAGAGCGAAGAGCAGGAGAATGTACAATTGACAATGTGTAATTTGTAATGCACAATGGTTCATTACATATCGGCTTCTTTCTCTTGGCGGCGTTGTTGCTGTTGAGCGGGGGGCTGCGGGCGGAAGAGACGGCTGTACCGCGCTACAAAGACGGTACGCGTATCTATGCCGACAGTGCCGTTTATCAGGGTATGAGTCTGAAAGCCGACTTGGGCAACACTATCATCGAATTGGCAACCAGCAAAGCGCAGGTGCAGAGTTATGAGATAGCTATAAACTGGCGGCTTATCCAACGCCTTTATCCCACGTTGGAGTTAGGTTACGCCCTTGCAGACGCAGAAGCCGAGGGCGGCAGGCACTATGGGCAGGGCGGTTTTGCACGTATCGGGCTGGACCTCAACGGACTGAAGAAACACCCCGAGAGCCGGAATGCATTGTTGGTAGGGCTGCGGTTGGGAACGGCTCTGCAAGGGTACGATTTGACGAATGTGAGTCTGAACTCCGGTTACTGGGGTGATATGCGTGCCGACTACACGGGACTGTTTCACGCCGATTGCTGGGGGGAGGTGGTAGCCGGCTGCCAGGTGCAGGTATGGGAAGGTTTCCAGATGGGGTGGTATCTGCGGTTCAAGGTGCTGTTTACCCGCAAAGCCAAAGACGAGGGCGTACTACCCTATTACATCCCCGGTTTCGGGTATCGAGATGATACCAACTGGGGCATCAACTACTATATCGGTTGGGCGTTCTGACCCGCAAGGAGAGAGGTATGCACATAGAGGAATTAGCGGAATTGACGGCTATGCACCCCGAGGTGGAGGCTGCAAGCAAAGAGTTGGGCAAGGGCAAAGGGAAGCACTTGCTATTGAGCGGTTTGTATGCCTCGGCGAGGAGTATGCTGCTGAATGCTATACAACAGAAAACCGCCCGCCCGATGGTGGTGGTGATGGACAATGCGGACGAGGCGCAGTATATGTACAGCGACCTCTCCGCAATGCACAATCCACAATTCACAATCCACAATGGCTGCAAGGTGCTGTTCTTTCCCGTATCGAAACGGAGATGGCAAGGGGAGGACGAGGCACTGGCAATACAGCGGACGGAGACGCTGAGTCAGTGCACAATGCACAATGCACAATGCACAATGATTGTTACGTATCCCGAGGCGATTATGGAAAGCGTACCGGCACCGCAAGTATTGGAGCAGAACACGATATATCTGAAAACGGGACAGGAGATACAGGTGAGCCGGCTTGGGGAACAGTTAGGCGAATTGGGCTTCACGAGGGTGGATTTTGTCTATGAACCGGGGCAGTATGCCGTGCGCGGCGGGATTGTGGACGTGTACAGTTATTCGCACGACGACCCGTTCCGGTTGGATTTCTTCGGCGACGAGATAGACTCGATACGCACGTTTGACATAGAGACGCAGTTGTCGAAAGACAAGGTGCAGCAGATTGACATCGTCGGGGCGACATCCGGGAAAGAACAGGGAAAAGACTACACGATTGCGGACTACATCGGCGAGGATACGATATGGGCGAGCAACGATTTCTCGCTGCTGTTTTACAAACTCGGCGGACAGGTAGGCAGTGCGGAACTGAAAGACAGCGACATGGCGGAAGTGCTAAAAAAGCGCCTGGCAGAGACCTCTACTATCGAACTGAACGAAAAGAGTTACTTCGGCAACTGCTCGCATATTGCTTTTGACACCCTGCCACAACCTGTTTTCCATAAGAACTTCGACCTGCTGACCGACGACCTGCGCGGCAAGTCGGCAGAGGGCTACAAACTCTATATCCTTGCCGACCAAAAGAAGCAGACCGACCGTCTGGCGGCTATCTTCGAGAGCATGGAGGGCGATCCGATACGCTTTGTGGCGGTGAACAAGACCCTGCATGCGGGGTTTGTGGACAAAGGGCTGAAGATATGCTGCTATACCGACCACGAGATCTTCGAGCGTTTCCACCGCATGGCACTCACCAGTGAGAACGCCCGCCGCGGCAAGGCTATCATCACCCTCAAGGAGATCAACCAGTTGCAGATAGGCGACTATGTGGTGCACAGCGACCATGGTATAGCCCGCTTCGGCGGACTGGTTACCACGCCCGTGAACGGCAAGCCGCAGGAGATGATCAAGTTGGTTTTCCGCGACGGGGACTGCGTGTTCGTCTCGATACACAACCTGCACCGTATCTCGAAATACAAAGGGCGCGAGGGGTCGGAACCGACCATATCGAAGTTGGGTTCGGGCGCATGGGAGCGGCTCAAAGAACGGACAAAAGACAAGGTAAAGGATATAGCCCGCGACCTGATCAAACTATACGCCACCCGCAAGCAGCAGAAAGGCTTTGCCTACACACCCGACGGCTATATGCAGCACGAGTTGGAAGCATCGTTCCTCTACGAAGACACGCCCGACCAGGCAAAAGCCACCGCCGACATCAAGCGCGATATGGAGAGCCCGATGCCGATGGACCGGCTGGTGTGCGGCGATGTAGGTTTCGGCAAGACCGAGGTGGCTATGCGTGCGGCTTTCAAAGCGGCTACCGACGGCAAGCAGGTGGCGGTATTGGTGCCGACGACGGTACTGGCACTGCAGCACTACAACACGTTCAAGGAGCGCATGAAGAACTTCCCCGTGCGGATCGAGTACCTGAGCCGCGGGAAGTCGGCGAAGGAGGTGCGCGAACTGCTTGCAGACCTCGAAGCGGGCAAGATAGACATACTGATCGGCACGCACAAGTTGGTGGGCAAGAGCGTGAAATGGCACGACCTGGGTCTGCTGATCATTGACGAGGAGCAGAAATTCGGTGTGGCGGTGAAAGACAAACTGAAGAGCCTGCGGACGAATGTGGACGTACTGACGCTGACGGCGACACCGATACCGCGCACGCTGCAGTTCTCGCTGCTCGGCGCACGCGACCTGAGCGTGATGACCACCCCGCCCCAGAACCGCTATCCCGTACAGACCGAGTTGATTACGCCCGATGACGAGGACATCATCAAAGAGGCGATAGACCTCGAGATGCAGCGCAACGGACAGATCTTCATCGTAAACAACCGCATAGAGATGCTGGAGCGCATAGAGCGCAAGATACACGCCCTGTGTCCCGAGGCACGTATCGTAGTGGCACACGGGCAGATGCCAACCGAGGAGATGGAGCAGCGGATCGAGGACTTTATCAACTACGACTACGACATACTGCTCTCGACGACGATTATCGAGTCGGGGGTGGATATACCGAATGTAAACACAATCATCATCTATTCGGCACAGCACTACGGGTTGGCAGACCTGCACCAGTTGCGCGGACGCGTGGGGCGGTCGAACAAGAAAGCCTACTGCTATCTGGTGGCACCGCCGCGAGAACTGCTGACCGAGGACGCACGCCACCGCTTGGACGCACTATCGACCTTTGCGGAGTTGGGGGCTGGTTTCAACCTCGCCATGCAGGATTTGGATATACGCGGGGCAGGCAACCTGCTCGGTGCGGAGCAGAGCGGATTCATTGCCGACCTCGGGTACGAGACCTACCAGCGTATTCTGAACGAGGCGGTGCAGGAACTGAAAGACGAACTACTGAGCGGCGACGAGACCGATGAGAGTACGGCTTTGCTCCTCGGCGGGGGCGACAACAGAAAACTGTGGGTGCAGGACAGCCAGTTGGAAAGCGACCTGCCACTCGGTTTCCCCAACGACTATGTAGAAAATATCTCGGAGCGTATCGCGCTCTACCGCGAATTGGACGGACTGCGCAACGAAGACCAACTGACAGAGTTCAAGAAACGGATGATAGACCGCTTCGGGCCGCTGCCCGAACAGGCGGACGAGTTGCTCAACGTGGTGCGCCTGCGCTGGATATGCTGCCGGCTGGGCGTGGAGAAAGTGATGCTCAAGAGCGGACGGCTGGTGCTGTATTTCGTGCAGAACGACGACCGCTACTGGCACAGCGAAGCGTTTGGCAAGATTATCTCGTTTATTGTCAACCGGGCGCAACGCTGCCAACTGGTGGAGGAAAAAGACAAGAAAGGCAAGCCTACGGGACGCCGCTATGCCACGATTATGCAGGTGCAGACCGTAGGCGGTGCCATCAACCTGCTGGGCAAGATAGAGAACGGCACGTGGGAGGAGAAATAACAACACAATGAAGAAACCATTACAACATATTCTATTTATACTGATACTTATTCTGCCGGCTGCCGCCACAGAGACGTATGCCATCGGAATGCGGGAACTGGGGGACTCGCTGAACCTGTACTATAACCGGTTTTTCTTTCTTGTAGCAGGCGACTCCGCCTCGCTGCAACGGTCAGCCACAGTGTGGGCTCCGCCCGTGCGGGTGAAACAGTTGCGAGTGAACGGCAACTCGGTGGTGGTACGCACCAACGGCACATTAGGAGGCATTGCCTTCACGTCCGAGGAACTGAAACGAATGCGCAACGATGTGAGCCGCTGGGTGTTGGGCAACGCAAGGGGAAAAGTACAGATCTATTCCGACAAATACGAACTGGCGGAACTCGTACCCGCACGGTTGCAGAAACGCAAAGAAAAATACCCCGACTATACAAAGCCTGCCATCCCCCGGATAGGCTACACGCCCACGGATGATGTTTATAAGAACGGACTGAGCGGAAAGAACATCGCCCTCTGGGCAAGCCACGGCACCTATTACAACCAAGACAAGGACTGTTGGATATGGCAGCGGGCGACGATGTGGACCACCGTAGAAGACCTGTACACCACAGAGTATGTGCGGCTTATCACAGAGATGCTTGAGAACGCCGGGGCAACGGTGCTACAGCCGAGAGCCACATTTTACGGGGCGAACTTCCGAATGAACGCAGATAGTGTATGGTGTCTCACAGATGACCACGCCGGCGAGGAGATCGGGCGCAGCGGATTACCCCGTTGGGCAGAGGCGGCACGCTATTGGTTGGAGGACGCCGGATACCCGGAGACGGTGTGGAAACAGTCGGACAACGGGAACGAATACATAGAAGACCTGCGCAGCCGCGGACTATGGGTGAACTACCTGACAGGCGGCAGCAAAGCGAATCCCGAGCAAGCGGGATTAGGCATACCCGTGGATGTATGTCTGGCATTGCACACCGACGGGTATGATGCCTTGGACGACACAACTGTCGTGGGGACGCTGGCTATATACACCGACCACGACGACCTGGGGCGCAAGACCTTTTTCAACGGCGTTACACGGCAACTGAACCGCGACTTGGCGGACTATATACAGACCCAGGTGGTGGAAGACCTACGGCAGACCATCGCCCCCGAATGGACGCGGCGGCAGTTGCAGAACGGCAACTACTGCGAGTCGAGATACCCCGTAGTGCCGTCAGTATTGGTGGAACTGCTGAGCCACAAGAACATGGCGGATATGCGGTACGGGTTGAACCCGCAGTTCCGGCAGATTGCCGCACGGGCGGTATATAAAGGACTGCTGCGCTACCTGCACGAGCAGGACGGGCGGAAAGTGGTCGTGCAGCCGCTGGCAGTAAAACAACTCAATATACAACTTCCAAAAACGCCCCGACTCCCCCTTACCCCCTCAGAGAGGGGGGATGCAGAATCGGGTGTTATTCTTTCTTGGAAAGATACTTTTGATCCGTTAGAACCGACTGCCAAGGCAACACACTACTATGTATATACGCGCGTGGAAGATGGGGAATGGACGGAACAGCGGGTGGAGAATACTTCTGCCACATTGTCTTTGGAGCGGGGGAAGCGGTATGATTTCTATGTAGTGGCTGCCAATGCAGGCGGGCGGAGCCTGAAAAGCGAGGTACTGAGTGCATATCTTGCCCCCGAGGAGAATGCGCCGACGGTGCTGATAGTGAACAACTTCAACCAGACCTACGGACCGCAATGGTTCGCAGATTCCATGTATGCGGGCATAGTGCCGAACACGTATGCCGTAGAGGACGGACTGAGTATGGCATACATCGGTGAGCAGAACGACCGGACACGGTCGCACCAATGGAAGGACGACGACAACTGCGGTTGGGGAATGTGCTACAGAGACTATCAGGGGACTATTGTCAAAGGCAACACACACGACTACCCCACCCTGCACGGACGCGTGCTGCAGCAGTTGGGCTATTCGTACATCTCAACCAACGTGGAAGCACTGACGGAGATAGACAGCACGTTTGCGATAGTGGATATTATTGCAGGCAAAGAGCGCAGCACAGACAGTACGGCGGTGCTTCCGCAGAACCTGCAAAAGGCGATACAACACTACTTGAGCAAAGGCGGCAAGGTGCTGCTGAGTGGCAGTTACTTGGGCAGCGGAATGGCACGCCCCGCCGACAAACTATGGGCGGAACAGGTGCTGCACTACGGCTTGGCGGCAGAGAAAGCGACACGCAATGGCAATGTACAATGCACAATGCACAATGCGCAATGCACAATAACTATCCGGACAAAACCGAATTCAGAGGGACTGTTTGCCGAGGCGGCAGAGGGGCTGAAACCGATGAACGGAGCCAGACGGGCAGGCATTTATCAGGATATGCGTGTGGGTGCGGGAGTGCTTTGGAAAGGCGTATCCACCGCTTATCCACCCGACATCCACCTGACTTCGGGTACGCTTGTATGGGGTTTTCCGCTGGAGGCTGCGGAGGACTTTGAAACGATATACCAATACAGCATAGAACAACTTATGGCACCTCCCGCACAGCCGCAAGAGACGGTGATTGCGAAAGGCAAAAGCAGAAAACGATGAAAAAGAAGAACCTACCCCTGATAGAGAATGTGGAGATAACGGGTATTGCCGCCGAGGGCAAGGCACTGACACGCATCAATGACATGGTGGTGTTTGTGCCGTACTGCGTACCGGGCGACATAGTAGATCTGCAGATCACGAAGAAGAAGCACAGTTTTATGGAAGCGCGTGTGGAGCGGATTGTGCACCCGTCGGAGAAACGCTGCGAGGCAGTGTGCAAGCACTATGGCACGTGCGGCGGCTGCAAATGGCAGATACTGCCCTACCCCGAGCAGTTGCGCTACAAACAGCAGCAGATAGAGGACAACCTGCGGCGTATCGGCAAGGTGGAACTGCCGGAGATAAGCCCCATACTCGGGAGCAAACACATCTACGAATACCGCAACAAGTTGGAGTTCACTTTTGCCGACCGCAAATGGCTCCCGTGGGAGACTATTCAGGCGGCAGGCGGATTGGAGAACGTGGATTGCAGTTACGGCGCGGGGTTCCATATACCCAACTGCTTCGACAAAGTGCTTGACATAGAGGAATGTCATCTGATGCCCGAAATCAACAACCGTCTGCGCAACGGCATACGCGACTATGCACGCACACACGGACTGAGTTTCTACAACGAGCATACGCACACGGGGCAGTTGCGCACGCTCATTATCCGCTCCAACCACAAGGGAGAGATTATGCTGATTGTCTGCTTCGGCGGGAAAATCAACGATGCCTGCCGCGGACTGCTGGAGTGGCTGCACTGGGAGTTTCCCGAGGTGGTGAGTCTGCTCTATGTGGAGAACGAGAAGATGAACGACACTATCGGCGACCAGGAAGTGCACGTGTTTGCGGGGCAAGACCATATAATGGAGCAGATGGAGGATTTGCAATTCAAAGTAGGTCCGAAATCGTTCTACCAGACCAACACCGAGCAGGCATACGAACTATACAAGGTGGCGCGTCAGTTTGCGGGACTCACGGGCAAGGAACTGGTATTCGACCTCTATACGGGAACAGGTACGATAGCGAACTTTGTAGCCAAGCAGGCACGGCAAGTAATTGGTATTGAGTACGTTCCGGAGGCAATAGAGGACGCCAAGGTGAATGCCGCCTGCAACCGATTGGACAACACGCTGTTCTTTGCCGGGGATATGAAGGATATACTGAACCGAGATTTCATCGCCTGCTACGGTCGCCCGGATGTGATTATCACCGACCCGCCCCGCGCCGGTATGCACGAGGACGTGGTAAACACCATCCTGTTTGCCGAGCCGCAGCGGATCGTGTATGTCAGTTGCAACCCCGCCACACAGGCACGCGACCTGTCGCTATTGGACGCCAAATACAAGGTAACCGCCGTACAGCCGGTGGATATGTTCCCGCACACGCAGCACGTGGAGAATGTGGTGCTGCTGGAGAAACGCGATTAGTACTATCAGGGGCTGCTCGAATGAGCAGCCCCTGATAGTACTAAAAAGGTAAAAATTCCCTTATTGGTGTGGGGGCGTATCGTTGAGTGCCCAGCGGTGGAAGGGCAGGATACGGATATGCTTGTTACCTTCGATAAGGCTGTCTGTCTGGCGCAGGGTAACAACAGTTCCTTGGTTTACAGACAATGCTTCCATTGCTGCAAGCAGACCTTGCACCTCACGTTGGTAGGTATCGGTATTGAAATCGGCACAAACCTGCACCAACTCGGCACAGCGGTTGTTGTGCATTGCCACAAAATCACACTCATGCCCATTGTGGTTAAAATAATACACACTCTTGTACCTTCGGCGCAACTCACCATACACCATATTCTCCAAGCGGTGTCCGATATTGGCAGACAAAGCCGTGGAACAAACCGTTATCAGCCCCGTGTCCACACAATAGACCTTTTTCGGATTGACCATCCTCACTTTCTCCGAGGCAGAATAAACAGGCACAAAATCAAACAGATAACTCTGCTGCAGATAGGAGAAATACTCATTGACGGTTGTGGCACTATTGATTTGCAGAACCTGCCGCAGTTTGTTGGCGGACACCATGTTGCCCACGTTGTTGAGCAAAAGCATCAGCAGTTCTTTCAGTTTGCCATAGTCGCGCACGCCATAACGGCTCGTTACGTCGCGATACAGGATGTCAGACAGCAGGTTGTTGAGAATATCCTCGTCTTGCAGTTTCAGATACAGCGGAAAACCGCCCTGCTCCATATAACGGGTTTGCGAGTCTTCGTTGCCGTCCAACCGGAGAAAACCACAAAATTCTTTGTACGAGAACGGGAATAGTTCGTAGGACAGATGCCGTCCCGTGAGTTTGGTGCCTAATTCACGGCTCAACATAGAGGCATTGCTACCGCTGACAACTACCTGATAGCCCTCGTCCAACTTGCCCCTGACATATAGTTCCCAGCCCTCCACCACCTGCACCTCGTCCAAAAACAACAGCGGTTTCTCGGGATAGGAACGTATAGCATCGTCCAAGCGTTGGTAGTCATCGTAGGTAAAACCATATAGTTGGGGTGCATCAAAGTTGAGGTAGAAAATCGGATGTTCCGCCTTGCATCTTGATGCCAACTGCGCCATCAAGACACTCTTGCCGCAGCGGCGCACCCCGGAAATAACCACGGCAAAGTCCGATACGGGGAAATGGACTTGCGGCAGTAATTCACGTGCGAAATGTTCGCTATTGGACAATGTATTCCATTGACGTTGAGATGTTTGCAGGATAGTACTCTGTAATATCATAATGGCAACCGGTGGTTATTATCGCCTGCAAAGATACTGCTTTTTATTGAGATACACAATAGTTTCCATTTGTTTTGGATAGATATTCCCATTTATAATGGTAATATATTTCCAATTAGAATGGATAATATCCTTACTCACAAACCATAACGTTTTTGGGTGCGTTTTCTCCTCTCACTTTGCACTCTTCCTTCTGTTGCACTCCCTGCACAGCATCTGGCAGTTCTCTGCCACCGTCCTGCCGCCTTCCACCCACGGCGTGATATGGTCGGCTTCCATCTGCTCTATCCCGAAATGCTTCCCGCACAGCGGACACACACCGCCCTGCCGCTCATAGACCTCCCGCTTGGTGTTGTCGTCGAAAGCGCGGATACCCAGGTGCCGTATGTCGTGGTCGAACACGTACTCGAAGATACCCGATTTCTTCTGCACGTCCGAGTCCCGCATCAGCCGCGCCACCTCGTCGCCTAACGCCGTGGCAGTCAGCGTGGTATCTTTGTAGCGGTTATATAACAAACCCCACTCCACCGCCTTCATCTCCTTTTTGTAGAGTTTCGTGAAATGCACCTGCACCCAATGTATCACGTTCTGGAAATACTGCCATAGTTCGTCGGCATCGCTGTCGTTCTGGTGCCGCGCCATATACTGCTCTATCGTCAGCCCCTGTGCGTCGCCTATCCAGCGCAAGGCGGTCTCGAAATAGTCCTGCCGTATCGGCGACCCCGTCATATAGTCCGAACCTATCTTGTACGCCACGCAGCCCGACTTCGAGAAACGCCGTTTGGCTTGCGTTGTCCAGGCTCCTGTGTAGATGGCGTTGCGTATCTCCTGTTCGGTCAGTTTCTCGCCCGCGATGTTGATGGTCTGAAACCATTTCAGTTTCTCCTCGTCCGTCCCCTCGCAGATATACACCTGCAGCGTGTAGTCGAGGATGCGGTTCTTCTGCGTGTCGGTCATGTTCTCGAAGCCGAGCAGATTGCCGTCGAAAGTCATCATATACTCGCCCGCAATAAACGAGCATATCGAGATAGTCCGCTGCTGCCCGTCCAGCAACTCATATTGGTCCTCGCCGATACGCACCCAGTACATCACATTGAGCGGGAAGCCGTGCCAGAGGGTATCCATCACGGCATTGCGTTTCTTGTCGTCATACACGAACTCCCGCTGGTACTTCGGACGTATATTCAGCCGCCCGCCATAACCGGTGATACCCTCTTCGCTCACCGACAAGTCCTCGTAACTTGCACACAGTTCCCGCACCGTAATCGGCACCAAATCAATCTTCATCATATTCCGTTAAGTTTTTATTGTTTTCTTTTCTCCATTAATGCTCTCGCCGGGGACGTGGGCGCCCCGCCCGCGGTTATGTCTCCATTAATGCCCATTAAAATACCATTAAAAAGTTCTCCGTTAATTGCCGTTAATTTGTCGTTAATGCCCCTTATCCACCCTATTCGTCTTATTAGTCCTATTCTATATTGTTTCTTAGCAGGGCGATACTATCGCCCGCCTTCAAAAAGTGCTTTTTGTTAAGATTCTTCTCCCTTTCATCTCTCCGTAAAAGTCGCTCCAAACAGCAAGGGATACGCAAGGGATAGGCTACCCTTACGCAACCCATAAAAAGTATCAATTTTTAAGATTGGCAACTCTTTCATTTCTTCCTCCGAATGAGAATACGGGCATAAGGGTCTTTCTGTCCGACATTGTGCAAAGTGAGTTGCTTTGGTTTGGGCAGTCCTTGTTCAACAATCGAAAAGAAATGAGGATTTATGTCAATTATCTCAAACTGCTCAGGATTATACTTATCCAGAAACGTAATCGGCACACCCATAACGCCCTCATAATCACACGGTATGTCGGTATAGGTATTTACGTTGATAGCATCGTAGTTATCATACTTCGGATAGGCTTCGGGCGTGTAATGCTTGTACAAATCCAAGAAATCGGTATGTCTCTTCACGGGTAAATTGGTGAACCAGCACGAGGTGGAGACACGCGCCATCTTTTTGCCGTTTTCTATATGGTGAAATTTCTCGTACGTATCGGGGACGGCGAAGTACATACCCACATTGAAATTGGTGTAGCCCGTGCGTATCTTGTCGGCTTGGAACATACGGAACACCTCTTTGTAGGTGAGCGCATTCGTATTGCCCACAATCACAAACTGCTTGTTGTAGTGGTCGAGTTGTGCAAGATACTCCCGAAACAGCGAGAACGGTGGGTTGGTTACCACTATATCTGCCTCTTTCAATAGTTCCTCGCACTCGGGGCTACGGAAATCGCCGTTGCCTTGCAATATGGAAATCACGTTCTTGTCATTTTGCATCAGGTACTGAATATCTGCCAAGTTGATTGCCCCGTCGCCGTTGGTGTCCGTTACCTCGGTTATCTCCACTTTGTAGGCGACTTTCTTCGGGTCGTCCACGGTGGTACCGAAGTCCAACAGCAGTTCGTTGCCCGATACGGGCGAACCGTTGTAGCAGGTGGCAATCAGTTTGCGCAGTCCCAATGCGTTGAAATTAAGGGCAAAATACTTGAAGAAGTTGCTTTCGTACGGGTCGTCGCAGTTGCAGAACACGACTTTATCTTTGAAATAAGGTTTGTAGTATTTGAGTTCTTTGGCTATGTCGTCCAATTGGGTGTAGAACTCGTCCTTCTTTGCATCTTTGGCTTGCGCCAAGTCTTTCCGTGCCATAGATTGATAGATTTATGCAATGCTATCAATCCACGTAAACGCAAAAAAGACGTGAGTCTCTTATGCGTTTACCAAGGCAGCGTAGGAAATAGAAGCCTTCTCTCCAATAAGAAACCCACATCCAAAGGACGTGGCATTAACTTATTTCTGAGAGAGTTCATATTACACTACAATGAGCCTCTTATTATTTCTTGTTTTATTCCTAATAAAAAGTTTCCTACGCTTTTCGGTAAACGCGAAATAATAGCCAATGCTGTTAAAAATATGTCATGTGCCGCCTTCACGGCACCGGTTTACATAAGCAAATTAGTTTAGTTGATTTATTATGTAGTGTTTTGCAGGTTGCAATTTTTACTCAACGGAATGAGTAATTTCAATTACAGGCGCAAAGATACTGCTTTTCTGTGAATTATGCAAACAGGTATTGCAAAACGGATGCAAACTGACCGTTTTGGGTATCATCGTGGCATAGTTGTTGTGCGCTTTCGGGAAAAATATGTTTGCTATGAAGATTGTTGTATTTACCGGTGCGGGAGTGAGCGCAGAGAGCGGACTAGGAACTTTCCGCGATGCAGACGGATTGTGGGAGAAATACCGCATAGAAGACGTATGCACCCACGAGGCATGGCTGCGCAACCCGCAACTATGTGTGGATTTCTACAACGCACGCCGACGTGATACGCTTGCCGCACAGCCCAATGCCGCCCACTTGGCGATTACCCGTTTGCAGAAAGCGTTTCCCGACACGGAGATCATCACGCAGAACATCGACGACCTGCACGAGCGTGCCGGTTCGCCCCATATCACGCACTTGCACGGCGAGATAACCAAACTGCGTTCGGATATCAACGAGACAGCCACCGTGCCGCTGCAAGGGTGGGAGCAGCACTACGGCGACCGGCATCCGGACGGCAGTCTGCTGCGCCCATACGTGGTTTTCTTCGGCGAGAATGTACCCTATTTCCCCGTGGCGTGCAACATTGCTTCGCAGGCGGATATTATGATTGTGGTAGGCACAAGCCTGAATGTCTATCCGGCAGCATCGCTATTAGAGTACGTGTCCCGCACCGCCAAGATATATGTGGTTGATCCGGGGCTGCCAGATTTCGGAATCTACCGCGACAGGATAACGCATATCCGCGAGAAAGCATCGGTGGGAGTGCCGCAGTTGGTGGAACAACTGATCAATGAATTGATAAATTAGCAAATTAGGATTTCGAAAGGTTGCGAATGGTTTTTTACCGGCTTCGTAACCTTTCTTTTTTATTGAAACACAAGCCTTTTCGCATCATAGCGATGTATGTACGAAACGAAAGGAAATAAAAGCCGCTTCATTCTTTGTCTATTTTAGGGAACGGGAGTAACTTTGCGGGCAGAGATGTTACCTACTGAAATTATGAAAACCAATCTTTCTTCCCAAATCTCGCTGTCGCGCGTATCGCCGAAGTTGTACCGCACGGATGACGTACTCGAAATGAGTCGCATCAGCCGTATGGAGAAAATACCGACCACTATCTATGAGACCGCCAAAGAGGGTTCGCAGGCGGTTGCCAGACTGATTGCCGACCGTATCCGGCAAAAGCAGGCTGAAGGAGAGAAATTCGTCTTCTCGTTAGTCTGCGGGCGCAGTATGACCGACATCTTTGCCGAGTTGGTGCGTTTGTATGATGAAGAGAAACTGAGTTTCCGCAATGTAGTGCTGTTCAACCTGTTCGAGTACTATCCGCTGCAATCGCCGGTGCAAGGCTGCTACGGACAGATTAAAGAGCAATTGATCGACCATGTGGATATCCGAAATGAGAACATCTATACATTCGACGGCACAATGGACCAGCGCGACCTTATCCCGATGATGTCGCGCTGCGAGCGCAAGATACAGGAGTACGGAGGAGTGGATTTGCAACTGCTCGGTATCGGACGGAGCGGGAATATCGGTTTCAACGAACCGGGTTCATCAATGTCAAGCAACACGCGTCTGGTGGTGTTAGACAACATCTCCCGCGACGAGGCAAAGAATATGTTCGGTACTATTGAGCAGGTACCCGCTTCGGCTATCACGATGGGTATCGGTACGATACTGCGTGCCAAAGAGATAGTACTGGTGGCATGGGGCGAACACAAAGCCGACCGCCTGCTGGCAGCCGTGGAGGGACAACCCGACACCGCCTGCCCCGCCTCGGCACTGCAACTGCACAGCAACGCACATATCGTATGCGACCTGAGTGCCGCCACCCAACTGACACGTATCCACCATCCGTGGTTGGTTACGTCCTGCGACTGGGACAACCAACTGACCCGCCGCGCTATCGTATGGCTCTGCCAGCAGACCGGCAAGCCGATACTGAAACTGACCAACCGCGACTACAATGACTACGGGCTGAGCGAACTGATCACCCTGCACGGGTCGGCATACAACTGCAACATACGTATCTTCAACGACCTGCAGCATACCATCACGGGTTGGCCCGGCGGTAAGCCCAATGCCGACGATACCGACCGCCCCGAGCGTGCCACCCCTTATCCCAAGGATGTGCTTATATTCTCCCCCCACCCCGACGACGACGTCATCTCGATGGGCGGCACGTTTGCCCGCCTGATCAAACAGGGACATAACGTACATATCGCCTACGAGACCAGCGGGTGCATCGCCGTATGCGACGACGAGGTCATCCGTTTTATGGATTTCATACGCGGATTCGACCGTCTGCACCCCACGGGGGGCGACCTCATCGAAAGCAAGTATCAGGAATATATGCATTTCCTTTCGCAGGAAAAAACCGGCGACCGGGACACGCGCGAGATACTTGACCTCAAAGCCCTTATCCGCCGTGGGGAAGCCACTGCCGCCTGCCGCCATATGGGGCTTCCTACCGACCATATCCACTTCCTCAACCTGCCTTTCTATGAGACGGGAACAATCAAGAAAGGCAACCTGAGCCAACGGGACGTGGATATTGTGAAACAGATCATTCTGGACGTACACCCCAACGAGATGTTCGTGGCAGGCGACCTTGCCGACCCGCACGGCACGCACAAAGTGTGCCTTGATGCCGTGCTGGCAGCACTGGACGAACTGAAAGATACCGAACCATGGTTGCGCGACTGTCGTATATGGATGTACCGCGGTGCATGGATGGAATGGGAGGTGGACCTGATAGAGATGGCGGTACCGATGTCGCCCGAGGAACTGCGTTTCAAGCGCAATACGATACTCAAACACCAGTCGCAGATGGAGTCGGCACCGTTTATGGGCAACGACGAGCGACTTTTTTGGCAGCGTGCCGAAGACCGCAACCACGCCACTGCCGAACTATACGCCCGTCTCGGGCTTGCCAACTACGAAGCCATTGAGGCGTTTGTGCAGTATAAACTCAATTAAGAATTAAGAATTAACAATTAACATGCAAAGCAGGTATAAATACTCTCAACTTATAAACTTTCTAAACTCTTTCAACTACTCATAAACTTATCAACTCCTCAACTTCTAAACTATTATGAAAGACATCATTTCGCAATTTGCTATTCCAAACGAGGTGGAGCAGCCGCAGCCGCTCAAGATCGGTTTTATCAACGACAGTTACATCGTCCGTGCCAAACACCCGGGCAAGACATCCTATTTTCTGCAGCATATCAACCACCACATCTTCGAGAACGTGGAGGGTTTGCAGCAGAATATACAGCGTGTAACCGACCATATCCGCACCAAACTGCAAGACGCCGGCGAGACGGACATCGACCGCAAGGTACTGCGCCTGATCCCCACCAAAGACGGACAACTCTACTACCGCACTCCTAGGGGCGAGTATTGGCGTGTCTATGTGCTGATAGAGAACGCCTCATCGCAAGAGCGCGTTACACCGGAGTCTGCCGAATTAGCGGGGGAGGCTTTCGGGCGGTTTCAGAACCAACTGTCAGACCTGCCTTTCTCGGAACTATGCGAGTCGATACCTAATTTTCATAATATGGAGTTTCGCCTGCAGCAGTTGGACGAAGCCGTACAAGCCGACCGTGCGCACCGCCTGCACGACACACTGGATATACTCCGTGTGCTCAACAGCCGCCGCGAGGAGATGTGTATGGCGGAACGCCTGTTCCGCGAGGGCAAACTGCCCAAGCATATCAACCACTGCGACACCAAGGTGAACAATATGCTCTTCGACGAGCAGGGCAAACCGCTCTGTATTGTGGATTTGGATACCGTGATGCCCGGTTATGTACTGAGCGATTTTGGTGATTTTATGCGTACTGCCGCCAACACGGGCGCGGAGGACGACGTGTGTCTGGATAATATACATGTGGATATGACTATCTTCGAGGCATACACCCGCGGCTACCTGCGTGAGGCAAAGTTTTTAACCCCCATCGAAAAGCAATTATTGCCATTCGGCTGCCGCCTGCTCAGTTATATGCAGACTGTCCGTTTCTATACCGACTACCTCAACGGCGACACCTACTACAAGATACAATACCCCGAGCATAACCTTGTCCGCACCTGCGCCCAACTGCGCCTTGTGGAAGAGCAGGAAAAAATGCGGGAGGAAATGGAACGCATAGTAGCAAAATACTAACAGATAAAATAGTCAATCTAATTTAGGACATGACAATGGTAAAAATCCTAATAATGCGTTCCTACAATACACAAATGTGTTAATGTTTGATGCGATTGCGCTGAAAACCGCAATTTCCATTTGGAAATATCAAAAAAAAGTTGTACCTTTGCGCGCTTTTTGCCTAATTAGACTTGTTCAAATACGCTAAACGGGTAAAATCGTATGCAAATAAGTTTCGGCGAATGGTCCGGTAGCTCAGTTGGATAGAGCAACAGCCTTCTAAGCTGTGGGTCTCGGGTTCGAATCCCGACCGGATCACCTAATTATTCAAAACCGGTGGAACACCGCTGAAAAGATGACGGCATAGCCTTTCTTGGACTATTGTTGGTGTCTTTGTATCACGCTTTTTGCACACGAGGGTGGTGGTTAAACCGAAAATAAACTATGCGTCAATTAAAGATTACTAAATCCATTACGAACCGTGAGTCGGCTTCGCTTGACAAGTATCTGCAAGAGATCGGTCGGGAGGAACTGATTACGGTGGAGGAAGAAGTGGAATTGGCAGGTCGTATTCGTAATGGCGATCGTGCCGCATTGGAGAAACTGACACGCTCGAACCTGCGTTTCGTGGTGTCGGTGGCGAAACAGTATCAAAATCAAGGACTCAGTCTGCCGGATCTGATCAACGAGGGTAATCTCGGGCTTATCAAGGCGGCGGAGAAATTTGATGAAACACGTGGTTTTAAGTTTATCTCTTATGCCGTGTGGTGGATTCGTCAGTCTATCCTGCAGGCGTTGGCTGAGCAGTCCCGTATTGTGCGGCTACCTCTCAATCAGGTTGGTTCGCTCAACAAGATCAACAAGGCATACCAGCGTTTTGAGCAGGAGCATGAGCGTAAACCCTCGGCTGAGGAACTGGCTGAGGAACTGGATATACCGGTAGATAAGATTGCCGATACCCTCAAGATGTCGGGTCGCCATGTGAGTGTGGATGCACCGTTTGTAGATGGCGAGGACAACTGTCTGATTGATGTGATGGTCAATGAGGACTCGCCTAATGCCGACCGCGGACTGATCAACGAGTCGCTTTCTACCGAGATCGCCCGTGCTTTGGCTACACTGACCCCGCGCGAGGCGGATATACTGCGTAAGTTCTTTGGTATCGGTACTCCCGAGAAGACCCTCGAAGAGATTGGCGAGGAACTGCACCTTACCCGTGAGCGTGTTCGTCAGATCAAGGAGAAAGCTATTCGCAAACTCTATACGGGACAACGCAGCAAGACGCTCCAGACCTATTTGGGATAAGAGTCCGTTTGCGGCAATATACGGGAAAACGGCTGTCTGACGAGTGTCGGGCAGCCGTTGTTCCGTATATCCATTTTGTTTTTGTTATTGTCGCATAGCAGTGGACAGTTCGTATAGTACGATGCCGGCGGTAACGCTCACATTGAGCGAGTGTTTGGTGCCGTATTGCGGTATCTCTATACACGCATCACAGGCGTCCACCACCTCCTGCTGCACGCCGAATACCTCATGCCCCATCACGACGGCAATACCGTTTGGCTTATTGGTCTCATTGGACTTATTAGTCCGATTGGCAAGCAGTTCCTGCTTGGCTTGTTCGAGTGTGATGGAGTCGTGTGCCTGCTCGATGGCATAGACGCGATAGCCACGCTTATGGAGCGCACGGACCGCCTCAAGGGTGTTGTCAAAGTGCTGCCAGTCCACGGTCAGTTCCGCACCGAGTGCCGTCTTGTGTATCTCGGGATTAGGCGGGCAGCAACAGATACCGCACAGATAGAGTCCCTCCAATAGGAACGCATCGGCAGTACGGAACACCGCCCCTACGTTGTGCCGGCTGCGTACATTGTCCAGCACCACCACAAAGGGCAGTTTTTCGGCTTGGTGGAATGCCTCGGGTGTGAGGCGGTTCATCTCCTGTGTAGATAGTTTTTTCATAAAACTCCTTTGCCGCAAGCGGCAAGAAATCTAATAAATCTCTTATTCTGATAACCTTAAATCGTACCGCCTACGGCGTTTTTACAGTCCTTCGGGCAGGGAGACATAGAGGATATGCTGTTGGTCGTCAATGCGGCGGATTAGGTCTTCGTGGATAGGCAGCAGACGCCCGTCTTCCATTTCGAGGAGGGTGTTGATGGTCGATTCGTCCACCGACAGCACTTTGCCCAATGTCCCCTGTGTGTCGTCCTCTATGGTGTATCCTTTCAGGTCTTGCCATGTCATCTGTTCCTGTTCGTCCTCGGTGAGGTCGCGGCGGAGCATATAGGCGGTGCATCCGGTCAGGCGTGCAGCCTGCTCCTCGGAATCAATACCCGACAGACGGAAAATCAGTGTGTCCGCCCCTTTGCCGCGCCAGTCTTCTACACGGAACGGCACGAGAATACCATCTATATCCAGAATGAGGAAGTCGGCTTCGGCATTGTCCCAAAACTCGTTATCTATTTGGCATTGTATCTCGCCCTGCTTGCCGTGCGGGCGGCGGAGTGTGCCGATTTGTATCACTTCAGAGAGGGTTATCATAGTTTGTGGCTGTGCGTTTGTGATTGCACGTTAATGGCGTTGTGTTAGTTGCGGACGGTGAGTATCTCGCCCGAGTAGAGAGTGGAGTAGCGGCGCAGTGCTTCGTGGGAGATGCCCTGTGAGGGCGTGCCATATACGTCCAAGTTGTATTGCTCACCGCACACGGGGCAGGTGGCGAACAGTCCGTTTATCTCCACCGGTTTGTCTTGCCGCAGGCATTTTGGGCAGCACAGGTCATAAGCCATATATTCGCTGTTGCCTGTTATAAAAACTACCACTCCTGCATATCCGAACATATCGCCCATAGTTTGGCGGGGTAAAGTTTGTCCGTTGAAATGATAGCCGTCTTTATCCAAGACAGTATAAGAATAGATGTTTGAGGGTTTGAAATGCACAAAGAATGCCAATCGTGTGTCTATCTTTGCGGAAACAGGATAATAGGGTACCGAACTGCGGAAAGTGGTATCCTCGCAGGCAGTGCACAGAAAAAACACTGCGGGCAGTATGTAACGCCACAGACGCTGCATATCAGTTGCTTACACTGCTGAGATGCACATTGAAAATCATTACCGAGTAGGGCGGAATATAACTCTGTGTACCCTCTGTCCCATTGCCTTCGGCATCACCGATCTTGTCGTTGGTGAATACCTCTTCGTCGTAGCCGAGATAGTATGGCACATAGATTTCGATGTCGCCGTGGGTATGTATTTTGCGCAATGCCTCCGAGAAACCGGTTACAAGGTTTGACATCGTAAATTGTGCAGTCCCGCCATCGAACTGATAGCCGTTGATGAGTTTGCCCGTGTAATCGCATATTATGGTACTGGTTGCATTGGGATGTGTTTCATCGGGCGTAGGGTCGGCAATAATGCGGTATTGCAAACCGTCGGACAGCACGTGAAAATTAGGGTCGTCTTGGTGGGCGACGATGTTCTGCTCCAGCCATAGGTCGTTCTGCGCTTTCCAGTCCATCCATTGATTTTCCTTGCAGCCTACCAATAGTGCCGCAAAGAAAGTAAGTATCAAAAATTTATATTTCATATCATTCATAATTCTTCATTCATAATTTTACTTACAAAGCCACAGGCTCGGATTGAGGATTGTGCGGTCTTGATATACTTGGAAATAGAGTTCGGTCTTGTTGTCCTGCTCCGGGTCGGAATAGATTGTACCGAGTTTCTGCTTGGTCTCTACCTTGTCGCCCTGCTTGACCGCCAGTTTGCTCAGGTTGGAATAGACTGTGCGGTAGTTACCGTGCTGCACAATGACGGCGTAGGTGTTGCCCACGAGGAAGCAACTCGTAACCTCCCCTTTATATACCGCCCGTGCGGATGCGCCGGTGGTGGTTTGCAGGTAGATGCCCTTGTTGTCGGTTACCACATGTTCATACACCGGATGTTGCTGCTTGCCGAACCGACCGCTGATAAAGCCTTTTTCCACCGGCCACGGCAGTTTGCCCTTGTTCTGCTCGAAGCCGCCTGCCACGAGTTTCTGCTCTTTGGTAAGGGTGGTCTTGGTCGCGGTCTGCTTGCGCACCATCTCGTCAATTTTCTTGTTGAGTTGGGCAACCTGTTTCTGCTGTTTCTTGAGTTTTGCACCGAGGTCTTTCTCCTGTTTCTTCAGTTGGGTGAGCATCGACTGGTGCTTTTTCTCGTCGCGTGCAAGGTTCTCCTGCTGCCGTTTGCGGCTCTGGAGAGCCTCTTGTTTGGTTTTGCGGTGTTCTTGCAGGGCGTCATTCTGAATGTCGATCTCGGTTTGCGTGCGCTCGATACGCTCTACCTGTTCCTGCCGGAACTTGGCAAACTCCTGCATATAGCGCACACGGCGTACCATCTGCTGAAAACTGTCGGACGACAATACGAAGAGCAGGGGCGACTGCTGCATTTGTGCATAGTGGCTCTCGCGCACGAGACGGGCGTAGTCGGCTTTGTAGGTCTCGAGGTCGGACTGGAGCGAGTCGCGTTTCTGTCCGAGGAGTACCATCTCGTCGTCGAGGGCGGTTATCTCGTTGCCGAGGGTGTGGATGAGTTGCCGCTGTGTCTTGATATTCTTGTTGAGCAGTTGCAGTTTGTTGAGTGTCGCCGTCTCGTTCTGCTTGGTCTGGTTGAGCATCTTGTTGGTGTTTTCAATCTGCTTTTGCAGTTCCTGTTGTTTCTTTTGCAGGTTCTTGACCGACTCAGCATTGGCGTTCAGTGCAAGGAGACAGACACATATATATATGAGCAGTCGTTTCATTGGAGCAAAGTGCGAATGTCTATTTGTTGGTAGCGTGCGAGGTTGGCGGCCTGGGTGCGTACGGGTACGTCCAACTGCCGCTCGGGGTAGGTAAGGCGCAGCATAATCGTCTGTTCGCCGGCCGTATAGCCCACGAAGGCTTCTTCCCCGCCTGTTGGCAGTTCGCCTGTGGCAAGGGCTTGCAGGTCGTGCCACGTGATGGCGGGCGCCAGATAGCGGTTTATGTCATCGTAAGTGGCAACGGCATACCGGCGATTGATTTTGTCAATGCCCGTAACCTGCGTGGGGGTGGCTTCTATGCGGAGCATCTCTATACCGAGCATAGGCATGATGCTCAGTACCATCATCGAATCGCGCACGGTCTGCATAGTGCAGTTGGCACGTATGGTCTCATCGCCGAGCGTTACCACTGCCTGCGCATTCTGCATCAGGCACGTGTGCCATTGCGGTGCTGCGGGTTCTTCCGCAACCTGCGTTTCGGTTTTTGGGATATGCTTTGTGGTATGGCACCCCGTGAAACCGATACAGAAACCCGCCGACAGAGCCACAATTGTTACGATTTCAAAAGCCGTGCCAAACGCCACTTTGGTGGCAATGGCAAAGGCGTTTCTTGTCGTGCGGTGAATAGCGTTGCGGCACTCGCGCAGGATATATTTGAGGATACGTGTGTCCATATTTATTTGATGATTGCGTGGTAATGCGCTTCTATCTCCGTGCGCTCGTCAGGTGCAGCGTTCTGCATAGCCTTGCGGATATAGAAAGCCGCCAAAGAGTCCTGTCCTTGCAGGTGGAGAATCCAAGCGTAAGTGTCGAGAAACGTGGCGTTCTCGGGCTGTTCACGGATGGTCAGTTGGCTCATCTGCTCCGCCTTGCGCAGGTCGCCGCCCGTGGTGGCAAGCAGGTAGGCGTAGTTGTTGAGTATCATCAGGTTCGCAGGGTCGATACGCAGGATATGTTCGTAGTTCTCCAGCAGTTGCGCCGTCGGTGCTTTGGTGGCGGTCAACAGTTCGGCACGGAAGAGGAGAAACTGCAGGTCGTCGGGATAGAGAGCGAGATAGTCGTCAATTGCCTGAATGGCTTTTTTCAATTTGCCCTGAATAACATATATCCGATAGCGGTTGATGGCACTCATACCGTCGTAGCCTTGCAGTTGGTCGATGCGGTCTTGCGCCTGAATGGCTTGTTTGTATTTGCCGTTCACGAGGGCGGCTTGGCGCATATAGTCCCAAACGGACGCATCTCTCGGGTTGAGAAGTGTGGCTTGTTCCATCACGGCGAGCAACTCCTTGCGCGACTGCTTGTCATCGTTCTTGTAGAGCGACAGGGCGTAGTGGAACCAATGGTCGCGCGGGGCAAGCAGGTAGGCTTGACGGAAATACTCAAATGCTTTCTCGGGCTGCTTGAGGGCATTGTAGATTACGCCGAGATAGTCCTTGGTGGTAGCGTCCTGCGGGTTGAGTTGTTCGCAGAACAGCAGTTGCATCAACGCCTCGGGGTATTGCTCCCTGTCAAGACTCTGCTTGGCGGCATAGAAATAGTAGGTGAACTGTTGCTCACGCTCTATGCTCAACTGTTGCGGCTGTTGTTTCTTTGCCCACAGCGAAAAGGCACAAACAGAGAAAAGGAATATCGAAACTATGCGCTTCATTCAAATAATTATGTGTTGATTATGCATTACGCATTACACATTGTTATTTCACTCCGCTGTGTCCGAAGCCGCCGGCACCGCGTTCGGTCTCGCTCAGGCTCTCCGCCTCCACCACCTCGGGTTGCTCGTGGCGGGCGATGACCATCTGGCACACACGCTCGCCCGACTCGATTGTCTGCGGCTCGTTGCTTAGGTTGATCAGGATGATGCCTATCTCTCCGCGGTAGTCGGCATCGATAGTGCCAGGGCTGTTGAGCACGGTCAGTCCGCGTTTGAGTGCCAGTCCGCTGCGGGGGCGGATCTGTGCCTCGTAACCTTCCGGCAGTTCGAGATAAAGCCCTGTGGGCAGCAGTTTGCGCTCGAGTGGTTGCAGGGTGACGGGGTCGCTCAGGAAACAGCGGATATCCATTCCTGCGGCTTGCGCACTCTCATATTTCGGCAACGGATTGTTGCTTTTGTTGATAAAACGTATGGTCATAAATGTTCTATATTTCTATTGCGTAAAGGTAGCCTATCCTAAGCCTATCCTATGCTCATCCACCTGACTTTTCCATGGAGTGGAATGTTCTATATTGCTTGGTTGGAAGTCGTCAATTCTATGGTTTCAAAATCGGGGGCTGTATCAAACAGCGTTTGTTTGATTGCACCTAATTTTGTTTGTGTTGCAGAAATGGCTAAATCCGATTTGTCAATGCCAATCCAATGTCGTCCGTTTTGTTGTGCGGCTTTGAGTGTTGTCCCTGATCCACAGAAACAATCCAAAACAATACTTTCAGGGTCGGAAGACGTGCGCACAATCAAGTTGAGCAAGTCCGCATTTTTTTCGGTGGGATAATCGGGGTATTGCGGGTCTTTGAATTCCCAAATATCCTGCATACGTTTTCCCTCCCGCTCATCCGCATAAATAATTTTTCGCGGATTGCCGTTGGCGGACCATTCAATCAATCCCTGTTTGTCCCATTCTTCCAAAGTCGCTACATCGGTTCGCCAATGTCTGCCGGCGGGTGGAAGAATGCCTTTGAACGGCATATTGGATTTTCCGTTCTCGGTTTCGCCCGGAGCATGAATGGGTACAGTGGTGTAGTGTCTCCCTTGTTTGTCTGTTTTAGGAAATAATTTTTCTATATCGGCAGCCGAGTATTTCTCCCGTGGTTCGTGCCAAATCGGCGAATTGGATTTGGTATAAAAAAGAATCAAATCTTTGATGTTTCCATATCCGATTCGTTCAAAATTCTTGGGATTGCATTTGATACGTGTGATGTCGTTGCGGAAATTTTCAATGCCGAACACTTCATCCATCATTACTTTTACATAATGCCCGATTTTGTAATCAATATGCAGATAGATAGAGCCTTGCTCGGATAGCAGTTCGTGCAGCAGGAGCAGACGCTGGCGGAGATATTCGATAAACTCTTTGCCTTTTAATACATCGCTGTACGCCACATCGCCTTTGCGTGAGTTGCTGATTGTAGAGGCTCGTCCGTTGGTAATGGTAAAATTGCCTCCCGTAGCAAAGGGTGGATCTATATAGACCAGATCAATCTTCCCGCGGTAGCCGTGTGCCAGAAGATAGTTGAGAGCATCTATGTTTTCGCTATGTATAAGCAGGTTTTTCATTATAGTTGGTAGAGAAAATCGCGCAAAACCAACGCACTCATAATGTTGTAGTCGCCGTGGGTTTGTGTGAGGTCCCTGTTGGTACTACAAGGGCATCGTCCAAATAGGAACGTTGCCGGGCGTAATCAATACTATATTGTATCCACTTATTCATAATTAATAAGGAATATCAGAACCGTTTTTCGGCGAGGACTTTCAAACCGTCTGGGACGATGCGGATATGGATATCCTTGGGCATCTCCACGGGGTCGCCGTCGATATGGAAGGGGGATGCCTCTTCGCGCTCGAGGGTGATTTCACGGGTGCGGATCGTATCCATAAACAGACTGTTGTCAATGCTCTTGGTGAACAGGCGCAATGCCAATCCGGGGACACCGAGAAGGGCGGAACTGCTCATAATACAGATGTCCATCTTGCCGTCCTGAATACTGGCCTTGGGTGCAATATACGCCTCGTAGCCCCATTGGCTTGCATTGGCAAACGTAATCAGAAATGCCTTGTGCGTAACGTTGATACCTTCGCCTATCAGGTGATAGGTCTGTGCCTTGTAGGTCAGTACGTCCTTGACGATATTCTCGAAATAGGTCTTAAAGCCGCGTTTGGTAGAACCTGCAAACTGGTCGGCAATCAGTGCGTCGAACCCCGTGCCGCAGGTGCTGACGAACAGCCGCCCGTTGGCAAGCCCATAGTCGGCGCGTATCGGCTCGCAACGGTTGAGCATCTCGATGGCACGGGTGGTCTGCACGGGGATACCGATATGCCGGGCAAAGCCGTTGCCGCTACCCATCGGCAGGATACCCATTGCCGTCTCGGTGTCGCGCAGCCCGCGTGCCACCTCGTTTACTGTGCCGTCGCCCCCCACAGCCACCACGGCGTCGAAGCCCATTCGGGCAAACTGCTGCGCCAGTTCGGTGGCATGCCCTGCCCGTTCCGTAAAGACTATGTTGGGCAGCCATTGCTCCTGATCCAGCAGTTGCTGTATCTGCTTGGGTAGTTTCTTTTTATTCTGTGTCCCCGAAATGGGGTTGATAATAAATGCTATATTTTTCATTCTGTGTGTCTCTTCCGGCACGCAATGCACCACGTTAATCAGCGGACAAAGTTACGCTTTTTTTTGCACATATCCAAATAAATGCGTAACTTTGCGGCAAACTAATAAAACTATGGACACATTATTTACTTCGCAAGACATTGAGCAACTGGAGGCGCACGGCATCTCGCTCGAAAAAGCCGAACAGCAGATGGAGCATTTCCGCACGGGTTTCCCCGCATTGGACATCGTGGCACCTGCTTCCACCAAAAAAGGCAAAGGCATCCTTGCGCTCACACGCAAAGAGCAGGAAGAATACATTGCCGCTTGGCAGCAATATCTCGCCGAAAACCATAAAATCTTGAAGTTCGTACCCGCCAGCGGTGCGGCAAGCCGAATGTTCAAAAACCTGTTTCAGTATCTTGAAGACGGGGTGGAGACCGAGTTTATTCAGATGTTCCTGACCCATATCGATGATTTCGCTTTCGGTAGTGAACTGGCAGGTCTGACAGGACAAGAGGCGGTGCGCCATCTGTTGTACGATATGCACTATGGCGACTTGCCAAAGGGCTTGCTGCTATTCCATAAATACCGCGATGGCGCACGTACACCTGCATTGGAGCATTTGGTCGAAGGTGCCCTCTATGCCGCAAGCAACGGGGTGTCGGCACTGCATTTTACGGTTTCGCACCGGCATCTGCCGCTTTTCCGCCGGCATATTGCCGAACATCTGCAGAAATACCAAGAGAAATATGGTGTGCGCTACGACATCTCGTTCTCGGAGCAAATGCCCTCTACCGACACACTCGCAGCCAATGCCGACGGCACACCTTTCCGTGATAAGGACGGCAAACTGCTTTTCCGTCCGGGCGGACACGGGGCATTGATAGAGAACCTCAATCAGCAAGACGCCGATATTGTGTTTATCAAGAATATTGACAATGTGGTGCCAGACCGCTTGAAGAAAGATACGGTGCATTACAAACAGGTGCTGGCGGGCGTACTGGTTACGGAGCAGAAACGTATCTTCGAGCGTCTGCAAGACCCGACTCTGTCCGATGAGGAGCGTGCGCGGCTCAACCGCCCGATCCGTGTCTGCGGCGTGGTGAAGAACACGGGTGAACCCGGTGGCGGACCGTTCCTTGTGCGCGATGCCGATGGCTCTATATCCTACCAGATATTGGAGTCGAGCCAAATCAACGACCCCGAACTGATGGCAAAATCCACCCATTTCAATCCGGTGGATCTGGTGTGCGCCATTTGCGATTATCAGGGCAATAAGTTCCACTTGCCCGACTATGTGGATCCGCAGACGGGCTTTATCTCCCATAAGTCGAAAGACGGCAAGGAACTGCTGGCACTGGAGTTGCCCGGATTGTGGAACGGAGCGATGGCACACTGGAATACGATTTTCGTGGAAGTCCCCGTTTCAACGTTCAACCCCGTCAAGACAGTCAATGACCTGCTTCGCCCGCAGCATCAGTAAATTTGCCCCGCAACATACATAAAACAGTATGGCAGAAACATACAAAAAGGTCGCCGGACATTGCGTTTGGCGACCTTTTCTTTACCCTGCCTTATGCCATCAGGTCTATGTGATTCGTACGTGATTAGGCGGCTTTTGCTTGTATTTCAGCAGGTTATCTATTGCACATTCCGGCATATATCCGTTTGATTTGTTACAACAACCTGATTAACAACTAATTAACTGCACCTACCCATACAAAGAGGGCTGCCCGATAACACCTATCAGACAGCCCTTCATGAAAGGCTATGTGTAAAAACCAATCGCTATGGAACGACTATCAGTTTGCCCGATGCAATACGCTGTTTCTCGTTGAGGAAGAATACGTAGAAATAGATGTTGTTCGGATCTAACGTGAAAATTGTACCGGAATCCGGATCGGTTATATTGAGCAGCCGCTCCTGCCCACTTGCCTCGGTAACTATCTCGACATCGTTGGGGTCAGCCACCGGCAGTTTCTCCAAAGCGATACGGTGCCCGTACATATCGTACAAGCCGAACGACACATCCTTGCGGAGCGTACCGACCAGAATCTGCGTGGAGCCGGCAAGGCGTTTTACCAGCACATCATTAGCGGTTGGCGTGAGGGCATCATTGAGTTCGGACTGCGCAAACCAGATATAGTAACGGCGCGTTTCGCCCGACTGGGAGGTACAGGAGATGATGCACGTATCGCCCACAGCCGCCTCCTTGACACTGATCTCGGCGAAAGGCGACAGTGCCTCCGCTGTAACCTTCGGTGCGGTCATACCCTCCACTATATAATAGGTGTAGAAATCCTGCTCGGGGTCGAAATCCGCCAATTCAACATCATCGAAATAAATCATACTGACGGAGTTGTCGGTATCGGTCAGTACGGTCTGGTGGATAAGATAGGTCAGCACGGTGCCGTCCTGCGCCGTAACGGTAATGAGGATAGTACCCGCATTGTCGATCGACGGTTCGGCATGTGCCTGTTCGTCGGAAAGCGTGTACGAGATTTCCTGCAAACCCGCAAAGTCGGCTATGGTAGCACCCACCGGATACTCAAGTGTGTACTCAACAGAGTCGCTGCGGAAGCCCTCCAGCAAGTTACCACGTACATAGATGGCAGCAAGCGTAGCATCACCATTCTTGGCAAAAGAGAAAGTGATGGTATAAGCACACTGGTCGATACCGTTGGGGGCTGTAACCAACAGCGTAACCATCTGTTCGCCGTTGGGGAGCAGTTCGGGGGCGGATTGCTCCACAGTCTGTTCCTCTTCCGCTTTCACTGGCGTAATGGTCGGCAATGTAGTCTGTCCGTATGGAATGGTAACGGCATAGTCGTAGTGTGCAGGGGTGAAATCAATAGTCAGACCGTCGCCCAACTCGATATTCTGCAAGTTGGCATTCGCCGATTTGACACGCTCGAAAACAAGGGTATAGGTTGCCTGCGAGAGGTCTTCCGCCATAACTTTTACAAAGACGGTATCGGCATCGGTAGTGATTTCCACCTGCTGGGCATCCTCTTTCTTCTGCACCGTCACCAATGGGATATTGACCGTTTCCATAGGCAGATTGACCTTGTAGGAGAACCGCTCGGAGTCAAAGTCGGAAAGGCTCTTGCCTGCCACATAAATCATATCGAGGGTGGTCTCGGAAGAGAGTGCCATCGGATAATGGATGATATAGGTACGGCTTGCGCCATTGCCTGCTATTACCTCAATCTCAGTTTTGACACCCAGCGACTTGGCAGCCATCGTCTCGGCGGTTTGCGAGACACTGACCGTCTGGTAGCGGTCGCCCTGCAAAGGATAAACCGACGGCACCTCGGTAGCATTGGCAGGAACGGTGTACCAATACTCGGTGGTGGTTGCCGCAAAGTCTGCCAGCGGTTTCTCGTCTATATAAATCATCTGAAGCGTATCAACCGCAGATTGCTGAATGGAGTATGCCACGGTGTAGTAGTTGCTGCGTCCGCTCTCCGAGGTAACGACCAACTGACGCACCAGGTTGCGGTCGGTATGCTGGAGCGTGTCGATACGGACAGTCTGCCATTCGTCGGCATTTGTCCAAGCCAACTCGGGGAAGGCGGTCGTGCCGACAGGGAGCGAGAGGACATAATAGAACGTGCGCGGAACGAAGCCCTCAACCGGCACCTCGTCGGCATAAATCATCTGCAGCGTATCGGCATCGGACTTGCTGAATGCAAAAGCCACGGTGTAGGTAGCGCGGGTAATACCATCCTCGGCAAGAACGCTGATAGTAGCATAATTGTCACTGATGTCTGTCATTACTTGTTGCCCTGTCTCGGCTTTCTGCGCAACGACCTCCGGCAATGAATGAACGCCGACGGGGAGCGTAACAGGATAGTAGTAAGTTCCCGTAGCGAAAGCAGGGAGCGAATCCCCGTCAAGGTAAATCATCGCCAAGTCGGCATTTGCAGAAAGCGGCACGACAAAATCAAGCGTATAGCGGTTGGTAGTGGTACCATCGGCAGCCGTAACATCGAGATAGACTGTCATACCCTCAATCGTAGTGCCAACCGATTGTCCATCCACACGCAGCGAAGCCGACACCTCGGGCAGCAGAGTGCTACCTGCGGGGAGGTTTATCTGATAGACATTCTGCATGGACGAGAACGAGAGACGCGGGTTGAGCGAAGGTTCAAACTCGCTGAATGTCTGCCCGTTGAGCAGGATATTTGCCAAGGTGGCATCGTCAGACAAAGTCTCTTTGAACACCTCGACGATATAATCCTGAGTAGTTACACCGTCTTGCGCCACCACATGGAGGATATATTCCGAGTCTCCTGCTTGGGAAGCAATACGGGTAACCGTTTGGAAATTATCTTCGGAAGTCCACTCAATGTCAGGCTCGCCTTCAGTACGAACCGAATAGTAGTGCCGTCCTGCCTCAAAATGGGAAACAGGTACGCCATTGACGATGATACCCGTCAGGTCGGCATTATGGCTCGGCTCGGCTTGTACCAGCACCGAATACTCGCTTACGTGTCCGTCCTCGGAGGTAACGGTCAGGTAGGTATTGCTGCCGAGACGACCGGCTGTGAGTTCCACCGACTGCGCTTCGTCCCCTGTGATATACGTCAGCGACGGCATCTGCGGTTCTGCTATTTTAACCGCAGGTGCAGGCAGAGTAACAGTATATTGCAGCGTAGCAGGGTCGAAACCGCTAATCTCCGTATTATCCAAGCGGATAGACTGCAGCAGACTATTGCCTGACAGCACCGGTTTTACGCTTATCGTATAAGGGGTACTTTCTGTGCCGTCTTCGGCTATGACGCAAAGGGTGTACGTATTGTTATCCGTATCAAGGCTGACACGCACCTGCTGTGCCTCCTCGGCTTTCTGCACGTCAATGTGAATCATCGTGTCAGTACGGATAGTATAGGACGATACCGCAGGGTCAAAATCCGAGTATAACTTACCGTCTAATAGAATGGCCGCCAAACGGGTATTCGACGATAGGTCGGTGGGATAGGTCAGCGTATAGGTGTGCTGCTCCGTACCAAACACCTGCCATTGCATACGCTCGGCTGTCTGGACGAAGACGACAGAGTCTTGTTCGTTGGCACGCACGAATGTAACCAGATCGGGACGCTCTGCGGTATAGTCATATTTATCCACGGCAAAATCGCTCGGGATATTGCCATTGAGAGCTATCTCGGAGAGTTGCCCCGTGGTGGTAACAACCGGTTTTTGGAGTAAAATGGTGTAGATACCCTTTGCACCGTTCTCGGCGGTAACCGACAAAGTGGCTTTCTCTGCTCCGAAGACAGCATACACGGTCTGCCCGTCTGTCTGCTTGGCAAAAGCGATTGTAGGCATAGAAGCCGCTGCGATGGTGTAGTCGCGTGTATCAGGGTCAAAATCCGTTACACCCGACAGGTTTGCCAACGTGGTGTCGTCCGACAGGTCGGTTACAAAACGAATGGTATAGGCCCTGCTCTCGCCCGTTTCCGGAGCAACCGTGATAGTCAGCACAGAGTCCGCATACGACGTGGTAACGGTTTGCAGACTGCTCATCGGCTGGGGGAACACGGAGGGCAAATGGCGGGTCGTAGAAGCGAGATGGACGGTATAGTCTGTTTTTTCCGGAGCAAAACCCTGTATCGTATCACCGTCCAGCAACAGCGCACGAAGCATATTGCGCGTATCCAACGGGCGGCGCACCTGTAAGGTGTAGGCGGTAGAAGTGCCGTCCTCGGCATAGTTGGTGATAGTGGCACGACGAATACCATAGTTGCCGGTACGTGTTTCGGGTTGCCATACTACATTTTGTGCTTGGTCGGAAACTTCGCCGGTGAAAGCGAGGTCGGGGATGGCGGTGTATTCTGGGTCGGTGAGTGTGGCGGTGAAGGCGTTGCCCTTGAGCGAGGCGGGAGTATTATTAACGCGCAGGCTCTTGAGGGTGCTGTTGTAGGAGAGGCGGAGATAGTCTACATATAGTTTGGCTGTGTGTCCTGATTTCGGGTATTTGCCGCTGGCATCAATAATGATGTCCATTCCCGACACGCTGATACCGTCAGTACCCAGGGCAAGAGTATGGTCTGCATAGGTGTTGCTTGTAGATGTCTGACGGTGGTCAAAAACGTGTTCGTTGCCTTCGCTGTCGAAAAATTTGAAACGGAATAAAGCACCGTCTCCCGCCTTGTCGGTATATTTGTAGTTGATAGTGGCAGCGTCCGGTGTGTTGTGAAAACCGATGAAACCGGACGGCGTAACTGTTGACCCGCTGGCTGCATTGAGCGAAACAGTCATATCGGCGAGGTTTATGACAGCAGGCACCGAGCCCATTGCTGCCCATACATACCAAGTCTGCAGGAGGACTGCCGATGCATTCTCTTTCTTCACTCCATCTTTGATACTTTCGGCTCCTATTTTGTTACCATAGTCGCCGGGTGCGTTCCATTCTGAAGGCTTATCTGATTTGGTTGTGGCAGTCTTTGTCCATGCCGTAAACTCGCCGTTTGGAATGATGTCTTTGGGGTAGTGGAAGAAAATAGTATATGTGTTGGATTGATTGCCGGCAGTGACTGTGGCTTTCCAATGTTGTGTATCTATTTTATCGACAATGACTTCAACACCTTTTTCTTTTGTGGTAACGATGCGGGGTGTCGTGGTCGTGGTGCGATTACAAATGTATGTAAAGCGGTTTGCATTAAACCCGGGTAACGCAACGCCGTCAATAGTAATGCCCTCCAATACCGCAGGGTTCTGCGTCTCCAATTGTGGGGTGAGCGTATAGACGTGGTCTTCCTCATCGGGACGATTGGAACGCACGGTGATGATGGTCGGGTGATATATTCCACCCGGCTGCACCCAAACGGTCTGCTCGTCAAATGCCTTGGTATAATCCACCGTCAGCGTACGTGTCCCATACGGCAGAGATACCGCCAAACTGCTCGCGTTCACATCCAGTTCCTCACCCGTTTCCACAATACGCAACGTGTCTAATACATTTTTCCTCTGCGAAAGACTGTCTTTGAACAGAATACTATACGTGCGTCGGTCTCCGTTCTCTGCCGTAACAATAATCTCCGTTTTCTGCCCAAGCGGACGGGAGACAACCTCTATCTGCTGCTCGGCTTCGGCTTTCTCGTACACCACCTCGGGAGCCGCCTTGGTCTGATAGGGCAGCCAAACGGTGTAGTCGGTAGTTTCGGGCGCAAAGGTAATCTCTGCCACCTCCGAATTGAGATACATATCGCGCAACGCCACATTGTCCGATTTGCGCACAGGGAAAGCAATCGTATAGTTGTTGCTTGTCTTGCCATCGGCTGCCACCACGTGGACTCGGGTCGTACCATTTACTGCACTGAAATACGTGGTAATGGTCTGGTTCGGCAGTTGTCCGACAGCAAACACATTCGGCACAACACGCGTACGCCAAGCGAGCGTATCGGTGTAGGCAAAGCGTGTCGGTTCGAAATCCGCTATCGAAACACCGTCGATACGAATATCGCTCAGCAAAGCATTATCCGACATCACACGGGTATAATGGATGGTGTAAGTCTTGTTCGCCCCGCTCTCCGCACGCACCACCACCTGCTGCTGGTCAGCCGTAGTGTTTGCCACCAGGATACTCTGTCCCTCACGCGCAGTATAGATAAGGCGTGGCAGTTCCGCACCGTCTTCCAATGTGAGCGTATAGTCCGTTTGGTCGGGATCAAAGACAAAACTCTTTCCCTCCACCTGCAAGTCCCGCAAACGGGCATCATCATATTTCGCTATACGGAAAGCCACAGTGTAAGTGCTTTCTGTACCCGACGGAGCCACCACCCTAATAGCGGTTGTATTTGGTGCTGACTGACCGAAATAGGTTACTTGTGCATCGCTGTTTTTCTCAAACGACACCACAGGCAGCGTGCTTCCTGCAGGCAGGTCTATCGTATAATTGGTAGTAGTGGACACAAAAGTAGTCAGCGGCGTACCGTCAATCAGGATAGCCTTCAACGTGCAATCGGCAGAAACCTGCTTCTGAAAATGCAAGGTATAAATCGTATGTTCTTCGCCTGCTTGTACATAAAGCATCACGTCCTCGCCATTGCGCAACATCTGTACCGTCCGTCCGCTTGCCGTTTGGTAGGTTATCTCGGGCAGAGTATCGGTATAGGGAATGGTATATTCTGTCCTTGTCGGCACAAAATCCGTCAGTGCCACGCCGTCCAATAAAATAGCATCCAGCGACACTGCCGCCGAAGCGGTTGCCGTAAAGGTAATCGAATAGGTATTGACAGCCCCGCTCTCGGGGGTAACGCGAATCCGCGCCACACCCGCTGCATACGGCGCAGTAATCGTAACCTGCTGCCCTATCTCTTTGTCCACCGTTATACGCGGACAAGTAGCCGAAGTGAGCGGCACGGAATAGGTCAGTGTATTCTTGTCAAAACCATCCAGAGGCTGCCCGTCCAAATAAATCATACGCAAGAAAGCATTCTCCGACTTCTGGATGATAAACGTGATTGTGTAGGTACGTTTGTCGCCGCTTTCTGCGGTTACGGTTATCGTATGAACCGTATTCTCGCACATACTCAGCACTTTCTGCCCCGCCTCGGCTTTGTCAAACGTAACCGCAGGAATAGTGCTTACCCCCTCGGGGAGCGTATAGGTATAGTCAAGCGTATCCGCATTGAAGCCCGCCAGCGGAGTGCCTGCCACATAAATCATTTTGAGGGCGGTATTGCTCGACGTTGCAACACGGAAATGGATGATATATGTCTGCGCCGCACCGCTCTGAGGACGGACGGTTATCTTGTAATCATCTTCCACGTTACTGCCCGATCGCACCGTAATCGTCTGATATTCATCATTCGGCGTATAGGTAACCACCGGTTGTTTGGTCGTACCTTGCGGGAGATTGACGGTGTATTCGAGTTGGTTCTTGTCAAAACCCGCCAATTCCTCACCATCCAAATAAATCATACGCAGCGTTGCATCAGTGGCTTGCAGAACAGAGAAAGTGATTTGATATACCGTGGTATTGCCATTGCCTGCCGCCACTACGATACGGGTCGTCCCGTTTACGCCACCCGACATAATTGTAACCGTCTCATACTCATCGCCTTTGATCGGCTCTATGGTGGGCAGTTCGGTCGTGCCTATCGGGAGCGAATAGGTGTATTCGGTCTTGTCGGGCGCAAAACCGGGCAACTCCACCCCACCGATACGGATACCCGCCAATGTGGAAATCTCCGACTTGATCGTACTGAAAACAATCTTATAAACCGTCTGGTCACCGCTCGCCGCCGTTACGGTTACACGCGTAGTGCCGTCCAAGCCTCCCTCGGCGATACTTACCGTCTGGTATTCGTCCCCCAACTCGTAGGTAATCTTCGGCAGAGCCGTCGTACCCATCGGCAGCGTTACATAATAAGTAAGGTTATCGGGCGCAAAATCAGTGATGTACCCGCCTTCCACCTGCAAGTTTTTGAGGTATGAATAGGTGGAAGCCTCCAAACGGATATTCAGTTTGTAGGTCTTTGGCACCTGGTTACCGGGCGTGGTAACGGCTATTTGGTACGTTCCGCCGTCTATCTTGGCGGGAGGGTTATATTTGATGGTCTGCGCCCCGTCGGGATACGCCGATACCGCTTTTACGGTCGGCATCTGGGTCGTGCCGGTAGGCAGCGAGACGCGGTAGATGGTCTGCGACGGGATAAAGCCCGGTATCGACTTGCCATTTACCAAAATATCTTTCAGTGTGTTATCCGCCAGTTCCGCCACATGGAAATTCAGCGTATAGGTCGCCGTGGTTTGTTTGTCGGCAGCGGTAACCTTGATAACCGCCCGCCCTGTTGTGCCGGTCGGCTGCGTTATCTCTATCGTCTGTGCGTCCTCCTGTCCCTCGGCGGAAACAACGGGCGTGGCGGTAGTACCATAAGGCAACGCCACCTGATAAGTATAGGTGTTGGCATTAAAATTCTCTATACTCGTGCCGTTCACCATAATATCGGCGAGTTTGGAGTTCTTGCTCGCCTCCCGCACAAACTTTATTTTATAGGTCTTACTCTTGTTGCCGTCATCCGAACGCACGGTTATAGTCGTCGGCGCACCATCAATTACACCCTCTTGGATACTTATCTCCTTGCCGGACAACACACGACCCGCAAAAGAAGCAACATTACCACGTGCATTCGTCAGCGAACCTATGCCGCGGCGGGCCTCTATCTTCGGTATCGCCGTTGCATTGCGACCCAGAGAATAAGTCTGCTCTTCGCTGCTCGACGGGTCAAAACCTTTCCATTCCTTATCATCAATATAGAGTTTCTGAATATCCGCCGAATAAATCAACTCCACATCGTCCACATACAGCGAGTTCCCGTCGTACAACCCGCTGTTAGCGCGGAAGTTCGGATAGTTGCTCGCCGAGAAGATGATGTTCATCATCGTCGGCACATCGCTGTTCATATAATATATAGGTACGCGGATATTGGTCCAGTCGCCGTACTCTTTCTTCTCGCGCCACATACCCTCGGCTATCTGATTGGCTTTCTGGTCTGTACCACACTCGTTGCCGTCCAACGCTTGACGCACGTCGCTCTCCTCGTTGGTCTTGCTCACCGATGTACATTTGCCGTTCTTGCCCTTGTACTTGCTGCTTTTGGCAGTCCCTGACCATGCATAGTACAGCAGATAGAAATCCTCGCGCGTCACATTCGAACCCGTACGTTTTATCCATACCGACATCGTGTCCGGACGGAATGTCCAACTCACACCGCCTTCCGTACCTGCTGTGGCCTCGCCCACGGAGGTCAGATTCTTGACATACACCCACGGTTGTCCCAACGAGAAATACCCGGGCGACACCTCCGTGATAGTGGCGGCACCCACACTCTGGTCTTGCACCATCATACTGGCACTGCCCGTATGACCCGCCTCTTTGTGCGCAAAATTGAACTTGAAACCGAACTGCGTCACGTTGCTCGCGTTCCAACCGGCAGGCTGTGCATTGCCGTCAAAAGCCGCACCGCTCCAATCCTCAAAACCCGCATTCGGCAACTGCTGCGCAAAAGCAGGATGAACAGACATTACAACAAACAAACACGAAACGAGAAAGGCGTTGGGCAATCGCCAAACAAACGTGTTCAAAGACAGTTGATTTTTCTGCAAAAGTTTCCTCATATTAAGATTTTTATTAAAAATATCCGTGTTTATGGCGCAAAAATATGCACTTTCTTATCGACTGCAAAATTACTACCATTCACGCAACCCCACAAGCCCTTATGTTACGAAAATAGATACTATTGTTAAGTAACACTGGTTCGACATAAGCGCAATTGCATACTTTGCCGCCATAGGTGAATAACATTTATGGTGTCTTAGTACAGAAAAAGTTAACTCAACAAATTCAAGACACAAGACGCAAGACACAAGACACAAGACGCAAGACACAAGACACAAGACGCAAGACGCAAGACACAAGACACAAGACACAAGACACAAGACACAATCTATCATTCTGTCATTCTATATCCTCGTGCCATCAGGTCTATGTCATTCGTATGTGATTCGTATGTGATTCGTATGTGATTCGTATGTGATTCTGCAGTTTTTACCAGGCGTTTACCCGGGAGTTGACACCAAGTCCCGCCGGGGACGCGGACGCCTCGTCCGCGGTCAGTTAGCCACAAACCGTATGACTATGCTTTGTATGGGAGACGTGAAGCGTAAGGCAGGTGTGCGCAGCACACTTAATGCCGAAGCGACACGAAAGCCATGGCTTGAGCAGAACTCCTAAGACAGAGAGAAGAATTGCCGGCAACCTGAACTCGTACAACGAGTTTCAATGTCGCAAGTCCATTTCGACGAGGCATAAGACACCCTTGATGCCAACTGCCGGGTAATCGCCTTTTACCATTATCCTGCCAATTTGACACACACCACCTGCCAAAACAAGTAAAATCCTTTTTGGCACAAAGTTTGAATAAGAAAGGGCGGGGGCGTAGGAAGGCTGGAATGGAAAGCCGACCGAAGCCCGCACTTTTTGGACAATGCACAATGCATAATTTACAAATTTACAAATTCTAAAAACTAAAATATCATGAGTAAGATTCAACCGTTAGCAGACCGCGTACTGGTAAAACCCGTGGCTGCAGAAGAGAAAACCGTTGGCGGTATCATCATTCCCGATAGCGCAAAAGAGAAGCCGCTTCGCGGAGAGGTTTTGGCTGTAGGCAAAGGTACCAAAGACGAGGAGATGGTGCTCAAAGCAGGCGACCAAGTACTCTATGGCAAATATGCCGGCACAGAACTCGAATACGAAGGCGAAAAATATCTCATTATGCGCCAGAGCGATGTACTCGCAGTACTCGGCTAATGCTAATTATGAATTTAGAATTATGAATTACGAATTGAGTTCATTTTTCCAATTTACACATTTACAAACTTACAAATTGACTTACAACTATGGCAAAAGAAATCACATACAATACAGAGGCTCGTGAGGCTCTGAAAAAAGGCGTTGACCAGTTGGCTAATGCAGTAAAAGTAACGCTCGGTCCGAAAGGACGCAACGTCATCATTGACAAGAAATATGGTGCTCCGCACATCACGAAAGACGGTGTTACGGTAGCCAAAGAGATTGAGTTGGCTGACGCAGCAGAGAACCTCGGTGCACAACTTGTAAAAGAGGTGGCATCGAAGACCGGCGACCAGGCAGGCGACGGTACAACGACGGCAACCGTACTGGCACAAGCCATCGTAGGCGTAGGGCTGAAGAACGTAACCGCCGGGGCTAACCCGATGGATCTGAAACGCGGTATCGACAAGGCTGTCAGTACCGTTGTGGCAGAAATCAAGAGACAAAGCGAGGTGGTAGGCAATGATTTCGACAAGATTGAGCAGGTGGCTACCATATCCGCCAACAACGATGCCGAGATCGGCAAACTGATTGCCGACGCTATGCGCAAAGTAAGCAAAGACGGTGTAATCACCATCGGTGAAGCCAAAGGTATGGATACCACGATCGATGTGGTACAAGGTATGCAGTTCGACCGCGGATATATCAGCCCGTATTTCGTTACCAACACCGAGACAATGGAGGTGGAGATGGACAAGCCGTATATCCTAATCTACGACAAGAAAATATCGAACCTCAAAGAATTGCTGCCCGTACTCGAACCCGCTGTACAGAGCGGTCGTCCGTTGCTCATCATTGCAGAGGATGTAGATAGCGAAGCACTGACCACTCTGGTTGTCAATCGTTTGCGTGCACAGTTGAAGATATGCGCCGTCAAGGCTCCGGGCTTCGGCGACCGCCGCAAAGAGATGCTGGAAGACATCGCTATCCTCACGGGCGGTACCGTCATCAGCGAGGAGAAAGGTATCAAACTCGAAAACGCCACCATCGATATGCTCGGCACGGCAGAGAGCATCAACGTCAACAAGGAGAACACCACGATTGTGAACGGTGCAGGCGACAAGGACGCTATTGCTGCGCGTGTCGCACAAATCAAAGCACAGATCGAGGCTACCAAATCAACCTACGACAAAGAGAAACTTCAGGAGCGTCTCGCAAAACTCGCAGGCGGGGTGGCACAACTGAACGTAGGTGCTGCCAGCGAGGTGGAGATGAAAGAGAAGAAAGACCGTGTGGACGACGCATTGAGTGCGACGCGTGCGGCTATCGAAGAAGGTATCGTTGCCGGTGGCGGTGTGGCTTATATCCGCGCACAGAAGGCATTGGATGCCCTCAAGGGCGACAACGAAGACGAGCAGACGGGTATCGAGATTGTCCGCCGTGCTATCGAAGAGCCGTTGCGTCAGATTGTTACCAACGCAGGCAAAGAGGGCGCAGTGGTTGTTGACAAGGTTCGCTCGGGCGAAGGCGATTTCGGTTACAATGCCCGCAAGGACACCTACGAAAACTTGAAAGCAGCCGGTGTGGTTGACCCCGCAAAGGTTACCCGTGTGGCTTTGGAGAACGCTGCTTCTATCGCCGGTATGTTCCTTACCACCGAGTGCGTCATAGTGGACAAGAAAGAGGAGAACCCCGCTCCCGCCGCTATGCCCAACCCCGGTATGGGCGGAATGATGTAAACAAATGCACTATATAATTAAGAAACAGAGTGTGCTACTTGGATAGTGCACTCTGTTTTTTGTTTATATGCCTATTAGATTACACTTGCATATATTAAAATTTAGTTGTAACTTTGCCACTGGAAAGAGAAATAGAAATAGTCTTTCTGTTTATGGGACATAATAACTTTCCCATAAGATTTACCTTAATACAAAGCCAGAAAGCCTCCCAAACTGCCAAAAATTATCCAACAAATATAAAAACTATGGGAGAAGGGAAAAAGAATTTTTATATCAAAGACGCATCAAAACAATAATCCATTCTTAAACTACTTATTTTTATGTCTATCAAATTGATAAAAGCCTGCAAGGAACTCAATATCGGTATGTCCGCCGCCGTAACCTTCTGTGCATCGTTGGGTAAGGAAATCAATGCAGACCCCAATGTCCGCATTGATGACGACTTGTATCTGCTTCTCGCCAAGGAATTTAACAAGGACATGGCACTCAAACTCGAAGCGGAACAAGGATATAAAGGATCAGAGACAACTCCTATTAGTGCTACGCCCCAAAATAATGATACAAAAATGGAATACACAAGACAACGCGCCCTAACCATAGGTCAGATTGTTGTTGGCACCGTCAGCAACATCGTAGAATATGGTGTTTTTGTCAAATTCTCGGATAACAAAAGCGGACTGTTGCACATTTCTGAAATGTCATGGAGACGCATCTCTAATCCTTCTGATATCGTAACTAAAGGTCAAGAGATTAGAGTTATGATAAAGGATATTGACTCACAAGGTAGAATTTTGCTAAGCCTCAAAAGAGTTGCCGAGACTTTATCAAAACAACTAACAGAGTCTGTTTATATTACAATTACAGGATTTGATGACAATCACAAATTGGTAACTGCAGACTATAATCATTGTCCTGCTGTTATTAAAAAAGAACATTTATCTGTAAACAAAGTCAGGAATATGCAGGAGGAAGTTTTTGTAGGAGAGCAATTGAAGGCAAAATGCATCGGATTGTATAATTCCGACACCTTAGAATTCAGTCTTAAAGAGTTATGTGCCGATATTTATGACCAATCCTTATATAAAAAAACACTTCTTGAATTATTAGACTTAATGGGAATACATACCAATGAATTTATTGCCAAAGCCAATAATACAGGTAGTCAAGCCGTTTTGACAAACATTGCTGTAATTGATGGAGAAAATGACGACAGAGGAAGGCTTCTTGTAGATCCAATCACAGGGAAAAACATATCTATTTGGATACCGAACGACCAGACTCAATACGCAGATGGCTACTACCAAATAACTTTAGGTTTGGCTTCTGAGCAATATAGATTCCGTTCTCGTGATCCTTTCATATTTTGCATACATAGCGTAATTAAAGAAATTCCCAATAATCCCTACAAAGCAGCAGTTGAATTAGCCTATGCCAAGCACACAAGTCCGGCAACCAATCAAAGTGTAGCGCGACTTTTGGATGAAGTCGGAGAAAATTTATATTCTAGTAAAAAAAGAATGTTCTTTGAACTTCTCCAAAATGCAGACGATTCTTCTGCGCTTGATGGTGTAAAGTTTAATGTAGAGATAACAAACGAATATCTTATTGTTACTCACAATGGACTTTCCTTTAATGCTGAAGACTTTGAATCAATTATTTCAGCAGCAAAAAGCACCAAAAGAGCCAACTTGAAGAAAACCGGCTATAAAGGTATCGGATTTAAGTCTGTATTTACAGGAACACAAAAAGTGCTTATCAAGACAGGAGGCTTATTCTTTTCTTTCGATAGTACTTATGCGGAATATAATAATTTTGATAAATTTTATTTTAATGTCAACAACATCAAGACAGAGGAGGATAGAGAGATATTCTTGAAAAAATACCGTGATAACAAAAAAGAATTTGGAGGCGTTAAAGATATTCCATGGCAATTATTACCCATTTGGGAGAATAGTATTCCAGAAGAATTACGCAATACTTCTTTTAGACAAACGGCTAATGTGGCGATTGCTATCAAGAAATCCCCAATAGATATTCAAGAAGTCGATGAATCAATCAATAAAGTACTATTAGAACCACTGTTTTTGCTATTTTTGAGAAACACTAAGCGTGTGCAATTATTACATAATAAGCAGATTATAACTATTCAAAAAGAATACAGAGAGGGCAAGACCGAAATTATTAGTTCATACAATAGCACAAAGAGGCTATTTGATGTCAGAAATAATGATGACATCCCTGTTTCTGATGATGCTTTTCAAACCTGTCATATTTCCATAAGGAAGAATCAAGAATTAATTCCCGGGCAAGACGAAAAAGAGGATATCTTGGAACAATTCGATTCTGTAACGGGAAGCCATAAGAAAGTGGAAGTTCCTAACAGAATTGCAGCCTCTACTATGACAACAATATCCTATGCCATACCTTTGAATCAAAAAGGGCAAATACAACCAATAAGCACAAACGTTGGCAATACTGTATTTGCGTATCTACCAATGAACCAGATGTCATATTGTTTCAGGTTTTACATCAATGCAGATTTTATTCCAACTTCGGATAGGGAGGGGGTTCAAACTAACAATCCATGGAATTGGTATCTATTCTATCAAATCGGTACTCGTATTCCTAAGTGGGTCTCAGAATCAGCATCTGTAAATAATTCCGAATATCTTAATCTGCTTCAAAGTCAGTTATTTGCGGCTGATGATGAATTATCTCATCATTTCAATCGGGGTTACTTGGAATCAATAGAAAATGTACCTTTCATATTAGATGAATATGGACATCTTGCAAAACAAGAAGATATTATCATTGACAAATCCGGTTTATCCGACATTATTGGCTCTGATTTGTTTAGGTACATACTTAATACTCAAAGAAGACTTCCCAATAGGCAAATTAATACAGAGATTCTGGAACAAAGTAAAGACACTAATGGTGATAAATTATTTAATAAAATTGAAATCATTAATGCCCCTAAGGTATGTTCACTACTCGTTGAAAATGAGTCCATTCAGAATTGGCTAAGAACCGCAGAAAAAGAATGTCAGGATACTTTCTTTCAATGGATTGCAAAAAATGGAAAAGATTGTGATGGTTTGATATCATCACTACCTATTTTGAAATGCGGAACTGAGATGTTGACCCTTGCAGAACTCACAAGTCGTCCTCAATATATCTTATTAACAGAACATATTGCTCCATTGCGTGCTATACTATCAAAGTTAGGGTTCACTTGTACAGAAGATGTTATATCTAAACATCCTTTATTTGATTTGATTGATGTTCCTACAGATAAATCGGTATTTGATAGAATCAATACAAAATGTCCTTTTACAGAATTATCCGCTACGGAAAAAAGGAATTTGGTATTAAGATTGCTTGAATTCGATGGTGTAGGTAAAACTACTATTCAATCAATGTGTATATTCCGCAACAAACTTGGAAACGTTACGCCTCTGGATTCTTTGGTAAAGACGGAGAAGTCATATCTCTGCAATTTTGCCATCTGTGATGAAGATTATAACGAAGAATTGGATAAATTATTACTTCAAGATTCTGATGTCTATGACAAACTCCTATGTACTTCATACAAATTCAACATCTTTAACAATGATAATGTTGTTGAAATTTATAATGACTATCATAACGATTGGACACAACCCTTCTGGAAAGAATTGGTAAAATCTCTGCCCGTGAAAGCAATGCTTCCTATTATGCATAATGCAAATTCTGAAATCGTTGCAGAATACTTAAAACAAGTTCCTGATATTCAGTTAGACAAAGATATCTATTTAGAACAAGATTTCGAGTATGGTGTTTACAAATTGGCGAACAACCCCCACAACACCAAGATTCTTTTGGAGAAAACATATATTGATGGCGAACTTGTCAGCAACTATACTATCAAAGATGATATAACAATAGTCATTGAGGATAAACCATATCATTTATTATTGTCTGAAATTCTACCTTCTCGGAAAACTTATATAGCAACACGATTTGAAAGGTGTTTTCCATTTGTCCATATAGATTTGATAGAATTAGGCAAAGGGCGAATAGCAGAAGAGATTTTGCAGGAACTTAACACTACCGGAAAATCTATCTCGCCCGCACAATTTGTATTTATATGTTTGTGGAATACAAGTCGGAATTATACAACAACTTATTCCCCATTTTCAAATGAACAGGTTGAAAGTATAAACAACCATATCATTGAATGTTTAGACTATTGCTACGCACATAATATCGCTCGCAATTTACCCCTGTTTAGGAAACAAGGAATAGTTAATTGGAACATATCAAATAAGTATTTTGATATTCCTAATTTGTTATTAGAGAGTGAAATACTATCATCTGATATTCGAATATGGGCAGATACTCCTGAAAAAGTTGATTTTTTGTATAATTTGGGAGTAAAGCGAAAAGATGATGTTATCATCCGAACGAGGGAGGCTTTTTGGAATGGAGTTCAATATGACGGCGATATTTCCTGTGATAGTTCAAACTTTCAATGGATAGCAAACTTATCGGAAAAGAAATTGTCCGAAAAAGACGAAAAACGAGGCTTGCGCATTGAACTACTAAAACGAATGTTAGAAAAGACGAATCGTTCATTTGAGCGGAAAAACGTAGAACTATGTAGAAAATATGCCAAAGAATGGTCTGGCACTGAAATATATGCCGAATGGAAAAACGAAAGGAGTCGTCGTATTTTTGTTTGTCCCCAAGGAGTTCCGTATGAATTATATTATGGTGAATATACATTTTGCACTTTGTTTGACGACAAACCATTTTGCTACAATAATGACATTTATGTCTCAGAGCGCCTTGACATACAGGATGCAATGAATGATGTCGTCAGCAAATATGGTCAGACATTTACTAGAGATGATTGGTATCGTTTGTTTATGATATCAAACAAAGACTATCATAACTTAGAGGAAGAACGCAATCATTTAGAAGAAGAGAATCGGCACTTAAGGGAAGAAAATCAGCGTTTGAAAGAGAATTATAGATATTCGACAGAGTTTGGCGCAGGAACTGATGCCCCTATCAATAAAAATGAGCAGATAGAAGCACAACGGGAGGCGCAAAGATTTTTGAAGCAGATGAAATTAGGCATTTGGAAATTTGAGAGCAATTATGGTGAACTTGATGATGCAGGTCGGTTATGTCACTTCAGTACATCTACAATAGAGGATGGAGATGGTAATAAGATGTTTATTGTTCTTAAGAGTTATAAATACCAGGATGAACCTTTCAAAATCAATCCTGAAGAGTGGGACTATATTTTCCAAAAGAACGCACATCTTCTAATCTATACAAACAATGACATTGTTGAAATGAGCAAAGAAGATATTCTTCAGAACCAAAGCAATATAACGCTCTCGTTTAGCACTCAGAATCTACAAATCGAAGATAAGGTTCAAGAGTTATCCAATATTCTTCACTTCTTTAAAGATATCCATTTTGATTTTGCCAGTTTCAACATAACAGAAAGGGCACAATCTATCCGTAATATGTATAACAAGCACGAAGGAACTCAATGTCATACCGGAGATGATGATTTATAAGTATGAAATACCAACATAAAGACTACATACAATTTCTTGCAAAAGAGATTGATGCTCAAAATAAAGAGTATGAATCTGTCAAAAACACAAAGGCTATCACCCTTAAAGATAATGGGGGGCTCTTTGTAGGCAAATTTATAAAAATTGATGATAATGGCATCGCTGTATTTAAAGTACGCAACGGGGAACATATCCCTCGTCGCCGCACTTATTGGACTGCTGTATATCTAATTAATGAGATGAGCAGTTTTAAAAATTGGGGAGACTACTCGTGGGGATATTTACGTGAACATTATCAACGTGATTTCTCGGATGCATATTGTGTTTGGGTTAGTAAGACTACAGATCATGCTTTTTGTTTGGTAGGAATCAAAAGCATTCCGATGGAGTTCGCACAAATTATGCAGGAAGAGTTCCCTATTATTGCATTTGGTCCAAAAGAACCTCCGCTCCAATACCTGTGTAATCTAATTGATATTCTCAACAAAACATTGCCGTCTTCTGCCGCTAATATATTGAATTACGGAGAAAAATCCAATTTATGGAATCCTAATAAAATAGAATCTGATGTTCCATTCAAAGATATTATTCTTAAAGATTGGGAAACCACAAATCAGATTATAGTGCAAGGACCTCCGGGGACCGGGAAGACACATCGTATGGCAGATTTGGCTGCAAATCTGATGAGCAAAGAGAAAAGTGTGTTAGTAATAGCACTCACAAATCGGGCTTTAATAGAATTAGCAAATAAAGAACAACTCAAATCTTTCCTAAAAAAAGGATTGATATCAAAGACAAATTTATCAACGGATGAAACTAAAGAATTACCGGGCTTATTACCAATTTGTAGTAACAAATGCAATGCCTCTCAAGGGCGTTTGACCCTAGCAAGTTTCTATATTGCAAGCCGGTGGGCTGTGGATGCACAAGAACCTCCTTTTGATTATGTAATTATGGACGAGGCGAGCCAAGCATTTCTACCTATGATTGCTGCAACATTTTTGTTGGGGAAGAAAGTAATTTGGATAGGAGATCAAAATCAACTATCTCCTATCGTGACTATGAACGAAGATGTTATTGCTCGTTTTGATTGGCTCCCGATAGTAACAGGTTTTGATACTGTTTGCAAATATAGCGGATATGTGTCCTATATGTTAAAGGACACCTACCGTCTATCCTGCCGTGCAGCAAGTTGTACGGGAGTTTTTTATGAAAATGAATTGCGTTCTGTTTCTCCTAATCAACAAACACCTTCACATTTGCCTTTTATGAAAGCAGAAGGAGGACCATCTGTGATAGACATCAAACTTCCTATAGGAGACAAATGCCCTCAGGAAGGGCTACAAAAAGTGTTAGAAATAGCGCAGGCTATTATTTCCGAGAATAAAAATGCCAAATTGGTAATTCTTAGCAAGTTCAGAAGTACTATTGGTGCACTTCAAAGGTATTTCCTGCTGTATGGAGACGAAGAACTATACAACGCTATACAAATAGATACGGTTGATAGTGTACAAGGATTAACAACAGACTATTGTATTTATTTCATTCCGAATGTCTCACTCCGTTATTCCTTAAGTGAAAGCCTATTTAATGTTGCAACGTCTCGTGCGCGATATAATACAATTCTCGTCGGAGATAGCAATATGCTCCGAGAGAATATGCCAACAAACGTGCGCGAATACATTCTGAAAGCACAAGAAGACAAATATGTTGTCTTTAATGATGTAGTTGCTACTCCAATAGGCGTTGATGATGGCATTTTTCGTACTAAGGTCCCGCAACTAAGTGGTCCTAAGATTTTAGGTAGAATAGAACTACCTGAACGTCATAAAGAGCGTCAAAAAGACAAAGAAAACATATATATAATTGACACAAATGTATTTGTTAATTGCCCCGACATTATCAAACGAATAGGCAAAAATTATAAAATTATAGTTCCTTCAAAAGTATTGGAAGAATTGGATAAGTTGAAATTAAAACCATCTGTTGACAAAACCAAATTGAACGAGGCTGCTAAAAATATCAATACCGCATTTGTACAACATTTTTCTCACATGGAAGATGCTGACACAACTTTACTACCGAATGGTTTTGATAGAACAAATCCAGATTGTATGATATTGTCCGTTGCATTGAAATATAAATCACAAAATCCAATTTTGCTTACTTCTGATGTAATGTTACAAAGTCGTGCTTCTGGACTAGGTATAACAACTCTATCCTTACAAGAATTCCTAAAATCATAGTGGGTTTCTACGCTCCAAAATAAGATGACGTCGTTTACTCTATGTTTTTAAGAATGTAATTTTACGAATAAGTTACATCGATTTTTATTGGCTCATAATATTGCTGCGAGTACGCTCTACATGCGGGAGAGTCAATTTTCCCGAAGCGAGTGCCATATTGGCACACCTGCCGCAGACATACATCGAAGATTATATTCATAACGCCCCATTTGGGATAGATTATTATGGTCTGACGGCAGTATCGTCTTATACCACCCGCTATGCATTGGCTGCCGTATAGCATCCACATAACTGCATCGAATGCTCCTCGAGAGGATAGCCATATTATATTGTGTATCTGTGCAAAAAGCACTATCTTTGCAAAGAAATTTGCAAGAAACTATGACTATGTACACAATACAGAAAGCGAAAATAACGGATTTGCCACAGTTGGAAAAGATATATGCTGGGGCGAGAGAGAAAATGCGGGCGGCGGGGAACCCTAATCAATGGGGGAATAATTACCCGCCCACAGAACTGATTACCAAAGATATACTACTCGGGCGCAATTATATAGTATTGGATAATGACCACATTGCCGGCACGTTTGTAATGCTAACCGACCCCGACCCGTCGTATAGCCAAATAGACGGTGCGTGGCTGAACAATGCACCTTATGCCACCATTCACCGTTTGGCATCGCTGGACGGCTATCATGGTATCTTTGCAGCAGTACTGGAATACGTAGCAAGCCGATATGACAATGTGCGTGCCGATACCCACCAAGACAACCTGCGTATGCAGCACCTGCTACAGAAATACGGGTTTCGCTATTGCGGCAATATCCTCTTATCAGAGCGGCTGCCGAAAGAACTGCAACCTGTACAAGAAGATATACAAGCCGATAACCCGCTGTTCCGATTGGCATACCAATTAAGCAAATAAAAAACAAAAAAGAGACTGCCCAAAGATGTCAAGCAGTCTCTTTTTTATTTGCATTTACTATTATCACAAGGTCTTTGCCACTTCCACTTGCTCGAAGGTCTCAATGAGGTCGCCCACAACGATGTCGTTGAACGACTTGATGCTCAAACCACACTCGGTATTCACACCCGCCTCTTTGATGTCGTCTTTACCATGCTTGAGCGAACTCAATTCACTGGTCTGGATTACGATACCATCACGGATGACACGGCATTTATTACCGCGTTTCACCTTTCCTTCACGCACGATACAACCGGCGATAGTACCCACCTTGGAGATGTGGAAGGTTTGCAGCACCTCCAACGTAGCAGTAACTTCCTCCTTTATTTCGGGCGAAAGCATACCCTCCATAGCGGCCTTGATTTCCTCGAGGGCATCGTAGATAATAGAGTAGATACGTATATCGACCTCTTCACTGTCCGCCATCTTGCGTGCGGTAGCGGTAGGACGCACGTTAAAGCCGACGATGATGGCATCGGAAGCCGCAGCAAGCAGCACATCGCTATCCGAGATAGCGCCGACAGCACCATGGATGACATTCACCTGGATATTCTCGGTCGAGAGTTTCAAGAGCGAGTCGGTCAGCGCCTCTACCGAACCGTCCACATCACCTTTGACGATGATATTGAGTTCCTTGAAGTCGCCAATAGCCAGACGACGACCGATTTCTTCCAATCCGACGTGTTTCTTGGTGCGGATTGACTGCTCGCGCTGTAGTTGCTCACGCTTGTTGGCAATCTCTCGTGCTTCCTGCTCGGTAGCCATCACGTTGAACTCATCACCCGCCTGCGGCGCACCGTTCAGACCGAGGATAGTACACGGTTCGCCCGGCAATACCTCGGTAATTTTCTGTCCGCGCTCATTGAACATTGCCTTTACCTTGCCATGGAACGTACCAGCAAGGACAACGTCGCCCATATGGAGCGTACCATCGGACACCAGCAACGTAGCCACGTAGCCACGTCCTTTGTCAAGAGACGACTCGATGATAGACCCCTTAGCACGACGTTTCGGGTTCGCTTTAAGGTCAAGCATCTCGGCTTCGAGGAGTACTTTCTCCAAGAGTTCGAAGACACCGTCGCCTTTCTTAGCCGAAATTTCCTGGCACTGGTACTTACCGCCCCAGTCCTCGACCAAGATATTCATATTAGAGAGTTGCTCTTTGATCTTATCGGGGTTAGCACCCGGCTTGTCACACTTGTTGATAGCGAAGATCATCGGTACTCCGGCAGCCTGTGCGTGGTTGATCGCCTCGATAGTCTGCGGCATGACGGCATCGTCGGCAGCAATGATGATGATAGCAATATCAGTTACTTTCGCACCGCGTGCACGCATAGCGGTAAAGGCTTCGTGCCCCGGGGTATCAAGGAATGTGATACGCTGTCCGTTTTTCAGTTTTACATTGTATGCACCAATATGCTGGGTAATACCACCCGCCTCACCGGCAATGACATTGGTGTTGCGGATATGATCGAGGAGCGAGGTCTTACCGTGATCAACGTGTCCCATAACGGTAACAATCGGGCAGCGCGGTTCAATGTCCTCCTCGTTGATTTCCTCATCGGCATTGAGTTCTTCTACTACGTGTGCACTGACATACTCGGTAGAGAAACCGAACTCCTCGGCTACCAGATTGATGGTCTCGGCATCGAGACGCTGGTTGATGCTGACGAACATACCGAGCATCATACAGGTGCTGATAACTTTGGTAACCGGCACATTCATCATCACGGCAAGGTCGTTGGCGGTAACGAACTCGGTGAGTTTCAACACCTTGCTTTGTGCTTGTTCCGCTTCCTTCTCGTGCGCTACTTTTTCACGCTCAAGTTCACGGCGCTCACGCTTGTATTTGCTGGTGTTGGTCTTACCTTTCTGCCCTTGCAGACGCTGGATAGTCTCCTTGATCTGACGCTGTACTTCCTCGTCATCGACCTCCACTTTTACACCTTTTTTCTTGGTGCTGGGCTTACCTTTCTGGTTACGCGCATCATTGATGTCCACCTTGTTTTGCTTGATGCGCTCGCGTTTCCGTTTCTCGGTAGCCTGCTGGTTAGCCTGCTGTTGCTGTTGTTGGCGTTCCTGACGCTCTTTGCGTTTCTCCTCCTTGGTCTTCTTGGTGGGGTGAGTAGATTGGTTGATACTGCTCAAGTCAATCTTCCCGACCACTTTCGGAGCATTCTTGAGCACAGGTTTTTCCAATCGGAAGATTTCCGTTTTCTTGGGTTCCTCCTGCTGAGGAGCCGCCGGTTCCGCCTCAACTTCGGGCTGTTGCTCTGCGGCTTTGCGTGCGGCTTCCGCCTCCGCCTTTGCTTTGGCTTTTGCCTCGGCTTCGGCTTCGGCTTTCGCCTTGCGTTCTGCCTCTTCACGGGCTATGCGCTCGGCTTTCTCGCGTGCAGCAGCCTCAGCCTCAGCCTTGGCACGTGCGGCAGCCTCTTCTGCTTTGGCTTTAGCCTCGGCTTCCTCTTTGGCTTTGCGCTCGGCGTCAAGGTCGATTTTACCCACTACTTTCGGTTGTGGCACCTCGGTAGGGATATGCACAGGCTCTTTGGGTTTCTCGATAGAAACCGTCTGAGGCATTTCGCGTTCCTGGCGTTCCTGCGCCCTGCGTTCCGCTTCGAGTTTGAGTGCCATGTCCTTATTAAATTCCTTGGCGAGAAGCAGATACAGGTCGTCATCAATGCGGACATTGGGGTCTGCATTGATTTCCTTACCCTGCTTTGCACAGAAGGTTACGGCGGTGGACATACCGATATTGAGTTCCTTACAAGCCTTGATAAGTTTTATTGCCATGCGAAATGTGTATTGGTGTTTGGTTGTTTAGTTGTTTTTTTTAGAAATTCTAGATATGCTAGAAATCCTAGAGATTCTTAGGAGTTCTAGGAGTTCTAGAGATTCTAGTTTTATTTAGTCGTTTGCGAACTCGGCTTCGAGAATGCGGATGACATCGTCGATGGTCTCCTCTTCGAGGTCGGTACGCTCAAGGAGTTCTTCTTTGGGAGTATTGAGCACCTGTTTTGCAGTATCCAGCCCGATAGCCTTGAGTGCATCGATTACCCATTGGTCGATTTCGTCGTTGAACTCGTCCAGATAGATATCCGAGTCGTCGCCGTCCATCTCACGATATACATCAATCTGATAGCCGGTAAGCATAGAAGCCAACTTGATATTGAAGCCGCCCTTACCGATAGCGAGACTTACCTCATCGGGCTGCAGATATACCTCGGCTTTCTTTTCCTCTTCGTTGATATTCATCGAAGATATTTTAGCCGGAGCCAATGCACGCTGGATAAAGAGGTTGGTATTGCTTGTATAGTTGATGACATCGATATTCTCATTGCGCAGTTCGCGTACGATACCATGAATACGTGCGCCCTTGATACCCACGCATGCACCTACGGGGTCGATACGGTCGTCGAAAGACTCTACTGCGACCTTGGCACGCTCACCGGGGATGCGGGCGATATTCTTGATAGCAATCAGTCCGTCGTGCACCTCGGGTACCTCCTGCTCGAAGAGGCGTTGCAGGAACAGCGGCGATGTACGGCTGAGAATGATTTTGGGGTTCTGGTTCTTGTTGTCCACCTGCACCACTACGGCACGTACGGTTTCGCCCTTGCGGAAATAGTCGTTAGGTATTTGGTTCTGCTTGGGTAGGTAAAGTTCGTTGCCGTCCTCGTCGAGGAGAAGCATCTCTTTTTTCCATACCTGATAGAGTTCGCCCGATACAATCTGACCGAGCATATCGCTATACTTGATATAGATATTCTCCTTCTGCAACTCGAGTATCTTGCTGGCAAGTGTCTGGCGCAGGTTGAGTATCATACGGCGTCCAAAAGACTGGAAGTCCACTTTGTCGGTTACTTCCTCACCGATTTCCGCTTCGTCGTCAATCTTGAGTGCGTCGCTCAGTGCGATTTGCGTATTGGGGTTAGCCACATCGTCGTCCTCCATTACGAGGCGGTTACGATACACTTCCAAGTCGCCTTTATCGGGGTTGATAATCACGTCGTAGTTTGCGTCCGAACCGTACATTTTAGCAATCACATTGCGGAACGAATCCTCCAGCACATTGATAAACGTCTGGCGGTCAATGTTTTTGAGTTCCTTGAACTCCGAGAAAATGTCAATCAGGTTGATTGAATTTTGTGCTTTAGCCATTGTTGTATATTTGTTCTTATTATTAGTCGAATAGGGATAATAGTTCCACCGGGCAGATAGGAGTAATTAGAATTTGAGGTTGTACTTGGTGTATTTCACCTCGTCATACCCGAAAGTATGCGTTACCATCTCGTGCTGTTTGCGTTTCTTGCCTTCGACGGCAACGAGCGTATCCACCTCTACAGCAAAGGTATCGTCGTCCACGCTGACCAATTGCCCGCGCAGTTTCTTGCCCTCTTTGGTCATCACCTCGACATCGTGTCCGAGGTTTTTCTCGTACTGCATTTTGGTTTTGAACGGGTCCGTCAGGCTGACGCTGCCTACCTCAAGCGAGTAGTCCTCTATGCCTGCGGTGTCCAACTGCTCCACCATATATTGGTTGAGCGCACCACAGAAGTCCACATCTACGCCCTGCAACCGGTCCACCTCTATGAGAATCTCATTTTGGGGATTGATATCCAGTGTAATCAGTGCATAGCCGGTATCTTTCAGATACGTTTGCACAAGGTTTTCTACCCAAGATTTGTCCATATTGTTGCTGTGCGTTTATGGTTTTACGTTTATGGCGGTGCGTTGCCGGTTGCACGTTTTGTATGCCTTTTATTTACGAAATTGAGGGAACCGCTCGGTCCCCTCAATTCGAATCACGCTGCAAAGGTACAACATTTATTCGGATTACGCAAATAATCGCTCATTTTTCCTGCAAAAAGGTGTGGTGTACAGCCCCTATGACAAACGTCGGCGGTTGACAGTGGCGCGTGCTGCACACACAATGGTATTGTGCGCCACTAAGCGGGCTGAAAAGTATTCACACCGCGGGCGAGGCGTCCGCGTCCCCTGCGGAATGTGCGCCACTATGAGCCAAGAGGGCTTATTCTATCGGGATTGACGGCTGAATAACCTAAGAATAACCTAAGAATCACCTAAGAATCACCTAAGTTTAACCTAAGTTTAACCTATGCTTGTTAGCCGGAAAGTAAACGGAAACAAAACGGATATATTTTGTTTTGCTTAACAAACAAAAAAGGAGCGGGCAGAATGAACTCTGTCCGCTCCCCAACAACTACTAACTAATTTCTTATTCTATCACACTCATGTTTGTTCTATCACACTCATGTTTGTTCTATCGCACTTATGTTTATTTATCACACTTATGTTTATTCTTATTCCATCAGTTTTATGTTTATTCCATCACCTGACCGAGGGCATTGTAGCGGATGCCGTCGCGGCTGATGATGAGTTGACCATTGATGATGGTCTTTTGTGCTTTCTCTACAACTGCTGTATTGCGGATAGCCGTTTCAGCATCTTTGTAGAAATAGACGTTGTCGAAATAACACGTAGCGGGCATTCCGTCCCATTTGAGTTGGAATATCTTAGCGAGTTCTATCCCCGGATATTTTTCAAGGAGGTCGATATGCAGACTATTCCAACCGGTAGCCAATGTATAGGTAACCATTCCGCCGGCGCCCCATATAGGTTGGAACATAATGGAACCCGGCTCGGCTACATAGATATCCATATGCAGATAGGGATACTCCGCCAGTTGAGCGACAGCGACATTGGCATTAAGTTCCCAGCCCATATAGTTGCTGTTGGTGCAATAGAAGGTCTTGTCGGTTTCAGAAAGATTTACCTCCTCTATTTTGGTTTTCTGTCCCCAGCCACCGACAGCCATAGCCGTGCCGGCGGTATAGGCATCGGAATAGATTGAGAATACATCTGCAGCCGCACGGGCAGGAGCGGTAGCAGGTGCGGGGTGCTTGACCGGTTCTACCACAGCAGCCTCTCCTACCTCTTTGATAGATATATTGCTGATAGTGATTTGCGTACCTGCTGCCGCATAGCCAAAGTCAAAGACCATAATTTGGTTGTTTCCGGCAACGCCGTTGCTCTTTGCAGAGGTGAATACATAGTCGGCATCCGCGGGCAGTGTGATTTCCTGATTTGCGTAAACGACCTCGGCATTGTCGTCCATTTTCAGGGTAACACCCCCCAGTGCTTTATTGGAGTGGAATTTTACAGAAAGGACATAACTTTTAGCGGGGTCAAACGTTACATTGTGCGAGAATTTCACCTGTCCTTGCCATTGTGCGCTGAGATTGCTCGCAATAGAGACAGAAATAGTGCCCGTTGCGGCATCATACGTTGCCGAACTATTGGCATCCACATTCCAACCGGGAGCGATGTAGGTTTCTTTGATAGAAGCGGCAGAAGGATTAAAAAGTTCTTTTTCCTCTGCGAAAGCCGCGGTACAAAACAGGATAGCGGCTACAAAAGTAAACATCTTTTTCATAAAGATTTGTGTTTTTTGTTAATTGAATGATTATTTTCACACCTATGCCAATCATTTGGATAAGGTATGTTTGTCGGTAGTTTTGCGGGATTTGTATTGCCTGATGGTGATAACCAATGTATATAGTCCGAGGAACAGTCCGCACCATATATCCAACTCGCCGAGTGGATAAAGCAAATCAGGATTCTCCGGATTTCCACCGCCCGTAGTAGGCGGTTTGCGCCGTCCGGCACGCGAAGCATCTTCGGTATGGGGATAGATGCTATTTTCCGCCGGTTGGTTGCTATTAAACGGATTGAGGTTACCGCTCACAGCCCACACTGCTTCAGGGCGACCGGCACCGGGTGCAGCAATAGGTGTTTGGAACTGCACATCACTGCGACCGGAACCATAGTAATAACCAAAACTCTGCGCATTGACCGCCCCTATGCTACACAGGGTCAGTACGACAAACAGGATGCGTTTCATAGTAGTAGCGGTTATTTAGCAATGTACACTTTGTATGCCTCTGCGCCTTGGCGCACGATATAGAGCCCGGCGGGCAGGCGTTGCAACAAGGTATCGTATTCGCCTGTATTGCGGAACGTACCTGCACACAAGCCAGCAACCGACCATACGGAGCCGTTTTCGATAGCGGTGGTGGGCGGAGTATGACCGGTAGGAGTTGCCGGTTTACGGTTTAATGCCAAACGGGGCATAGCATAGGTGGTTTCTTTCTCGGCATTGACCGCACACTCGAAAGGATAGAGCAACACAGTCTCCCCCGAGCGGAAATAGAGTCCTTCGTCATCCAACACATAGGCAGAGCGCAACAGCCACGATTTCATCGTATTATTGCCCGAATAAGCAAACATCTCCGTTTCTGTGGGCGTCCTCACTATGGTGGAATAGACATCATCTATCGTCTGATAGCCCACGCCATAGAAAACGATATACTTATCGGCATAATAATGGGTGTCGTCGTCCGGCACACGCATAATATACGGAACATTCCGCTTGGGCAGAGCCGCATCGGCAGCAGTAGCCTCGATGTCGTACCAGTTCTGCTGGAAACCGGCGGCACTCACCTCCTCTTCACGGAAATTGCGCAACCAGAAATTGCCCTCGACCGTGGTACCGTTATTATTGTATTGGGCGTAGAGTTCGTACTCTCCGTCCTCGTCCGTTACCGTAATGCGGTTGACATCAAACGGCAGCGAGAGAGTCTCCCATATATCCGGACGGAACTTGCGTTTGTAGAGGATCGGCTGCAAGATACGTCCTCCGGCGAAAGTATAGACGGCTCCATGCTCGGCATTATCGGGCATCTGGTCGTGGTGATAAATAACAAAATCACGCTCGGCACACCCCGACCCGTCCAAATAATAGAACTCCGGGGTGGTAGCACGCAAGCCCCCGGCATACTCGAACTTGACACCAAAGCGGATAATACCGTCTGCACGGTTCTTGAAAAAGGACAGCGGGGTTTTCCCTTTGAACACCTGCGTGTCACCCACTCTATCCAGACGCATTTCCTGTACCTCAAGCGTCTCATCGCGTTGCGGATAGTTTTGCAGAAGAGCCGAAGTAGCCGTCTGGTCGGTATCCAAGAACTCCGCCGTAATCCAGACCGAATCTTTGGTGCTATTGAGGTAGAGCGATACATTATACCCCGTAGTGAACACAGAGCCGACGTGCGTTTGACCGTCTCCCTGCTGTCCTGCAAACGTACACTGCCCCTCATAGACTTCCTGCCAACTCCAAGACAATGTAGGCAAATCGAAAATAAAAGAGGCTTTGACAGACGAGGAACTTACGCCGCTGATGGACTGATTGGCTACCCAAAAGTCGTCCCAAAATTCAGAAGGTGCTTTATCATACCCGTTGACAAAAAACATCTTGATAATTTTATATTCACCCGACAGATTGATATTGCCCGTCCACACCGCCTGCGTACCATTCCAAGTACATTGTTTGGCATCGGCGGGGATATTCCAGCCATCGCTTACGGCGGTACCTATGACAAAGAGGCTGTCAGCCGAAGAGGCAAAGTTGTTGATGCCCCGTGCGTAGAACGTAACATCGGTATCCGCCGGAAGCATCAGCCAGTGGTCCTCTTTGGTACATTCTGTATTAGAGCCGGCAGACAACTTATATTTGTGATTGCCCTTGGCAAGGCGGCAAGTAAGCGAATAGATACCCTCTATACCGGTTTTGCGAAAGCGGTAGGTGTCGTCCTTGAAATTCCAACCATTCATATCACCCGCCAACCACAAGTCCGCCTCAGCGCACTCGGTGGAGAACCGCACCATTGCCGAGTTGTCGGATTTTTTCCCTGCCTGATTGACCGCCCAAACCTCCAAAGTATGTTCGCTACAAGCGGACATATTCTCCAGATGCAGGATACCATCGGTGGCAGAGAGTTCAAAACGATATACATTCTCGCCTTGGGTAAGGATACACTCGTATGTAAGGTCGGCAAAAGGCGTTACGGCATCGGTGGCACTGACGCGGATTTCAGCAGTAGAGGTAGTAGCACTCTCGAAAGAGGCAAAGATCATCCGCGGTTTGTCGTCGTAGGTACAATCGCCATAGACCTCGAAAGTATAGAACGACCAGTTGTGGCGGGTATTTTCTCCCGTTAGGGGCTGCATACGCAGATAGCGTCCGATAGCAGATGTAGCGTAGCAATTATGCCCCAAGGCAGGCGGCGTATCGCTTACGAGCAACGGCGACCAACTGCTATTATCCAGCGATGTCAGAATTTCATATCCGTCCACCCAGTTCGCCTGATAGTCCACACGGATGGAATCTATGGATCTGACCTCAGCCAAATCCACCTGCCACCACGCCTGTCCGGGAGACGCACCATAACTGCTCCAACGGGTAGTGGAACTGCCATCCACCGCGTTTTTAGCATAGTTGTCCCCCTCCGTAAAACCAGCGGTACACTCACGCCTCAATGCCATATTGCCGGCAGGCGCCTCAAACTCGATATGCTCCGCATTATCCGATTCGACATAGTCCACCGCCCAGACATCCACTTTGTAATCGGCACAAGGAGTAAGGTCGGTAAAAGTAACGCGGTAGTTATCATCCGTAGTAGCGAAACGCACCTTGCCCGTCAGCGTATTGCGCAGGCGGAAGGTATGAATATCCGATGTAACGCCATCCTTTGTTTTGGTGGCTTTGAGTTCAAGCGTTACGCTCCCTTGCAGTTGGTCAACCGAAAGGATTTTCGCCGAGACCATATCGGGTACAATCTCGCCGGCTTCGGAAACACCGATGCCAAACACACGGAATTCCCACATACTCATTCCATAGGCATTATTTTCAGAGTTTTTATACGATTTGATACGCACATAACGCGCCACCCCCGCTACGGTATATTCGTTCTTGGCGTCAGCCTCGACCTTATCAGGCAGATTTGTGTGTTTGGGTTCGCCCTCAAAAGCGTAGAGCGTCTGCCAAAGGTTATCGTCCGCCACATCGGCAGGCAGGGTCTTCGCCCCCTGTATGACAAAATTAGAAGAATAGGCATTCTCCCAATAGATTTCTATTTTATTGAGATGGTAATAGTTGCCGAGATCGACATACCACCAGTCCTGACTATAGTCTTTTGCGGCACCATTGGAACCCCAACGGTCGCGGTAATTGCCGTTATTCGCATAGGTAGGATTGTCCCCGAAGCCCGCTACCGCGGTTTTGCCAAGTGCCAAGTTGGCAGTCGGGTCGAAAGGAAGGTCGGGGGTATCACCACACGTACCCCATTCTATATCAGAAGGAAAAGGAAAGGTAACCTCACCCGGCATCAAGACATAGAGGGGAGTATAGAACTGCGGTGCTGATGTAGATTGGATTTTGCAAGTGATGGTATTGTTGCTGACAGTCTGAACGGTACGTAATTCCAAGTTTTGCTCAGAACTACCATTGATATGACAGAAAGAACCGCCCAAACCCGACAATGTAACCGTATTATCCGCTTCGATAGTCAGCGTATATACGTCATCGGATGTTTTTTCACACGTAAGATAAACCGAGTTCTCTCCGGATGTCAGTAGGGAACGGCAATACTGCGTGGCAGAAACAGCAAACATATTCAGCCACAAAAACAAGAAGGCAAGCAGAGGTCGAGAAATGTGCGTTTTCATAGATAGTTGATAACTATATACGGGATTCAAGGTTGCATTTTATTTAACGTGAGTTCGAAACAAGAAACTCCTTTGCCGCAAAGCGGCAAGAAATCGAAATAGATATTTGTCTTTACATCCATAAATTGCCCTAAATTTTATTCGCCTACGGCGGAAACATAAGACAATCTGCTTATATCGAACTGATGTTATTTTAAGAATTATAAGAAAGTATTGTTGGCAGCAGGCAGCACCTGCTGCCAACAATACGAGATAGTTTATTCAGATTGGTCAAGCAGAGATTACTCAATCACTTGCCCTTGTGCATTGTAGCGGATGCCATCGCGGATGATGACGAGTTGACCGTCGATGATGGTTTTGGTTGTCTCGGGAAGGGTGTTTACATCCATAATTGATGTAGATGTACCATTTTTCCAAGCATAGACGTTGTCGATAAATACTGTCTTAACGCCTGCAAATCCGTCAAACTTCATCCAACGAAGGTTGTTCAACTTGTCTGCGGAAAGTCCACTCAGTGGCATGTCTACCGATACCCATTTACCACTTTCGAGTTGCCCCATTTCGCCTAATCTGTCATCATTTATCAGCACGACACCGCCTACACAAGTCTCGCTCAGCCACAAATCGAAATGGAGTTTCTCCATAGAGGTAAGGTCCAATCCTTTGTTTGTACCGTCATTGAATCCGTCAGCAGCAATAATTGCATCGTCGCCATCATTACTGTTGCCCCAAATAATCACGTTGGAGGTCATATTATATACATAATAGTGATTACCTTCCACTTCAATTTCTTGTCCCAATGTGCTTCCCCAGTTGTCTGTACGGAAACCATGTGCAAGAGCCGATGTATATGTATCCGAATAGATAGAACGGACATTTGCTTGGTCATGAGTCGGGGCAGCAGGAGCAGCAGGATAATCCAATGTCTTTACATCTGTTACCGTAGCCGAATTGGCGGATACATTGCCAGCCGCATCTTTGGCGGTAACAACAAATGTATAGGAGGTGCCAGCCGTAAGACCGGTAACGATGATATTTCCGTCGTTGGGCGTAAAATCTTTGTCCACTCCATTTGCGACAACATGATAACGCTTTACTGCTACATTATCAGTAGCAGTTACCGCTAATGTAATGGAGGAATAAGTAGCCGATACAAACGTAGCCGTTCCCATTACAGGAGCCTCTTCATCGGCAGGACCTTCTGCACAATTTGCAGTCCAGTCGATGTCGGTGATTGCTGCCAGATTGAATTCCACCAAACCGCCGCCCACTTTGGACAAGCAAATATACTGTCCGTACAAACCTGTAGGCTGTGATGCTGCTGTGGCTGTTTCAAATTCAAACGTTGCTACCTTACCATCGGCAGAAAAAGTCCACCCCGCATTAGCAAAATAGATACCGGCTCCCTCTGTTTGATTAACGCCACAATTGACATTATAGGCACTCTCAAAAGCCAAATCGCCTTGCGCTTCCAATTCTATTGCATACGTTTGCTCCGAAATGTGTTTCAAAGACAAATGGGCTGAATTTTGTCCGTCATTTGCCGTAATTGGTTCCTGGCAATACTGTACTGCAGAAAACACAGATGCTGACATCAAAGCCACTGCCACTAAAGAAAAAAGTTTTTTCATAATAGTTGTAATTTAAGAGTTTGTTACTTGCGCCAAAGCGCGTTTGTTAATTGAATTGTTTTAATTAGTTGTTATTGTTTGTTAAAATTAAAGTTGTCTTATCATAAGCCTATCATAAGCGCATCCACCTTACTTTTTGATATAGAATATAAGGTATTTATTTTATACTTTACTAATCCTTCAAAGTAAATTTGACGGGTGTGCCTTCGGAGGAAGAGGGGGCTATCCAGAGGAGGAAGTCGCCCGGTTCGGCGGAGCGGGTGTAGGCACCATCGGCTCCGAGGGAGATGCCAGGGGCGAGGTGCCAGTAGGCGAGGTCGTCCTCGGTGAGCGTGAACGAGATGTTGCGGCTTTCGCCTGCGGGGATAGCGATACGACTGAAGCCTTTGAGTTCGCGGACGGGGCGTGTGAGCGAGCCGACGAGGTCGCGGATATAGAGTTGCGGCACAGCGACGGCATCGGTGTTGCCCGTATTGCGAATGGTGCAAGTGGCGGTAAGAGCCTGCGGCTTGCCTATATGCAGAACAGTGTCGGAGAGGACGACGGGGCTGTATTCAAAGGTGGTGTAGGTGAGTCCGTAGCCAAAGGGGAAGAGCGGTTGGTCGCCATACTCGAGCCAGTAACTGGACTCGCCGAGGGAGAACTGGGGTGCGCCGACGGGTATTTGGTCAATCAGGACAGGGTGCGAGGTGGGGCGACCGGTGTTCTTCTTGTTGTAGTACATCGGGATTTGCCCGACGGCTTGCGGGAAGGTCATCGGCAGGCGTCCGGAGGGTGCGACTACGCCCGTGAGGAGGTTAGCCAATGCGGGCCCTTGCATAGTGCCGCCATGGAAAGCATAGAGGACAGCGTCTGCAAGAGCGGTTTCCTCACCGATACAGAGCGGACGCCCTGCCATAACGGTGAGGACGAGGGGTTTGCCTGTGGCTTTGAGGGCACGGAGTTGCTCGGTCTGGTCGCCGGGGAGGTTGAGGTGCGCACGGCAGCGGGCTTCGCCGGAAAGGATGCTCTCCTCGCCGCCGAAATAGAGAATGATGTCGGCTTGCTTTGCCTTTTGGACTAACTCTTTTATGTTGCTTGGGTTGACCTCACGCGACCAGTGCTTGCCGGTCTGCTCAATGAGACGGATTTTGCCCTCTTTAGCCAGTGCACGGAAAGCCATCAGCGGAGTGATAGTCATCGAATCGACCTTGTCGAAGCACCAAGTGCCGTTCTGGTCGTGCTGAGAATTAGCGAGAGGACCGCAGATGAAAAGGGTGACTCCCCCAACCCCCTCAAGTTTACCCCGCTTCGCATTGCTTGCGGGGACCCCAAACGAGAGGGGGCTAACAGGAAGGACACCATTGTTTTTCAAGAGGACGGCGGATTCTTCAGCGGCACGCTGGGCTGCGGAGAGGGCGGCGGGGGTGAAACAGGCGGGAGTATCGACAGCGCAATAGGGATTGTCGAACAAGCCGAGACGAAACTTGAGACGGAGGATGTCGCGCACGCAGGCATTGATTTGCTCCTCGCTGACCTTGCCGCTTTCGACAAGTTCTTTGAGATGCCACGGATAGCCGTGTCCCTCCATATCCATTTCCATTTGGGCATTGATACTGAGGAGCGTAGCCTCTTTGAGGTCGGCACAGTTGCCGTGGGCAATCATATTCGCCGACGACGCCCAGTCGGACACAAGCATACCATCGTAGTGCCACTCGTTGCGGAGGATGTCCACATTGAGATGACGGTTCGCCGACGCGGGTACGCCGTTGATGTCGTTGAAAGCACACATGATAGTGGCACTACCCGCATCGATGGCTGCTTTGAAAGGCGGGAGATAGGTCTCACGGAGTTGCACCTCGGGAATCCATGTGGTGTTGTAGTCGCGTCCACCCTCGGAAGCCGCATACCCTGCGAAGTGCTTGACGCAGGCAGCAAGGCGGATTTGGTCGCTTGTGCTGTCGGAATACTGGTAACCACGGACACAAGCGGCACCCATAACCGAGGTGAGATACGTGTCCTCGCCATAGCCCTCGGCGACACGTCCCCAGCGTGGGTCGCGCGAGACATCAACCATAGGGGAGAACGTCCAGCGAAGACCTGCCTGAATAGCCTCGTCGGCAGTGAGACGGGCAGCCTCTTCCACCAAAGCGGGGTCGAAAGTAGCCGCTTGACCGAGGGGAATGGGATAGATAGTATGGAAGCCGTGAATGATGTCGCGTGCAAAGACCATAGGGATACCGAGGCGGGTCTCCTCGACGGCGATACGCTGGTAGTGGTTAGCCTCCGCACCCACGCTATTGAGCATAGAACCTGCGCCATTGCGCACCTGATTCTCAAGGTCATCGGATATCCAACCACCGCAGACCTGGGTCATCTGACCTATCTTCTCATCGAGGGTCATCTGCGAAAGGAGACGGTCGATTTGCTGCTCGGTGGGGTCTTTGGGTTGGCAGGACAATAAGAGAGCGGAGAGACTTAGTAGTAGTAATACTAATTTATAGGACTTCATAATATATCAATTATTTCTTGATGTTTACGATTACTTGTTTTATTTGGGTGTCGCGGGCGAAGATGTGACGGGATATGCAATGCGTAATGCACAATGCGCAATGCGCCGTTTCGCCGTTGGTCATCTCGATGTCGATACCGTCGTGGTCGGATAGGTGATATACGAAAGGTGTTTGGCAATAGGTGAAACGCAGTTCGCCACGGAGGAACTCCTCGGGGCGGAGCATCGCTGTTTGGATATGTATCTCGCCATTGACGACGTGCAGACCAAGTTCAAAGAAACGGGAGATGATGTCCTCTTTGACTTGTCCTGTCATTCCCGGTTGTTGGCACCCCATCATTGTAGGTGTGTGCGAGTATGCGTCAAAGGGGAAGGAACCGTATTCGGCAGGGGACTTGTGGGCTCCGATACCCTCTTGCACGGCGGCATAGTGGGCTTTGAGGCGGGCAATGGTGGCTGCGTCAGTATGGGTGTCAAGGGCGGTTTGGATATTCTCGCCGATAGCAACAAGGAGTTTGCTGACCATATGCCAGTAGATACACCCCAAGCCCTCGTATTTGTAGAACGTACCGGAACGACCTGTGAAGGCGTGGTGGTTGAACATACGCTCGTAGAGGTCAAGCAGTTGACGGCGTTCTTCCGCACTGATGGTCTCCTGCGAAGCGTCGATAGCACGGGCAAGGAAGTCGGCATTGTTGAAACCTGCATTGAAGTGCACCCCACCCTCGCAGTCCTGAACAAGGATGTCCGTAGCGTGGTCAGCCAAGAGACGTTGTACTACGGGCAAGGTCAGAGCGTCCGCGGGGAGGTTGTTCTTCTCCAAGAACGAGGGACGACGACGGTTCGGGTAAAGCATATAACTGCGTTGGTCAGGACGATATAGAGCCGACTGACGCATTGCGTCCAACAGGTCTGCCGCCTCGGCAGGCGACAGGATGCCTGCGGAGAGGACTGCGACCTGACCTTCGAGCATCTCGTAGAGATGAGTGACTTGGACTCCCCCCGCCCCCCTCTTGGACACCCCACTGCACGCTGCTTGTGGGGACCCCGCAGCAGAGGGGGATGTGGTAAAGGATACCAAGTTGTAGGCGTGGTACAAACCGTCTTTACGTTTGTTTACGGCGATGGAGGCGTCTATATAGGTCTGTACTTTGGTCAGGAATTGGAGAAGGAGGTCTGTCGATAGTTCTACCTTTTCGCCTGAATGACCGGCATAGACGGCATTGCGGTAGGTCTCGCCGGCACGCCCTACGGTGTCGATAAAGGTGCGGCGAGTCTCATCGGTGAACGAGAGAGGTTTGCCTGCACGCTCCATGTCGTGTGCGGCAAAGGCACCCAATATATCACGCAGGAAGACAACGACCTCTTTGGAGAGTGCATACGAAGCGTCCACACCTGTATATAGTTGCTGCAAGAACGCCACGAAACGACGTATATAACAGAGCGTTACCATCGAGGTACCATATCCGACAAGGGCATTGTTGGCATCGTTCCACTCGGGACGGAGGGTGTTCAACCATATACCCGCCTCGGGGATGAAGTTGCTCAGTTTGGTGAGCAGGGTAACGAGAATCTTCTCGGTGAATGTAACCAACAAAGGTTGGTTGTGCTTTATATCTAGCACAAGGCGTGCATCCTGTCCGTAGGTGGGCAGGAGAGCGAGGATATGCTTGTGCAGGTCGGTATCGAAACAGATAGAGTCTTTGGGGTTCGCTACGATTTCGTCGTAAGAACGGAAGCGGTACGGTACATTGGCAAAAGCAAATTCTCGGTTGCCCAACATATCGCGGAGGGCGGAGGGGTCGTGTGCAAAACTGAGTTCGAGCAGACGGCAGAGGTAGATAATCTGGTGGTCGCCCCAATAGCCGATGTTCGACCACGGGTTCTCGGGTTCAATGACCTCCCAATCGATGCCTTCGGAGGTTACTTTGTAGGGGTTGTAACCGTCCACGGTGGTGGCATTGAGGAACTTGGCAATGATACCATTGACATAGTCGGGATAGGAGAGCGAGAGTGCTTCCCAATTCTGGAAGATGTCGCGCCAGTTGCCTTGGTAGGAGATGAGACGCTTGCCGTCTTTATCGTTGACCCGAATATCAAACATATTCCATGGTCGGCTCGGGTCTCCGTGTCGGCGGGAGAAAGTGAGTGGCAAGTACTCCATAAAGAGACGGTGCAGTTGGTGGTCCTGCTGCGCAAGCACGAGTTCCTCAAGGCGGTTGTACGTCAGTTTCTCGGGAAGCCCGCGGAGGAAGCCGCTGTATTGCTCTGCCAGAGCGTGATTGAAGATGTCTATATGTTTGGCAAACGCCCGTGTGTCAATCGTATAGTTGTCGCAATAGAAGCCTCCACGCATGGTATTGAAAAGCGTGTTGGCGAAATGGCGTGCCATACCTGCTTCGTCGGCTGTCTGCTGGATACCGTCGTTCTGCCCGACGATAGTGCGGAGGGTGTCGGTGGCTTGGGCTATGGCGTTTTCTATCTGTGCGGTAGCGTCCGGCTGCTGCATAAAACGCAGACTGCTACGCACCTGTGCGGCATCCTGCATAACATCGCAGACATTGTACCACATAAGGGAGTCGCCTGCGTTGAGGGTTTGTTTGGTATGCGCAAAGACAGCCCCGCGCACGCCTTTGGACTCGGGTTCGGCTGCTATGGGTTCGCCTTTGCGGAAGGCATCCAGTTGGCAGGAGGAGGTCAGATATTCGGCGTTCTGCAAGCCCAAAGTGTATATACTATTGCAACGGAGGGACTCGCTCGGTTCGGCTCTATCGACAAGGATGGCTTCCATGCGGAACAAGACCATACCCGTGTTTGGCACCTGTTCGGTTTTCTTGTAGGCATCGACCAGGGTGGAGAATACGTTCTGCGTTTTCTGCTCTACGCCTGAGGGCATCACGTTCTGCAAACCGTCCAGCAGTTCCACCGTGATGGGTTGGTCAGTGTCGTTGTGGAGCATCGCGCGGCGTACCCAACCGAAACGGTCGGCTGCCGTCCACAGGTAGGAGAAGGTCAGTCCGAGGTCGAGGTTCTGCTCGATAAAGAGCAACTTGTTGCCTGTGACGGATTTGGCAATGCTGCGGCGGAGAGAGTAGAGACCCATATAGCGGTCGGAGAAGGGTTCCCAAGGGACTCCCCCCGTCCCCCTCTTCAGAGAGGGGGAGGTTGCAGTATCGGACATAGATGCTATTCTGATGAGGGTTTTGGCGCCGGTGTGCTCGTAGTTCTCGGTGACTTTGTCGTCGGTGTAGTAGGGGAAGAGGACTTGCTCGGGATTGCGGCGACCACAGGTGAGACCGCCCGTGGAGGATATGTACATCCAGAGGTCGGTATCGCTCGCCAGACTGATGAAGAACGGCTGCATTTGGTCGTAGTTCTCTATCAGGTAGTACTTCTCACCGTTGATAGTCAGGTAGCGTCCTGCTACACTCGTATTTTCTGTTGCATTCATTGCTAATGTAGTTTCTGTTTCAGTATTACTCTTTGACGATGCGAGACGCGTCGTGTCCATACTGTTTCTTTTTACCGCGGGCGGTGCGCCCGCGTCCCCGGAGGGTATTCACTCGGTATTCTATCGGTATTCTATCGGGAATAACCCGTTAATAACCCGTTAATAACCCGATGAAGTAAGCACGAAGGTATTACTCTGCGGCACGTCGTTCCTCCAAGTCCTTTTTCATAATGGCAAGTGTCGGTTTGTCGATATTGTAGAAAGCGAGGAGGATAGCACACGAAGCATAGAGGACACCGGGGAGTATACCGAATAGGATATGGATAGCGGACATAATCTCGGGAACCGCCTGTATCTCGGAAGTGGTCATAGTAGCCGGATCAAAGCCCACATTACTCATAATAGCCCCCAGGATAGCGGCACCGACAGACCAACCTATCTTCTGTGCAAAGACCGCGGCAGAGAGACAAAGCCCCGTGGTGCGGCGGTTGAACTTCCAGTCGCCATAGTCCGCCGCATCGGCAAGCATAGTCCAGAGGAGCGAGATAGCGGGGGCATAGGAGATTTTCGCAAGGCAGTTGAATACATTGATCAGCACAAAGTTGGTGCCTGCGAAGAAAAGCATACAGAAGAAGAACCCCGACAAGAGCGAGCAGACGATATAGAGGTTACGCCCGCCATAGCGTGCTACGAGTGGTTTGGTGAACGGGATGGCGATGATAAGCGCCACAGTACCCAAGAGGTTGAACAACTGGCTTTTGGACTCGGCATCACAGAAATACTTGAAATAGTAGGTGGCGGAGATGTTCTGGATAGCGAACATAATAAACGAGACGATGCCTACCAGCGTAAGAATCACCCACGGGCGGTTTTGGAAGAGCGAGCCGAAATCACGGAACAGGTTGGTGTCCTGCTTGGCAGCGGGAGCGATACGCTCACGCGTAGAGAAGAACGTAATGAACAGTAGCACCACGCTAACCAAACCAAAGAAGGCTACCAGATAGCGGAAACCGTAGCGGTAGGCACTGCTGACCAAAGCGGCATTACCGGCGGAAGTCTCGGCAAAGAGTTTGCGTGCTTCGTCGTTTGCCATAGTGGAATAGTCAATTCCCGAGACGCACAATGTACCGAGGTAATAGACGCCATAGAGCGCAAGCCCCGAGACGATAAGTTGCCCGATATTCGCCGCCACAAAACGGTAGGAGTTGAGACCTGCACGCTCGATAGAGTCGTTGGTCATCACCGCACCGAGAGACGAATAAGGGATATTGACGATAGCATAGATGACACGGAGCATGACAAACGTTACCAACACGTAGGCTATCTGCGCATTGCCCGTGAACGACGGTCCCCAGAAAGCGAGAAGAGCGCAAAGCGCAAAAGGAACGGCACCGAAGAGAATGAACGGACGGAACTTGCCCCAACGGGTATTGGTACGATCCGCCCAGATACCGACGATAGGATCCATAACGGCATCCATAATCGTACCGAGGATAGCGATAGAAGTTGCCCAACCGATACTGATACCCGCCACGTCGGTGTAGTAGAAAATCAACCAGAAATTGACCATATCCCACACAAAGTGGGAGGCGGTGTCGCCAAGGCTGTAGCCTAATTTTTCTTTGACGGAGAGGTGCATTTTTGGGGGATTTTAGAGGTTCTAGAAAATCTAGTAGAACTAGTGGGATCTAGGATCTTTAGGGGTTATTTGTTTTCTTTATAGACACGGATGTAATCCACGTACATCTTGACGGGGGTGCCATCGGTAGGAAGGGCGGTGATTTGGCGAAAGTTGGGGTCGTCCGCTGTAACGATTTCGGGGTACTTGGGGGTAGTTGGCAAGCCCGTGAAGTAACCGCCCACGGCAAGATTTAGCACAAGATAGAAGGGCTTGTTGAAGTAATGTCCTGGCTCGTTGATGTCTTTGTTGCGGAGCGAGAGGGCAAAATAGGGGGCGACATCGGGGTATTGGTCGAGGTCGAGATACATAGCGAGGGTGTCCGCCGTCCAGATGACCGTAAAGAGATGGAAACCGCCCTGGACAGGGTATGGGGCTTCGCACACACCCGTTTTGTTGGAGTACTTGCCGTTGTTGACGGTTTCGCCCCAGTGGGCTGCGCCATTGAAATAGCGGTCTTGGAGTCCTTTGTCGATACCGTCTTTGTGTCCCATCTCGACGATGTCGATTTCTCCGCAGCGAGGCCAAACACAGCGTCCCTTGCGGGCGAGTTCGGCTGCGCGGGTGTCCACGTCGTCGTTGTTGCCGAGGTCGGTAGCGAGGTCGTTGCCGAGCATCCAGAAGGCAGGCCAGATACCGTTGGCGGTGTGGGGGAAAGCGATGCGGGCTTCGATTTTGCCATATTGAACTGTCACCTTGTCCTGCGTGTTCATACGGACGGAGGTGGCAGGACGGTTGCGGTAGTCCTCACGTTTGGCGTTGAGTACCAGACACGACTCGCCTGTGACGGGGTGGTTTTCGATAGTGGCATTGCGGGGGGTGTAGTATTGCATCTCGGCATTGCCGCCGCCGCGTGCGTTGTCCTCGAGGTTCCAGTAGGCGGTGTTGATGGTGTCGGCATCGAAATTGTCCTCCCAGACGAGGGTGTAGGTGTCTTTGGGTGTACACGACGAAAGGAAGCCAATGAACAAGGAACAAAGAACCAAGAACGAATATGTGCGTGTGTATTGCATATTATTTACTTTTTGCTCCGTTTAAGGGCGTTATAATTCTCCATTAAAGACCATCAAAAACCATTAAAATTCTCCGTTAATTGACGTTAATTATTCGTTAATTTTCTCACCGAGGAGGTTGTACTCGGAACCATTGTAAAGGATATGGATTTCGCCGTTGCGGAGGACTTTGCGAGCCGGGTCTTTTACAGAAGGATTCTGAATACCCGTGGCATCCTCTATCGGTTCGGAAGCAACCTTTGATTGGAATGTCTCGCCGACATCGCCACGCTGATAGATACGCAGATAGTCCACATACATCTTGCGCGGACCGCCAGCCAGAGCGGTGATGCCGTTGATGTCCCATATACCCGGGAAGTTACCGCCGATGGCGAGGTTGAAGATGATGAAGTTAGGGCGGCTCCATATCAGTTGGCGGTTGTAATCATCGTTTTCGTCGGGTTCCAACTTGGCGGAGAAATACGGTTTGGCATCGGGATAGATGTCCTTGTCCACGAACATCTCCACGGAGGTGGGTGTCCACTCGCAGGAGACAGTATGGAAGCCGTCCTCCACGGAATAGTCGTAGGTAACGGATTTTGCATCGCTCCACACTGCATCCCAACGGGAACCCACGTGCATAGCCCCATTGAAATAGCGGTCCTGCGTGCCTGCCTTGATACCGTCCTGGTGCCCGAGTTCGATGATATCCAACTCACCGCAACGCGGCCAGCCGACCTCGCTATAGTTGTTGCCCATCATCCAAAACGCCGGCCACAAGCCGTTGGCTGTCTGCGGGAAACGGATACGCGCCTCCACCTTGCCATAGGTAAAGAAGACCTTGCCGAGGGTGTTCACACGCCCTGATGTGCAGGTCTTGCCCAGGTAGTTCTCTTTGGTGGCGGTGAGAATGAGGCAGTGCTTGCCCGTGGTGGGTTCCACACCAAGGCTGACCCCTTTCTCGCAATAGTACTGCAACTCGTTGTTGCCGCCGCCGTCGCCGTTCACCTCTATATTGAACGCATCCGAGTTGAGCGATGCGCCCGTGAAATCCATATTCCAAACGAGTTGATAGTCACCCGCAGCACTCGCATTATCGGCTGATGTGCTTGCGTTGGCACCCAACGCAAGCATCAGCACTAAACCAATCAACAAAACCTTTTTCATATCTTCTATCTTCATATTTCTTTATTTACACATAAACCAATGCAGCAATGCGTTGCCCGATTGGTTGGTTATTCTCAGCACATGTTCCCCCGCCGCCACAGGCATCGCCACTGACATCGTATGCCACTCATCGTCTTGCGTGCGGGGCAACTCTATGGTATAGTCCTGCCCGTCCAACGACACCTGCAAAGTTGTCTTCATATATGCCCGATAGCATACAGAAAACTGTTTGCACACTTTGGGTACAGATATATGATATTCGGCATACTGCCCCGATATGATCTGCATATACAGCGAGCCGTAAGCATCCCCGCGCGGGTAGAAATGCGGCGAAGCCACAGGCTCTGTGTCTGCCCATGTACTGATGTCTGCACACGTGTTCGCCAACACCGGATTGGTGGCTTCTATGTACTCTCCGGAGAACGATGACAGCCCCGTATATACCAGCCCCTGCTCTGACAAACCAACCGGCTCTTCGTCCGTAACCAACTGGTTGAAAGGCATCTTATTGAGCAGCCCATTGCCCCTCACCAAGAACCATGCATACCGTTCCACACGCGGGTCTTTCTCCATCATCAGCACTGCCTCCGACATATAGTTAATCTGTGCCATAGCCGATGACACCGACTGCTCCCATGCGCAAAACTCCGTCATCCATACAGGCTTGCCATACTTGTCAAAGAGGTCTATAAACGATTTCATCGCCCCCGCACTGCCCATATAGCAATGCAAAGAGATGGCACACACATCGTCTATCGACACCCCCGGTTGCGCAAAGAACTCGTCCAACCATTTCACAGGGTCGGAATACCCTGCCAATGTGCCGTAGTTCATAGCGGGCGACACTATATTCAATCCCAGTCCGCGGGCAAAAGCCACCAACTCGCCCCAGCCTTCCGCCGCCTCTTGCGGGGTCATATTCGCCTGGTCGGTCAGGTTGGGTTCGTTGTATGCCAGCAGGTACTTGCACTCGGGGTGCGCCTGCACGTAGGCAGTTATCGCCTCTTTGTTGTACGCCTTGTTCCACGCCATCGGACAGAAATCCATACCCGTCTCGTCAAACGATGTCAGTGCCGTTCCCGTCAGCGCAGGTCCCCAGTTGTAGCCCCACGACACGGCGGGTGCCAACAGATACACATCCTCTTTCATAAAGGGCGAACCAAAGCCCACACCGCGTTTCATACTCTTGCCCACACGCACCAGCGAGCGCGACAGGCTCATATTGGGCGACACGGAATCCACAGTCTCTGCACCGCGCACAATCACCACGCACTCTGCCGACGCCTTGCCTACCCTTGCCACAACCTTGGTTTGCCCCTCGCTGCGCCCCGTGACGATACCATTGAACACCGTAGCCACCACAGTATCTTCCGCCAGCCACATCACATCTGCTGCCAAGGCGACAGGACTGACCGACACCGTCAGCATACACGGCTCACCCACCTGCAACTGCACCACCTGCGGCGACACACGCAGTTCCTCCACCTCTGTCTCATGCGTACAGGCGCAAAACGATACTGCCAACGCACACAGCCCTATTATCCAACGGCGCATCATAGTTAATTCACGAACTGCTTCTCATACACCCGCACCCAGTCCACTTTCATCAGTATCGGCGAGGCGAATATATCATTATCAATGCTTCCACCCATACTTCCGCCCAAAGCAAGGTTCAGTATAATGTAGAACTTATTATTATAGTCCGACTGGTTGAAGAACGGCCACTGCTCTATGTCGCGGGTATCCGTCGGCTCCATAATAGTGGCAGACTCCTTGCCGTCCACATAGAACCGCAGCACATCGCGCCCGTATTGGTAATACTCCAGCCACTCCAAGCCATACACGTGCCACGAGCCCTCGACTTCCACTCCGGTCAACTGACTATGCCAGTTATTCCCAAGCAACCCGTTCTTTGCCTGCGTATGAACGGCAAACGACACCATTGTCGGGTTCGACCCCACATGCTCCATAATATCTATCTCCCCGCACGAAGGCCAACCGCTTTTTGTACCCAGCATCCAGAACGCCGGCCACGTGCCGCGCCCCGAAGGCAGCCATATACGTGCCTCGGCTTTGCAGTATGCAAACTGGTTCTTGCCCTTGGTATTGATACGCGCCGATGTATATTCCTTGCCCAAATAGTTCTCTTTCCGAGCCTCTATCACGAGGCTTCCATCCTCTACACGCAGGTTCTCGGAGCGAGCGGTATAGTACTGCTTCTCACCGTTGCCGCCACCGCCGCCGGTTACCTCTATATTCCACTGCGTGGTATCCAATGCCGTTCCCTCGAACTCGTCCGACCATACCAGCACATACTCCCCGCGATAACTGCCGCCCGGCTGTATCACTGTAACCACGCACTGCGCTTCACCCTCGTCGCAGGTAGCCGTTATCGTTGTGCGCCCGTCGTTCACACCCGTTACCAATCCGTTCTGGTCCACACTCGCCACTGCGGGGTTTGCCGATGCCCATACCAACTGACTATGCTCTCCTTGCACGCTCAGTTGCAGTGTCTTTTTCACCTCTATCTGCCGGCTGCTCACATTCATCGGCAGTTGCGGCTTGCTCACCACATACACCATACATTCCGCCGACACCTTTCCTATGGTCGCACTCACTACTGCCGCACCTTTGCTGCGAGCCTTTACAATGCCATTCCACACCGTAGCCACCGTGGTGTCCGTCGAGGTCCACACCACAGTCTCATTTGTCCCCTGTATCATCGGGTCTATCACCGCCGTCTGCCCCACGGTCAGCGTCAATGTAGCGGGCTCCAACGAAATGCTGACCTCATTCGTCCGGCACGACACCAACAGCGCCACCAACACCAATATACCAAAATATACTCTTTTCATATCTCTTTGTTTATAGTCCAAGTAGGGGACAACCAAGCCCCTACAAGGAAATCCTATGCGGATTTATTTCGCTTTCTTGTAGATGAAGCAAGCATCAAACTGCAACTGCGTACCCGACACGCCGCCACTCAGGATGGACAGCACGTTGATACTAGCGGTGTTGTTTGTACTATATACCAAACCTTGTTTGGTGAAATAACTCAGCGGGATTTCAATCTCGCCCCAATCACCATTGCGGGTGAAATCGGTATAAGCAGGATACGTTGCACCATTATCATTGAAAGCCGCAGTACCAATACATACTGCACCTTTGGTATTATTAGCACCATTCAGGATAAGCAGATGCGATGCGTTGTCGGTGGACTTCATAGCAATATGGAAATAGTAGTCATCCGGAGCGTCCATGATAGCCGCCAACTTGTTGAGATCGTTCATTGCCTCTGTTTGCTCAGCCTCTTTGCCTGCAGGAGTTGGATTAGTACCTCCCCAACCGCAAGAGTAACCCATACCGGACCAACCTACACTTGTAACCGTCATTGATACCCAGCCTTCACCGGTTACACCGTAGAAGTTCTTGCCCTGTGTAGCACCTGCTGCGTAAGTACTTTCCCATACATACAAGTTCTTGCTACCTGTCTGGTCGCCAGTATTCTGTGAGAAACTTGCAATCATCTTGCCACCAATTTGGGTCACCTCTTTCTCACCCAATTGGATAACAAAGTAATCGCTACCCTGCAGCGACACATGGTTAATCTGCTCATCACCACCCGTCGGGTCGGTAACTTTCACAGCACAAACAGCCTCAACATCGCCGACAGCGGCTTTGATATTAGCAGAACCTTTTGCTACTGCAGTAACCACACCGTCTTTCACGGTAGCCACCGCCTCGTTGTCAGACGACCATACCAGTTCCGATGCCTTGTCTGCGGGCTCCACGGTAGCCTTCAGTGTCTCGCTGCTACCTTTTACCAGACTCAAAGAAGGTTTATCCAAAGTAACCACGGTCTGCCCCTCCTCGAATACCGTTACAGAGCACATACCCGTTTTGCCGCCTGCCGTAGCGGTGATATACGCCTCACCTTTGGCTACTGCCGTAACCAAACCTTTGTCATCCACCGTAGCAACGACGGGATTGGAAGATGCCCATGTTACCGTACCGGCACCTTCGGGAGTAACCGTTGCAGTAAGTTGCTTGGTGTCATTGACTTTGATAGTAGCCACTGCGGGGTCTATTACCACTTTTTCTACTGTAACTTCATTGGTGTCCGGGTTACATGCCACCAATGACAACATGGCAATCGCCAATGCGAATAATTTGTTTGTTTTCATAACATGATACATTAAAAGTTAATTGTTAATTTTTATCTATTTCTTTGTCGTTTCCGCTTCGTTTTACCCTCGTGTCAAACAGCAAGGGATAAGCAACCCATAAGCAAGGGATACGCTACCCTTATGCCACTCATTTCATATAACGAAATTAATGATTAATTCGTGGTTAATTACATGTTCTTTTACAATTAACGGTTCATTAACGGCAATTAACGGAGGTTTTAATGGTCCTTTAATGGGCTTTAATGGAGTCCCTCAAATACCACATTAGCGGCTCGTTAATGGAGCAATCGTACATCGTAAATTCGTAAATCGTACACGGCTTAGTACCCGTGGTTCTGTTCCAACTCCGGATCCAAGGTTATCTCGTCATACGGAATAGGGAATATCTCATGTTTGCCCTCCTCAAACGTAGCCAGATGCCCGCGTACCTCCTCGCTTTCCGTAGCCTGATAAGCCTCGATATGTGCCTTTGTGCCACCCCAACGGACAAGGTCAAACCACCTGTGTCCCTCCATAGCCAACTCCATACGGCGCTCGTGGCGCAACGCCTGCTCCGTGGTAGGCATTATCGAATCCGCCCCGTTCAGACTAATCTTGTAGGTTCCCACTTCGCCCAAGCCGACACGCGCACGCACCTTGTTGATATATGTCTTTGCCGTACCTTCATCACCGGTACCCAAACAAGCCTCCGCATACATCAGCAGCACATCGGCATAGCGTATCTGCTTGTTGTTGATAGGACCGCGGCTGGCATGCAGTGCCCACTGACCGTACCCCCCGCCTACTTCCTTGTCCTCATCATACATAGCGTATTTGCGGTTCAGCAGCGGACTGCCCAAATACACCTCCTCCACCTTGTTGTCCATCTGTCCTTCCGACGGGTTGAGTATGGTTACATCACGGCGCGGGTCGCCCTGTTCGTACTCGTTGTACAGGTTCCACGTTGGGTGATTGAAGCCCCAGCCTCCACCTATCTTGCTGGAGCGCGAGCGCGTCAGAATAGGAGTAAACGAACCTGCTGTATAACCGTTACCCTCACCGTAATCGCCCCATGCTACCTCGGCATACTGAATCTCAAATACCGATTCGATATTGTTCTCGCCTGCCAATGTGAAGTTGTCTTTGTACTTACCCGACAACGCATAGTCGCCGCTCGTGATGACAGAGTCGCCCCATGCCTTCGCTGCGGTATAGCAATCGGCAGCATTCTGGCTGATTTGCTTGTTCCAATACGGAGAAGCCATATACAGATACGTCTTCAGCAGCATAGCCTGTGCCGCACCCTTGGTAGCACGCCCCAACTGGGTAGCGTCACCTTTCTTGGAGGTACGGGTGGTGTCGTCCACAAATGTATTGACCGACCACAGATACGTGTTCGCTTGCTTCAAATCGCTTACTATGAGGTTGAACACTTCCTCCACCGAGGCACGCGGACGCAACCAGTCTTTCTCGGAATCAATTACCGCAGTGGTAATAGGCACACCGCCATATACACGCAGCAGGCGGAAATAGTAGTATGCACGCAGATAGTATGCCTCGCCCAACAGACGCTCCTTCAGCGATGCCGTGAATACGGTATCCGTCTGCATCTCCGGGATATATTGCAACGCCATATTGCAACGGCCTATACCTTGGTATTGCGCACGGTAGAAATCACGCAGCAGACCATTAGACGAGATGGTCTTCCAGTTCTCCATATCATATACGTCTGCCATATCGTTGGTATTCTGACCGCCTTTCAGGGCATCGTCCGACACTACGTCACCGATAAACCACTCAGGGTAGTAGGTATCGTTATATTCCCACATCAATGGCACATAGCAAGCCGTTACGTTCTGAATGGCTGCCTCTTTCGATGTATAGAAATCGCTTAACAATGTAACACCCGGTTCGGGAGCAGTCAGCCAGTCTTTGCAACCCGTCAGCAACGCACCGCAAGCCAATGCCAATGTTATTATCTGTATCTTCTTCATAATCCTATACCTTTTAATCTATTAGTAATCCGTCTTTACTCTTTGTTCCTTTATCCTTATTCCTGCATCAGAACGTTGCATTCAGACCAAACGTGAATGTACGGCTCTGCGGATAGTTGCCGTAGTCCACACCGCTGCCCACTTCGGGGTCATAGCCCGAGTACTTGGTAAGGGTGAACAGGTTGCTTGCCGTAACATAGAAGCGCAGACGGCTGCACAGGAACTTCTGCGTGATATTCTTGGGCAATGTATAGCCTATCTGTATGTTCTTCAGACGGAAGTAACTGCCGTCCTCAACGAAACGACTGGAGTTCTCTTTGTTCATCGGACTGCCAAGCGGGTTAGGGATAGTACCGTTCCTGTTCTCCATCTCTGTCCATTGGATGCCTTTCTGCAACATAGACTTACGTACCAAGTCCGAGTAACCAATCCATACGTTGTCTGCCATATAACTTGCCAAGGTACAATCATCACCTGCACCTTCTGTACGCAGACGAAGCGCATTGTATATCTGATTGCCATACACACCTTGGAAGAACAACTGCACGTCCACACCGTAGAACTCAGCACCCATATTAAGACCGTATGTCAGTTTCGGGAACGGATTGCCTATACATACCTGGTCGTTGGCATCTATCTTGCCATCGTTGTTTACATCCTTGTACTTGGCATCACCTGCGTGTACGCCTATCGTCTCTTTGGTATAAGAATACAGGTGGCTCAGGGCTTCCTCATCGGACTGATAGATGCCCTCATACTCATACCCCCAGAACGAATTGAGTGCCATACCCACATCGGTCTTGGTTCGGTCTCCCCACAAAGGCGAACCACCGTTAAGAGCCGTCAGTTCGTTGTGGATATAACTGATATTACCACCTATGTTATAGTGTACCTTACCCACTTGGTTTTCGTGATTGAGAGAAATCTCCACACCTTGGTTGCGGATATTACCCACATTCTTCACCAATGAGTACATATTGCCCACGTGTGCGGGAGCATTCACATACAGGAGTGCGTCCTTGGTATCACGCAGGAAGTAATCCACCGTACCGCTCAACTTACCGTTCCAGAAAGCGAAGTCGATACCTGCGTCCCACTGTTGGTTGGTTTCCCACTTGCCATCGGTATTGACTAAGGTCAGCACGGCTGCACCATTCTGTATAGTCTGTGAGGTTCCTAACGGGTAGCCCACAAACACATTTGCAGATGAGAACATGGATTGCACAAACGACCCCGAAGGAATACCGTCGTTACCTACCTGACCAAAGCCGGCACGCAGTTTCAGATTGTCAAGCCACTCCACCTCTTTGAGCCAACTCTCCTCACTCATACGCCAAGCCAACGCTACCGACGGGAAATAGCCCCACGGGTTCTTGCTGAAGCGGGAAGAAGCATCGGCACGGAAGTTTGCGGTAATCATATAGCGGTCGCCATACGAATAGAACACACGTCCCAAGAACGATATACGGCGGATACGCGACACAGCGTCCGAGGAATAGGTTTGGTCTTCGGTAGCATTGTTCAGATACCAGTTGCTCTCAATAGGGTTCAAGATTTGGGCACCCGAACCTCCGATACTGTATGTGTTATACTCCTGCCATGTCTGACCTGCCATTACGGAGAAGTTATGCCTGCCTATCTTCTTGGCATAGGTGATGGTAGTCTCCTCTTGCAACGAGCAGTAGCGTGCCATAGAGGATGAGATATAGTTCTTATCCGAGTAGTTATAGGATGTATAGGTATTCGGATAGGTAAAGTTGCGTGTACGGTTCAGCGTATAGTCCATAGAGAAACTCGGGCGAATGGTAAGACCGTCAATGGGTTTAATCTCCAAATAAATATCCCCTATTGCACGCTCATTCTTGGACGATGGTTCGGTATTGTACACCATCAGGAAAGGATTGGTAACGTTTTTGAAGTTGCTGGACGCGGCATAGTGTCCCGATATGTCATCGCCGTCCACATTGGTGCTGCCTTTCGGATAATACGTGGGGTCCCATGGAGCCATAGCCAGCGCAGCCGAGATGACAGACGCACCTGCCGATGAACTGTTGTTCATTGCATTACGCCCCGACGACGCCATAAAACTGAGGTGCTCACCTACTTTGAGCCACTTGCGAATCTCATAATCCGAGTTCAGACGAATAGTGAAACGATTATAGTTACTGCCGATAATAGTACCCTCCTGCCCGAAATAGTTGGCAGAGAGTGCATAATGCCCCTTGTCATTACCACCATCCACGCTCAGATTGTAGTTGTGCATAAAGGCATTCTTTTTGAACACCTCGTCCTGCCAATCGGTTTCCTGGCTCGCATAGTCAAAGTTAGTGGGAAAGTACTTTGAATCACCCAGATTATAGACGGTCATCCATTCTGCAAAGCCGTCATTCACATAGTCTGCCAACTGTGAAGCACCATTCTTCATGGCATCAATACGCAACTTGGTAAGTGCCATATCCTTACTGCCAAGGAGGTCTAACTTCTTCCAACGGTTTTGGAATCCCCAATAGGCATCAAAAGAGATATTAGCCTTACCCGAACCGCCGGATTTGGTAGTAACAAGGATAACGCCGTTGGCACCACGCGAACCGTATATGGCAGTGGCGGAAGCGTCTTTGAGTATCTCCATCGACTGTATGTCGTTGGGTGCGAGGAAAGAGATGTCGCTCGTAATGACCCCATCCACCACATACAGCGGGTCATTACCGCCGATAGCGGAACCGATACCGCGGATACGGATAGTAGCCGCCTCACCCGGCTGACCGGAGTTGGTAGTAACCGTAACACCCGCTGCCCTACCCTGCAACGCTTGGTCGAGACCCGCAACAGGAGCCTTGGTCAGTTCTTCGGCTTTTACAGAGGTTACCGCGCCTGTGAGGTCGGACTTCTTCATCGTACCATAACCGATAGCGACGACCTCCTCAAGCATCACGTTGTCGGGCTTGAGGGTAATGCGCATCGGGGTAGCGGCGGCTTTTACCTCCTGGGATTTGTACCCCATATAAGATATAAGCAACACGTCTCCGCTCTTGGCTTGGAGGGAGAAATTGCCATCGAAATCAGTAATCGTACCATTGGTGGTACCCTTTACCATCACATTGGCACCGATAACAGGATCGGGTTCGCCCTCAGCCATCACCACACCGGTAACGGTAAGCGACTGCGCCCACAGACTACAAGGAAAGAGTATTGCAAGTAGTGCGAATAGAACGGGGGGGGTAAATCTAAACATCTTCGTATTAAATTTAACGCTATAGTTCATATAACTCAAATCAAATAAGGTTCGTTTTGAAAAGCGGTGCAAAAGTACAGCATATTTAACAAGGGAACAAATTTTGAAAATATGTTTTATAACATAAATCGTATTTCAACGGACAAAACAACACTACTACACACAAATTATAACAAACTGATAATATGCAATATAGAACAATACCTAAATTTCACAACGATGATTAACACATAGCAAATGACATGTGTATTCGTGTAGTAGAACAAAGAGAAAGAAACCGGAATATACAGACAAAAACACTGCTCCCCCGCAAGTCTGAGAACTTGCGGGGGAGCAGTGTTTTTGTTGAGAGTTGAGGGTTGAGGGTTTAGAGATTAGCAACTCTCGAACTGGCGGAGGAAACGGACATCGTTCTCCGAGAAGAGACGCAGGTCTTTGACGCGATATTTCAGATTGGTAATACGCTCCACACCCATACCAAACGCATAGCCGGTATAGACTTTGGAATCAATACCACACGACTCAAGCACATTCGGATCGACCATACCACAACCGAGGATTTCGACCCAACCGGTACCTTTGCAGAACGAACAGCCCTTGCCGCCACAGAGGTCGCAGGAGATATCCATCTCGGCAGAAGGCTCCGTAAACGGGAAATAAGAGGGGCGCAAACGGATCTTGGTATCAGCACCGAACATCTCCTTGGCAAAATAGAGCAACACCTCGCGCAAGTCGGCAAACGATACATTCTTGTCCACATAGAGTCCTTCGACCTGATGGAAGAAACAGTGCGCACGCGCAGAGATAGCCTCGTTGCGATAGACGCGACCGGGACATAGCACACGGATAGGCGGTTTCTGAGTGGTCATCACGCGGGTCTGCACACTACTGGTATGCGAGCGGAGCAGCACATCGGTGGGCTTCTGTATGCCGATTTCTTTCTCGATAAAGAATGTATCCTGCATATCGCGTGCGGGGTGCTCCGGCGGGAAATTGAGCATACCATATACGTGTTTGTCGTCCTCCACTTCGGGTCCCTCTGCGACCGTAAAACCGATACGGGAGAATATGTCTATAATTTCCTCGCGCACCAATGAAAGCGGGTGGCGCGTTCCCAACTCGATAGGATCGGGCGTACGAGTGAGGTCAAGTTTATCCTGCTGTGTACGGGCGGTTTCAAATTGCTCGCGCATCTCGTTGATACGTGCTTCCGCCTGCCGGCGCAGTTGGTTGAGTGCCTGCCCGAGTTCTTTCTTCTCCTCTTTAGGCACCTCGCGGAACTCGTTGAACAGTTCGGTAATCTCGCCTTTCTTACTGAGATACTTGATACGCAGTGATTCCAATTCCTCGGCATTAGCCGCTTTCATATTGCCCACCTGCTCCAACAGGCTCTGTATGCGTTCTTTCATTGACATAATAACACCATTTTATAAAAAAGCGCACAAAATTACGACTTTATTTTGATATACGCAAGCCACCCCGGCATACGCAGCAAGAAAAAGGGAAGAAAAGCAGTGGCGGTTGAGAGTGGCGCGTGCTTCGCACACAATGGTATTGTGCGCCACTATCATCCGAAAGGGCTTATTCTATCGGGATTGAGGCGTTTACCCATGAGTTGACACCAAGTTTTCCTATACGTATGATGTGGGATG
>ERZ808259.35-NODE-35-length-106232-cov-7.711651_pt1 | contig 106232 bp, 64 predicted proteins | sample MGYA00521279_ERZ808259 | MGnify/ENA primary metagenome ERZ808259 (study PRJEB31516, sample SAMN03275586) | gut metagenome | biome: mammalia-associated habitat; material: feces | host: Papio cynocephalus | place: Kenya | collected 2012-07-27 ...
CCGCTTTTTCAAGGGCCTTGTTTATGCGGTTGAGTACGCGTGCGTAACACCGCCCTTTGTAGTCCAGATAGTTCCTGCCGTTGTCATCGGGTATCTCTACCGTGTAGAGGTGGGATGAAGCAAGGTCAAGGTCTTCAGGTTTGATGAGTCTTAATGTATCCACAAGCAACTCGTTTTCATATCCTTCCGCGTCATCAACGACAAAGTCGAGCAGTTCCTTGGGGGACAGGCCTCCATAGTCTTCCTCGCCCCGACTAATCAGCCGCTCCGCCCTGCCCACGAGGGAATCAGCCTCCCAAAGACTTAAATCATAGTTTACGGAACGCGCCTTCTCCATCAGCCGCTCTATTACACTTTCCGCGTCTTTCAGCCCTCGGAAACGCAGTCTATTCGACCCATAATTCACGGCTATCTCCTTAACCTCGGTCACATACGTGCCCCAGCCGTAAGCCTGCGCGCCCTCGCCCTCGCCCATGTGCGAGTGGTCGAACTCTGTGAAGTCCGCGCCGCTGCCGTGGTAAACGCGGTGCTCACGAAATTTGCTCTCTTTTGCTATTGCCGTTTCAGCATCCTGGCGTATCTTTGCGGTGTCTATGTCAAGGATAGCGTTTAGGACGTGTGTATCAGGGGCGGCATTAGACCGAGCATTGGTAGCCTTGTCTGACTTTTCAGCCCACATGGTAATGGTTTCCATATCATCTGGGCTGTTTTTATATTCCTTCTCGACCACGACAACATAGCCATTGCCCAGTTCTTTGTAAAACCTTACTGAAGTCCGTCCTGTCGCGTCGTCACTTCCACGACCCACATAATCGGGAGCCACCATAATGTAGGGGATGAGTTCCATGTCGCTCTCCGTCAAGGGGATGCTCTTGCCGTTTAACTTCTGCCCGTTTACACCATGGTTCTTTTGGGCATGGGCTATGCCATTCGCGGTAATATTATGGCTTTCGAAGTCGCGTCCCATTACCTCGCGCACCATACGCTGAGTTCTCAGGGGAAGCTCTATGCGAAAGGTTTTGCCGCGCTTGTTGTTGGTCAGCCATCCACGAATGATGTTCGTGGCCTTGAATAGCGCAGACAGATTTGCCTGAAGACGAACTTGTGCATCATTTCCGTTCGCCATGTCCAGCACCCTCTGCCCCTCTTCGGCATCCGTAATCACCTCCAGGCCGCTCTCTCGCAGCCTGTCAATCACAGCGTCACGCAGCACGCGCTCTTCCGGAGTCAAAGGCGCAACGGCATCCCCCCTGTGATACTGCACATGGTCGCCCGCACTTTCTTCCCTGTCTGAAAGTTCTTCGTGCCCTTTCTTGTTTTTGGGAGTGTCGGCTTGCGCTGTTCCTGAATTTGCCGTACCTTTGCCAGCGGAATTATTGGGCGCAGCAAGCTCTGGCCCATTCGCACCATGAGAGGCTGACGTGGGATTGGTGGTAATTCCTTTTTCCTCCTTGCTTCTGTTATAATCTATGGCAGTAACTATCCAATTCTTATTTACCCCATCGTAATCTTTCCGTATAGCCACACGGTAGCCGTCTTTTGACACAACGTAGCGCAACGGCCCGTCTTGAATAAGTCTGCCCTTCTCCAAAATGCCTTCTATCTTGTCGAAAGCGTCCTGTTCTGTTTCGAAGTCCCTGCCCTTGCCAACGTGTTTCGCCAGAATATGGCAGAGACCACCGTTCTCATCACCCCATATCAAATCTATATCACCGGTGTCGTCTCTGTGGAATACACCCAGCAAGTCCCTGCTCCTGTGCTTCGCCAAGAAGTTGAATGCCTCTTTTGCCTTGCCCTTGAACTGGTCGTACACATCGCCAAATGCGCCCTTGCCAACAGGCTTCAACTGCTTCGCAAGTCGCTCAGCATCCACCTGCGACTGAACATCATTCACATGGTCGGCAAAACGCATCGCGTCCTCATAGTTGTCAAATTCAACGAAACCCGACGAACTGCCGTCAATATCTACGTAGTAGCCCTCCTGCTCCAAAATCCTGTTTATGCGCACAGGGGTCTCGGCATTCCTATCATACGTGTGCACACGTATCCATGTCCTGCCTGACACCGTGTTATGCATCAGATCTACGCGGGAATTATCGGTGAACCCCTTGATTATACCGAAGCGGTTAGGCTCGCCCGTTGAAAGCACGCCCGCCTCCTTCGGCACGCCTTTCCACTTGCCGGTCTTGGAATTAAAGCCGAGTTTTTCTTTTTTCCCACCTTTTCCTGGCTTCTCTGACGCTTTTGCCGTACCTTTGCTGGCAGAAGACAAGTTGGGCGTAAGGCTGGAAAGGGCACCAGCCTCTTCCGCAACGGAAGGCAGTATGAGGAGTTGCCCGTCCTCACGCTCTGCTTGTCTCTTTATTTTGCCCAATCCACGTTCATCGATGTAATGCCAATGGACGATTTCAACATTACCCTTGTTATCGTTCAATTCCAATAGCACAAGGCGGTTAAGCCCTTGTTTGTCCTTGGTGTTTATCACAACCCAATTGTAGGGCCGTCTTGCCTTTTGGTTTTGACCGTACAAGTCTGGATGATACAATGCCGAGGATAGTATCTCACGGCTTTGCGTAGGTGTCAAATCAGAATGGTCACGCAAGTTCTTCTCGAAGATATTTTTCTTGATTATAACTGGTTTTCCGCTCGCACCGATAACCCCGTCCACATTGGAAGGAAGTTTTGGCAGTTCCACATTTCGGTAAGGTTTGGAGAAATCCGCGTCCGTCAACTCGTCAATGTTGGACAATCGCTCCAGCTTCAACGTGCCGTCAGCATTACGCGGGTTGCCCTGACGGTCTGTATCCACATTAGCGGTTACTACTTTAAGACCTGACGCTATTATTTTTTGCAGAAGTTTGTCAAACCTGTTAGAGGGTATTGTTACAGACTGTTTGTCCCTGTATTTTCAACAGGCAAACCCGTAAGTTCGCTTACAGTGCTTGCACCGCTTCCGACTGCAATATATACATTACCTTTCTGAAGAAAAAGGATGTAATTCTTTTTAAGCAATTCTTCGATTTTTCGTATAATACCGATATTCGTCAGCCCGTTCCCTCGCAATATATCCGAAATTTCGCTACCTTTGCCGTCAGATAACTCCCGTCCGGCAGGATATTGGTCGGAATTGGGCCGGCCCAGAAGTGACTGCTGCTCGGGAGTTATTGTTTCACTCCCGTAAAGCACTTCTTCATTCAGCGGAAGATTTGAACCGTTCCTGCGTCCGAATATGGTGGCGATAGAGTTTACCTCCATGTCACGCCCGGCATTCTTCACGTCAACGCCAACAACCACATATTCGTCTTTCTCCGTTTTCAGAGAGGTGTATATGCGATAGCCTCTGTCTTTATCCGTCAGCTTTGCTATCGCAAACGGATGCTCAATGGCATTCGGAATTTGTTCCCATTCTGATTGCGTAAAGCTATGGGAACTGTCCTTTCCGAAATGCCTGGCTATCACCCCGTAGCGAATGGTGAACCTGTCGCCGCTCAGCCCGAGACGCTTCATAAAGTCCGGTGTCTTGACCACATCGAAGAACGAGCGCCGGTAAAGTTTTGCCGCAACCTCCCTGCCTTTGGTGTACAGCAACTGCACGGCATCCAAGAACGACGGCCTGGCCTCCGCGCCTTGCGCACGCTCCGCCTCACGCGCGCCATTGGCCCTGGACTTCTCGGCTTCCTGGTCTTTTACTTGTTCCCCTGCCAACCTCTCCGCCTCGGCAAACAAGTCGCCCTGCCCGCCTTCCCGCGCTTTCCCCTCTTTTTCCCTCTCTTTCTGCGTTTCACCGCTCTTCTCTTTGCCGGTTGCGGAATTCTCGCTAACTTTGCCCTTGGAAGATATTGGTTGGGAAGAATTCCCGCCTCTGTCAACAGTTTCACCCTTTGCGACATCAGTCGGACTGTCAGCAACTTCAGCAGTGTCGGTGATTGCATTGCTCCCCACTGCGGGTTCGGGTCAAACAATATCGTTTCTATCCGTATATTTATTTTTGAATATACCTCCACTATTCACGTTCCAACAAGTGCCGTCATGTGACAACTCTACATACAACGTGCGTTTATGCTTTTCGTCATGCAACTCAAGCAACATATACGTTTGGTTGCTTTTTCTGCTACGCCCAATACGGATTTCTTTATAGTTTCTTGTTACATCCTCTACAAACGCTTGAAGCGCTGCCAGATTGTTCGCCGCTTATAGAACTCTTACTGGTGGAAACATTTGCAGACGCGGCATCTGTAGAAGAGGAATCACTCGCGCCCCTCTCCCCTGGTAACGGCTTTCTTTCAAGTTCGTTCTTCCCGTCCACATACTCGTGCGCGAGCCTCTTGGTCTCCTCGGCTCCTGTCCACGCGCCCTTGGGGTTGTCGGCTGTCAGTTTCCCTTCCACCTGCGCCGCCATGGTGGGGGCGGGTAGGGTCTGACGTCAATCACCTGCATGGCATGGTAGGCCGTCATCTTGGGCACACTCTCCAGGCGGTCTATAGTAGCCAGGTCGTCCACCACGCGGTAAAGATTCTCGTCCTTTGTGGCCGGGTTCTCGAAATCTTGCACACCCGCGAGAGTCTTTTCATCAAGAGTCCCAAAAAAACTTGCCGCCGACATACGAGTTCTCAATTCTTTGAGTAAATTTGCAGCGGTAGGTAATAGATTTGTTTTACTGGGGGAGAATTCACCCACTTCGCTTGGCAGAAGTTATGGTGGTTAAAAATTGACTAATTGCACACATACGATGATAATACGAGGTCTTTCATTTTCCATTAAACGCGCACTTGGCATAGCACAAGCCAAACAACAGTTTGCGCGAAAAACCAGTATTCCAACTTCTAAGGCAGGGTTGGAACGTAAGGTTGGAAAAGCAATAGTAAAAAACATCTTTGGGAAATAACAATCAGTTATTATATATCTGTTTATGAATAAAATTGCATTATATCAAAGACCAGGGCTGCACCCCCCAGCAGGGTGTGGCCCTGGTCTTTGATTGCGCGGGACTGAGTGCAATTCTCCATGCTCACATCGCCCGGATGGTCTTCTCGGTGAAAGCCCGGTTCTGCCGGATGGGGGAATACGCGCGACCGGGTTTCCTGGCTGTGATTATTGGTTCGCCCCTAACTGCTGGAGATTTTTGATGAATTCGTTCACGCTTACAGCCCCCTCAATAGGTGAATTCTCAAATACCATGAAATAATAGAATTTAGGGCCTGCCAACTTGGACCATGTGTCTCCGCAAGCCAACTTGTTCCTGCTGTCAGAACCGTCAAGATGATTGCCCTTGGTCTCCAGCATAACCGTGATGCCATTGTGGAGCACAATGATGAAGTCTGGGTAAGCGTTGACGAAGCCATTGATGCAGAACCCTTTGCCCCTTTCCTGGTTCCGGTGCCAGCATCTCACGCAGTCAAGGCTGATAACCTGCTCGATGACCGTCCTCTCAAACCCATTGAAACCTTCTTCCTCTTGATACATCTTCTTGTCGATGGCCGGTGCCTTGTCTTTGGTCAATATAATCTCGCCGGGGAGATGTTCTGTGGGTTGCAAGGAGATTTGCCCGGAACGTACCTTGCCCTCAAATTGTCTTTTGGCATAGGATGTCTTGAGTGCCCTGACCTTGGCCTTGAACGACTGTATGGTGTCATTGAGGTTCTTGCCCAACATCTGGAGGTGTGACAAGTCCTGTTCTTGAAGCACATTTGTGATGTAGGCGCGCAAGTCTCCGTCCGAAAGGCTGTTGTCCTGTGTCACGCAGTCCCCGATGGACTTGGACAGCTGGACGATGATGTTGTCCTTGTCCTGGATGCTGCCATAGAAGTTCTCCAGCTCTAAGGCTTCCCTCTCCTTGACGGTAAAGGCGGTGACGTCATTCCCGTTGTTCTTGTCAATATCTATTCTTCGGATGTTGGAAGTATTGTAGTTGAACTCGATGTGCCGGTCTTCCGCCGAAAGGCTGAACCCCTCGAGCAGCACCTCCTGAGTGACGGGGACTCTGGCAAAGCCCGTGCCGAATAACCCATATTCCCTTTCTGTGTTGACATAGAACCTGGGCAGCAGGATGTCCTCTGCCAGTTTTTCATAGTTCTTCCTGATAGGGAATACGTTGGCCTTCTGCATGATTTCGTTGCTTGTCCCGTTGTGGCTTTGTTTGTTGATTTGCTGATTGTATGCCTGGCTCATCTCTTCGGCTTTCCTCAAGAGCGGAAGGGTGGAGCCTCCCGCCGCCGCACTGGGGCCGGGTGTTGAATGCGTGATGATGTCGTCTGGTTCGAAATCCCATTCGGATTGCCCTTCCTGTCCTGCCTCGTCACGCTGCGGGCTGCGGGCGGTGTCAGGTTCCTGCGCGCCGCTGTTGTCGGGGAAGTCCAGCCTGGGCTCGCCTGGGGTGTCAACCATGCGGGTGGTCATGTCATCGGCAACATAGTCACGGCGGCTATATCCCGACATCCTCAGGCTCTCGACCACATTGTCTATGGTGGTGTGGAAGTCGGCCGAGGATGTGAGTACATACGACATGTTGAGCAAGGCATTGCCGTGCTGCCGGGTGTAAGGCTGGCGCAAAATGCGTCCAAGGATTTGCTCCACGTCAATCCTGGAGGAGCGGTTGGCTGTGGAAGCCAGGATGTAGGCGAACGGGCAGTCCCACCCCTCTTTCAACGCGTTGACCGTGATGATGTATCTCACAGGGCATTCCCTGCCCATCAGGTCGATGCCTTTCAGTTCGTTGAGACTGGCGGTCTTTATCTTGATTTCCTCTTCCCGGATTCCTGCCTTCACCAGTTTGGCCCTGATAGTGGAGAATGTTACGCTGTCCTCGTCATTCCTGGGTTGAGCCTGGATAAGGACGATGGGGCGGATGTAGTCGCCGCCGTTCACCTCTTCTGCCCTGGCTTTTTCTTCCAGGTTGTCCCTGAGGGCTATGGCAGTGTTGAGGACATCGGCATGGTTCTGATAGTTGCTCACCATGACAGGAAGCTTGACCATATTCTCTCTCTTCAGGCTCGCGGGGTCAACGAAACTGATGATGTTGCTCCTGTTGCGTGGGGTGGCGGTCAGGTTGAGCACAAAGCAAGGTTTGATGTTGGTAAGCGTGTCGGTGCGCAGGTCGCCCTCGAAGTTATGGCTTTCGTCGATAATCATGACGGGGTTGAGATGGGCGATGACCCGGATGAGCGAGGTCTCGTCGGCACCTTCGATACTTTTCTCGTCGGAGGAGTAGGTCTTGACAAACTCGGCAAGGTTCTCATTCTCGTTATACACCAGCCGCTTGTCTGTGGCTTTCGTGGCAAACGACTGGATGCTCAGCACGAAAATGCTCAGTTGCTCCTTTATGACAGTCGGGTTGAAATTCTGGCCGAAGAGGAGGGCTTGCTTGTCATACACTTCCACCCTTCCGTTGAAGAGCGTGTCTATTCTCTGTCGGTAAGGATGTTGTGGATTCCTTAGATTCTCGTATGTCTGCTTGAGTATCGTGTCTGATGGCACAAACCAGGCCACGACTTTAGTCCTGTTTGGGGGCATCGCATCGAAGAGGGTGCGCAGGGCATTGCAGGCGATAAAGGTCTTTCCTCCCGCTGTAGGCACTTTTACCGTCATGTTGGGCGCACCTTTCATGGTGTCGCAATAGGGATGGAAGGTCTCTTCGCCCTTTTGTAGGGTGATGCCCCTTTGCCCCCAGTAGGTGGAGAACGCCCCATCGTTGCTTCCCTGTTCCTTCAGGATGTCTATGTATTGGGCAAGGTCGTCGAGGACCGCTTGCTGGTATTGTTTCAGTTCCATAATCTAAAATCGTTTGATGTCACGCGGTATCTTCCTGAACACGATGTGGCGCTCGCCCATGAACTTCTCGTCCAGCAAGCAGCGGTCGGCATAGATGATGTACATCTCGTGCTTGCTTTTTACGATGTTTGCCAATGTTTCGTAGCTTAGTGTAGTTGGCTTGTCTGCTTGGTAGTAGAAGTAATAGCCCGCCCGGTTGTACTCGTCAAGCAAGTATTCTTCCTCGTTGTCCTGCTGGTGAAGGAGTGGTTGCCTGGTCTCGGCATAGTAGATGTATTCTCTGATCTTGTCGGTGCCAACCTCCTCGTTCAGATTGCCGTCTGCCTTGAAGAGCGGGGCGCCAAGCTCGTAATAATCGAAAGCGCCTCCCAGGCCCTCCATCTTGTCCTCATACACCTTCGTGCCGATTACTTTCAGGCAGTTGTCCGCTATCTTTGGCTTGCTGACCCTGGTGTATTCGCTGGCCTTTTCGATGGAGACGGCCTCTGCCTCCTTCAAGAACTCCCCGGCTTTGAGGATGTTCTTGGCGGTCAGATTCTTGCTGTAGATTTCCTCCTCTTTCTTGCCCTTGTAGGGATAGCCGGAGATGGCACGGCGCATGCGTTCGGCTGCAATGGTCTCGGCATAGTCCATGATGTCTATCATGATAAACTTACGTTGGCTTTCCGGCTTCTGGCGGTTCTCCATCAAAACTGCGTGTCCTGTTGTGCCACTTCCTGCGAAGCAGTCGAGAATGATGCTGTCTTCTTCCGTTGCTATGTCAATGATGCGTTTTAACAAGCGGGTAGGCTTCGGGGTCTCGAATGGGCATTTGCCTTCGAAGATAGTCTTGATTTCTTTCTTGGCTTCATCGGTGTGGCCGACTTCTGCGTAGGGCCAGAAGTTTGTGGCGAGTTTACCTTCTACATTTGTAAGGTAGGTCTTACGTGCAATGCCTCCTAAGCCCCCTTTCGTAAAATAGAACTTAGGCCATTGCCCTCTTTCATATACGGCTTTTGCCTTGGCTTGGGATATCTCCAAAGGCTCTTTGAGCATAATGGCCTTGATGCCTTCTCTAACCTCAGATGGCGAGACACCGCAAATCTCTGCTCTGCGTTCTGCATCGTTGATGTCCCGAAGTTCGTATTCACACCAACCGTTCATGTGATTGAGCATATCGGCTTGTTGGTATCGCCAACATGCTGAGGTATATGGATATAAAAGTTCACCGGTAAATGGATGTTGGATAGCATAAACCATCGTTTGGTGTGTATTTGCATTTGGAGCACAAGGATTGTCACTTCTCCATAGTGCAATGTCATTGTCAGGATTTTTATATTTGGAGTCCATCTCCTCTGTGCGTTCTAACTTGTTTGGCATCCAGTTAGGGTTCTTGCCATACACGTATAAATGCTCCGTTTCGGTAGGTAATCCCTTTTTGTCGTTTCTTGGCGAATAAGTCTTCTGCCACGCAATATTAGCCACAAAGCAGCTTACTCCAAAGATTTCATCACATATCTTGCGCAGTTGTGCATCCTCAGCATCACCAATAGATATAAAGATGGCACCATCCTCACTCAAGAGTTTCTTCATCAATACGAGGCGAGGATACATCATGCAAAGCCACTTGTCGTGACGGCTCAGGTCTTCGCCTTCTTTGCCAACTACTTCACCCAACCATTTCTTGATGTGCGGGTCGTTGACATTGTCATTATACACCCAGTTCTCGTTGCCGGTATTGTAAGGAGGGTCAATATAGATGCACTTGATTCTTCCCTCATACATGGGCATGAGGGCTTTGAGCGCCAACAGATTGTCGCCATGGATAATCATGTTGCCGCTGTAGGTTGGTTCTGTTGTCTGCCCCCTCCCGGCAGAGTAACCGTATTGGTGTTCCAGTACATGGTAGGGCACATCATTATGATGTCCCACCACCCGGTCTTTTCCTATCCAATTAAGTGTTGGCATATTGTGCTATAGCTATAAAGGTGCGTCACTGGCAGGGGCACGCTCCCGCCACGCTCACAAAGGTACACAGAATTATCCTTGCGGGGCCAATGCGCGCCCTCTTTTCTTCACACCCGCGCGCCCGCGAAAACGACAGGAAAAAGCGAAAAAGCACACACGGCATGAAAATGCAGTACTACTCCTCCGGCCAACGAAGTACTACTTCTCCCGCCTATGAAGTACTACTTCTCCCGCCAACGAAGTACTACTCCTCCCGCCAACGAAGTACTACTTCTCCCGCCAATGAAGTACTACTCCTCCGGCCAATGAAGTACTACTCCTCCGGCCAATGAAGTTATACTGCGTTTCCGTGTCATACCGCCCGATTTTTTTCGTAACTTCGCATCCGCAAGCGAAAAAGCCCCCAAGCACACATGGCACTGTCCGAGATAGAGAAGCACTACAACAAGCACCCCGAGGACCTGCGGCTGCTGCGCCGCCACGGCCAGGTGGAGTATGAGGTCACCATGCACCACCTGCACCGCTTCCTGGAGCCGGGCATGCAACTGCTCGACATCGGGGCGGGAACCGGCAGATATGCCTCCGCGCTGATGGCCGAGGGCTACCACGTCAAGGCCGTGGAACTGGTGAGGCGCAACATCCAGGTGTTCCTGGAGCGCGAGCCCGACGCCGACATCATGCAGGGTGACGCACGCGACATGCCCTTCATCCCCTCGGCCTCGGCCGACCTCACACTCCTGCTGGGCCCCCTCTACCACCTCACCGGCCAGGAGGACAAGCTCAAGGCCCTGTGCGAGGCCAGGCGGGTGACACGGCCGGGGGGACTCATATTCGTGGCCTACCTGATGAACGAGTACAGCATCCTGTCCTACTGCTTCGACGAGGAACGGATAGGCAAACTGATGGACAAGGGTTTTGTGGACAAGGACTTCCACATCCAGGCGCAGGCCGGCGAACTCTATGACTATGTGCGCCTGGAGGACATCGACCGCCTGGACAGGCTGGCGGGGCTGGAGCGCGTGACCATCTTCTCGCCCGACGGGGCTGCCGACTACATGCGCACCCGCCTCAACCGCATGAGCGAGGAGACCTTCGCGCTCTTCATCGAGTACCAGAAACGCATCTCGGAGCGGCCCGACCTCATCGGGGCGGGCAGCCATGTGGTGGACGTGCTGAGGGTGCCCGTGCCCCCGGTGTGAGAGAAGCGCCTTTGCACGACACATGCACTGGGAAACCATATACGCACAGACACATTATATATATATACACACACATGAAGATAAGCATAGCGGGAACGGGAAAGATAGCGGGCGAGGTGCTGGAGATGCTGCACACCGAGTGTGCCGGGAAGATAGAGGTGACAGGCATCTACGCCCGCGAGCACAGCGTGGAGCATGCCATAGACCTGTGCATGAGGTATGCGTCCGGGGGGTTTGTATATACCGACTACGACCGCATGCTCCAGGAGGCAGAGGCCGACTATGTGTACATCGCCAACGCCAACCATGTGCACCACGACTTCGCCCTGCGCGCGATGCGGGCCGGCCACAACGTGCTGGTGGAGAAGCCCGTCACCGTCACCCGTGTGGAGATGGAGCAACTGACAGACTGCTCCATCCAGTGCTGTGTCTATTGCCTGCCGGCCTTCAGCCTGCTCTACAACCCGCTCTACCGCCGGCTACAGGAGGTGGTGCCCACCCTGGGCACCCCACGCATGGTGATGGCCCACTATGCCCAGCGCAGCTCACGCTATGACCGTTACCTGCGGGGGGAGATAACCCCTGTGTTTGACCCGCAGATGGCGGGCGGAAGCCTGATGGACCTCAACATCTACAACCTGTGCTTTGCCATCGGCCTGTTTGGACCTCCCCGCACGATTGCCTACGCACGCAACCTGGGCTACAACGGCATCGACCTCAGCGGCACACTCGTGTGCCACTACCCCACCAGCGTGGCTACCCTGTCGGCCTCGAAGGACTCTGACGGGCTGAGCCACGGCTGCATCCAGTGCGAGGACGGATGGGTGGAGATACCTGGCCCTGTGAGCGCAATGCGGGAGTTCGTCATACACAGGAACGGATGCAAGCCTGAGCGCGTCGGCCTAAGTGAGGAGCATCACCGCCTGTGGTGGGAGTTTGAGGAGGCACGCCGCCTCGTCGAGGACCGGCAGCAGTGCCACATCATCGTGCCCTATGTGACACGCGTGGCCCAGGAGATAGCCATCGCGCTGGAGCGGATGCAGCCTGCATGACACATCATGCCACACGACAGAGGCTTGTGCCTGCCTCGCCGCGACAATTTGTCCAACGAAGCGACAATTTGTCCGAACCACAAGCACATGCACGCACCTTGTGCCCTACAAGAATAGAAACAGCAAAACCAATCGAAACAAATAATCAGAGAAAGGAGAACAAGATATGAACATGGACAAATACACCATCAAAGCCCAGGAGGCGGTGCAGGAAGCCCTCAAGCGCGCACAGCGCCAGGGGCAGCAGGCCATTGAGCCCGAACACCTGCTGAGCGGCGTGATGCAGGTGGCCGAGGAGGTCACACGGTTCATATTCCAGAAACTGGGAATGAACCCCGCCATGGTACAGCAAGCCGTGGACGCGCAGATAAGCAGCCTGCCCAAGGTGCAGGGAGGAGGCCAGCCCTATCTGAGCCAACAGGCAAGCCAGGTGCTGCAGAAAGCCGAGGACTTGGCACAGAAGGGCGGTGACGAGTATGTGTCGGTAGAGCATCTGCTGATGGCCATCGCCGACACCGACTGCACAGCCAGCAAGATACTGAAGGACATGGGGCTGACCAAAGAGGAACTCAAGCGCGCGGTGAGCGAGTTGCGCGGCGGACAGAAGGTGACAAGCCAGTCGAGCGAGGACACCTACCAGAGCCTGAACAAGTATGCGCGCAACCTGGTGGACGAGGCTCGAGCCGGCAAACTGGATCCCGTGATAGGACGTGACGAGGAGATACGCCGGGTGCTGCAGATACTCTCACGGCGCACCAAGAACAACCCCATCCTGATAGGTGAGCCGGGTACAGGTAAGACGGCCATCGTGGAAGGCCTCGCCCACAGAATCCTGCGCGGCGATGTGCCCGAGAACCTGAAGGACAAACAGCTCTACAGCCTGGACATGGGCGCGCTGGTGGCAGGCGCCAAGTACAAGGGCGAGTTTGAGGAGCGACTCAAGAGCGTGGTCAACGAGGTGACCAAGAGCGAGGGACGCATCATCCTCTTCATCGATGAGATACACACCCTGGTGGGCGCAGGCAAGGGCGAGGGTGCCATGGATGCCGCCAACATCCTGAAGCCCGCACTGGCCAGGGGCGAGTTGCGCAGCATAGGTGCCACCACGCTGGACGAGTACCAGAAGTACTTCGAAAAGGACAAAGCCCTGGAGCGCAGGTTCCAGACCGTGATGGTGGACGAGCCCGACACGGCAGCCAGCATCAGCATACTGCGCGGACTGAAGGAGCGGTACGAGAACCACCACCATGTGCGCATACAGGATGATGCCATCATAGCCGCCGTGGAACTCTCAAGCCGCTACATCACCGACCGCTTCCTGCCCGACAAGGCCATTGACCTCATGGACGAGGCTGCCGCCAAACTGCGCATGGAGCGTGACTCCCTGCCCGAGGAACTGGACGAACTCACCCGCAAACTGAAGCAACTGGAGATTGAGCGCGAGGCCATCAAGCGCGAGGGTGACTCGGAGAAACTGCAGACGCTCAACAAGGAAATCGCCGACCTGCAGGAGCAGGAGAAGACTTTCCGCAGCAAGTGGGAAGGCGAGCGTGCCCTGGTGAACAAGATCCAGCAGGACAAGCAGGAGATGGAGCAACTGAAGTTCGAGGCCGAGAAGGCCGAGCGCGAAGGCAACTACGGACGCGTGGCCGAGATAAGGTACGGCAAACTGCAGCAACTGGAGCAGGACATCAAGAAAATCCAGGACGAACTGCACAAGACCCAGGGAGCCGAGGCAATGGTGAAGGAGGAGGTGACCGCCGATGACATTGCCGATGTGGTGAGCCGCTGGACAGGCATTCCCGTGAGCCGCATGCTGCAGAGCGAGCGCGACAAACTGCTGCACCTGGAGGAGGAACTGCACAAGCGCGTCATCGGACAGGACGAGGCCATAAAGGCTGTGAGCGATGCCGTAAGGCGCAGCCGGGCCGGCCTGCAGGATCCCAAGAGACCCATCGGAAGTTTCATCTTCCTGGGCACCACGGGCGTGGGCAAGACGGAACTGGCAAAGGCCCTGGCCGACTATCTGTTCAACGATGAGCAGATGATGACGCGAATAGACATGAGCGAATACCAGGAGAAGTTCAGCGTCTCACGCCTGATAGGAGCGCCTCCAGGATACGTGGGCTACGACGAGGGCGGACAGTTGACCGAGGCCGTAAGGCGCAAGCCTTACCAGGTGGTGCTCTTCGATGAGATAGAGAAGGCTCACCCCGATGTGTTCAACATCCTGCTGCAGGTGCTGGACGATGGCCGGCTGACCGACTCCAAGGGCCGCACGGTGAACTTCAAGAACACCATCATCATCATGACCAGCAACCTGGGCAGCCATATAATCCAGACCACAAAGGACCAGGAGGAGGCCAAGAGGCAGGTGCTGGAGTTGCTCAAGAAGACCATACGGCCAGAATTCCTCAACCGTATAGACGAGATTATCGTCTTCAAGCCGCTCACGCTGGGCGAGATACGCCAGGTGGTAAGACTGCAGATAAGCGGTGTGACCAAGATGCTGGCACAGAACGGTATCAAACTGGAACTGACCGACGAGGCCATCAACCTGCTGGCAGATGCCGGCTACGACCCCGACTTCGGCGCGCGTCCTGTGAAGAGAGCCATACAGAGGCTTCTGCTCAACGACCTGAGCAAGAAACTGCTGGCCGGCGGCATCGACCGGGAGCGTCCCATCAAAGTGGATGCCAAGGGAGAGCAACTGACTTTTGGCAATTAAGCGGAAAAGGAGTAACTTTGCAGCCGCCTTGCCCACAATGGGCGGGCGGGAGGCGCGGGACACGCCCGGAAGCCTCGGCTAAAGGTTAACAGGAATGACCGGAAAGTACTGCAAGCATTATCCTAAACTGCTGTCTTTGGGCATACCCATTATGATTGGCCAGCTGGGCACTATCATAATGGGTTTTGCCGATACTTTAATGATTGGCCACTATGGCACAGACGAACTGGCCGCAGCCGGTTTTGTGAACAACATTGTGGGCATGGCGCTCATCGCCGGAATGGGATTCTCATATGGTCTCACCCCGGTGGTGGGCGCCTTGTTTGGTAAGGGGGATTGCCACCTGATAGGCGGAAAACTGAAAAACAGCCTGGCGGCCAATGCCTTGGTGGCTGGTGTGCTGATGGCAGCCATGGCCACACTCTTCCTGTGCATGGACAAGGTGGGGCTTCCGCAGAGCCTCGTCCCGCTCATGCGTCCCTACCTGCTGGTGCTCACCATGAGCATTCTGCCACAGATGATGTTCAACGCCTTCAAGCAGTTTTTCGACGGCATACAGGAGACACGCCTGCCCATGTGGGTGCTGCTGGGCGGCAACGTGATGAACATCGCGGGCAATTGGGTGCTCATCTACGGCATAGGGGGCTTTCCCCGGATGGGGCTGTTGGGCGCGGGTGTCTCTACCCTGCTGAGCCGTGTGGCCATGTGGATGGTGATGGCACTCGTGTTCCGCCACGTGAGGAAGTACCGCGAGTTCCGTGCCAGTTACGACCAGGCACACGTGGAGCGCACCTCGCTGCACGAGCTCAACAGCATGGGACTTCCTGTCATGCTGCAGATGGGCATGGAGAGCGCGGCATTCAGCCTGAGCGCGTTCTACATCGGATGGCTGGGAGCCACCGAACTGGCTGCCCACCAGATTGTCATCACCATCAGCCAGCTCTGCTTCATGCTCTTCTACGGCATGGCGGCTGCTGTGGCCATCGCCGTGAGCTACTTCCGGGGCAAGGGGCGCATCACCGACGCGCGCAATGTGGCCCTCTCTGGCCTGCACCTCACCTGGATGATGGGCACCCTGCTGGCCGTTGCCATCTTCGCGCTGCGTCACCAGGTGGGAGCCTGGTTTACCCACGACGCGGCAGTCACAGCCATGGTGGCCTCGCTCACCATCCCGCTTTGCCTGTACCAGTATGGCGATGCCATGCAGTGCATCTTCGCCAACGCCCTGCGCGGCATGGCCGATGTGAAGCCCATGGTGTGGATAGCCTTCATCGCCTACTTCCTGGTTTCGCTGCCCCTGGGCTACCTGTTCGGATTTCCCTGCCACTGGGGTGTCACAGGCGTGTGGTGGGCCTTCCCGTTCGGCCTCACCACGGCAGGCATGCTCTACATGCTGCGCTTCATGCACAGCACACGCACAGGCCAGCCAGCACCCCACGGGGAAGAGGAAACGCACGCCGTGTAAGACTCTCCCCACCTCCCTCACACTGAACACGACAAGCCATGCCTTGCAAAGAAAACTTCCCGTCCAGACCCTCCCACACAGGAGATACGCAGGACGCGCTGCAGGTTATCGCACACATCGAGACGGACTTCCCCACCAAGTTTGGGGTGCCACGGCAGAGCGGACTGGTCAATGGACTCAGCGCGCGTGTCGTCTTCACCCCCGAATACCGGAACCCCGACGCCTTGCGAGGACTCGAAGGGTTCAGCCACATATGGCTGCTGTGGGACTTCAGCCTGGCACACGACGGGAAGCCATGGCGACCCACGGTGCGCCCCCCGCGCCTGGGCGGCAACCGGCGCATGGGGGTGTGGGCCACACGAAGCCCCTTCCGCCCCAACCACATCGGGCTGTCCTGCGTGCGCGTCCGCTCCATCAGCCTGCACACGCCACTGGGGCCTGTCATCGAGGTGGACGGGGCCGACCTGGTGAGCGGGACTCCCATCCTGGACATCAAGCCCTATCTGCCTTACGTTGACTCACACCCCGAGGCCACGGGCGGTTTCGCCCAGGAACAGAACGAGCGCACCAAACCCCTGGAGGTGGAGATGGCCGACCCGCTCGTGCGCCTCGTCCCGCCGGAGAAGCGGCAAGCCCTGAACGACATACTGGCCAGCGACCCGCGACCACACTACCAGGACAACCCCGCGCGCACCTATGTCCTGCCCTTCGCGGAATGGGAGGTGTCGTTCCGTGTGAGCGGGGGCACACTGCTCGTGACGGACATAAAGCACGTGCTGTCCCCATAACGTACCCGCTTCGCGTGCAAAAAAAGGCGGGAAATGGCGCGCGATTGAGATAAAAGACGTATCTTTGCACCGCAAACAATGCGATAGTGGCTCAGTTGGTAGAGCATTGGCTTCCCAAGCCGAGGGTCGCGGGTTCGAGTCCCGTCTATCGCTCACACCAGGTTGCCGATATGGCTCAGTTGGTAGAGCAACGCATTCGTAATGCGTGGGTCGGGGGTTCGAGTCCCCCTATCGGCTCAGAAAAGCAAAGAGAGGAGCGTCCACACCAAGGACGCTCCTCTCTTTTGCTTTATGGCACCGCCTCCTGTCGCAGACCCGACACCGCCCCCGGCAAACTGCTTGCCTGGGACTGGATGACAGGTGCATGCCGCTGCAATCGCCATCGCATGCATAGTGCGTTGGACATCGCATGCCGCTGCATGAAACAAGGCGGGCGGGCGTGCCTGCCAGCACACCCGCCCGTCCCATTTGCGCGGAGCATTCACACATTATTATAATATTACGCGCGCGCGGGCGGCACTACCCTACATGTGCACCTTGCGCACCAATGTGCCTCCCTGCATGCGCAGGACAACGACCACCACGCCCCGCCCTCCAGGCAGGGGCAGGACGCTGCCTCCCGGCTGCACCCTGCTGGCCTGGAGCATGCGTCCCTGCTGGTCATACACACACAGGGTGCCACCCTTGGGAGCCTCCACATGCACCTGGCCTGCGCTCACCAGCATGCAGGCTCCCGCCAGGGTCTCGCGCGAGGGAAGCACAGAGGTGCCCTGCCCCAGGCTGAGCATCTGCAACTCGGCGAGTTGCAATTGCGTCCCGCCATTCACGCCAGTCACCTGCAGACGATAATGGGCGTATGTGGCCTGGGCGGGAAGGTGGTAGAACTGGGTGGCATAACGATGCGAGAAGCACTCACCCTCGCGCTTTTCCAAAGTCACCCAGTCCGTGCCGTCAGAGGAGCCCTGCAGCACCCAGTCCGTGGGGTCGCAGTTCTGCTTGTCCTTGCCGGCCGTCAGTGAATAGGCGTCAATGCCCACGGGAGCGGCATAGGAGAAGGTGATGGTGAGCGTGTCGGAAAAGTCAGCCAGGTAGCCCGTGAGCCGGTTCTGGTCGTTCAGTTTGCCCACGACCGTTGACGTGCCCGTGCCCTCGGCCGATGCCGACACCTCCTGAGGGTCTCGCATATACGCTGTGCCGGGCTGCGCAATCACACTGCCATAGAGTTCAAATCCCGTAAGCGAGGTAGCCTTCCCGCCCTCGGCCTCCGTCCGGGTTACGAGCAACTGGAAACGGTTGAAACTCTTGCTGGTGGCCATGGTGCTGGTGTATCGCGAGCCACGCGCGTTGAGCGTGAGGCTGCGTGACGAGAGCACCGAGGGCATGCCGTCCTCGGCCAGCCCGCGCACACTCACCGCCGTGGGAGTCTGGCCTCGGTTACCGGCGGCTATCAACGAGTAAGCGATGGGGCGCACGGCAATGGGGGACTCCAGCAGCCAATAGAGGCTGTCGCCCGTAATGGTGCTGAAGGTCTCGGCCCTGTCATCCACCAGAGCAGGCTGGCTGCTCCCATCGGGGGCGTGCACCTGCATGAGGGTGGTGGCATCCGGATAGAACGTGCCCATGTCGATATTGCCAAACAGCTGCCACTGGGTCAACTCGCTCCCGGCATCATCCGTGACACGCAGGCGATACCAGACGTAGGGCTCCGCGTCACGCACCAGGAAGGTGGCGGTGGTGACTGGATAGGGGAACTCGATGTCCCGGCGCTCGTCGACGGTCTTCCATGACGTGCCGTTGTTGGAGCCCTCAAGCACCCAGGCGGTGGGAGCGCTGGCCGATGATGTGGTGAGCGTGTAGTGGTCGAGCACATAGTTGCCCGCTGCACGATACACCACTCCTGCCTCGGGCAGGGTGACTGGCGTGAGCCCCTGGTGGTCGATGATCGGGCCGCACGTGTCAATGTCGCCGCCGTCGCCCGTGATGTCAGCCGTGCTCAGGGAGCGTCCCATCAACTGCCACTCGCTCAAGTAGAAAGCCGTCTGACCGTCCTTTCCCTGGAGTTGCAGGCGGAAGTGGGTGTATGCCGCACCCGCTGCGAGGTCACATTTCACACGTTGCGCGCGTGCGGGGAACGTGGCCCCGTCCACCTCGTGCAACGTGTCCCATGCCTGTCCGTCGTTGCTTCCCAGCAGCGTCCAGCCCACAGGGTCGGCCTCCGCATCGAAGCCCGCGAAGAGCGAGTAGCCCTGCAGGCGCACGGGAGCGGGAGCGTCATACTGTAACCAGGCCTCCCCGCCGTCCCGCGTGACCCCCGTGAACTGGGTGGTTGGATTTCCGTCGGTGAGCAGTCCCAGGGTGTGGCCGCTATCGTCCATCGACGTGGAGAAGGTGCCCTGAGGGCTTGCGACACCATGGTAGATGGTGTTCCTGGCCGCGAACTGGAACCAGTTGATGGCCGCGAGGTCTATGCCCGCGCTGCCCGAGCACACGACATACACATCGTGCCTGCCCGTGACAGGAACCTCAAGGGCGCGCTCAAAGGTCACCCAGCCGTCACGGTCGGCATCGTCCAGCGGCTTGATGGTGCACACCAGGGTGCCCCCGGTGGCCGAGGGCGCGTCCAGATAGACACTCAGTGCCGACGTGGCACGGGGAAGACGTCCACGCACGATAATGTGCGAGGCGTAGCGCGTGCCGAAATCCACATTGCGGTAGCCCACATAGTGCCCCTTGCGCATGTTGTCCACCGCTCCTGTGCCGTCGTCGTCATTGCCTGTGGCCACGACCGACACTCCACGCATGAAGTTGAACTCGTTGGCCTGCATGGGGCTGTAGGCATCGCGCTCGTCCACCACTCCCAGGTGGGCATTGAAGGCGGCCGACACAGCCGTGAAAGCCCCCACACCATCGGTGTTGAAGTTTCCGCCATCGGAGTACTGGAAGTTCTCGGTAGTCTTGGTGAGCCACGCCGACATGCTGATGCCCTTGGAGTTGCGGTTGTTCCAGGCATGGTATCCGTTCCGGGCCAGCCAGGAGTACCACTCGGGATGTCCCAGGGAGGCGGCGTAACGGCGCACGTAACGCATGAGTATGCCTTTGAAGCCCGTGAGGTCACCGGTTACGGTCTGGCACACCTTGATGATTCCGTGGCTGTTGGCCAGGTTCCTGGCCGTCCAGTCCATGATAGCGTCGGCATCGGTGCGGTACTGTTCCTTCCCGTAATGCTCATAGAGCATGACTGCCGCGCCCAGGCAGGTCCCCTGGTTGTACGTGGATGACCAGGTGTTGCCCACCGTGCCCTTGACTGGGTCACCGCTGTCATACACCTGCCCGTTGAACACGCCCTGGGCGTTGATGTTGTAGAGCATGCCGCGCTCGCCGGCGTAGATGCGCGCGGCCTTCTCGAAGTAGTCCTCCTTGCCCAAGGCCAGCCCCAGGTAGCAGGCACACACGGCCGCCGGCCCGTTGATGCACGAGGTCGTCCCCTCTGAGCTCTGCCTCCATCTGAGCGTGCCATTTTCATACTTGGCCGCGCGGTTGTACATGCCGTCGAAGTTGACCTTGGCAGTCGAGAGGTATTTGGTGACACCCGTGAGCAGGTAGGCGCGCACGCATGCGATGCACATCCAGGCCACATCGTCATTGTACTCGTTATAGCCATTTCCGCTGATCCAGTTGCCTTTGTTGCGCGCGAGGAAGTTGGTGTAGAGGTTCTCAAACATGGTGGCATACCGCTTGTCGCCCGTGGTCTCGAGCGCGTCCAGCACCACCTCGAACATCTCGGCATCGCCCCACCATCCCCCATTGCCTATCACATATCCGGTGCCTGCTTTGTGGTAATAGTGCTCCTTCCACTTCTCCATCATGTCATCGCGCACGGCAGGCGTGAGTGCATTCTCGCGAGCGTCGCATTCCTCCACAGTCCACATGATTTGCGAGGAGTCGGCCTTGCCTGCGTCCACCAGCAGGAGAGTGCTTCCATCGGCAGGCGCGGCCTGGGTTGACAGCGCATAACGGCGTGTGGTGTTGGCATATATGATGTACTGGCCGTCCTTTCCCTCCACAGGCATCAGTTCCCAGCGTCCACGGCTGCCCGCGCTGGCGCGCTCCTGGACAGTGATGCCTGACCCTGCGGTCACGCCCGCAGTGCAAGCCAGGTACTTCCCCGTGTAGGCATTGACCAGGTAACAGGCGGTGGAGCCCGCGCTCTGCACCACCCAGCGTTGGGAGTTGGTCTGGGCGTCAGTCCACATCTCGGCCCGCACCCCGGCATCAAGGGACGAGTTCTTGGGCATGATGGAGAAGGCTCCGCGTCCGATGCGCAGCGTCTGCCCGCTCTCCAGTGCCCGGGCTTCCGCCGGTGTGAGTAAAGCGGAAGCCACCGCAAGTGCCAGGGACAGGAAGTGCCCCGACACGACGAGTAGTTTTTTGTTCATCTTAGGATATGGTTATAGTGTGTCCAAATGAGACCGGAATGGCCACGCGCGCCAAGACTCCTGCCGCGTACAGCCACACTCTTGTCACTACAAATTTACTGGTTTCAAAGAACCGACACAAGACTTTAGACGATTATTTCGCCCCAAAGGGCTCCAGGACGCTCACACATTGCGCGCGCCGCAATGGGGGCACGCGCCCAGCGAGTGCATCTTGCAGCCACAGTGCCCGCACACATAACGCGGACGGAAATACAGGAAGAAGCGGCACAGCGCACAAACGGCATACAGGACATAGAGCACCACCCCGGCCCAGTAGAACGCGGCCAGGGAAAACAAGGTGTAAAGGCACATGCACACGCCCATGAGGGTGAGCAGGTAGAGCACGGCCTCGCCCAGGGGCAACTGGCCGAGCACCTCATCGACCACGGCCATCGAGAGTATCAGGATAAGCCAGAAGAGCAGCACAAAAAGGCCGAGCGCCAAGGGAAGGGAGAAGGGATTGAGCGTGGGATGGTAATAGAAGCGCACCCACATGAGGGGCTCAAAGCGCTGGATGTGGGCATAGAGGACCGCCGCACCGCCCAGCACTATGGTGAGCAGTGTGGGATAGAGCGACGCTATGTCATTGAGCAGAATCACATGACTGTGGACGTGACGTACTTGCCTTGCCAGCAGCAAGGCCAGGGCCAAGGCCATGAGGCACGCGAAATAGGGCAGGTGACGCAGGCTGAAGGCATGTATGAACTTGCTGACAGGGTCATCGGGCACCACACTTGACAGCAGTTCCCGCCCGTGCACCCAACCCATGAGCATCTGGTCGCGGGCCACCTTCACCCACACACTGTCCACAGAGTCCTCGGGGATGATGTCAATCTGCGCGATGACTATCTGCTCGCCCTTGAGGACAAAGAGGCTGTCGGCATCCCCCCGCGCCGGCACGGGCATGTTGTGCAGCGGCTGCTGCATTTGCAAGTGCAGCGTGTCGGAAGTGACCACGAAATTGTCATTGACCTCGTAGAGCCCTGTCTCCTGTGTGCGGTTGTAGCAGGAGGTGACAAGCAGGAGGAGAAGAAGAAGAAGCAGGTTCCTATGCATTCCAGACTTTCATTTCGCAGCGGCGGCAGTCAAACTCCAGGCGGAAGCGGCGGCCGTCGTCAAGGTTAAGGTAAAGGGGGCCGGAAGCCAGGGGAGCGCCGCCGCGCTTGCTGCACCACCCCATCTCGTACCTCAGGCAATGGCGGCAGGTCATCAGCAGCACATTCCTGCCCCTGGGACAGGCGCATTCCAGAGCCATCTCGTCCACATGAAAGCCATGCCGTTCCAGGAAGCAAAGCGACATGCGGTTGGCCACATTGGCCTGGTAGTCAAGCCGAACGCCATTCCCGGAAGGCGGTGCCGATGTGCTTGCCACCTCCATCGCGGCATTGCTTCCGCCGGTATCCCCCATTTCCATGCCGTGTCCAGCGACCGCCTCTTCCACAGCACGGCGGGGCGAACCCATGCCGAAAGCCACAGCCAAAGCCTCGCGCCGCCATTGGGCAAGGAGGCTGCGCGGAATGAACCACGGACGGGCGAAAACCACCTCGACCCGTGTGCAACGGTAGGCTGTGTCGCCCATCTTGCCCAGCACCTGGCTGATGACCTCGTCCTGTGGCGAGCGCGCCAACTGGTGCTCACAGACGTGGTCAAAGGACTGCGCACAGCCGTCCTCCCTCGTGAGCGTCAAGCGGAACCCGTCCATGCTGTCCTCGATGCGCATCTCCAGCCCCACGGTTCTGCGCGCGGTAGAGCCTGACATCAGCCTCTCCCATGCCTGGTCAAGATTGCGCCAGAGCACATCACCGCGACGCACCTGCGGCATCTTCGAGGGGAAAAGGCGGTTGCCATCCACCCTGTTGGCGCGAAAACCACAAAGTTCTCCGTCACTTCCCACATAGCAGAGGCCATCGCCATTGGCGAACGTGGCAGTTCCGGAAACTTCGATGCTGTCGCGCCCCACCTCCCTCACCGTGCCCACCTCCACCCCACGGCTCTTGGGTGTGTCCATGGAGGCCACGCTTTCATGCCTTCCGTGCAGGAAATAGTCGGTAAAGCCGCGTGAGAAACTGCGTCGCGGGTCGGGTGTGAAAGCCAGTTCGGACTCTCCCAGCGAGGAACGCTGGTAGCGGTCGGCACGTCTGGCCAGGATGGTGTCGATGGCCTGGCGGTAGGCGGCGGTCACATTCTTGACATACGAGACATCCTTGAGCCGCCCCTCTATCTTGAAGCTCGTCACTCCAGCGTCCATCATCTCCTCCAGGGAGTCCAGCCGGTACATGTCGCGCAACGAGAGCAAATGCCTCCTGGCGCTGAGCGCATTGCCGCCGGCATCGGTGAGCGTGAAGGGCAGACGGCAGAACTGGGCACACTCGCCACGGTTGGCCGACCGGCCGAAGCAGTACTGCGAGGCCCGGCACTGCCCGCTGTAACTCACGCACAAGGCCCCATGGACAAACGCCTCCAGGGGCATGCCGGGAACCTGGCTGTGGATCTCCCTTATCTCATCTATGGAAAGTTCGCGCGCGAGCACCGTCTGCCGGAATCCCAGGCTCTGCAGCCACCGCACCTTCTGTGGCGTGCGGTTGTCCATCTGCGTACTGGCATGCAGGGGGATGGGCGGCAAGTCCATGGAGAGCAAGGAGAAGTCCTGCACGATGAGCGCGTCCACGCCCGCATGATACAAGTCCCACACCATGCGCCTGGTGTCCTCGAGCTCGTTGTCATACAGGATGGTGTTGAGCGTCACATAGACGCGCACGCCAAACGGACGGGCATACCGGCACAGCCGCGCTATATCGTCAACGCTGTTGGCCGCTGCCGCACGCGCGCCAAAGCGTGGCGCGCCTATATACACGGCATCCGCGCCATGGTCGATGGCCGCAACACCGCACTCGAGGTTCCGTGCAGGTGACAGGAGCTCAATGGATGTCATTGATATTGTAGGGGGTCTCTTGATAGACGTAATAGTTGAGCCAGTTCTGGAACAGGAGGTTGCCGTGGGCACGCCAGGTGACCAGGGGAGGCTGGGACGGGTCATCGTCACGGTAGTAGTTGACGGGCTTCCTGATGGGAAGCCCCTTGGCCAGGTCACGCCTGTACTCGGTGTCAAGCGTGAGCGGCGAATACTCGGAGTGCCCCGTGACATATATCTCCCTGCCGCCACGCGCCATCACCATGCCCACGCCACTCGCGGGACTCTCGGCAATGAGGGAAAGCTCCGGCACAGCCAGGATATCCTCCCGGTGCAGCTCGGTGTGCCTGCTGTGTGGCATGTTAAACACATCGTCAAAACCCCTGAAGATGGGGAGTGTGGGCTCGAGCGGCACCTGGGGAAAGATGCCAAACATCTTCTCGGGCAGCGGGTACTTGGGAATGCCGTAGTGGTGATACAATCCGGCCTGGGCGGCCCAGCATATATATAAGGTACTGGTAACATGGGTGCGCGCCCAGTCGAAGATGCCGCTCACCTCGTGCCAGTAGTTGACCTGCTCGTAGTCGAGGTGCTCCACGGGGGCCCCTGTGACAATCATCCCGTCAAACTTCTCGTCCGCCATCCTCTCGAAGTCGCGGTAGAAGGCCTGCATGTGCTCCACGGGCGTGTTCTTGCTGGTGTGTGCCTTGACCTTCATAAACTGGATGTCCAGCTGCAGGGGGGAGTTGGAGAGCAGGCGGATGAGGTCTGTCTCGGTAGTTATCTTCAGGGGCATCAGGTTGAGCACCACAATGCGCAGCGGCCTGATGTCCTGTCTGTTGGCCCGCTCGTCACTGAGTACGAAAATGTTCTCGTGCTTGAGGAACTCGATGGCGGGCAACTTGTCGGGTAATCTTAATGGCATTTCTTATGGTTTTGCGTTAAGATGGTTTTGCGGTCGCATGACAGCACGGCTGTACGGACATACGGCTCTGCGGGTCTGTTCGCAAAACCATATGGCCGAAAAGCCGTACCTACCGCAAAACTTACCAGATGTTCACTCGCTTGTCCTTGGGCAGGAACATGGGATCACTCTCGGTAATGCCGAATGCCTCGTACCAGGCTTCAATGTGCGGCAACTGCCCGTCCACGCGCCACTTGCCCAACTGGTGCGGGTCACTCTTCACGCGCTTGCGTATCTCCTCGTCGCGGATGTTCTGCCCCCACACGTTGGCATAGGCCAGGAAGAAGCGCTGGGCAGGTGTGAAACCGTCCTTGTCGGGCAGGGGATTCTTGGCCGTCGCGTTCTGGAACGCCTGGTAAGCCACCATCAGGCCACCATGGTCGGCCATGTTCTCGCCCAGCGTGAGCGACCCGTTGGCATGCAGGCCAGGCAGCACCTCAATGCTGTCATGGTAGGCGCGCATGACCTGGATGCGCTCCTCGAACCGCTTCGTGTCCTCGGCCTTCCACCAGGTCTTCAGGTTTCCGTCCTTGTCGTACTTCGAGCCCTGGTCATCGAACCCGTGGGTCATCTCGTGGCCAATCACCACGCCTATGGCGCCATAGTTGAAAGCGTCATCGGCATCCATGTCGAAGAAAGGAGGCTGCAGGATGCCGGCGGGGAAGCATATCTCGTTGGTGGTGGGGTTGTAGTAGGCGTTGACCGTCTGTGGGGTCATAAACCACTCGTCCCTGTCCACAGGCTTGCCCAGATGCTTGGCAATCTGATCCTTGATGCTCCATTCCCGGCACGCAAGGATGTTCTGGAGATAACGGTGCCCAATCTGGAGCGTGCTGTAGTCAGTCCACTTGCTGGGATAACCCACCTTCACATAGAAGGCGTCCAGCTTCTCGTGAGCCACCTTCTTGGTCTCGGGGGTCATCCAGTCCTGCACATCGATACGCTCGCCCAGAGCCTGCTGCAGGTTGGCCACAAGTTTCTCCATGCGCTCCTTGGCTGCGGGCGGGAAATACTTGGCCACATAAAGCTGCCCCAACGCCTCGCCCAGACAATCCTCCACACTCTGCACCGCACGCTTCCAGCGTGGCCGGTCCTGTGTCTTCCCGCTCAGGGCTGTGCCCCAGAAGGCGAAGGCTATGCTGCGGCTTCCGTCGTCCGCATAGTTGGCGGCCATGTCGATGGCATGCCACAGATACACGTTCTGCAGGGCTTCAGGCTTCTCCTCGGCCAGCACACGTTCCACCTCATGGATGGCCTGTGGCTGTCCCACCACCACCTCCTTGAGGCCAGAGATGCCGAAGTTCTTGAAGTAAGTGTCCCACTGGATGCCCGGAAAATCCCTCTTGAGCGCGGCATAGGTCATCTTGTGGTAGTTGGCCTCGGGGTCACGCAACTCGGTCATGCTTTTGCTGGCCTTGGCCAAGCGGGTCTCGATGCGCATCACGTCATCAGCCATGCGCTCCGCGTCCTGCCGTGTGAACCCGACGTGGACGGCCAGCCCTTGAATATACTTCACATACTCCGCGCGTATCTTGGCGGTCGCCGGGTCATCGTCCACATAGTAGTCCTTCTGCCCCAGGGTGAGTCCGCCCTGGCTGATGGAGAGGATGTTGTTCTTGGAGTCCTTCTCATCGGCTCCTATATAGAAGCCGAAGAGGCCACCCACACCCTGGCGCTCCATGCGCGGCCACACCTGCGCGAGCCACTGTGAGGTGGCCCCGGGGGTTTTCCGGTAGCCGTCGCAGGCCAGGAAACCCTTGATGTCCTCGATGCCATGCTTCTGCAGGCCCACGGAATCCATAGCCGAGTTGTAGAGGTCGGCTATCTTCTGCTCGATGCTCCCCTGCTTGTTGTCGAGTGCGGCCACGCTGTCGATGAGCGAGCGCAACTGCTTGTTGTTGTTCTCCTGCAGCACGTCGAAACTGCCAAAACGGCTGTACTCATCGGTCAGGGGATGAGCCTTCTGCCATCCGCCCGTGGCATACATGTAGAAGTCCGTGCCCGGCTGGTAGGTGCTGTCCAGGTTGGCCAGGTCGATACCCGACTTCTCCCCTTGCCCTCCGTTGGTCTGGCAAGACGCGCAAACGGCCGCGAATGTCATCGCGTGCAACATCATTCTTGTTTTCATATACTTGGTATTTGTCATTTGTCTTCTTCCTTGTTTGTCCTTGCTCCACAGCCCGCCCCTTTCCGGGCCGGGCGTGACATGCCGCCTCAAGGGCACTCCTCCAGTTCATCCACGGCCTTCTCCCATTCGGCCTCGGCCTGGGCAAGCTGCTTTTTCAGGCGCGCGTGCCTGTCGTAGATGGAGGTGTCGGCACTGCCCTCCTGGGTTGCCATCCGCGCCTCAAGGATGCTGACGGCCGATTCCAACTGTGTCACTTGTGCCTCGGCCTCGGCCACGGCCTTCTCCAGCCGCTTCTGCCTGCGCTGTTGCGCTTTTTGCTCCTCGTAACTTTGCGCGCCCCCCTTGGCCGGCCTTGCCTCCTCGGCAGTCTTGCATGCGGATGGCATCTCGCGCGCGGCAGAGGTGTTAAGCGAGGAGAGCGAGTCCAACTGGCGTGCCCGCAGGAAGTCGTAGATGCCACCCAGGTGCTCGCGCACCTGGCCGCCCCCGAACTCATATACCTTGCTCACCAGCCCGTCCAGGAAGTCCCGGTCGTGGCTCACGAGGATGACCGTACCGTCGAAGTCGCGTATGGCAGCCTTCAGGACATCCTTGGAGCGCATGTCCAGATGGTTGGTGGGCTCGTCGAGGATAAGGCAATTGACCGGCTCAAGCAACAGTTTGATCATGGCCAAGCGGGTGCGCTCGCCGCCGCTCAGGAACTTAACCTTCTTGTCACCGGCCTCTCCGCCGAACATGAAGGCACCCAGGATATCCCTTATCTTGAGCCGTATGTCGCCCTTGGCCACACGGTCGATGGTGTCAAAGACGGTGAGCTCGCCGTCAAGCAGCTGGGCCTGGTTCTGCGCGAAATAGCCTATCTGCACGTTGTGCCCCACACGCAAGGAGCCTGTGTAGAACCCGCTACCCGCGCCATGGCCCTCGGGATGGGCGGCCGAGTCCATGATACACTTGACCAGTGTGGTCTTGCCCTCACCGTTGCGTCCCACAAAGGCCACCTTCTCGCCACGGCGGATGGTGAGACTCACGCCCTGGAAGATTACATGTTCCGCCTCGCCGGCATTACGCGCGGGGTAACTCTTGGCCACATCCTCGCACACGACGGGATAATCCCCGCTGCGCTGGCTGCAGGTGAACTTGAGCCGCAGGGCACTGTTGTCAACCTCGTCCACCTCGATGGGCACGATGCGCTCGAGCTGCTTGATGCGGCTCTGCACCTGTATGGCCTTGGTGGCCTGGTAGCGGAACCGCTCGATGAACGCCTTGATGTCGGCAATCTCCTTCTGCTGGTTCTCGTAGGCACGCAACTGCTGCTCCCTGCGCTCGGCACGCAGGTTGACATACTCGTCGTACTTCACCTTGTAGTCATACACGCGCCCGCAGGAAATCTCCAGCGTGCGGTTGGTGACGTTGTTGATGAAGGCGCGGTCGTGGCTCACAAGCACCACGGCCCCGGCACGGGTGGTGAGAAACTGCTCAAGCCACTGTATGCTCTCGATGTCCAGGTGGTTGGTGGGCTCGTCAAGCAGAAGCACGTCGGGATGGCCCAGCAAGAGCTTGGCAAGCTCGACACGCATGCGCCAGCCGCCGCTGAACTCGCTGGTGGGACGGTCGAAGTCCTCGCGGCTGAAGCCCAGCCCCTGCAGCGTGCGCTCCAGCTCGGCCTGGTAATTGAGGCCGCCCATCATCTGGAAGCGGTCGCTCAGATGGCTGAAACGCTCCACCAAGGCCATGTACTCCGGCGACTCATAGTCGGTACGGCTGGCCAGCTGCTCATTCATCTCCTGCATCTGCCGCTCCATGCCGCGTATGCCCACAAAGGCCTTCTCGGCCTCCTCGCGCACAGTGTGCCCGTCACTAAGCACCATCACCTGGGGCAAATAGGCCACGGTGACATCCCTCGGCACAGACACAGTCCCCCCCGTGGGAGCCTGCAGTCCGGCAATCACTTTCAGCATCGTGCTCTTCCCAGCCCCGTTCTTGCCCACAAGGGCAATACGGTCCCGGTCATTGATGACATAACTGACATCGGTGAACAGCGGACGCGCGCTAAACTCCACGCTCAAATGGTCTATTGAAATCATTCTCTCCCTCTTCTCCTCCTCTTTTTCTCCTTTTCGTTCTTCCCCACACACATTTTTTATTTTCCCCGTACAAATTCCAGGGGCACAGCGCACAGGCGTTCCCTGTGCGCGCACCATCCCGTCCGCACAGCCGATGAGGGTCTGCAAAGTTACTCATTATTTATATTCGAGAGGGCAAAAACCCCGGCGTTTTGGTTATGGAGCAGATTATTTTGGCTAACTTTGTAAAGGCAAACAAACAATTGTTCATCAATAACCAACAACAAGGACAACATGAGACACATCAAGACACAGGCATGGGTACTGGCACTGGCACTGGCCACGGGGCTCCCGCTGGCAGGGTGCGGCGACAAGGCCGGGCAAAAGGGGCAAGAGGCTACCACACAGAAGAAAGCCGAGAAGAAGGCTGACAAGGACATCTACTTCTACACCACCAAAGACAGGGCGGAGAAGAAAGCCGTGGATGCCGCCAAGCTGGGCTTTACCAACCAGATCACAAGCATCGTACCGAAAGAGTTCCAGGGGAACACCAGCATACGCGAGGTGTGGATAGGCCCCAAAGTGACCCACATCGCAGAGGATGCCTTCAGCGGATGCACCTCGCTGGAGCAAGTGCATTTCCAGGGGTTTGTGCCCGTCATCAACGACCGGTCTTTCCAGGGATGCTCGGCACTCAAGGCACTCAAGGTCAACGCTTCCACCGTGGGAGTGGATGCCTTCAATGGATGCACGTCACTCGAAAGCGCCGAGTTTGGCGACCAAATATGGTGGATCAGGGAAGGTGCCTTCAAGGGATGCACATCGCTCAAACGCATCATCCTGGCCATCACGATGAAGAAACTGGACGACGGGGCATTCGACGGGTGTACCGGCGTGGAAGAACTCACCATCCCCAACGATGTGAAGAACCGCATGTTCGGCATGTTCCCCGCACCCGAGAAGTTCAAGAAGGTGTATCTGCTGAGCACCGAATTCTATCCGATGCCCCGGAACTGCAAGCCGTCCAAGGGCTGCACCCTGTATGTCCCCGACGCTTTCATTGACCAGTACAGGAAAGATGCCGGATGGAGCCAGTTCGGAAAGATTGAGCCCCTGAGCAAAACCAAGTATTACACTGCCGAAGGGCTGGCCAAATGAAGCCATGACACAATGGGAAGTGCAAGGCGACGCCTGCACGTCTTGGGGATTTCCAGCCCTTGCACCCCCATTCTCTGCCCCACGCCACAAGCATGCGGGACACGGGGGCTGCATCCAGACAACACGGCAAACCAGGAACCCTTGCTGGCAAAGCAAGCCAAGACAGGACAATCCCCCGCCAGACCACACACCCCGCCAGACATCAAAAACACACAGAAAGTTTTGTCATATGGCGGAAAAGCAGTAATTTTGTGCGCTCGGAACAGAGAAAGAAAAATGTACTAACCCATAAACAATATAATTATGCCAAACGGAAAGAAGCATAAGAGACACAAGATGTCCACGCACAAGCGCAAGAAGAGACTGAGAAAGAACAGACACAAGAGCAAGTGAGCCTTCTCAGAAAAACAGCTCGGTGACAGCGTATTGCTCTGTCACCGAGTCTTTTTTTAGACAAGACAACCAGACTATGACAAGCGAACTCTACATCAATGTACAGCCCAAGAAAATCTCCATAGCGCTCACCGAGGACAAGCGGCTTGTGGAGTACCAGGAGGAGGGGCAGTCGGCCTCGTTCTCTGTGGGCAACATCTACCTGGCAAAAGTACACAAACTCATGCCGGGGCTCAACGCGTGCTTTGTAAGCGTGGGGCACGAGAGGGACGCCTTTCTGCATTATCTGGATCTCGGTACACAATTCAACTCCTACGCCAAGTACCTCAAACAGGTACTCAACGACAAGAAGAACCTCTACCCGCATGCCAAGGCCACCTTCCAGCCCGAACTGGAGAAGAACGGCAGCGTGCAGAATGTGCTCAAGCAGGGACAGGAACTGCTGGTGCAGATAGTCAAGGAACCCATCAGCACCAAGGGGCCCAGGCTCACCTGTGAGATTACCTTCCCCGGACGGTTCCTGGTACTCGTCCCGTTTGACAACAAAGTGTCCGTCTCCACAAAAATCAAGAGCGCGGAGGAACGGGCAAGGCTCAAGCAGACCATACAGAGCATCAAGCCACGCAACTGCGGCGTCATCGTGCGCACCGTGGCCGAGGGAAAGCGCGTGGCCGAACTGGACGCGGAAATGAAGGTGTTGGCCGGCAGATGGGAACAGACCCTGCGCAACGCACAGAAGGCCACCAAACTCCCCGCACTCGTCTACGAGGAGACGAGCCGCACGGTGGGCATGCTGCGCGACCTCTTTAACCCCAGCTACGAGAACATCTACGTCAACAACGAGGAGGTCTTCAACGAGGTCAAGGGCTATGTCTCCATCATCGCGCCGGAGAAGGCCGGCATCGTCAAGCTCTACCGGGGCAAGCTGCCCATCTTTGACAACTTCGACATCACACGGCAGATAAAGTCGGGCTTCGGCCGCACCGTCTCCTACAAACACGGTGCTTATCTCATCATCGAGCACACCGAGGCCCTGCATGTGGTGGACGTGAACAGCGGAAACCGCACGCGCAACAAGGACGGGCAGGAGGCCAACGCGCTTGACGTGAACCTGGGGGCCGCCGACGAGTTGGCAAGACAGTTGCGCCTGCGCGACATGGGAGGCATCATCGTGGTGGACTTCATCGACATGAAACTGGCCGAGGACCGCCAGAAACTCTACGAGCACATGTGCGAGAACATGAAGCGAGACCGTGCCCGCCACAACATCCTGCCACTCTCCAAGTTCGGACTCATGCAGATTACGCGCCAGCGCGTGCGACCCGTGATGGACGTGAAGGTGGACGAGGCATGCCCCACCTGCCACGGCACAGGCACCATCAAGAGCAGTTTCCTCTTTGACAAGGTGCTCGAAGGGAAGATAGAGTTGCTCTACTACAAGTTGGGCATCAAGAACTTCACCCTGCATGTGCATCCCTATGTGGCAGCCTACCTCAACCAGGGACTGTTCTCCATCAAGAAGCGATGGCAATGGAAGTATGGCTTCGGCGTAAAGGTAATCCCAAGCCAGAAACTGGCCTTCCTGCAATATGAGTTCTATGACGCACAGGGACAGGAGATTGACATGAAGGAGGAAGTGGAGATCCGATAAGGACAGAAAGGGGACAAGAATCTATCCCCACACACCGACAGAACAACAGGGGAGAGAAGGAAGCCCGCCGAAGGGCATTCCTCCTCTCCCTTTCTTTTTTCCACACGTTGCGCCCTGCGCGTTCCCCCTGCATGATGGGACACCGATGCAAGTACTACATGGCTCAGCAGGGCAGATGATATGGAAACACTCGACCAGTTTGTCCGCGAGGGGGCACGAGGGGCTTATCTTCCCACATGCCCAATAACGCCAACAAGCCCCCAAACATCTATCGGCCTACCGTCAACACCACATACTCTGACTGTGTGCCTATACGGAATTTCCCACCCCATATGCCCATGCCGGAACTGACGCAGTATTGCGTATTGCCTTTCCTCAGCACACCATAGGCTTTCTCATACAGGGCATCTGTTATCCATGATGCCGGCCACACCTGACCATGGTGGGTGTGACCGCTGAACTGGAAGTCGATGCCATTATGCTCAGCCTCCTCCAAATGATAAGGCTGGTGGTCGAGAAGAATGGCAAATTCTTTTACTCTGCCATTACTGTCTGCCATCAGCTTTGCTTGCCTCATTATCTCTCGGAGCGAATGACGGTGCGCATTGGTCCTGTCATCCCTGCCTATTACGACGATATTGCCTATCTTAGCCACGCTGTCACGGAGAAGGGTTATGCCTGCCTTATGGTAAAACTGTAGCGCATGCTGTTCGCCACTATAATACTCGTGGTTGCCAAGACATGCATATACGGGAGCTTTCAACCGGTGAAACTCCTCTGCCACACGCTCCTCCAGCAATGGCCGCACACTGATGTCTATGATGTCACCGGCTATAAGCACGAGGTCGGGGTGTTCTGCATTTATCATGTCCACCCACCGCTTGAACTCAGAGCGGCGGTTGTGGTAGCCCAAGTGAAGGTCGCTGAGAAGAACAATTTTTGCTGTAGGCTTGTCGTGCAATGCCGCTTCCTTGTTTGTCTTGATGTCAATTTGCTTCCTCACCTTATTATTATAGTGTATGTTGCCATATACAAATACGACCAACATCACGGCAAGTATGCCTAAGGATGTATTGCCGTTACTCACAAGCCATGATTTTGGAACAAGATGCAAGAATCGTCCCAAATCGAGCGCAAGGAATATCATCACCAAGTAGAGGAGGATAAAGACAAAGGAGTTTCCCACCTCATATGCGACAGTAGCCATATTGAGCGACATCTTTTCTATCGCTCCAGAAAAGCCTATGAACATGGAACAGAACAAAACCGCAAACAAGGCAATTGCCGCCCATCGCCAACTGTGGGCAAAGGGCAGCACGTGCCAAATGCGCCATGCTGTATAGGCAGCACCCATTAGGGGCAATATCAGGAACATTATCAACCAGATATATTTCATTTATCTGTAGCGTTTAATTTGTGATGTCAAAGGGATAATTTATGATAGCAAGAGTATATGTGGGTCTCCACTTGGTTCACCATCGGTGCAATCTCCACGTTGGAAGCGAGGTCTGTCAGCGGCCGGCATTGAAGCTGCTCACACCAATGGCACGCAACTTGCCCGCTTTGCCTTGACTGCATTCCCGGATTCGTAGTCAAAGATAGAGACATTATATGAAACAGGCATTAACCAAACTACAGATTGTTTTTCCACCTATCCTGTTTTAACACCTTTCCGCAGGATCTCACCTTCCATTGCTTAGTTGGTATAAAACGCGCAGAGACAGTGACAATCACCATTTAAAAGTGAAATTCCATCCGCAATCTGTGCTACAAATTATATCTGTCAGAGGTGTCAAAGTATAGAGGAGCATGTCATGCAAGGCGGCATTCCACAACAGGAGGCCAGCCATGACTACAATTCCATGCTGTTGACACGGGGATTGTATGCAGATGTGTGCTGTGTAATCTGCTCATTTGCTGTCCACAGCGGTGCGCCTCACAGTTCAGCCCAAGGCTGAACGGTGGAGAAGATGCCCAAGGGACAACCGGAAAGTATCTCAACACACTTGTGCAAGCACCTCAGGTTACTTGGACCGGCAAGTTAAGCCTCCTGGTTCTCAGTCTCTGTACTGACACTGAGAACGGACGAGGACGGCATCCCGATAGGCACCCCCCTACTCGCCAAGGGAATCACGCCGCCCGTTCCTCCATCCACTACTGGCAAAGTATCTCCCGATACAGCCGCTCGTACTCCCGCGCCACTCTCATGTGGTCATGGTGGCGGGCGATATACTCCACACTCTCACGCTGAAGGCGGATGATGTCCCCAGGATGCCGCACAAGGTGCTCCAAGGCATGCTCCACGCTCCCACAGGTGGGAGCCACATTGATGATGGGACGAAGGTCCCGCTCACCCAGGATATCGTAGTTCTCCGGTTCACCTCCACCGATGCAGACAATGCCACGCGACATGGCCTCCAGGGGATTCATCGAAGGCGTGTAACTGTAGAGCTGGTCCAGGATGGCGTCGCTCCCATGCATCATCGTCACATACTGACTGAAAGGCACGCTTTCGGCCACCAACAGTTCCATCTGTCCAGGATGCCGCGCCTCCACAGCGCGGGCGGCACGCAGCATGATATCGGTGCCCTTGTACTCGCTGCGCTGGCGGTTGACACCGATAAACACCCTCACGGGCTGGCCTGGCTTACGCTCCCGCACCACACACTCCCCCGCTGCTTTGCACCGGATGGGCAAGGGGATGAAGCGCGTCTTCTGCGGAAAAAGCGGATGATAGCAAGCCCAGTACTCATAGAGCCCTGCCACAATGGCATCGCACTCCGCAGCCATGAGGCGGTTGAGCCGCCCCTTGCCGGTGTCCAGCCAATCCCTTCGCTCACGCAAGGCATCGGCATTGGTGCGGAGTTCCGCACCGATATTGAAATCGCTATACCGCAGAGGCTTGCGCGTACAGCACTCATGCACCCAATAATAATCCATACCCATGGCGCAAAGCACCACACAGCGGTTGTGCCTGCGCAGAAACCGATATACAGGCAGAATGTTCCCCGCCTTGAGCTCCAGGAACATGGGATTGATGAATTGCACTATATCATACCCCACCATGCGCGGCAGCAGCAAAGCCAGACGTGCCATGAGGGACGCGCCGCCCAAGAATCCAGGTTTGCGTGACAAGTCCACATCACGGGGATAGTCCTTCCAGAAGTCCCCATTGGAGGCTACCGTCACCTCATGCCCTATGGCACGCAAGCCGTCTGCCAGCGTGGCATGCACATTACTATATTCACCAAGCAGAAGAATCCTCATCCTCACTATTGTTCCATGGGAAGTTATTCACATTTACCCTACCAGGCCTTCCCCCACCGCCCAAAAGACAAGTTGGGGTTCACGGCCTTCTCTCGTCCGCCATCCCCCCCGTCACAGCACAAGCTCTGTGTCTCTGCTGCGTCCAGGCGCGCCAACCCGTTTCCTGTGGACGGCGGCAGTCCTGAGCACCGTCCTGGAGACATGCGGCACCGGCAAGAGGCACCGCGTCCCCGCAACAAGGGAAAGCCTTTGTGCCGCACGCGACGGGGCTACAGGCAGCCGGGCTTCCGGGAACGCAAAGCCAACAGCATCCCGGCGATGAGCACCGCACAGCCCAGCAGGCCCATCCAGGTCACGCGCTCGCCAAGCACCGCCGCACCCACTACCATGGTCACCAGGCTCTGGAAATACACATAGTTGGTGACACGCACGGGCCCGAGTGCCTTCATCACCCTGTTCCAAACCAGGAAGCCGCCTGCGGACGCCACTATTCCCAGGAACAGCAAGTTGCCCAGGACGGGCACCCGCATGAGCACCTCCCGCGAGGACTCCAGCGGATGCACCACAGCAAACCATGGCAGGATGGTAAGCACTCCGTATCCAAAGACCTTGCGGGTGATGAAGGCGGCCCCATACCGCAGCATTACCCTGCGCATCAACAGGGAATAGCAAGCCCAGGTGCACGAGGCACACAGGGCAAGCACATCACCACGGGGATTGAGATGCAGATAAATCTGGCCGTTGAGCACCACCAGCACCACTCCCAGAAAAGCACAGAACGAGCCCACAGTCTGCAGGCGCGTCATGCGGTCACTGCGGTAGAAGAGTGACACCAGCAGTGCGGTCACCATGGGCGTGGTGCTCACCAGGATGCTCACGTTGGCCGAGGTGGAATACACCAAAGCCATATTCTCGGTAAGGAAATAGAGCGAGCCGCCCATGACACCCAGCCCCACGAGCGTGACCTCGTCACTCAGGCTGCTCGACCACAGCCGCCGGTGCGACACCGCCAGCATGCACAGCCAGGCCATGAAGAAGCGGTACAGAAAGATGTCGGCAGGCGTGAGGCCGTATCCCAGCAGCACCTTGCTGCTCACAAATGTAGCGCCCCACACTGCCACCACCGCCACCGCCCCCACATGGGCCATCCACACCTTCATCAGCGCGCCAGGCATTTGCGCCCGCCCTTGATATAAATGCCACGGCCTGGCTTCGCCACCCGCCGGCCTTGCAGGTCATACACAGCGGGCACACCCTTTCCATCCGCCATGACGGGCATGCCCTCTATGCCTGTGGAGAAATCCACCTCCACGGCCTCGCTCCACTCGCTGGGCGCATAGCCGTCGGCCAGGGCACGCACCCGGCATGTGTAGATGCGTCCGGAAGAAAGCCCTGTAAAGGTATAGTTCAGCGCGGAAGTGGTCACGGTGGAGGTCGCGGCGGCTTTTCTGGTTAGCCTCCTGCCCATACTCTTCACAGGAACCTTGAGCAGTTCGTCAAGCTCGTCGTCACCAAAAGTACCATCGAGCACGACAATGCGGGACACATAGGCACGCTTCTTCGACTTCACCTGCAGGCGGCACAGGCTCTCCACACCCTGCAGGTCAGCCACTATATATACCTCTTCCCTCTCAAGGTCCACTTCGCCCAAGGTCTCGGTCTGGCCATCAGCATCCACATAGTCCATCTGCAGTTTGCAACTGGCACTGCCATACTGCCGGGCCTGCACCACTGCGGTAAGGTTGTGTCCCGAAGGGGAAAGTGCCGGAGTGGCGAGTCGCCCGTTGGCCTTTCCAGAACCCATCTTCACCTCATCACCAGGCGTGGCATATAGTTTCTCGCCTGTCCATCCCGCCATAAGGGTGTACTCGTCAAGTTTTCCCGCAAGGTCGACCGTGCCGTCGGTACTCTTCCCATTGTTGAATTTCGAGAAGTTCTCGTCCAGCAGGACACTCTCCTCTATGTCTGCGCTGCCCGTGCTCTTGGCTGTAAGCAGCACCTCATACGAGGTGGCCCCCTCCACCCTCTGCCACCGTGCCGTGAAACCACCGTCGGTCACCTGCGCTACAGGCAGCATGACAGGAGCGGCCAACTGTGGCAAGGGGATTCCGCCATCAAAGGTGAAACTTATCTTCCCGTCTGCCTCGGCAATGTGTTCGATGGGCCGTCCCATGTACTTGCGTCCCTTGCTGTTGGGGTGGTACAGGGTGGCAGCGGGTATGCTGGTGTCGGTGAGGGCGGTCTTGCGGCTGGTGCCTGGCCAGGTGTCACCCTCTGTGTCGTAATGCGAAAGTTTGTTGTCAGCGGGGATGATGGTCATGCGCTGCTGGCTTGCCACGGTGTTGACCGTGTTTTTCGCCCACACATTGCTGTCAAAGTCAACATGCAGCACAAGCAGCCCACTGGCGGGGGCATAGGCATCCCATCCCCGCTGCTGGTGGTTCTCCAGCAGATAATATTCGCCTGGATAGGCGGGATTGTCATTCCTGACCAGGTAGGCCACCGGCTCATCCGTGAGGGCAGGCATCGCGCTCACCGTGCAGGCACTGGTCAACTCTATGGGAGTGAGCCATCCGCAGTACATGCGCTCGTAACTGGTGAAGGGCGCGGGGGTCTCGCCATACCCTCCGGCACCATTGTAGGAGCCATAGTCCATGAGGTCCCACACGTCCATGCCGAAATTGCCCCCTTCGGTGTCATACATGTCGGGGATGGCCAGACAGTGGCTGAACTCGTGGCAGGCGGTGCCGATGCCGTCCATGGTACTGCCCGATGAGCCGCGCAACTCGCAGGAGCATGCGTAGGTGTCGATGGTCACGCCATTGAATGTGAGCGCGCCCGGACCGTCACCATAATAGGCAGCCGACGAGAGTTCATACTCGTGCGGCCACACGCTGTGGTCTGGCGCGCCGGCATGTTCGCCATAGCCCGCGTACACCACATACACCTGGTCCACATACCCATCCCCATCCCAGTCATATTTCTTGAGGTCGATGCCCTGCACGGCCAGTCTCACGGCCTCGGCCACCATCTCGCCCACATGGCTGTCGTTCCCGCCACTGTCGTTCTGCCCATAATAGGAGAGGTCTTTGCTCAGCGTCACAGGCCCCATGACATCAAAGTCGAGAGAGAATTTCCCGTAACTCTGGCTCAGGAAATAGTCACGCACCGAGCCCGTGCATCCGTTGGCCGAATAACCTTCCTTGTTGAAGTAGTCCTCATAGTCGGCACGGGAGTGCACAAGAGCCGTGTCCTTGAAGTTGGCCAGGATCACCAGCCCCTTGCGCTCGCCCGACACAGGATTGGTCTCGGCTCCCCAGGCCGACTTGCGCCTGGAGGCGCGTGCCCTCCTGCGCGCGTTGCTGGCCTGCACACGTTCCGCCATCTTCTGCCGTGCCTGGCTCAGGCTCATCTCGGTTACAGTCCCCTGCCCGCCTGCCACAAAGGCACGCCCGTCACGGGTCTTCCAGTAGTGGAAGTGTTCGTCACCGCACAAGGTGGCGGTCACCTGTGTACCGTCGGCCAAAGTCAGGGTGCGCTGCACATGCCTGGCCGGAATGGCACTGGCCGTCAAGGCAAGCGTCAGTACGATTGCCATCAGTACACTTCTCTTCTTCGTCATCTTCTTCGTCATTATCATCTTCGTCTTCGTCGTCATTGTCATCATTGCCTCTACTGTTTTTCCTGTCAAGCCACCAAGGCTTCCCGCCCTGCCACACGGCCAGGCGGACGCACGTGGAAGCGGGGCCACAAGGCCTTACTGCCCCACGAGCACCTTTCTCACCGAGGAGTCGGGGTAGCGCAGCAGATAAATGCCGGGGCACAGGGACTTCCGCCCCACCATGTCGGCCCGGCACTCGGTGACAAACAGGCCATCGGTGCCGAAGACACGCACGATACCCTCGCTCTTGGCCTTGTCGCCGATGCCGGTGGGCAGCGTGGTGAAGGTGGCAGGCACCGACCACTCGCCGTCCAGGAAGTCATGGGCCAGGGGCTGCACCTGGAAGGTATAGACATGGTTCTCCCGCAAGCCTTCCACCTTATGGCTCAAGCTGGCCAGGCTGTCAGCCTCGCACACGGTGTCTGTCCCTTCCATTACCCTCAGGTTATAGCACTGGGCTCCTGGCACTTCCTGCCATGCCAGCGTGACGGTTGTCTCGCCCAAGTCCCGCGCCTCCTGTGCGGTGACGGTGCCCAGTGTCCCGCGCGGCATGACCTTGACGGTCACCATGCCGTCCGAGTGCTCCTGTATGTCCACGATGGGCTTGCTCATGTACCCGCCTGTATAGAGCACACTGGCAGGCGTGGTGTTGTCGGTCAACTCGTGGTTGTCACTGGTTCCCGGCCACAGGTTGCCCCTGAGGCTCTCCACCCACTCGCTGACGGTCTTGGCGTTGTTGCTTCCTATGAAGGAGTTGTTGGCCGGTATGATGGTCATGCGCTGATGGTCGGCCTGCACATTGACAATGTTGTTGGCCCATGCCGCCGACGAGTAATCCACATGGGTCACCATGAGCCCGTGTCCGCGCGAACCGCACATCTTCACGTCCCAGCCGTCGGCCTGGCGGTTCTCCAGGATATAGTACTCATTGGGGTTGAAGTCGCTCACCACCTTCCAGCCGCATCCTCCCGACGGGAACGAGGGGATGTGCAGAGTGGCGGGGCCTGTGACCTCGCGCAGGGACTGCCAGCCCATGAAGTCACGCTCATAGGCGGTGTAGCCCACGGGGGTGTAGCCATTGTTGGCGTACTCGCCATAATCCATCACACTCCAGTAGTCCATGCCGAAACTCACACCGCGTGTGTCATAGAAATCGGGCAGGCCCAAGGCATGGCTCAACTCGTGCACGAAGACACCGATGCCGTCGGGCACCTCGTAGTAATCCCCTCCGTTGTCACGCCTGAGGCGGCTTTCGCACACCGAGGAGTTGGCGGCGAACCTGATGCCAGCGATGGTTCCCGAGCCACCCACCTCTTTTGGCCAGATGGCATTCTCGTCGTAACTGTTGCTCTCGCCCAGTCCCGCGAAGACGAACATCACCAAGTCCACAGCCCCATCGCCATCGTTGTCATACAGGCTCCAGTCAGTGCCTGCGGCAGTGGCCTTGGTGACTGCCTCGGCACAGAACTCGCTGTAGTTAACGTCTTTGCGCTTTCCATCGGCCGAGTTTGCCCCATAGTAGGCATAGCCCTTGTCGAGCTTGACAGGCCCTATGGCCGTAAACTCAGGCAGGAAAGCCCCTCCGCTCTGGTCGATGAAGTACTCACGCAGGCTGCCCGAACTTCCATGACCCGTGTAGGGTGTGCCGTCGGCATTCCCGTTGCAGTAGAGGTGATAGTACTGCCGCACTGCCCCGGCATCATCTCCCACCGAGAAATCCTTGTCTGCAAAGGACACCAGCACCACGGGCACACGTTTTGCTCCGTGCTGCCCCAGGGGCGCGTTCTTGGCCGAGCCCACCTTGCGGCGGGCGGCTCTGCGGCGGGTGGCCACTTCGTCCAGGAGCGACTGCCGCTCCCCGGCACGCACCACCATATGGTATCCCAGCGAGTCACGCACCACCATGTCCCCATCATCGGTCAGATAATAGGAGAAGAACTCGTCACCCATGCGTGTGACCTCTATGACAGTCCCGTCTGCCAGCGTGACGCTCATGCGCAGCCGCTCCGACGGAGCGGCACACGCGCGCTGTGCCGTTGCACAAGACAACATTGCCAGGAGAGCAAGGCCGGCAAGCCGTCTCCAGGAAAAAGGTGTACCCATATATAATATATAACGTGTATGTGTGTGCAAAGGTACGGATTTTGGGGCGCGGGGCAAAAAAAAGCACCAAACATTTGCGCACAAGGGGAAAAGTGCCTACATTTGCAAAGCAAACAGGCAACGGGGGATTAGCTCAGCTGGCTAGAGCGCTTGCATGGCATGCAAGAGGTCATCGGTTCGAACCCGATATTCTCCACCACAATCCAGGCGGGAGACTTGTCATGAGAGACGGGTCTCCCGCACTCGTTTAATAGGCCCGCAGGCTTCCCACACACGACTCAACAACTTTCAAATCACAGAAAATATGGACAATCAGAAACGGGTGGCGCTCCCCGAGAACGCATTCAGAGAACTCAAGGAGGGCGAGCAGTACACGCCCCTGATGCCCAAGGACACTCAGCCGCGCGAGGTCACGGCATGGTCGGTGGGCTGGGGCATACTCATGGCTGTGGTCTTCAGCGCGGCAGCGGCCTACCTGGGGCTCAAGGTGGGACAGGTGTTCGAGGCCGCCATCCCCATCACCATCATCGCCGTGGGCGTGAGCGGAGCCACCCACAGGCGCAACGCACTGGGCGAAAACGTCATCATCCAGAGCATAGGCGCCTGCAGCGGAGTCATCGTGGCGGGAGCCATCTTCACGCTGCCCGCGCTATACATCCTGCAGGCCAAGTACCCCGAGATGACCGTCAACTTCCTGGAGGTGTTCCTCTCCAGCCTGCTGGGAGGCATCCTGGGCATCCTGTTCCTCATCCCCTTCCGCAAGTACTTTGTCAAGGAGATGCACGGCAAGTACCCGTTTCCCGAGGCTACGGCCAGCACACAGGTGCTGGTGAGCGGCGAGCAGGGAGGCTCACAGGCCAAACCCCTGCTCATCGCCGGGCTGCTGGGGGGACTGTATGACTTCTGCGTGGCCACCTTCGGCCTGTGGAACGAGAACTTCACCAGCCGCGCCATCCTGTGGGGCGACACCGTGGCCCAGAAGGCCAAACTGGTGTTCAAGTGCAACACGAGCGCAGCCGTGCTGGGCATGGGCTACATCGTGGGGTTCAAGTACGCCTTCATCATCTGCTGCGGCTCGGCACTGGTATGGTGGGTGATAGTGCCTGCCATCGCGTTCTTCTTCCCCAGCCTGGAAATTTCCGACGGGCTCACAGCCACGGCCGCATCGCCCGAAGAGCTGTTCCGCTACGCCAAGAGCATCGGCATCGGCGGCATAGCCATGGCCGGCGTGATAGGCATCGTGAAGAGCTGGAGGCTGATAGTGGGAGCCGTGCGGCTGGCCGCATCGGAGATGGGCAGCAAGAGGAGCGGCACCGACCGCGTAGAGCGCACCCAGAGGGACATCCCCATGAAGAGCGTGGCCATGGGCACCATCGTCGCCCTCATCGCCACCTTCCTCTTCTTCCAGTGGGACGTGATGGGCGGCGTGCTGCGCTTCAGCCTGGTGGCCATCCTGCTGGTGGCTGTCATCACCTTCCTCTTCACCACCGTGGCGGCCAACGCCATCGCCATCGTGGGCTCCAACCCCGTGAGCGGGATGACGCTCATGACACTCATCCTGGCCTCGGTGATCATGGTGGCCGTGGGACTGAGCGGCACCACCGGCATGGTGGCCGCACTCATCATGGGCGGCGTGGTGTGCACGGCACTCAGCATGGCGGGCGGCTTCGTCACCGACCTGAAGATAGGCTACTGGCTGGGAGCCACGCCACAGAAACAGGAGACCTGGAAGTTCCTGGGCACGCTGGTAAGTGCGGCCACCGTGGCTGGCGTGATTATGATACTGAACAAGACCTACGGGTTCCAGGACGGCCAGTTGGCCGCGCCACAGGCCAACGCGATGGCCGCCGTCATCGAGCCACTGATGAACGGCAGTGGGGCACCCTGGCTGCTGTACGGCATCGGAGCCGCCATCGCCCTGCTGCTCAATGCCTGCGGCGTGTCGGCACTGGCCTTCGCGCTGGGCATGTTCATCCCCTTGGAGCTCAACCTGCCCCTGCTGGCAGGCGGAGCCATCCAGTGGTTTGTGTCCTCGCGCAGCCAGGATGCCCCGCTCAACAATGCCCGCAACGAGCGCGGTACGCTCCTGTCCAGCGGATTTATCGCAGGCGGCGCGCTGATGGGCGTGGTGAGTGCGGCCATGCGCTTCGGAGGTGTGGAGTTCGCCTATGATGCCTGGTGGGCCAACCCCATGAGCGAACTGCTCTCACTGGGCATGTACCTCATGCTCTGCATCTTCCTCATCAGGCATGCGATGAGGGCAAAAGCCTGACCTAAAAGGGCGAGATACAGCCCGTTCGGACAAAAAAGCGCGGCAAGGGACGACCTTATCAGCAGAAAAGTCGTACCTTTGCCGCGCTGTCACGAGTTGGCGGCATATTTCAAACCTATATTAAAAGTTTAATTAAATTATGGCAACAAAAATCAGATTGCAGCGCCACGGGCGTAAGGGCTATGCCTTTTACAGCATCGTAATCGCTGACGTAAGAGCTCCACGCGATGGTAAGTTTACAGAGAAGATTGGCACGTACAACCCAAACACCAATCCTGCCACTGTAGATTTGAAATTCGACCGTGCCCTTTATTGGGTGGAGGTAGGCGCACAGCCCACCGACACGGTTCGCAACATTCTGTCCGACGAGGGTGTTTATTTGATGAAGCATCTTCGTGGTGGTGTGAAGAAGGGCGCTTTTGACGAGGCCACCTGTGAGGCGAAGTTCGCCGCATGGAAGGCCGACAAGCAGAAGGGCCTGGAGGCTTTCGAGGCCAAGAAGGCTGCTGAAAAGAAGACTGCCGAGGCAGCCCGACTGGAGGCAGAGAAGAAGGTCAACGAGGAGATCGCAAAGAAGGTAGCCGAAAAGAAGGCCGCAGAGGCCGCCGCAAAAGCAGAAGCCGAGGCAGCAGCCAACGCTGAGGCTGAGGGCGCACAGGCAACCGAGGGTGAAACAAAAACTCCCGCCGAGGCCTAAGCAATCAATCACAAACCATTATTTCAATTAGACTTTTTCCAAACAAACAACCCGAGGGGCGTTGCCGTGAGGCAATGCCCCTCTTTGGCATCTTGCCGCCGCAAGCGCTTCACCATAGCCCCGCTATGCCTTCAACACGTCCCGCAGCAACCTGGCACAACACAAACAGCAACCTGGCGCGAAATCCAATGGCCGATTGAGGATTGAGAAAAGGCAGAAGTCACGAGAAAACAGGTTCCCCCTTACAGACTGAGGGAACCGCAGTGGCAGGACCCGCTCTTCAAGGCTGTCCATATACCCGTCTGCCATACAGGCTTTAAGTTCCGGGGCAGCAGGCTTGCTTTTGTCGCGAGGCTACCCTGCCAGCTTCCCGCGCTGCACTCCCTCTTTCGTTCAGCCTGGTCTGGGCGGTCAAAGGAGTCCCTTGACCCCGCAAAGTAATATGCCTGACTTTACCGTCCAGCCTGGGCTGGACGAGAAGAACAGTTGCTTGCCTGCGTCCCACAGACAAGGCCAGAGAGGCTTGGCAAGTAGTTTCCAGCGCGTAATCGCCCACAATTTCATCCCGGCATGGAAACTACTGGCAGGCTGCAACAGTCAAGAGGCAGCAATCCCGCCCCTGCGCATGCCACAGAAGCGGGATTGCATTGTCTGGCCGCAGATAAGCGCAGGCCAGCCCAGGAGGACGGGCTCAGTCGTTCAGCCCCCAGCTGTCCTCGTCCCAGTCTTCATCCTTACGGCTGCCCTTGATGCCTCCACCATACTTGTTATCCACATTGTAACCAGAGTAAGCCATGGGCAACTCGGGCTCTACGCCCATCACCTGCATGGCGGGGGTTATGTATGTTTTCTTCTTGCTCATTGTCATTCCTTTCTTTCCTTTACTTTACTATGTACTTCACTCCATTCACGATATAGATGCCTGATGGCAAGCCATCCAGCGAGTTGCTCTGGCGCACCTTCTGGCCGCTGAGGCTATACACGCCATCGGCATACTGGCCTATGAACACTCCGCCATCGGCATCCACCAGGTCACCTATGCCCGTGGCCGTCTGCTCACCATCAACCACCACCTTCACGGCACTCATGTCGGCAGTCTCTGTGCTGGTGCTTTCGGGCATGAACCAACAGCGGAAGCCCTTGGTTCCATACTGATTCTGTATCAGGCGCATGTATCCACCAGCCATCACATAGCCTCCCTGCAGCATGGGACGGCCATCCAGAATGGCATTCTTGCCTTCGCTGTCCGTCCCATAAGTCTTGCACAGGGTGCCATAGGCACGCAGGGGCGTGTTGCCGCCGCCCTCGGCCAGGGTGGCATCCTTATAGGCATAGAGGTAGCCGCCTGTGCCATCCTCCTTGAAGTTGTAGCGACGCTGACCTGTGGTGGCATCAACGCTGTTGGTGGCCAGTGTGGCGCGCTCCAGGTAGAAGTTGCCAGCCTCGGCTTTCACAGGAATCTTGGTGGAGGTGCTGCTGGGCACGCTGCCATTGTCCGGGCAAGCGTAGAGGCTTCCCTCCCATGCCTCTCCCCTGCCCTTTGTGTGCTGGGCATCCACCATGATGATATAGGGCTGGTACGCCTTGAGGAACACGCTGTCGGCCTCCGTCTCGCTCATGAACTCCACCGTGGTGGCTGTCAGATGGTCGAGTTTGGCCAGGCGGGCCGTCTCGCCGAAGAGTTGGCAGAAGTCTGCCTTGCCCAGGCTCACGGGCAGGATGAGTGTGTTCCACTTTCCGCTCGTGAAGGTGCGGTGAAGATGCATGGGACGCTCCTCGAAGCGGTGTATGCTCTGGTCCAGATAGTCCAGGCTGGTGCTGTCTTCGTCAAGCACCAGGTGCGGGTCGGGGGCATTGCCACCGAAGTAGAGGTGGAAGTTGTCAAACACCGTCCACTTGTAGCCCTTGGCCAGTTCTTCATCCAAGTCCGCGCTGAAGCCATCACTATTCTGCGACATAATCTCAAAGCCATCGTCCTCGGGAATATTGATGCCCAATCGCAGGGTGAAGTGCCCGCTGGCATCCACATCCTTCTGATCCACATAGAACACAATCTGGTTATCAAACCGCTGGCTCACGTTCTCGCGCGTGCCATCGCCCTTGATGTCGGTGAGCACATTATCATCATTCATGGCCACCAGTGCATTGTACATGGGCATGCCCACCGTGTCGCTGATGCAGTCGTAGGGCCACCGCTTGCGCTCTGTGCTGCGGAAGAAATCCCACTCGGAAGCGGTAAGTTCATGGAGCCTCTTGCTCACCCATGTGCCTTCCTTGTCACTTCCCTTCTGGATAAAGAGTTCTGCACCCGCTGTGCTGAACCCCTTGCAGGAGAGTGAGTACCAGCCGAAACTGCGCACCGTAATCTCCTGGTAGAAGCGTCCATAACCGTCCTCGCGCACCTCCACGCCCATGTAGCGCCCATGGTTGTTCTCGCGGTTGCGGGCGGCCTGGTAAGCATCAGAACCTCGGGTCTTGTCCACATACTTGCTTGCGTCGGCCTTGCTGGGGCCACTGATGTTCCTCACGCCTTGCTCATCGGTGTAGTCGGCATCGTCCAGGCTCTTCTTGCTGTAGTGGTCATATCCGATGCGCAGTTGGCCCACGCTATAGGTGTAGGTGACCGACGAGTCATCCAGGTCGGTGTATGTTGTCGGTTTTTCCGTGCCATGGATAGTCTCGTCCATCTGCCATCCATACAAATTGGAATTCTCGCGCGTGAAGTCGGGGTCGGCAAGGATGTAGGAGAGGTCAAGCATGGAGGCGAAGTCGCTCTCGACACCCTCGAAGAGGTTGTAGTAGTCCTCGATGCTCACCAGTTTCCAGTAGCCCTTGTCGTCGGACGGTGCTGCCTCCAGAGCCTCCACCATGGTTAGGTCTTCCTGGTCCTCGTCCACCTTGTTCTGGTAATCCTCGTTGCTGTTTCCCAGCACGAAGTCCTTGTCTGCCTGCAGGTAAAACTTCTGGGGTCCTGACACCACTCTGTCAGCCGGCCTGCGGTTGCCATCCAGTTCACGCACGGTCTGGTCGGTCATCTGGAGATATATCTTATATATATGCTCTGCCTCGCCTGTCGTGGTTGTGTGGCCAGACACTTCGTCGAAGTACCAACGGGAATTGCACACTGCCGCGTCTATCTTCGCATTCTTCTCATCCTGGGTGTCATTGCTTTCAAACTTGGGGCTGAGCGAGCGGTCAGCAAACACGCCCACGTCGCCATACTTCGTGGCATCCTCGGCCACGGGATTCCATGCCAGGAAGGATCCTTCCTTCTTGGAAGCGTCGCTGCGCTTGCGGAAGCTGGAGGAGATGAACAGAGGATGAGAGTCATCGGCGAGCCCATCGCTGGCATACATGTGTCCGCCCGAAAGGGCGTTGCGCAGGCACTTGCCATTCGTGCTGTTGCCCACGATAAGCTTGCCGTCCTCACCCAGTTTGTAATTGCCATACGAGTCCACCTGGAAATAGATGAGGTCACCAGCCTTGACCGCATCATAGGCCAGGACGGGCATGAGGTCAGACTCAGGGTACACGTTCTGCCCGTCAATCAGGAGCCCGCCGCTGTTGACCTCCAGGCTGAAGGTTCCCTCCATGCCCACAGCCACCGTGCGCGCGTATCCGTCCTTGCCCGTGACGCGTTCGTCATAGAGTGCCTGAATGTAGCGATGGCTACCATCCGAGCCCAGGTAAGTGAGCGCGAGCGAATACTTTGCCTTGTCGCTGGTGGTGTTGACGGTCATCTGCATGATACCCTCACCCTGTGTGGTGCATCCGTTGATGTCGAACTCGCCCTTCAGGATCTCCTCGTTCTGGAAGTTGAGAGCAACAGCATCCACGGGGAACGATCCGTCCTGCAGCAGGGAAGTCGGCGCTTCCACTATCTCGGATGTGTTGTAGGTCACGCTGGCTGCGCCATAGGTGGCATTGCTTCGGCTATTGCCCTCCTGGCTGCCCACCTGGAAGCCATGGGCATCATTGAGCAGATACCTCACCACTTGCGCATCGGTGCCCCGTATCACCTGGCCGTTCACCTTGAGTCCATCTGTGGCATCCAGCGAAACCTTCACCTTACCGTCGATGTCTGTCAATAACACTTTATTCTTTGTCCCACTTGGATCATCTTTGCTCACTGCATCCACTTCCAGTTTCTTCTCACTCTTCGTATAATACAGATGTATGTTCTGCGAGTTGTCCTTGTACCACACTGCAGTGTTGCTTCCTATGGAGATGATGTTCTCGTTTTTCCCGCTACAATTGGTTACATCTATCTCCGTCTCGAACTTCACCAGGTGACCGGGGAACTGCCGCACAAACGTCCTGTCCGCATCAGGACTGAAGGTGACCGTCTCTGTGGTGTCCTTACCCTGACTTTCCTTGGCTACCCTTGCGAGAGACTTGCATGTGGAGTTGCTCTTGCTCTCCTCGCTGCCTCCCTGGCTGAAGAGGAAGGAGTTCTGTGCCACAAGCGTCCTGAGGTTCCTGTAGATGCTGGACGAGCCAGGTATGCAGTTGGTGCCATTGACAATAATGTGGTTGTTGTAGATTCTCACCGTGACGATGTTCCCCTCCACGGGTATAGGGTTGGCCGAACCTCCGAAGCGGTGTGTGCTCTCGTTCCAGTCGGTATTCAGGCACTCCACGCGCAGGCGGTTCTTGCCGGCCTCCTTGTAGCCATAGATGTGCAGGTCAAGCACACCCTTGTTCCATGTGGAGATGTCCGTGCCCACCGACAGGATGTTCTGGTACGAATTCTCCTTCCAGTTGTTGCCCGCGATGTCAATCTCTGCCTCGATGTAGCTCTCGTCGTCCAAGAAGTCAAAGCCTGTGAACTTCTTCTCAAATGTCGCGCCTTTGGGCTCATAGCCAGCCTCGCACACGGGTGTCTCCTCTCCCTTGCTCACAACCACCAGCCTGTTGTACTTCACATAACTGCGGCCATTGCCTTCCCTGCTGCCCACCGAAAACTCACTCATGTGGAAGAACTGGTAGGCGAAACTGCCGGCATCGGCCTTCGCACTTTCGGGATAACGGGCAAACATGGGGTAGGACTCCACCTCGTTGTCACTCCTGTTCTGCAGCCAGAAAACCCGGGGCACCATGCTCAGTGCGGCATGCGCGCCCCAGTAACTGCCCACATTGAGGAACTTGCCTGTTCCCACATTATACAACACAAACTTCTTGGAATTGTCCTCGGGGCGGCCCAGAGTCACATAACTGTCGGGATTGGTACCCTTGATGTCCAGTCCTGGCAATTCTTCCACCTTTTGGGGAACTGCCGATACTGCTGTGCCCAGAACACTGTTGTCCTGTGCACACACGCTAAGCGGCACTAGAATAATGCACTTCGTGGCAAACTGCATTGCCTGCAGCACTACCCTCTGGATGGAATTGGGGTAAATTACTTCCATATATTCTTTTGTTGATAAAATCCTTACATGTCACAAACACCTTCGCAACGTTATTCTGTACAATCCGTCCTGTAGAGCACTCGCAAAACCAACTCGCAGGATGTTGCAAAGTTATTACATTTCCTTCAAACAGCCACACAATCAATTGGCTTTCAATACCAAAATGCTCATATTTACCATTTGTTTTCCTATTTTTGCCTACTTGGCTTCCACACTCTGCTCTTGCGCATCCTCAAAAAGGCGAGCATGACAACTGCGGAGAATTAGCGACAAACAAAACTGTGTGTTGAGGGCAAATGGACTTGTATGAACCTGAAATTGAAGATGGAAAGCCCCATCCCTACCTACCAAGAAGCCTCCCCCACCTACCAGCCCCCACCTGCAAGCCTCCCCCAAGGAGAGAGGGGAGAAATAGCCATACAGAGAAACCAAGGAGTGAACCCTATGAAATGGGGGAAAAACCATATACCCTCACAACCCATAGTGTCACCAGGGACAACAAGTGCAGGAGGCGGAACGCCCCGAAGGGGCAAAGGCATGTGTGGGGTGACATAAGGCTCCCGTGGACACTTCAGAAAAAGAGAGACACAGGAAGGGGCAATGACACGGATGAAGGCGCAAAATTCTCGCGACCACTCTTCCCTGAGAGAAACGTCCCTAAAGGGTAAAGGCATGGGGAGAGTGTGGGCATTTGCCTTTCCCAGAGCGTTGCCAAGCATTGCAGAACCAGCCTCAGGCACCGCCTCTGACACCTGGGAATGGATGGAAAGCAAAGAGATGGGGGCTTGCCCTGCCCTCTTCCGGACAAGGACAAGCCCCTGCACCCAGGGACACATCCTGGCAAGGCATACACTTCTCCCCACTCAAGAAAGGCAGGTCTCCCACCTGAAAAAGGCGGGGCACCCACCCGAAAAAAGCGGGGCAGCCACCCGAAAAAAGCGGGGGAAAGGTGGCTTGGGCTGCTTACCCAGGGAGAAATCCGTGGAAAAGGAGGCCTGGCTGGCCATGCCGGCTTTATTCGCCCGTGTACTGTCCCATGAAGAAGATGCTCCCGGTGCCGCGCTCGCTGATGATGTAGGCAAAGGGATGGTCGGCATGGAACGCCACCTCGCGCCGCGTGTCGGAAGGCAAGGCACTCATCACCATGATGGCGGCGGTGACGGCGGCTGCTTTTGTCCCTTCTTCGCTGACCTCTATCTTGGCCTTCTGGAACATCTTGGACACGAAGAGACTGCCGCTGGCGAACTGGCTGAAGTTGGCCTGCGGCGTGAAGATGAGTGGTGCGCCCAGGGCCGAGATGACCTCATTGAGCGGCTGCTCGGCCTCGGTGGTGAAGCGGGGCAGCTTGAGGTCTACATCACACTCCTCCATGCCCTGCTGCAACCGCCGGAACTTCTCCCCGTCCATCGTGGCCATCATCTCGCTTACGGCCTTGCCCTCGGCGGGCAGCAGCACGGTCATGTGGAAGGCCCCGTTGCCATAGGGAATCCGCACGGCCTGGAAGCCCTCGCCCTCGGCATAGAAGTACTCGCCGCGCCGGTGCATCATGTTGACCCGCTTGATGTCACGCGTGTAGCCACGGAAAGGCTCCAGGCGGGTCTGCTCCTTGTCAAACTTGTCGGCCCACGCCCCCTTGAAGCAGATGGCATTCATCAGATAGGAGACCGCCTGGGCATTCACCTGGTCGATAATCCGGGGTATCATGCCGCGCGTGTGGTCGGCGCACCAGCCGTTGATGCGCCCGAGGGTCTTGGGGGATGTGAAGTCCAGGCTCTCCACACCCGCCCGGTAGTTCTGCTCCACGCTCTTCCGGAATTTGGAGTTGACCTTGAACCGGCTGTTCACGGCGATGTAGTTGGCCACGTCGATGGTCACGGACTTGTCCATGCGTCCGGCCTTCTCCATCACCGTGCGCAAGTAGTCATTGATGTCCTGCAGGGTGGGGCACTCCCCACCCTGGCCTGTCCAGCCCAATGTCCCCACTATCTGCTCCCGCGTGTCCCCGTCGGCGCCGTTGGCCAGCATGCCCATGAGGCATGTGACACTCAGGGGGGAAACCACACGGGAGTCCATGCCCATGGTCTTGCGGAAGAGGTTGAAGGCAAAACCGTTGTTCTGGCTCACCATCTCACGCTGCACGCCGGAGAGGACCAGACGGGTGTCCCCCGCCCCTTCGCTCACGCTCCAGTTTTCCCCACCATCCTTGTCCGCCTTCTCCATCCGTGCCGAGCGGCATGCCGAGGAAGCCACGGCCGCCACTCCCAGCAAGGCAAACGCCTTCATCGTTCTTTTCATACCTGTTTTTTTGTTTACTTTGTTTTCTTATGAAACAGCAAATCCACGCTTTCCTTGCCTGCCTCTTGTCTGTTTAACTCTATTTAACGGACGGATGGGCAGGTGTTCGTCAGTCTGCCGCGCCGGTCACCATGTCGGGCAAGGGAACGGGGAAAGCAGGCTTCCACCCACACACAGAATGGGGGGCGGGCCACATGGCGGCTCGCCCCCCTCTCTTGTATTCATGCGGCCTCGAAGCCTTCGGGCACCTGCCCCGATCCGCTCGCTTAACCATCACCTTGGCCTATGTCCGGGGTGATTCGCGTTCGGAAACGGCCTCAAATGCCTTCGGGCACTTGGCCCGCTCCGCTCACTTAACCATCACCTTGCGGCCGTTGATGATGTTCACGCCCTTCTGGGTGCCGCTCAGGCGCTGGCCCTGCAGGTTGTAGATGGCCGTGCCGCCCTGCTGCCAGGGAGCCACGCTCTCCTGCACGCCCTCAATGGCCGTGGGCGGCTGCGCCCCGTAATAGGTGAGGCGGAAGTTGTCGGCCACCACCCAGTCATAGTTGACCGAGGCCGTCTTGGTGAACCCGATGACAAGCATCCCCTTGTTGGCCTCCGTCACCTCGAAGAAGACGGGCTTTGACCAATAGCAACCACTCTGGAAGTAGTCCTCTGTGGTGCACGCGCACCCGTCAGAGAAGCGCACCGTGCCTGTGGCGTCCAGGCGTCCCAGGCCGGGAACCTGGTTGGCATAGTCGGTGATGAGGGGGATTTCCCCGTTCACGTTCTCATCGCCATCGCCTATGGTGAGGAAGGCGTTGCGCGCCAGGGGCTCGCCTGCGACATACTTGGCGGCATGGTCCTCAAACCTTCCCTCGCGGTAATAAATCTGGGCTGTCAAGGCATACCATCCGGGCTGGATGGCATCATCAAAGATGGTCTGCGTCGTGGAGCCTGTCTGGCAGTTCCACGCCTCGTATGCGAAATCGGGGTGATTGGCGTTACGATCCCATACCCCCAGGCCGAAGCCGGGATTCTCGTCTGTGCCGCCCACGATGTCCGTGCTCCAATTCTCAATGGTAAGGCGCTGGTCGAAGCCCGGGTTCACGATCAGGTGAGTGGCAGCCACAGGTTTGTCGCTGGTGGCCTTGGCCATCATCTCGTCCAGTTCCTTCTTGCTGATGAGCATCCACTGGTTGGCCTCGCTCGTGGCGGTCTTCATGTCGGTGTCAACCACATTGTAGGAGAGGGTGAAGGCATTGTCCTTACCGTCGCGGTAGCCCAACATCACATAGCCGTCCTCGGCATTGCCTCCAGCGCGCACGATGTTGAACACGTTGGTCTTGCCCTCCACAGGCACAAACTCCCACGCTTCATTGGTGTTGCAATCCACATAGCTACCGTAGTTTATGAAGTCATTTATGCCCTCGGTACCGTTGGGACGCATGGTCTGGATGCGGAATCCCTTCTCCAGGGGATTGCCGTCACTGTCCTTGGCAATCAGGCGGAAGGCGTTGCTCGCATAGGCCAAGACTGTGTGCGCGCCCCAGTTCTCCCCACCGGCGAGGAAGAGCCGCTCTCCCACATTATATATATAATAGGAGCCCACCGGATAGTCGGGGTCGGCCGTCTCGGCCACATATGCCTCTGGCTGGCTGCCCACGAAGTTCTCGGTGTGGCGCTCGATGGCGTTGCGTTTGCGTGCCAGGCGCAGGCTTGCGAGCAGGGTGTTGGTCTCGCCATTGGTCTTGCAGGTGTCGATGCCCACCTTCACGGCATCGAGGGTCTCCTTGAGGTAGCCCTTGTCCTCGGTCTTCTCGCAGATGGCGATAGTCTGCGTCAGGGTGGTCACGTCGCCCGCGTAGCCCAGGATGGTCTTGATGCTGCTGGCGAGGTTCTTGGCGTACTCCTTCACCTCGGCGGCGTCCTTGTTGGTCTCCAGTTCCTTCTTGCCTGCGGTCACCAGGCTGTCCAGACTGGCCTGCATGGCCTTGGTGATGTTCACGGTAGTGTCGGCCAGCGCGATGGCGGCCTTCAGTTCCTCGGCGCACTCGTCGTAGTTCACCTCCTCCACGTTGATGCCGCAGTCATAGAAGCGTCCTCCGAAGCCCTGCTGTATGTAGGTGGCAATCACGTTCTTGCCCACGCGCAGATACTTGGCGGGGATGTGCACCTGCTTGGGGTTCTTGCCGTCAGTCCACCCGTCATACTTCTGCAGCAGGTGTCCGTTGACGTAAGTCTCATAGCTGTCATCGTGGCACACGTTCAGCGCGTAACTCAGGCGCTCGTTGATCTTGTCGAGCGTGAAGGTGCGGCGCACCCAGTAGTTGGTGTTGTTGCCCTCGACTCCGTCACCCTGGTAATCGAGGTGTCCCATCTGGCCTGGCCAGATGCTCTTGAGCTCGGGCATGTAGCCCGCGTTGCCCATGGGCATCTCCTGGTCACTCCACATGGAGTCGTCAAAGTCGGCCTCTATCCAGCTCTTGGTCTCCACTCGTCCGTCAATCACGGGGTCCTTGATCTGGCGCACCTGGTAGGTCTCGCTCAGGTCCTCTTCGTTGCGGATGGTGTCGATGTCGGTCACATAGCAGTAGTTGAAGTAAGAGGTGCCCACCCACATTTCCTTCTCGTCGGTCTCGTTGGTGAGGGTGACATTGCTGATGGTCACATCGGTGCCCTTCTCCTCGTTGGCGAAGTTGAACACGAGCTTCATGTTGTTGACATCCGTGCCCGTCATGGGTATCTCGCACTCGGTGGGCTCCGCGCTGTCTATGCGCACGTGCTCCAGTGCGGCCTCCACTGCGTCATTGTCGTTCTCGGACACCTTCACGGTCACGTCCTCCAGGGTCTTGTTGCCTGACAGTTTGAACTTCAGGGTATATTCCTTGTCGGCGCTCAGCTTGATGGGTGTCTTGAAGTGCACCTGCTGCCCCCACTCGCCGGGGTTCCTGCCCTGCAGGTGGATGGTGTACTGGTCATCGGCCTGTGCCTCGTAGAGTTTCTCCCAGGCGTGCAGGCCGCCGGTATTGTAGCCGCCCCACGAGTTGAAGAGCACCTTGCCGGTCCAGGACTGCTCGTAGCCCATGGGCAGGCCGCCCTCGACCTTGGTGTAGAGGCCGCAGTCGGCAAAGGCGCCGCCCCAGTTCTGGTGCACATGCACGGCCAGCAGGTTCGGCTCGCCATTGAGCTTGATGAGTGCCTTCTGCTCGTCGGTGAGCTTGACATAGGCCTCATAGTCCCATCCGTTCACATAGGACGCTGTGGAGTCGATGATCTCGCCCGTCTCGGGGTCCTTGGTGTAGTTCCAGTGGCTCACCTCCCAGCCTGTGCGCTGGTAAACCAGCACACCGTTGATGTAATACTCACAGGGAGCGTCGTCGTGTCCGCACGCCAGGTACACGTCACCCGAGAGCATGCGGTCGGTGGTGAAGAAGCGGCGCAAGTAGATGTCGGCCATCACCTCGCCCGTGGTCCACTGGTAAGAGGGACGCCCGTTGTAGTTCTCGCTGCTGCTGAAGGGCGCGGAGTGGTCCTCCCACTTGATGGGCTCGTTCTTCTCCTCGTTGAACCCCGCCGTGGCCGTGTCGTAGGGTGCCTCGTACCACTTGTGGCCATTGGCGTCCTCGGCGGGCTCGCCGCAGATGATGTTGAAGAAGGCCTCGTTGTAGCTGTTGCCCGGATTGTACACCCAAGTGGTGGCTTTCCACTCCTTGTCGCCGTCATAGCGCGACGAGGGAGCGATTACGATGTTGGCCCCCACCACCACCAGGCCTTCTGCCGAGGCGGGCACCGTGAGCGAGGCAGCGGACGTGAGTCCGAGCACCGCCGTGAGTAACTGTTTTCTCATAGTTTACGTTTGGTTTAAGATTAGGTATTTAACATGTCAAGCATCTGCTTCCGCGTCACGCCCCCGGCACGTTTCCCATCCCTGGGACTCCCCGGCGGGCTTGCATGCACGGCACATCCCTCATGCCGTCGTCGAGGGGACGTTTTCCCCTCCTTGTTTTTGCCTTTTATTCCTTTACCCCCCAAAGTTACAAAATTATTACTTGCCCGCAACAAAAAACCCACTTTTTTCCCCTGTAGGAGAAACTTTTTTTTCTCCTGTGGGGAAAAAAGAATGGCGTGACTCTGTGGGGAAAACCAAGGACGGTGTCATGCGGCCGCATGCAATCGCCAACGCGGCGGCATGCAATCGCCAACGCAGCCGCATGCAATCGCCAACGCAGCCGCATGCAATCGCCAACGCAGCCGCATGCAATCGCCAACGCGGCGGCATGCAATCGCCAACGCGGCGGCATGCATAAAAAAGGGCTGCGCCATGACTCACATGACGCAGCCCTGTAATGGGTATCGCGCAAGCACGGGGCGAAAGTCCCGAAGTGCCCCGGACGGGACTTCCCGGAGGTCAGCGGGCGAGCAGGAACTGCTTGAAGTCCCGGAAGTCCTTGCTCATGGGCACGCTCTGCTTCTCGCCCCGCATGAAGGCAGCCAGGCGGGCGGGAATCTCCACGCTCTGGCCCGTGATGCCCTCCACCACGCTCTGGAACTTGGCCGGGTGGGCGGTCTCGAGGAAGAATCCGGCCTCGCCCTCGCGCAACTGCTCCCGCAAGGAGCGGTAGCCGCAGGCCCCGTGGGGGTCGAGCAGGTAGCCCGTCTCGCGCAGGCAGTCACGCAGGGTGTCGGCTATCTGGGCATCGGTGTAGGCGGCGCCGCTGATGTCCCGGCGCACGGCCTCCACGCTGTGGCCATAGAGGTCCAGGATGCGCGCAAAGTTGCTGGGGTCGCCCACGTCCATGGCATTGGCTATGGTCTGCCGGCTGGCCATGGGTGTGTACTGGCCCGTGAGGAGATACTTGTAGAAGACATCGTTGGCATTGTTGGCTGCGATGAAGCGGTCAACGGGCAGTCCCATGCGCTTGCCGATGAGGGCCGAGCAGAGGTTGCCGAAGTTGCCGCTGGGCACACTGGCCACCACCCTGCCCTGCCAGCCCCGGCGGCGAAGCTGCGCACAGGCATGGAAGTAATAGAAACTCTGGGGCAGGAAGCGCGCCACATTGATGCTGTTGGCACTGGTGAGGCGCATGTGCGAGGCGAGTTCCGCGTCCATGAAGGCACTCTTGACCAGTGCCTGGCAGTCGTCAAACACGCCATCGACCTCCAGCGCGGTGATGTTCTGTCCCAGGGTGGTAAACTGGCACTCCTGTATGGGGCTCACCTTGCCCTTGGGATAGAGCACATACACATGGATGCCGGGCACGCCCAGGAAGCCGTTGGCCACGGCCGACCCTGTGTCGCCCGAGGTGGCCACAAGCACGTTCACCACCTCGTGCCTGCCGCCCTTGCGGATGAAGTGGCCCAGCAGGCGGGCCATGAAGCGCGCGCCCACGTCCTTGAAGGCGAGTGTGGGGCCGTGGAAGAGCTCCAGCGAATAGACGCGCGGGGCCACCTCCACCAGGGGAACGTCAAAACTGAGGGTGTCACGCACCAGCGCGTGCAACTCGTCCCGGGGAACGTCCTCGCCAAAGAAGCAGTCGGCCACGCGGCAGGCTATGTCCTGGAAGGAGTAGTCCTCAAGGTGTGCGACAAACTCGGCATCCAGGGGCACGATGCGCTCTGGCATATAGAGGCCACGGTCTTCGGCCAGTCCCCGCACCACGGCCTTCTCCAGTGAGGCCAGGGGTGCTTTGCCGTTTGTGCTGTAGTATTTCATGCGGTTTTATGGTTTTGCGGTTCTATGGTTTACGGTTTTGCGGTTCTATGGTTCTGCGGTTCTATGGTTTACGGTTGTACGGTTATGCGGTTCTATGGTTGTATGGTTTTGCGGTTCTACGGTTGCATGGTTATGTATGGGGGGCGGACGTGCAATTCTATGGGCAGACAGGCATGTGGCCGAAGCGACACCCTTGCGGTGACTCCTGAGATGCGCTTCCCCAGGCAACCATCATCGCAGGAGGGGGCAGAGGAGACGGGTCTCCCTCCCCCCTGGGGGAGGTTGGGAGGGGGCTCCCGCCTCCTCACACTCCCATGAACGTCCTGATGAACTCCTCGCCCTGCAGCAGGCCGTACGCGCCTTGCCTGGCGGCCTCCTCGTCAAACGCCGTCACCTGGTCGGGCTCCATGCCCGGGGCGTAGATGGCAAAGGGGACGGGATCGCCGGTGTGGGTGCGCAAGTGGCAGGGCGTGGGATGGTCGGGCAGCAGGGCGATGGCCACCGGTTCGCCTGCGGCCTGCAACTGGCCCGTGCCCTGGGGGTCCAGGGCCGCGAGGATGGGAGCGAGCAGACGGCTGTCGAGCGAGCGTATGGTGTCCAGCTTGAGGGGGATGCTGCCATCGTGGCCTGCCTCGTCGCTGGCCTCCACATGCAGGTACACGAAGTCATCGGTCTGCAGGGCATCCACAGCCGCCCGGGCCTTGCCCTCGTAGTTGGTGTCCCACAAGCCCGTGGCTCCCGGCACATCGACGACACGCAAGCCGGCATAGCGTCCGATGCCGCGAATGAGGTCTACGGCGGTAATCACCGCCCCGCGCCTGATTTGCGGATACGTGCGGGTAAGGGGAGTCATCATGGGGCGGTAGCCACCACCCCACGGCCAGATGCTGTTGGCGGGGTCTTGGCCTGCGGCCACACGCCCAAGGTTGAGCGGATGGGTGGCGAGCAGCCTCTGGCTCTCCTGCACCAGGTGCCGGAGCAGCGTGGCCGTGTCCCGCGCGTCGGGCGTGGCGGCCTTGGGCAGGTGCTCGCGCCAGGGCTTGCCGGGGATGTCGTGGGGGGGGGTGCACTGGAGGTTCTTGCATCCGCCACGGATGACCAGCAGATGGCGGTACTGCACGCCTGTGTAGAAGTGTACGCGCTCATTGCCCAGGTGCTCCTGCAGGTAGCGTATGAGCACATCGCCCTCCCCGGTCTCCAGGCGTCCGCAGGAGTGGTTCTTGAGCAGGCTGCCGTCCAGGCTCACCAGGTTGCAGCGCATGGCCAGGTCATCGGGAGCCAGTTCCACGCCTATGCTGGCCGCCTCCAGGGGGCCGCGCCCCTCATACACGAGGTGCTGGTCATAGCCCAGGATGCTGCTGTTGGCCACCTCGCTGCCGGGGTGGAAACCGTCGGGCACGGTCTTGAGCAGGCCGTTGCGCCCGTGGCGCGCAAGCCAGTCGAAGTGCGGGGTGTGGGCATGCTGGAGCAGCGTCTTGCCGCCCAGTTCGTCGCACGGCCAGTCGGCCATGCCGTCGCCCAGTATGATGAGATGTTTCATAACAGACATAAAGAAAAGCCAAGCCCACGCGGGCCCGGCCGTCCTCGCTCAAGCCAGCGACATGATGTCGGCAAACACGCCCGCCGCCGTCACCGAGGCTCCTGCCCCATAGCCCTGGATGAGCATGGGATACTTGTGGTAGCGCTCGGTGGTGAGCATGACGATGTTGTTGGAGCCCTCGAGCACGTAGAAGGAGTGCTCCTTGTTGAACTCCTCAAGCGACACGCTGGCGTGCCCGTTCTCGAACTTGGCCACGAAACGCCACACCTTGTGCTCCCGCTCCAGCTTCTGCCGGCGGCGCTCGAAGTCCGCGTCGAGCGAGGGGAGGTTCTTCCAGAAGTCCTCGAGCGAGCCCTCGAAGAACTCCTTGGGCAGGAGCGGGTGCACCTCCACGTCCTCCTGGCTCACCTCGTAGCCCGCCTCGCGGGCCAGGATCACCAGTTTGCGTATCACGTCCTTGCCGCTCAGGTCAATGCGCGGGTCGGGCTCGCTGTAGCCCTCCTCCTTGGCCATTGCCACGGTGCGGCTGAAGGGCACCCGTGCCGAGATGGTGTTGAAGATGAAGTTGAGCGTGCCGCTGAGCACGGCCTCGATGCGCAGGATGCGGTCGCCGCTGTTGCACAGGTCATTGATGGTGCGTATGATGGGCAGCCCCGCCCCCACATTGGTCTCGAAGAGGAACTTCACCCCACGCCGCTGGGCCGTCATCTTCAGCTCGCGGTAGTCGGCATAGTCACCGCTGGCGGCTATCTTGTTGGCAGCCACCACATTGATGTTGTGGTCCAGGAAGTCGCGGTAAAGCCCTGCCACACTGGGGCTGGCGGTGCAATCGACAAAGACGCTGTTGAAGATGTTCATGCCTATCACCTCGTCATGCAGCCTCCGGATGTTGCTTGGCTCGGCATTCTGCAGTTGCTCCCTGTAGTTGTCGAGTGAGATGCCACGGCGGTCAAACAGCGCATAGTGCCCACTGGCAATGCCCACGACATTCAGCTTGAGGCGAAGCTCGCGCATGAGCTTGGCCTGCTGGTGGCGTATCTGCTCTATCAGGGATCCGCCCACAGTGCCCACCCCGCAGATGAAGAGGTTGAGCACCTGGTACTCACTCAGGAAAAAAGAATCGTGGATGACGTTGAGCGCCTTGCGCAAGTAGGCGGCGCTGATGACGAATGAGATGTTGGTCTCGCTGGCTCCCTGCGCGCAGGCTATCACGCTGATGCCGCTGCGTCCCAGGGCGTTGAAGAGCTTGCCCGCGATGCCGGGCGTGTGCTTCATGTTCTCTCCCACGATGGCCACGGTGGCCAGACCTTGCTCGGCACGCATGGGAAACATGGCCCCGTCCTCTATCTCCTTGGAAAACTCGTCGTTGAGCACGCGGCACGCCTCCCCGGCATCCTCGTCCCGCACACCTATGCTGGTGCTGTTCTCGGACGATGCCTGGCTCACCAGGAACACGCTGATGCCATTGTCGGCCAGGCAGGTGAAGATGCGGCGGTTCACGCCTATCACGCCCACCATGGACAGTCCCGACACGGTGATGAGCGAGGTGCCCTTGATGCTGGATATGCCCTTGATGACGCGCGAGTCGGCCTTCACCTCGTCCTTGATGATGGAGCCGGGCGCCCCGGGGTTGAACGTGTTCTTGATGAGGATGGGGATGTGCTTGACGCACACGGGATAGATGGTGGGGGGATACACGACCTTGGCGCCGAAGTTGCAGAGCTCCATGGCCTCCACATAACTGAGCTCGGGTATCACATAGGCGGTACTGATGACGCGGGGGTCGGCCGTCATGAAGCCGTCCACATCAGTCCATATCTCCAGCACGCTGGCATCCAGCACGGCGGCGATGATGCTGGCCGTGTAGTCGCTGCCGCCCCGCCCCAGGTTGGTCACCTCGCCGCTCACGGCGTCGCTGCTGATGAAACCGCCCACCAGGCTCACCTGGGGCAGCGTCGCCCAGTTCTCCCTCACCAGTTGGCTGGTGAGCTCCGTGGCCAGGCAGTTCTTGCCGCCCTTGACCTCGGTCTTGATAAACGCGCGGCTGTCATACCACTCGGCACCGCTGACCAGCGCGGCCACGATGCGGCTGCTGATGCGCTCGCCGTAGGACACGATGGCTGCCTGCGTCTTCGGGCTGAGGTCATGGATGAGATAGACTCCCTGGTAGATGCTGCGCAGCTCCTCCAGCAGGTCATGCACGATGCCCAGCAGGGCCTGCCTCGCGTGGCTGTCGGTGATGACCGCGTTTATCATGTCCTCGTGCCTCTGGGCTATCTCCCAAAAGGACTTCTGGTACAGCGGGTCGCCCTCCACGGCCATCATGCCGGTGCGTATCAGCTGGTCGGTGATTCCGCCCAGCGCGCTCACCACCACGATGACGGGCTCCCGCTGGGCCTCCACGATGCGCTTCACACTCAGGATACTGTCCACGGAACCTACAGATGTCCCGCCAAACTTTAGTACTTTCATCCCTTTGTCTTTCTTGTTGTACTTGCCTTTGTTCGCACCGCAAAAGTAACAAGATTTTCCCGAATGGCAGGCAAAATGCAGGTGTTTTGCGCGCCCCACGGCGCATTTTGCCACGGTATGCCGCCGCCGGGCACCCGCGCGTGTCCCGCCCGCCGGCACGACCGCGCCCTACGCCTGCACCCACAAAGCGCGGGAGGAACTTGCGGGAAACGGGGAAAGGAGATAACTTTGCGGGGCATTTCTACATGATGACACAGGAACTTAATCTGAGAATACTGCCCCAGGACGCCTACGACGAGCAGAGCGTCATCGCCTTCCTGAGGCGGGACAGGGGCATCGAGCCACAGGCCGTGAGGGTGCTGAGGCGAAGCATCGACGCGCGGCAGCGAACCGTGTATGTCAACCTCACCGTGCGCGCCTACATGGACGGGCAGCCCGAGGAGCCCCTCTTCACGCCCGTCGCCTACCGGGACGTGAGCCAGGCCAGGCGGGTGCTGGTGGTGGGGGCCGGGCCCGGCGGGCTCTTTGCGGCCCTGCGGCTCATCGAGTTGGGGCTGCACCCGGTGGTCATCGAGCGGGGCAAGGACGTGAGGGAAAGGAAGAGGGACGTGGCACGCATACGCATCGACCAGCAGGTGAACGCCGAGAGCAACTACGCCTTTGGCGAGGGCGGGGCGGGCGCCTACAGCGACGGCAAGCTCTTCACGCGCAGCAAGAAGCGCGGGGACACCGACCGCATCCTGCGCATCTTCGTGCAGCACGGGGCCAGGGAGTGCATCCTCGCTGACGCGCACCCGCACATCGGCACCGACCGCCTGCCCCGCGTCATCGAGAACATGCGCCTGACCATCCTGCGCTGCGGGGGCGAGGTGCATTTCCAGACGCGCATGACCGACCTGCTCACACGCGACGGCCGCGTGGAGGGGCTCGTGGCCACGGATGCCGTGAGCGGGAAGCAAAGGGAATTCAGGGGCGAGGCCGTCATCCTGGCCACCGGCCACTCGGCCAGGGATGTGTACCGGTGCCTGGCCGGAAGGCGGCTGCACATCGAGTGCAAGGGGCTGGCCGTGGGCGTGCGGCTGGAACATCCCGCGCGCCTGATTGACCAGATACAGTACCACAGCCGCCAGGGGCGCGGCAAATGGCTGCCCGCCGCCGAATACAGTATGGCAAGACAGGTGGACGGCAGAGGGGTGTACAGCTTCTGCATGTGCCCCGGAGGGGTTGTGGTGCCCGCCGCGAGCGGCCCGGAGCAACTGGTGGTCAACGGCATGAGCCCCAGCGGACGGGGGGGCGCGTGGAGCAACAGCGGCATGGTGGTGGAACTGCGGCCCGAGGACATCGGGGCCGGCGACGACCCGCTGGCCATGATGCGATGGCAGGAAAGGCTGGAGCGCGCGTGCTGGCTGCAGGCCCACCGCAGCCAGACAGCCCCCGCCCAGAGGATGACCGACTTCGTGGGCGGACGGCTCTCGGCCTCCTTGCCCGCCTCGTCCTACGCGCCCGGACTGCAATCCAGCCCGCTGCACGAGTGGCTCCCGCAGGGAGTGTCGGGCCGCCTGCGGGAGGTTTTCGCCATCTGGGGAAAGCAGAAGAGGGGGTTTCTGACCGCCGAGGCCACGGTGATGGGCGTGGAGACGCGCACGAGCAGCCCCGTGCGCATCACCAGGCAGGCCGACACCCTGCAGCACGTAAGCCTGCAGGGACTGTTCCCCTGCGGCGAGGGGGCAGGCTACGCGGGCGGCATCGTGAGCGCAGGAGTGGACGGGGAAAGGTGTGCCGAGGCCTGCGCCGAGTGGCTATCCGAATAGTTCGCGCACGGCCTCGGCCACTCGCCTCACGGGCACCAGTCCGATATCGAACTGTCGCGGGTCTATCCCGTTCATGTTGTGTGCCGGCAGCAGCATGCGGCGGAAGCCCAACTTCTGGGCTTCCGCTATTCTTTGCTCTATGCGCGAAACAGGGCGTATCTCGCCGCTTAGCCCCACCTCGCCCGCCACGCAGGTGTCCACATCGATGGGGGTATCGACATTGCTGCTCAGCACCGCCGCGATGACTCCCAGGTCAATGGCGGGGTCGGTGACCCTGAGGCCGCCCGCGATGTTGAGGAACACGTCCTTGGCGGCCAGTTTGAATCCCACCCGCTTCTCCAGCACAGCCAGCAGCATGTTGAGCCTGCGTCCGTCAAACCCCGTGGTGCTGCGCTGGGCCGTGCCATAGGCCGCCGTGCTCACCAGGGCCTGGGTCTCTATCATGAAGGGGCGCACGCCCTCCACCGTGCAGGCTATGGCCACGCCCGAGAGCCCGTCGCGGTTGTCGGTGAGCAGCAGTTCGCTGGGATTGGCCACCTGTCGCAGGCCGTCGTGGCGCATCTCGTAGATGCCCAGTTCACTGGTGCTTCCGAAGCGGTTCTTGATACTGCGCAGGATGCGGTACATGTGGTGCTGGTCGCCCTCGAACTGCAGTACGGTGTCCACAATATGCTCCAGCACCTTGGGGCCTGCCAGGGTGCCCTCCTTGTTGATGTGCCCGATGAGCAGGATGCTGGCCCCGCCGCACTTGGCATACTTGAGCAGGCTGGCCGCACACTCGCGTATCTGCGCGAGACTGCCTGGGCCGCTGTCCACTGTCCCGGTCTGTATGGTCTGTATGGAGTCGATGACCACCAGGTCGGGGTGTGTCTGCTCAATCTGCGTGAATATCTGCTCGAGCGAGGTCTCGGTGAGCACGAGCAGGTCACCGGCAGGCTGGCCACCGCCCTGCCCGTCCCGCGCAGGCAGCAGGCGGTCGGCACGGAGCTTGAGCTGGCGCGCGCTCTCCTCCCCGCTCACGTACAGCACGCGGCGGCCGCGAAGGCGCAGGACAGTCTGCAGCACCAGCGTGCTCTTGCCTATGCCGGGCTCGCCGCCCAGCAGCACCAGGCTCCCCGGCACCAGCCCTCCGCCCAGCACGCGGTTGAGCTCACGGTCGCCCATGTCCATGCGCGGCTCCTCGTCGGCGTGTATCTCGGACACGGGCACAGGGCGTGCCTTGGGCGCGCTGTCATGCCCCGCTGCCCTTAGGGCGGCTCTCGCCGCCCCCGGCGAGGGCTTGTCCTCGTGTATGACAAACTCCCTCATCGTGTTCCACTGCTGGCACGAGGGGCAACGCCCCACCCATTGCAGGCTCTCCTGCCCGCAATTCTCGCACACATATACTTTTCTGCTTTTGCCCATAGAAGCCGCTGTTTCTCAAAAGACAATATTGAACGAGGTGCCCGCCCACAGCATGTGCTGGAGCCGGCGGTCGTATGTGGCCTGCGGCGGAAGCAGGTGATACTCGGCATGCAACCCCATCGTGTAGTTCTGCCTCAACTTGTAGGTGCAGGAGAGCCCCGTGCCGAAGTCGGCCCCGTTGCGCGCCGGGACAGTCTGGTCGGGCAGGGTCATGGAGCACAGGCGCACATATCCCGCGACCAACTTGCTGCCCAGCGAGCACCTGGAGGTGAGCGGATACGAGAAGTAGGGGCCGCCCATCACCGTCAGGGCACGGGCGGTGCGGCTGGGAGAACCCTCGACCAGCACACGGTAACTGGTGCCCATCACCTGCCCGCCCACGCCTATCCAGCTGTTGGCAAACCACGCCCCCTCGACCCCTGCGGCACAGCCCGCCGCAGCATCCACCCTCTGGCCTGTGCCCAGGTCATAGTGGTGCAGGGGGATGTAGCCGCCCAGCCGCAGTCCCAGAAACGAGGGCTTGTCCCAGCGGTGGAACTCCTCCCGCTCCACCACAGGGCGGTTGATGCCCTTGTCCTTGAAGATGAGGTCGGCGAGGAAGTAGCCCAGCTCGGTGGACATGACGCCGATGCCCGCGCCCACCATCACGTCGCTCAGCCAGTGGCGGTTGTTGGCCATGCGCATCAGTCCCACACCTGAGGCCACCGCATAGGAGCCGAAGCCCACCCACTTGCTCTTGTAGCCATACTCCTTGGTGAGCATTGTGGCGGTCATAAAGGCAGTGGCAGTGTGCCCCGAGGGGAACGACCGGGTGTTGGAGCCGTCGGGGCGGCGCACCTGCACGCTCTCCTTCAGCCCGTTGGTGACGGCCGCCATCACGGCCACAGAGAAAGCGTCGGACACGAGCATCCTGCCCCACGAGGAACGGCCGCGCACTCCCGCCGCCTTCAGCCCCACCATCACCACAGCGGGCGAATACTGCAGGTAGTCGTCGGCGGTGTGCTTGTAGCGCGGAAAATAATCGTTCCGCAACTGGCGGAATCTCTTGTCCCCCTTCATGGCCACCAGTCCGCCCATGGTCAGCGGAAGCCCCACGCCCAACAGCCTGTATCCCCGTGTGTTGGCCAGCAACCGCCTGCGGATGGGCGCGCCGGGCACACAGGCCGTGTCACCGTCCGCCAATGCCGCGCCCACAGTACAGCCCGCGACTTGCGCTCCACTGGCCTGCGAAAAGTCACAGGACACCCCGCCATGTCCTGCCAAGCTGTCCACGCGGGAGGGCCGACCCTCCATTGCCGACAGGGCAGGAGTGAAAAACAGGAAGAAGAAGAACTTTGGACTCACCACGTGAAGGATGAATACCAACACGTCCGATATGGTTGTAGACATTCTCGACTGATTATTCGCCGCCGGAAGGTCGGCCAGACAGACATTGTCCAATGCTCCCCTCCGCCATTCCCGATTTGGTACTGCAAAAGTACGAAATTTATCCTACAGGCAACGCATCGTGCCCCGTTTTTCTCTGCGGTGCGCCACGCGCGGCCTCTGTCCCCCCCCGGTTCCTGTCATGGAGACCAGGGCACGCCCCGTGTGTCGCCGCCCCCTCCCCCATCCCCACGCCAACGGGAGGCCATGGCCACGGGCCGGGGCCTGCGGTGTGAGCCATGTGCCAAAGGACGGGGAGCGGCACAGGCGCGCCCCTCACGTCCCCCCGGCAAGTGCCTGGAGCCCGAAGCAGCCTGCGCCATGACCCGCACCGTCCCCGGACCGCTGCCTTCTCCCCAGTCCAGGGGAGGCAGAGACTATCAGTCGCCTGGCGCACGCATAATATTATATAAGGAGTGAGAAACAAAAAAGGAGTTTTGTGCAAAAAAAAGTCCGCTGCGCTTTGCGGGAACGCCAAATCGCCCTACCTTTGCAATCGAAAACGGAAACAAACGCTGCCTGGCGAGGCAGGTCAGTCCGCGAAACGAAGATTGGACGCTTAGCTCAGCTGGTTCAGAGCGTCTGCCTTACAAGCAGAGGGTCGGCGGTTCGAATCCGTCAGCGTCCACAGAAAACGATGGAATGGCTCCTTAGCTCAACTGAATAGAGCATTTGACTACGGATCAAAAGGTTATAGGTTTGAATCCTATAGGAGTCACACCAGCGAGCGAGCCAGTGGAAACTGGGTAGATACCAGAGTGGCCAAATGGGGCAGACTGTAAATCTGCTGGCTTACGCCTTCGGTGGTTCGAATCCATCTCTACCCACGCTGCCGTGTCCGTCCATGCGGAAATAGCTCAGTTGGTAGAGCACAACCTTGCCAAGGTTGGGGTCGCGAGTTCGAGTCTCGTTTTCCGCTCTATAGTTTGTTGGTGCGTTAGTTCAGTAGGTTAGAATACATGCCTGTCACGCATGGGGTCACGGGTTCGAGTCCCGTACGCACCGCACGCAAAAAGTGTTTTTCATGGTATTAGATTTTTAAGGTTTGAGAATCAAGGTCAGTGATGATATTGATTCTTTTTTTTGCCCCTACCGGTACACTCCTCCACCTCCAGCATCCAAACAACCGGCTTCCTGCTCCGCGATGCGCGTTCTTCCGCGAAATATTTCTGGAACCTGACCACACGACTGCGGGGATTTTGCTAACTTTGCATGGGCGGCAACTCGTGACACCGGCCTGTTCCTGCAAGGGGCGGCACACAGGGGACGCCACACACATCACACAAAAAGCCAAGACACATGAGCACATTCACCAGACACATGGGCACATTCACCATATGCGCCGCAGCGGGGCGCCGGGTCTGCCTGGCGGCGGCGCTGGCACTGGTGTGCGGAAGCACGCGGGCGCAAAGCATCAGGATACACAAGAGCGACGGCACAATGACCGAGGTGCCCATGAGCGAGGTGGAGCACATCGCATACGAGGACTTGCCCCAGTACGAGACACCGCGCACACAGACGGCCAACCTCACGCTGGAGCTCAGCACCGACTCGGCATGCTACCATCCCGGGGCAACCGTGAGGCTGAGGTACGAGGGCAGGAAGGTCGCCAACGCCTTCGCGCGCTACATGCACCTGGGACAAGTGCTGCTGGAGGAGCCCCTGGACGGCACCGAGTGGACATGGCAGGCGCCCCGCGAGGACTACCGGGGCTACCTGGTGCAGGTGTGCCAGACGAGCATGGGCAGGGAAATCATACGCGGCACCATAGCCATCGATGTGAGCTCGGACTGGAAGAGATTCCCGCGCTACGGGTTCGTGGCCGACTTCGGGAGCGGCAAGGACTCGGCCACAGTGGCCGCCGAGATGGACTGGCTCAACCGGTGCCACATCAATGGCGTGCAGTTCCAGGACTGGCACTACAAGCACCACTGGCCATGGGGAGGCACCAAGGACGGCGTGACGCTGGACACCTACAAGGACATCGCCAACCGCACCGTATATACACGCAGCGTGGAGAACTACATCAGGGCACAGCACCAGAGGGGCATGAAGAGCATGTTCTACAACTTGTGCTACGGCGCGCTGAGCGACGCCGAGGCCGACGGAGTGCGGCCAGGCCTGTTCGTCTATACCGACCAGGCGCGCACGACACGCGACAGGCACCAGCTCCCGTCCACATGGAAGAGCGACATCTACCTGGTCGATCCCGGACAGGCGGCATGGCTGACCTACATGGGCAGGCGCGTGGCCGAGGTGTATGGCCACCTGGACTTCGACGGGTTCCAAATAGACCAGCTGGGTGACCGGGGCACACGCTACACAAGCAACGGCGGCGTGGTGGACTTTCCAGGGGGATTCGCAAAGTTCATCAAGTACATCAAGGGCAAGTTCCCGCACAAGAGACTGGTCATGAACGCCGTGAGCAGCTATGCCTCCAGGGAGATAGCCCAGACGGGAAAGATGGATTTCCTGTACAACGAGGTGTGGGATTACGAGAAGGACTATGCCGACCTGCTGGACATCCTGGAGCGCAACAGGCAGTACGGGGGCGACTCCCTGAACACGGTCTTTGCGGCCTACATGAACTACAACCTTGACAACAGGAACTTCAACATGCCCGGCGTGCTGATGGCCGACGCGGTGATGTTTGCCCTGGGCGGCAGCCACCTGGAGCTGGGAGGCGACCACATGCTCTGCCGCGAGTACTTCCCCTACTCGTCGGTGAGCATGAGCAGTGCCCTCAAGAGCAGCATCGTCCACTACTACGACTTCCTCACCGCCTACCAGAACCTGCTCCGTGACGGGGGCACGCTCAACACCGGCACGGGGCTCGTGCCCACCGACACCTCGGGCAAGATATCCATCAACGCCTGGGCGCCACGCCTGGGCGGCGTGACCACAATAGCGCGCGAGAAGGAGGACTGCACCGTGCTGCACCTGCTCAACTTCATCTCGGCCAACAGCCTCAGCTGGCGCGACACGGACGGAACCATGCCGTCGCCGGCGCAGAAGAAGGACATCCCCCTGAGCATGCCCTACGGCAAGCCCGTGGAGCACCTCTATGTGGCCACACCCGACCAGTTGGGCGGTGCCATGCAGGAACTGGACTTCAGGCAGGAGGACGGCACGCTCACCTTCACCCTGCCCTCGCTCACCTACTGGACCATGGTGGTCATCAGGTAAGGCGCGCCCCCAGGCACCGCTCCCCGGCCATTCCGGCACACGCGCGGCGGCGGCTCTCTCCCGCAATGGGAGAGAGCCGCCGCCGTCATATATATAATGTGGGAGGAGCCGGGTCAGATGCTCAGCAGGGCCAGCACGTCGATGAGCTCCTTCTTCACCGGCTTGTCGCTCTTGATGGCGTTGGAGAACGGCACGTACACCACCTCGTCGTTCCTGATGCCTATCATCACGTTGCGCTGTCCCTCCACGATGGCCTGTATGGCGCCCACACCCAGGCGGCTGGCCAGGATGCGGTCGCCCGCGCTGGGACTTCCGCCTCGCTGCAGGTGGCCCAGGATGGAGACACGCACGTCATACTCGGGGTACTCCTTGCGCACGCGGTCGGCATAGTACATGGCTCCGCACTTGGGGCTCTCGCTCACGATGACGATGCTGCTCGACTTGCTCTTGCGGATGCCCCGTCCGATGAAGTGCTCCAGCTGGTCGGCCCCGGTGCTGTCCTCGGGGATGATGGCGGCCTCGGCCCCCGCCGCGATGGCGCTGTTCTGGGCCAGGAACCCGGCGTCACGCCCCATCACCTCCACAAAGAAGATGCGCTCGTGGCTGGTGGCCGTGTCCCGTATCTTGTCCACGCAGGACGTGATGGTGTTGAGCGTGGTGTCGTACCCTATGGTGCTGTCCGTCCCGTTCAGGTCGTTGTCGATGGTTCCGGGCAGCCCGATACAGGGAACGTCAAACTCCTCGGCAAAGATGCGTGCCCCCGTGAGCGAGCCGTTGCCGCCTATCACCACCAGCGCGTCAATGCCGCGCTCGAGCATGTTCTCGTAGGCGTGCTGCCTGCCCTCGGCAGTCTCGAACTCCTGGCTGCGCGCTGTCTTCAGGATGGTGCCGCCCCGCTGGATGATGTTGCTCACATTCTCGGTGGTGAACTCCTGTATCTCATTGTTGATGAGACCCTCATATCCACGGTAGATGGCCATCACCCTGAAGTCGTTGGCTATGGCCGCGCGTGTCACCGCGCGTATCGCCGCGTTCATGCCGGGCGCGTCGCCACCACTGGTCAATATCCCGATGCAGTTGATTTTTCTCATAGTTCCGCTCTTGTATGTTGTCCTTACTCGATGCAAAAGTACGGATAATTCGCGTAAGCGCCTGTTTCGGAATGTCCTTATTTGTGCTCTGTTTAACAACTTTTACCGCGTGCGCTTCACGCATGTCCACTTTTACAGGACCTACCCGCCACTTTTCCATATATTCCCCGTAACTTTACATGCACTAAGTTGAAAACTACACATTACATTCACCGCATGCACACACCAGTCACCGCTCTGCTGCTCGCAGCCCTTGCCACAAGCCTGGCACATGCCCAGCCTGGCACGCCCACGGCCTATGGCACCTATATTCGCGGCGATGCCCCCGTGACCCAGCCCCGCGTGGCATCAGGCCACATCACCGACATTGCCCCATTGCCCCAGGAAGTCCAAGCACCCTTTGGCCCCCAGGACGCGGCCAACTTCGTACAGCCCCCACGCCTGTACTGGCCCGAGACCTGGTTTCACTTCATCGGAGGAAACGTGTCCCGCGAGGGCATCACGGCCGACATGAAGGCCATCAAGCAGGCCGGCATATCGGGCATACAATGGTTTCACGGCAACTTTGGCGGCCTGTGGCCGGGCATCCAGGACGGCGTGAAGGCACTCACGCCCGAATGGGAGAACCTGGTGGCCTATGTGGGACAGCAGGCCGACAGCCTGGGACTGCGCCTCACGCTGCAGACCTGTCCCGGATGGGCCATGGCGGGAGGCCCCTGGATCAAGCCCGAGAATGCCATGCGTCACCTGGCATGGAGCCGCACCGACCTGGACGGGAGCAGGCAGACGACCGCAAGCCTCACCCTGCCCTTGCCCGGCAACGCCTCCCCCGACTGGCGCAACTGGCAGGACGTGTGCGTGCTGGCCTTCCCCACCCCCCAGGGTGACACGGGCGAGCCGCTCAAGCCACAGGATGTGCAAAGCACAGATGGCATCGACTGGCAGGCCGCGCTCACAGGCACGCTGCAGGGGCAGCTGGACCTGCCTGGCACGGGCACACACACGATACGCTTCACCCTGCCCGAGGGCGATACCATACGCACCGTCAAACTGCCCCCGGTGGAAAGCTTTGGGCGCAGGTGGGTGTATCAGCCTGGGGTGTGCCTCACGCTGGTTGCCTGCCAGGCAGGCGGACAGCGCGACACGCTGCTGAGCGCCGAAGTGCCCATGAGCAACTGGCAGGACATCATGCCCCTGGAACTGGCCTGCCACGAGGCACCCCACCCCGCGCACTACGAGCTCACCATCACCCACCAGCATGAGCTCAAGATGAGAAGCATACAATTCCTGTCGGCCGCCCACAAGAACCACTGGCGCGCCGAGGCTGGCTGGACGCTGATGGCCAGGGAGACCAACCAGGAGCACACACGGCAAAGCCCCACCGCCTTCCTCACCCAGGGCGAGGTGCGCGACATCACCGCACACACCGACGGCCACGGACACCTGCGCTGGACACTGCCCGACGGCCGCAAGTGGACCGTGCTGCGCATAGGGCACATCAACACCGGGGCCAAGAACGGCCCCGCACCCGCCGAGGCCACGGGATGGGAGTGCAACAAACTGGACTCCACGGGAGCCGACATCCAGTTTGCCCGCTATGTGGGGCACCTCATGCAAGGCCCCCTCGCCGCCCATCCCGCCGCCGGCATGCTGATGGACAGTTGGGAATGCCTCACACAGACGTGGACTCCCGGCATGGAACAGGAGTTTGAGCAGCGCACCGGCTACGCCCTGCGCCCCTGGCTGCCCGCCCTGATGGGGTATGTGGTGGGCGACCAGGAGCGCACGTCACGCTTCCTGCTCGACTGGCGGCGCGTGCTCACCCGCCTCTATTGCTACCACTTCTTCCGCCGCATGACCCAGCTGGCCCACAGGCAGGGCATGAAGGTGCAGTACGAGACGGCGGGTGGCGACGTGGTGCCCATGGACCCCATGGAGTACTACAAGTATGCCGATGTGCCGATGTGCGAGTTCTGGCAGCCCTTTGAGCAGGGCTTCGTGGGCGATGTTGACTTCAAGCCCGTGCGCCCCACCGCCTCGGCAGCCCACCTCTATGGCAAGACCCGCGTGGCGGCCGAGGCATTCACCAGTTTCCAGCTCACCTGGGACGAGCACTGGCAGATGCTGCGCGATGTGGCCAACTTCTACATGGCCGAGGGTGTCACGCATCCCGTGTTCCACACCTACACCCACAATCCCCACACCCACTTCCTGCCCCCAGGCACCAGTTTCGGCAGCACGATAGGCACCCCCTTCCTGCGGCAGCAGACGTGGTGGCCCCACATGGGCGAGTTCACCCGCTGCCTGGCCCGCACAGGCTATATGCTCGAGCGCGGTGTGCCGGTGACCGATGTGCTGTGGTATCTGGGCGACGAGGCCATGCACCGCCCCAGCCAGCACGCGCCCTTCCCCCAGGGCTTCCGCTACGACTACTGCAACACCGACGTGCTCACCCACCGCCTCACCGTGAGCGGCGGACTGCTGCACACGCCCGAGGGGCTCACCTACCGCATGCTGTGGATTCCCGACCGCCAGCGCATGCTCACCTCCACCGTGGAGCACATCCACAGCCTCCTGCGCCAGGGCGCGCTGGTAGTGGCCTCCGCCCCCAGCGGCCCCGCCACGCTCATGGGCGGCAAGCAGGGCGAGAAAGCCTTCCACCAGGCCGTGAGGCGCGTGTGGGGCAAGAGGCACAAGCCCGGGCTCTACCGCGTGGGCAAGGGCACACTGGCAGTGGGCATGAGCATCCAGGAGGCCCTGGAGGCCACACGCATGCAGCCCGACGTGCAGTTGCCCGACAGCCGTCTGCTGTGGCTGCACAGGCGCACCCAGGATGCCGACTGGTACTTTGTGGCAGCACCGCCACAGGGCACCTTCAGGGGACAGGTGCGCTTCCGCTGCCAGGGGACGGCCGAGGAGTGGAACCCCGTGAACGGCCGCATCTGGCAGGCCGGTGCCACACAGGCCGACGGCTACACCAGCGTGACCCTTGACCTCAGGCAGGCCGAGAGCCGCTTCATCGTGTTCCGCCACCAGGGCACCTCGCCCGCACAGCCACGGCCTGCAGCCCGCTGTGGGCAGGAAATCCACATCACAGGCCCCTGGCATCTGTCCTTCCCCCAGGGATGGGGCGCGCCCGACAGCCTCCTGGTCACGGAACTGAAGCCGTGGAAAGACCTTCCCCTGGGCCCCGAGGGACGTTCCTTCTCGGGCACAGCCACCTACACCACCACACTTCATATAGATAAGGTATATGGGCAGACCAGTTACCTGCTGCACCTGGGGCGCGTGGACATGATAGCCGAGGTGCTGGTCAACGGACATCCCGCCGAGGTGCTCTGGACAGAGCCCTACACCACCGAGGTGGGCCATCTGCTGCACGAGGGCGACAACACGCTCACGGTGAGGGTCACCAGCACCTGGTTTAACCGCCTGGCACACGATGCCTCGCTCCCCGAGGCCGACCGCAAGACCTGGACGATAAGCGGCCCGGCGGCCGGCGCGCCCCTGCGCGACTCGGGACTCATGGGACCCGTGACACTGGAATACTGACACCCCAGCCCTCACACAGCGGCAAGCAGGCAGCAAGGCGCGGCGCCACCCTCCCCCGGGGTGCCGCGCCTTGGCATTCCCGGCAGCCGCATTTCCATGCCACCCAGCACCACTTTCGGCCGACCGCGCGGTGTCATGCGATACATTTTGCAAGCAATCCCCTCGTTTTGGCAAACATTTTGCTGTTCGTTATACTCATATCGTGCGCTTTTTGTAACTTTGCGCTGCAATATCCATTAAACAGTATCACAAATGTGCGGAATAGTAGGTATATTTGACATAAGGGAGCAGTCCCCCGAGTTGCGCAAGAAAGCCCTGCGCATGAGCCAGAAGATTCGCCACCGTGGGCCGGACTGGAGCGGCATCTACTGCGGTGACCACGCCATCCTGTGCCACGAGCGTCTGAGCATCGTGGACCCCCAGAGCGGCAAGCAGCCCCTCTACAGTCCCGACGGCAAACAGGTGCTGGCCGTGAACGGGGAGATCTACAACCACCAGGACATCCGGCGCGCCACAGCCGGCGGCTACGAGTACCAGACGGGCAGCGACTGCGAGGTAATCCTGGCCCTGTACCGCGCCCACGGCATCCACTTCCTGGAAGAGCTCAGCGGCATCTTCGCCTTCGCGCTCTACGACGAGGAGCGCGACGAGTACCTCATAGCGCGCGACCCCATCGGGGTCATCCCCCTGTACATAGGCCACGACACCGACGGCAAGACCTATGTGGCCAGCGAACTGAAGGCCCTGGAGGGATTCTGCGACGAGTACGAGCCCTTCCTGCCCGGCCATTACCTGTACAGCCGCGAGGGCGTGATGCGCCGCTGGTACAGGCGCGACTGGATGGACTATGACGCGGTGAAGGACAACGGGGCCGACATCGACTCGCTGCGCGTGGGCCTGCAGGAGGCCGTCAAGCGGCAGCTGATGAGCGACGTGCCCTACGGAGTGCTCCTGAGCGGCGGACTGGACAGCAGCATCATCTGCGCCATAGCACAGAAGTTTGCCGCCCGCCGCGTGGAGGATGGCGGCCAGACGGGCGCCTGGTGGCCCCGCCTGCACTCCTTCGCCGTGGGGCTCAAGGGCGCGCCCGACCTGGAAAAGGCACGACGCGTGGCCGAGTATATAGGCACCGTGCACCACGAGATCAACTACACCCTGCAGGAGGGGCTGGACGCGCTGCGTGACGTGATCTACTTCACCGAGACCTATGACGTGACCACCGTGCGCGCCTCCACGCCCATGTACCTGCTGGCGCGCGTCATCAAGAGCATGGGCATCAAGATGGTGCTCTCGGGCGAGGGCGCCGACGAGATTTTCGGGGGCTACCTCTACTTCCACAAGGCACCCTCGGCCAGGGCCTTCCACGAGGAGACGGTGCGCAAGCTGGGCAAGCTGCACTGGTACGACTGCCTGCGCGCCAACAAGTCGCTCGCGGCCTGGGGCGTGGAGGGGCGTGTCCCCTTCCTGGACCGCGACTTCCTGGACATCGCCATGAGGCTCAACCCCAAGGCCAAGATGTGCCCCGGCGACGTGATGGAGAAAAAGGTGCTGCGCCAGGCCTTTGCCGACATGCTGCCCGAGGAGATAGTATGGAGGCAGAAGGAGCAGTTCTCCGACGGTGTGGGCTACAGCTGGATCGACACGCTGAAGAAGATTACGGCGGAGCAGGTGAGCGACGAGCAGATGGCACACGCTGCCGAGCGGTTTCCCATCCACACACCCCTGTGCAAGGAGGAGTACTTCTACCGCAGCATCTTCGAGGAGCACTTCCCCAGCCGCAGCGCGGCCCTGAGCGTCAACCAGGAGGCCAGCGTGGCCTGCTCCACATCGGTGGCGCTGGAGTGGGACGCGGCATGGAAGCAGATGAACGACCCCAGTGGCCGGGCCGTGGCGGGCGTGCACCGGCAGGCTTACTGACAGCCGCCAGGCAGGATCCAGCCCACTGGGCTCTCCCCCGCGCCAGCACCCCCACAATTATGCAGCCGCATGCGTTGGCAAATGCAGCGCGCCGCGATGGCGATTGCAGCCGCATGCGTTGGCCAACGCACCGCGCTGCGTTGGCGATCGCGGCGGCATGCGTTTTAGGGGCGAGTGCAGGCGTGTCCACAGAAGCACAGTGCCGCTTGGGCTGCACAAGCATCCTGGTCCGGGTCCCCAAGACGGGAAAGCCAGCCAGGAGAATGAGTGACTGTGCAGCCCGCGTGTTGCGTTGAGAAACGCCCCACAAAAGACAAAAACACCCGCCCCGCACCCTCGGGCAAGTCCGGGAAGTGCATTTTTTCCTTCTCACAACCACCTCCCCTACAATTATGAACCATTATGAACTTGCGCGGGAAAGATAAACCCCCTATCTTTGTAATTGCGTTAACGAAAGTGAACAAACCTAAACATGGCACAAATGACTCCGTTGCCCTCCATCCCGCACAAGAAAGCCCACACACTGTGCGCCACGCTGCTCCTGGCACTGCTCTGCGGCTCGTGCCAGCAGGAAAGCAACAAGATGCCACAGCCCGACAGCAACTCGTGGGTCATGCGCCTCAGCCTGCAGCCGTCGGCTGGCACGGCGGAGGGGGAGGCCTTGGCTTTCGAGGACGGTGACCAGGCAGGCATCTTCGTGGTCAAGCGCACGGGCGACAGCCAGCCTGTCCTGCTGCCCCGGGGGAACTATGCCCACAACGTGCGGCTCACTTACCACGGCACCTGGATTTCCGACCAGTCCATCCTCTGGGCAGACGACACTGCACATGCCGACATCTACCTGTACTACCCCCACGTCGCCTCGATGGCCTCACCCCGCCACTGGGAAGCGGACATCCCCACTGACCAGACCACCAGCGACGCCAGGCGACAGGCCAACATACTGGCAGGCTCTGCCATCGACATCGTTCCCGCACGCGACGACATACGCATCGGCGTGCGCCACCTGATGAGCCGCGTCGTGGTGAAGATGAAGGCCGGCAAGGGAATCACCGGGGAGCAACTGGGCAAGGCGCCGCTGGAGGTCTGCCTCGACAACCTCGCCACCCGCGTCACGGTGGACATCGCCACCGCGACCGCCACCACCCAGGGCACAGCCAGGGACGACGTGCGGATGGGGCGCACGGACTCGCTCACCTTCACGGCCTACGTCGCACCGCAGCAGGTGACCGGGGGGAAGTTCATCACCATCCTGTACAACGGCGACCGGTACACGCTGAGCCGCACCCTCACGCTCCAGGCAGGCACCTCGCACACCGCCACGGTGACGCTGAACAAGATAGACGGCAACATGGGCGTGAGCGTCACGGGGTGGAACACCGACCCCACCGACTACGGCGGAGCGGCCGAGTGACCCGCCCGCATCCACATCACCTTACACAAAGACTGACACATGACACACAAGCAACTCCTGCGGCACATCACCATAACCGGCACCCTGCTGGCCACCCTGTCCTGCGCCACCGACCTGCTGCCCACCAGCCAGGGGGGCGGCGGGAGCGGCCCGCTCACGCTGTGGGCCGACATAAAGCAACTGGCCGTGACACGCGTCGATGACGAGGGCTTTGCCGACGGCGACCAGATGGGCGTGTATGTGGTGGACTACGAGGGCGACCAGCCGGGCACCCTAAGGCCCTACGAGAACCGCGCCAACAACGTGTGCCACACCTACGACGAGGCCACGGGGAAGTGGACGCCCGCCTCGCCCATCTACTGGAAGGACAAGCGCACGCATGTGGACATCTACGGCTACTACCCCCTGGGAGGCCCCACGAGCGTGACGGCCTACCCCTTCACCGTACAGGCCGACCAGGACAGGGAGACCGACATGGACGACATGGGCGGCTACGAGGCGAGCGACTTCCTGTGGGGCAAGGTCACCGACATGGCCCCTACCACCACCAGCATACGCCTGACCCTGGCTCACCGCATGGCATGCGCCAGGGTGACACTGGCCATGGGCGAGGGCTTCACGCCACAGGAATGGGCCGAACTGGAGAAGCAGGTGCAGCTGGTCAACCTGGTGCGCAAGGCAAGCATCGACCTTTCCACAGGCACCGTCACACCCACGGGCAAGGTGGAGAAGACCGCCACCAGGCCGCAGCACAACGGCAACGAGTGGCGGGCCATCGTGGTGCCGCAGACCCTGGCGGCGGGCACCACCCTGGTGGACATCACCCTGGACGGGCAGACCTACCACTTCAGCAGGCCGGAGGACTTCACCTTCCAGGCCGGGCGCATGAACAACTTCACCATCAGGGTAGACCGCAAGTTCCCCACGGGCGACTGCACGCTCACGCTCCTGGGGGAGAGCATCACGCCCTGGGAGAGCGACCCCATGAGCCACGACGGCACTGCCAGGAAGTACATCGTGGTAAACAGCACAACGGAAAACTTCTGGGACTCCATTCGCGCGCTGGGCATCAACCCCAACGACATTGTGCACCTCAAGATTACGGGAAGCATGACCAATCTCGACCGTATCATGCTTAGTGATGAATACATGCCCAACTTGAGGACGCTGAACATGAGGGAGGTGATAAATACAGACAAGGCATTCTCCGTAGGCAGTAGCAAAATGCTTCGCCAGTTGATTATATCAGAGAACTTCGAGTGGTTTGAAAGCGGTGGAGTGGCTGGGTGTCCGCACCTCAGAGGACCAATACCCATCCCCGAAGGGGTTTGGTGCATTGGGATGGATGCTTTCCATGGCACAAACCTGTCCGGCACGCTGAACCTCCCCAGCACGCTGACAAAAATTGAAGACAGAGCCTTTGCCGCCTGCGGGTATGAGGACGAGCTTAGGATACCCAAGGGGGTGACCTACATTGGCGAAGAAGCATTTGCATGGTGCGAAAAACTCACGGGCAATCTTGCGCTGCCCAAGGGACTTACTTATCTGGGGAAATATGCCTTCAAAGAAAGCAAGAGGCTGACTGGGGACCTTGTCATTCCACCAAGCATAAAGACCATTCCCGATGAGTGCTTCTATGGCTGCAGCGGACTAAGAGGCACACTCGCACTGCACGACGGCATAGTCCACATCGGCAGCAATGCATTCGCCCACTCGGGACTAAGGGGCGATGTGGCTTTGCCCCGGCACCTTGATGGGCATAGCAAAGGCGCCTTTGCACACACCCAGTTCAGCCACATCATCTTCCCCGAAGGGACTTTCAGTGCCCTGGACAACATATGCGAAGGATGCACAAATCTGACAGGCCCCCTTGTCCTGCCCGAAAGCATGGAGGAGATAGGTGAATCCGCATTTGCCGGATGCACGAGCATCACCAGCATCAAGATGAGAAGGAACATGTCATACATCGGCCCTGATGCCTTTGCGGGCTGCACAGGCATCAAGAGCATTGTGTGCGAGGCGCCCACGCCGCCCACCCTGGAGGGAGAACCATTCAAGGACGTGCCCAAGGACAGCCTCACGCTGGAGGTGCCCGAGGCTGCTGTGGCCGACTACCAGGTGGCTCCCGGATGGCGCGAGTTTAAGTTCATCGCCGCCCACCGCGAGCTCAGCTGCACGCCCGGCCTGGTGTGCGCGCTCAACGCCAGGCAGGAGCAGACCATCACCCTGAAGGCCGAGGGAGCCTGGAAGGTGGAGAGCCAGCCCACCTGGTGCTCGATCTCGCAGACGTCGGGCAGCGGCAACGCCACGCTGACCCTCACCATCGACCCCCTGGCCCAGGCGGCCGAGGACCGCAAGGGGAAGGTGGTGTTCACCCTCACGGACAAGGACTATGTGTGTGAGGTGTTGCTCACCCAGCGGGACTACAGGCACGAGTGCGACCAGCGGATCACGCTGCAGAAAGCCACCGAGGGCAACAACGGGGGCATCAACATCCTGCTCCTGGGCGACGGCTACGACGCCCGCGACATCGCGCGAGAAACCTACCTGGATGTGATGAGGGAGCAGATGGAGCGGTTCTTCAGCATCGAGCCATACAGCACCTACAGCCAGTACTTCAACGTCTATACGGCCATCGCGCTCTCGCAGGAGAGCGGCATCGGCACCGCCAACTTCAAGCAGGACACGCGGTTTGGCACCACCTATGCCGGCACCGGCGGGCTCACGGTCAACAGCGGAGAGGTCTTTGCCTACGCGGAGCGCATTCTCCCGGCGGGCACCGACCTCAGCCGCACGCTCATCATCCTGGTTCCCAACACCAGGGAGTACAGCGGCAACACCCAGCTGTGGAGCGACGGCTCGGCCATCGCCCTATGTCCGCCCACCGAGGATGTGTACCCCTATGACGCGCTCGGCGTCATCCAGCACGAGGCGTGCGGGCATGCGTTTGGCAAGTTGGGGGACGAGTATTCCTACAACAGCGGCTTCATCCCCAGCTCGGCACTCAGCGAGCTGGAGGCCGGGAAGCAACGGGGATGGTATGACAACCTCTCCACCACGGGCAAGCAGCATGAGGTGTCCTGGCGGCAGCTGATGCTCGACAGCAAGTACAACGGCCTCACCGACATCTACGAGGGCGGCTTCGGATACGCGCAGGGCGTGTACCGGCCCGAACTGAACTCGTGCATGAACGACAACGCCCCCTACTTCAACGCCGTCAGCCGCATGAGCATCGTGCGCCGCATCAAGGAGTATGCGGGCGAGGAGTTCGACTACGAGGACTTCAAGGCGCGTGACGTGCTGGACGTGAGCACAGGCACACGATCGGATCGCGCCTTCCAGGCCGGAGGCGCACACCGGCAGGTGCCCGTCATCCACCAGGGCAGCCCCCTGGCAGGAGCACGCCGCGCGCACACAGGCAACACACACAGGCAAAGGACACAGAGATGAGACACACAGGGAACACATTAATATATATAGGGCTGCTGGCACTGGCCGCATGCGCCCAGGACTGCCCCGCGCCCCAGGGCAACGGGGAGGGGCGCATGGAGATGCGGCTCACGATGGAGCACCCGGGCGCGACCCGTGCCACAGCCACGGCCTTCGAGGCAGGCGACCGCATAGGCCTGTACGCGGTCGCGGACAGCATAAAGTTGAGTCCAGCCGACAACCTGCTCAACAATGTCGCGCTCACCTACACCGGAACGGGGCAGGCGTGGAGTTCGCGCTACCCGCTGTACTGGGACAAGGGGAGCTACAACCTGTATGCCTACTACCCCCACACACTGTCGGTGAAGTCGGCGACCGACATGCCTTTTGCGGTGAGCACCGACCAGAGCACCCCCAGGAGCGGCAGCACGCCGGGCGGCTACGAGGCAAGCGACCTGCTGTATGCCGCGCGCAAGAGAGTGGCGGCCACGGCCGAGCCTGTGGTTCTGACCTTCCGCCATCTGATGAGCCACCTCACCATCAGGCTCATCAAGGGCGAGGACTGCGAGGACGACCTGCCCACCAATGCCCGGGTGTATGTGCTCGGCACCGTGCCCGAGGCCACCATCGACCTGGCTTATGGAGAGGCCACAAAGAATCCACGGGTACAGGAGAGAGCCATCCGCGCCCGCCAGCGCAGCGACTATGTATATGAGGCCATCGTGGTGCCGCAGCGCATCCAGTACAGAACGCCACTGGTGGAGGTGGAGATGGGAGGCATCTCCTATGTGTTTGAAGACATCATCCACTTCAAGGCGGGCACCGACCACCTGGTGAACATCGTCATCAACGAAGACCCGGAGAAGATGGAGATGAACATCTCGGGCGAGGTGGACAAGTGGTAGGCACGCGCCGCCACAACGCCGCCGAACGGACGGCTGCGGCCCAATAGAGGACAGACAAGGATGAGAAAGGCAAGGACATACACCATACTGACGGCACTGCTGGCCACCGCGCTGGCCGTGTGGACTGCCACACTGTGGCTGCGCACCCCATCGGAGGAGGAGCGGGGGCTGGAGCGCGTGGACTACGGGCTGCGGGAGGGCAAGCGGCTGGTGCAGCTGAGGGACCGCATGGGACACACCACCCTGGTGGTGGAGGACGCACGGGGCCAACGGCTCTTCAGCATCCCGGTGCGCAACTGCGTGCTTGCCGACCACTTCCACGGCGGGCGGCTGGCCTTCAGGATGAAGGAGACCGGGCAAACGGGCTACATCGACACCCTGGGCACAGCCTATCTGACCGGCCCCGACACGCTGGCCAGCCGTATGGGCGAGGGGCGGAACACGGCACAGGTGGAGGCGCAGGAGACACCCCGGGCACAGCCCGCACAGGCAGGGCAGAAACCTGCGGACAGCAAGACGGAAGCACACCGACAGTCGCTCATCGCACGGGCCAACCTCAGGCACATGGCCAAGAGCAACCCCTTCTATGCCGAGGCGGCCAAGGTGGTGCAGGGACACCTGGAGGAACAGGACAGCACAAGCCGCCACCGGATACTGGACTACTGCGAGCACTTCCGCACGGCCTACACGCGCCGCGACCTTCCCTTCCTGAGGCAGGTGTTCAGCGACCGCGCCCTGATCATCGTGGGCAGTGTGGTGAGCAGCTCCGCACAACAGGACGGGGCACAGGGCGCCGACATGGTGAGGTACAGCGTGCGCACCAAGGAGGAATACCTGGAGCGGCTGGAGAGGGTGTTCCAGGCGAACAGGAAAATCAATGTGCAGTTCTCCGACTTCTGCATCCTGCGCCACCCCACCATGGACGGCATCTACGGGGTGCAGCTCCGGCAGCGCTACCAGTCCGACCGCTACAGCGACGACGGCTACCTGTTCCTGCTGTGGGACTTCCGCAAGCCAGACCGTCCGCTCATCCACGTGCGCACCTGGCAGCCGGAGACCGATGTGAGGAACGGCGCCGAACTGATTGACTTATCTCACTTCAACTTGCAGTAAATGGACAAGGACAGGAAAAGGATGGCCATAGCCGTGCTGCTGTGGATGCTGGCGGGACTGGCCTGCTACATGCTGGGGCAGGACTTCAGGGTGGCGGGCATGTGCCGGCTTACCTATGACGCGACTGCCCTCATATGCGATACCGTCAGGGACAAAAGCGGTGATGCGTGTGCCCTGCTGAAGGTCACGCCACCACAGGACTATGAGTTCGACACCCCGCTGGGCATCGCGAAGAGGGTGAACCGCGTGGGCGAGATATGGCTCTACGTGCCCCGCAAGTCCCGCGAGATAACCATCAGGCACCCCAAGTGGGGAGTCATCAGGAGCTACAAGTTTGAGAAACCGCTGGAGGAGAGGGTGGTCTATGAGCTGAGGCTGACGCTGCCACCAGAGCCCGTGACCGTGCGCACCGACACCATCATGCTCACGCAGACGCTGACGGACACCCTGGTGGTGGAGCACAAGCGGCCCCGCCTGCCCCTGCGCACACATGCGCTGCTCACCCTGTCGGGGCACAAGGCGGGCCCCGCCTGCGGCCTCATGCTCACACTCATGCGCCGTCACGGGGCATGGGTGCGCGGCAGCTGGAACATGCGCACGGGCAAGCATGGCCTGGAGATAAGCGGCGCCGAGGGACGGGTGGACGGCACGGGGCACACACCCTACTACACCGGGCACACACGACACGCACTCTACACCATCACGGGAGGAGCCATCCACCACCTGGGCAAGGGCTTCCTGCTGATGGAGGGGATGGGCATCTGCCACCAGGAGGTCACCTGGCAACTGGCCAAGAGCGAGGGAGGAGGCTACGCGGAACGCACCGACCTGAGCGGCACACGCGTGGCCGCCGAACTGGGACTGGGCTTCACCCGCAAGCGCCTCACCATCATAGGGTCGGCTACATGGGCCAAGGACTGGGGCTGGCAAGGCACCGGAGGCATAGGCATCAACTTTTGACAAAAAAGACATGACACGGCACACACGCATATCATATATGGCAGGCGCGGCACTGGCGCTCGCACTGGCCACCGCCTGCAGCGACACCGAGGAGCCGCACACCTACGAGCCCCTGCTCAAGGTGCTGCCTGCCACAGGCGTGACCAGGGCAGAGGCCACCCTGCGCGGCATCGTCACCCTGCGCGGGAACACCGAGATGCCCCTGGTGGCATTCCACTACGCACAGGCTGGCGGCACGGAGCAGACACTCATCATGAAGGCCGGGGCATCGGGCGACACGCTGGTGGCCAGGCTGGAACAACTGACCCACGGAGCAGACTACTACTGGTACATGACCACGGACAACGGCAGGGTAAGGCTCACATCAGACACCGTGCGCTTTGCCACAGAGCCCAACGTGCGCCCACAGGCCGCACCCCTGCAACTGCTCTCGGCAGGCCCCATCAGCATGATACTGGGAATCCAGGTGACCGACACGGGCGGAGAGCCGCTCACCGCCCTGGGTTGCCACGTGCGCGAACTGGGCACCGGCACCCTGCGCAAGGTGGAGGCCGACATCACCGGGGGGATCACCGAGGCACAACTGCACATCAGCGCACTCCAGCCCAACAGCACCTACGAGTTGTGGGGCTACGCCGCCAACACCACAGGGGAGACGCTCACCGACACCATCACCTACTCCACCAGCAACACCTTCGTGCTCAACAGACCCGGCCAGCTGGCCGAACTGATGAAGGGGACGGTGTGCGAGACCGAGGAACTGGCCTTCAGCGGACCGCTCAACGGGGACGACCTGCGCTGCCTGCGCGCCATGATGGGACGCGACAGCGACGGGAACAGCACAGGCGGCCGGCTGATGCGCGCCGACCTCACCGAGACGGACATCATCGCAGACGGCACCACTTACGACAACAACCACATTGCCCGGAACGGCACCGTGGGCACGAGGCTGTTTGCGGGGCTGGACCGGCTGGAGTGGGTGCGGCTTCCCGCATCGGCCACCATCATCGAGGAGAATGCCTTTGAGGACTGCGGCGGCCTGCGCGAGATAGTCATCCCCGCCTCGGCAAGCAGCGTGGGACAGTCGCGGGGCTGCACGTCACTCGAACGCATCGGTGTGGACGCCGCCAACCGCCACTTCACCAGTGCCGACGGGGTGCTGCTCAACGCCGGCGCGACACTGATCGTGTGGTTCCCCATGGGCAAGAGCGGTGACTATACCCTGCCCGCCACCGTGACGAGCATAGGCGACTACGCCTTCCGCCAGTGCAACATCACCCGCTTCACACTGCCCGACGCGCTGCGGGAGATAGGCAAGGGAGCCTTCAGCCACAGCCAGGTGGAGGAGGTGCAGATGCCCGCCCGGCTGGCCACACTGCCCACAGGCACCTTCCAGGGATGCGCCCGCCTGAAGGTGGTGCGGCTGGGCGAGGGACTCGAACTGGTCTCGGACCACGCCTTTGACGGCTGCGCGCTGGAGCACATCTACATCGAGGCTCCCCTGCCCCCCTACTGCAACACGTATGCCTTCACGCCCACGGGCACTCCCTTCGTTGCCACATGCTGCCTGCACGTGCCGCGCGGGTGCAAGACACGGTACCGCTCCAGCCGGGGATGGAAGGAGTTCGCACACTTCCAGGAGATACCCTGAACCCCAGGGGACACACACCTGCGCGCACCTGGAGGCACGACTTGCAGACACACACAAGACCAACACACATACACCGACATGAAGACAACACCAGAGATAGAGGAATTGAAACGGCTCGTGGAAAAGAAGCGCGGCAAGGCGCTCGCCACCACCACCGAATTTGAGGAGTTCACCATCGTGGTGAAGAGGAGTACCGGCAATTGCCTCTCGGCCTCCACGCTCAAGCGGCTTTGGGGATATGTGGCAGACGAGCACACACCGCGCGCCAACACGCTCGACATCCTGTCGAGATTCATTGGGCACAGCAGCTTCAAGCACTTCTGCCAGTGGCTGAAGAGCACAAAGACCATAGAGTCCTCCTTCTTCCTCGCCAACCAGGTGACGAGCGCCGACCTCGCACCCGGACAGCATGTGACCATAGGATGGAGCCCCAACCGCACCGTGAGACTGCGCTACCTGGGCGACAGCACCTACGAGGTGCTGAATTCGGAGAACAGCAAGATGCAGGCAGGTGACCACTTCCTGTGCGGCAACTTCACCATGGGTTACCCCCTGTACCTCCCCTACCTGGAGCGCGACGGGGAGCGAACCGCCTCGTATGTGGCGGGACGCAATGGCGGACTCACCATCTTGAAGGTCGAGGAATGAACACACAGGACCACAGCAACACACAAGCCCTGGCCCAGCAGGAGCCACGGGAGGACACCCAGCCCGCCGATTCCTCGGGCTTTGTCCAGGACATAGGCCAGGAGGCAAGCATGCGGCACGGCACGCCGGGCGAGCAAGCCTTCTCCGGCCTCGCGCCCATCTATGTGTCACGGCACGGGCATGCCCGCCTGTTCGTGGCGCGCCGCTATGGCAAGTTATACACGCTGAAGTGCCTCAAGGAGGACTTCCTGCTCTCCGCGCCCTACCGGCAGGCACTCGCCAAGGAGTTTGACATCGGCCTGCAGCTCGACCATCCGGGCATCTGCCGCACGCTGGGCATGGAGGAAGTGGACACGCTGGGGCAGGCCATCGTGATGGAGCACATCGACGGGGAGACGCTGGAGGCGCGCATGAGCCAGGGAAAACTGACAGCCGAACTGGCCGACAAGGTGGCACACCAACTGGCAGAGGCCATCGACTACATGCACAACAAGCAGATACTGCACCGCGACCTCAAGCCATCCAACATCATGCTCACCTTCAACGGCAACAACACCAAGCTGATAGACTTCAGCCTGTCCGACAGCGACGGGCACTGTGTGCTCAAGATGCCCGCAGGCACCACCCGCTACATGGCCCCCGAGATTACCGCCAAGGGCTACCGTCCCAACATGAAGGCCGACATCTACTCCTTCGGCATGGTGCTGCGGGACATGGCCCAGGCCACAGGAGACCGGCACCTGGCCCGCTGCGCCCGGCTCTGCACACGGCAAAACCCCGACGAGCGGCCCGAGTCGGCCTGCGAGGCACTGGCCCACAGGCAGTCCTACCTGTCCACGCTGCTGCTCCCGATGGCACTCACCCTGTGCTGCGTGACCCTGGCCGTCCTGGCGCTCCTGGGCATCCGGCACAGGCAGGCGGGCGGGCAGGAACTCCTGCAACCCGACGGCAACGAGGTGTCGCCCACCCTGGTACAGCCACCCCCCGGCACAAGAGGGAAGCAGCCATAAGCCCAGAGACACAGCCTGGGGCAAGAGACACCCCAACGGCAAGAACAAGAAACCTGGCCGCCACCCCACCCCGCGCCCCTCTGGGCCGCACAAGGCAAGATGACCGGAAGAAGGCAAGACAAGCATTACAGGCTGACACCAGAGGGGCTGGCAAGGATAGGAAAAGAGGTTGGACAAGGAGAGAAAAAGAGCGCGCCCGCAAAACATTTTCACCGAAAACCTTGTGCGGGACAGAAAAAGGCGCTACCTTTGCACCGCAAATGAAGCAGGACAGGGGCATAGCCCAGCTGGTTTAGAGCGCTGCAGTCACATTGCAGAGGTCATCGGTTCGAATCCGATTGTCCCTACTTCACAGCACGAGAGAGGCGGACGCACCTTCACGGAGCGTCCGCCTCTTCTTTGTAGGTACACTGCCCACACGCACATGACGGCTTCCCCGGCTTTACCAGGCAGCACGAGCCAACACACACGCCCACGCGGCATGCCCCGCACAAACGCCCCACCCCCACAGCCCGGAAAGGAAAAACGCGCATGCACAGGCCACCCATCGCCACACGGCACACCTTTTTCGGCGTAACTGCATCATTCTTTGGGAAAAACACTTGGACGGACACACAAAAAAGACTACCTTTGCACACGAGTTAATTCACATTACTAATCTTTTTAATTTATCTGTATCTGTATGACAGATTACAAGAATGTTACCCCCGCCGCAGACTTCGACTGGGATGCCTTCGAGCAGGGTGGCAAAGTTACATCAGACAGCCGCGAGGCACAGGAACAAGCCTACACCGGCTCTCTGAACAAGGTAAGTGACCACGACGTGGTGGACGGCACCGTCATCGCGATGAACAAGCGCGAGGTGGTGGTGAACATCGGATTCAAAAGCGACGGTATCATACCTGCAAGCGAATTCCGCTACAATCCCGACTTGAAAGTGGGCGACACCGTAGAGGTGTACATCGAGAACCAGGAGGACAAGAAAGGCCAGCTCGTGCTCTCGCACAAGAAGGCACGCGCAAGCCGCTCATGGGACCGCGTGAACCAGGCCATGGAGAACGAGGAGGTCATCAAGGGCTTCGTGAAGTGCCGCACCAAGGGCGGCATGATTGTGGACGTGTTCGGCATCGAGGCGTTCCTGCCGGGCTCGCAGATTGACGTGAAGCCCATCCGCGATTACGACATCTTCGTGGGCAAGACCATGGAGTTCAAGGTCATCAAGATTAACCAGGAGTACAAGAACGTGGTCGTGAGCCACAAGGCACTCATCGAGGCCGAGCTCGAGCAGCAGAAGAAGGAGATCATCAGCAAGCTCGAAAAGGGCCAGGTGCTGGAGGGCATGGTGAAGAACATCACCTCTTACGGCGTGTTTGTTGACCTGGGCGGCGTGGACGGACTGATCCACATCACCGACCTCAGCTGGGGACGCGTGAGCGATCCCCACGAAGTGGTGGAACTCGACCAGAAGATCAATGTGGTCATCCTCGACTTCGACAACGAGAAGAAGCGCATTGCCCTGGGCCTGAAGCAACTCACCCCCCATCCCTGGGACGCACTGGACCCCAACCTGAAGGTGGGCGACCATGTGAAGGGAAAAGTGGTGGTGATGGCCGACTACGGGGCGTTCGTCGAGATTGCCCCCGGTGTGGAGGGTCTGATCCACGTGAGCGAGATGTCATGGAGCCAGCACCTGCGCAGCGCACAGGACTTCATGAAGGTTGGCGACGAGGTAGAGGCCGTCATCCTGACCCTGGACCGCGAAGAGCGCAAGATGTCCCTGGGCATCAAGCAGCTCAAGGAAGACCCCTGGGAGAATATCGAGCAGAAGTACCCTGTGGGCAGCCGCCACATGGCCAAGGTGCGCAACTTCACCAACTTCGGCGTGTTTGCCGAGATTGAGGAGGGCGTTGACGGCCTGATCCACATCAGCGACCTGAGCTGGACCAAGAAGGTGAAGCACCCCAGCGAGTTCACCCAGATTGGCGCTCCCATCGAGGTGGTGGTGCTCGAGATCGACAAGCAGAACCGCCGCCTGAGCCTCGGGCACAAGCAACTGGAGGAGAACCCCTGGGACGTGTTTGCGACCGTGTTCAAACAGGACTCCATCCACGAGGGCACCATTGTGGAGATGATGGACAAGGGCGCGGTAATCCAGCTGGAGTACGGCGTGGAAGGCTTCGCCACTCCAAAGCACCTGGTGAAGGAGGACGGCACACAGGCCAAGCTCAACGAGAAACTTCCCTTCAAGGTGATTGAGTTCAACAAGGACAGCAAGCGCATCATCCTGAGCCACAGCCGCACCTTCGAGGACGCTCAGCGCGCCGAGGCCCGCGAGGCCAAGAAGGCAAAGCGCCAGGGCAACGGGCGCAAGGAGGAGACTCCCGCAATCCAGAACCAGGCAGCAAGCACCACGCTGGGCGACCTGAGTGCCCTGGCCGACCTGAAGGCCAAGATGCAGGCCGAGAAGTAAGCAAGCCCCCGCATGTCCGGGAGGCACAGACAGACGGAGCGGGGATGGACAAGGCGTCCGTCCCCGCTCCTTGTTTTCCCCGCGCGTCTGCCCACTGCCAACCAGCCTTCCCTGCCACACGCGCTCCGGGGAAAAACAGGGAAGAGAAAGCCAACACAGCCCAATGGAAACATTCAAGGTAAACATACTGGGGTGCGGCTCTGCCAAACCCACCACCCGCCATATGCCCACAGCGCAGATTGTGGACTTCCGCTCAAAATACTTCATGTTAGACTGCGGCGAGGGCGCACAGGTGCAGATGCAGCGCATGGGGCTGTCCATGTTACGTATCGGCCACATCTTCATCACACACAACCACGGCGACCATGTGTTTGGCCTGCCCGGACTCATCAGCACCATGGCTCTGCTCGGACGCACAGCCGGCCTGTATATCCACGGCCCCAAGGAGATAGAGGGATTCCTCTCCTGCATCCTCTCCACCTACTGCGAGGGGATAGGCTTCAAGGTGGAGTTCATCCCCGTTGACCCCACAAGCCACAGCCTCATCTACGAAGACCGTGGCCTGACGGTGTGGAGCCTGCCCCTCAAGCACCGCGTGCCATGCTGCGGCTATCTGCTCAAGGAGAAGGAGCGCCTGCCCCACATACGCCGCGAAATGATAGACGCCTTTGACATACCCGTGTCACAAATCAACAACATCAAGGCGGGAGCCTCATGGACAACACCCGACGGGACCGTGATTCCCCACGAGCGGCTCACCACGCCGGCAACACCCGCACGCTCCTATGCCTACTGCTCCGACACGCGCTATCTGCCACACCTCGCCTCGCTCGTCAGGGGGGTGGACTTGCTGTACCATGAGGCCACCTTCCCCGACGAGCGCCAATTGCGCGCCGCGCAAACAGCCCACAGCACAGCGCGGCAGGCTGCACGGGTGGCAAGGGACGCACAGGCAGGCCGCCTCATCATCGGGCACTTCAGCGCAAGCATCAAGGACGAGGAAGCCCTGCTCAAGGAAGCCCAGGAGGTGTTCCCGCAAACATGCCTCGCACATGAAGGCCTGACGCTGGACGTGTGACCCTGGCCTACCATCACCCTGCAATGGTGACCGCCAAACGGCTTCCGACGCACCGACAAAGATGGGCTGCGTGGCCACCTGTGGCAGGACACATGAGAAAGTTCATGGTTCAACAGGTTACCCCCCCCTGGAGAGCGCATAGTCGATGATGGGTGAGTGAACCACAGGCGCATCGTGCCCGGAAAAGTCATCCGAGATGACCAGCTGGGTGTTGCGGAAATGCTTGCAGTAGAGGTCGATGATGCGCTTCTGCGTCTCCAGTCTCCAGTCCCCACTCCTTGCCATGACGCGGGGTGGTGATGACGTTGTGTCCCTCGCCCCACATGCCAAAGTGGCCTATGTCGATAAAGGCCACATTGGGATTGCCATCATAGCGGCGAGCCATACGCTCCAGGAAGGCATCCACAGGCCACGTCCGGTGTGCCCATGCATGTTGATTGCCCCACCAATGCGCGCGAGCCGACTCAGAAGAGTATCTGCTTGCTGTAGCCAGTACCCTCCCACACCTTGGAATCGCAGGGGTGGCAAACAGGTGTGAGTTTGATTCCTGTGCCCTTGACAAACCATTCTGTCTCGCCTCCGCGCTCCCACTCTGGATGGTCGGGCAGGCTCACATTCTCCTTGCCATCATATCCGAGCATGAGCGGCCCGGCAAACACACGTCTCCAGCGCGCGTCGGTGTTGGCCGCATTGAGCGGTGCCTGCACCCGCACAGGCAGGTTGAAATCAAGCGTCAGCCTGTCGCCCTGCACAAAGGTTCTTCTCAGGGACACAAATCCATGCTCCACACGGGCCTGCACCTCCATGCCGTTCAGCGACAGACGCACGTCCTGCATCCACGAGGGTGCGGCCAGGCGCAGCGTCACCTTGCCCGCGCTGTTGCTATTGACCTTCACCTCCACACGGTTGGCAAACGGATGCCCGTAGGGATAGTTGCCCTCCACCTCCAGGCCGAGCACCCCCTTGGCCACGGGAGCAGCATACTTTCCCCAGTGGTAGAAGGGCATCCACACCTCCTTGCCTGCCGCGAAACAGGTGTAATGCACAGCCGATGACAGTCCCTCGCCCCCGCGCATGGTGCAGCACCAGTGCGCCTCGGGAGCCGACACAGCCAGGCGCATGGTGCCAGCGGCCTTGCCAGGACAGTTGTCGCAGCCAAATCCGCCATTGTGCCTCTGTGTATGGCAGATGGCATTGTAATATATCAGTTCGGCCCATTCCAGGTACTCAGGCTTCTGTGTCTGCTGCCACAGTTGCACGGCCAGCATGTAGGAGTCCATGATGGCGCAAGGCTCAGTCCAGGTGTCAAAGCGGTCAAACCAGTTGTAGTTCTCGCAATTCTCGGTCATGCCATTCTCCACATACAGGCGAAAGCGTGCCTCGGCCTCCTGCACCAGGTGGCGATTGCCGGTGAGCTCGGCATAGCGCAGGAGTCCCCTGCAAGCTGTGAGCGTGGCATGCGTCTGCGCCTTGATGCCCGTCAAGTCCACCTGCAGGAAGCGGCCAATGAGTGTCTCGATGGGTGCCTTCAAGTCGGGGTCGCCCAGGATGGCATAGGCATGTATCAGTCCCTCCATGCCGATAAACACACAGCCCACATCTGTCGAGAGGGCCCAGCCATCGCGCGATGCCACGATATTGCCCGACTCGGCGCCCTGCCCCTGCACTCGGTCCTCGGGCGCGATGGGATACACGGCAAACTTGTCGGTCAAGGGCAGGAACAGGTTGTGCACTATGCTGCTTATCACCTTGCGCACCCCCTCGTCCTTCTTCCACATGTAATATTCGCACAGTCCGCGCAGCATCCATCCATTGCCCGAGAGCTGCTGCTCATGCGCAATGCCGGGATGCAGGGCGCCCATGTACCCCTTCTCGTTGAGATGCGGCTGCACCCGGCGTATGATTTCGTCGAGATACCTGGGCGAGCGTCCCGATGCCTGTGCGTCAAGCGTCAGCGCCAGTATGGTGCGCCCTTCGGTATCCCCAGGCCAGTCCCCCGACTGCTCCTCGGTAAGGAACACATTCTGCGGCCAATACTTCTCCTCCTCAAGCCTCTGCAGGTTCTTCTCCACCCGCCAGAGAAGGTCGGAGTGGCTGCCAAGCGAGACCTGCCCGTAAGGAAGCGGTTGCGGGACACTTGTCTTTCGTGCCTCGCCCTGGAGCACGAAGCCAAGGGTAAGAACTGCTGCCGCCATGAGGCGGCCTGTGTGATTCATCATAAGGGTAACGTCAATTTGAGTAAGTAAAAGGCGGTAGAAGTATTAACCTGCCACTACAAAGTTAAGGACTTTTAGCAAAAGAGGCAATTCGGACAGAGAAAACAGCACTTGGCAGGCGCGCACACGCCTTATCCACACACGTCACCACTGCCACACGAACCACACATATATATAATAATGTGTAAGCCTGCTGCCCCGTGCCAGGAAGGGAGCATAACCAGAGAGCCAAACGTAACAAGTGGCAGAAATATTGCACAGGCACGCGAATTTCCCATCAAAAAGTTTGGAGCATTCATGCAAAAAGCCTAACTTTGCTATACAATCAATGAGAGAAATGAAGAAAATCATCCTTGTGGCACTGCCCTTGGCCCTCGCGCTCAGCCCCATCAGCATGGTGGCACAGAGCGACCACGAGAGCGTGGAGATGACCACATCAGGCATCACCCTCACGGTGAACGGCAATGTGGTGCGCGTGAGCGGTGCCCAGGGCGAGGTGATGAAAGTCTTCAACCTCACAGGCGCAGAGGTGTCCACCATGCGCATCGATGGCACAGAGAAGACCGTGACACTGAACCTCCCCAAGGGATGCTACCTGCTGAAGGTAGGCAAGCTCGTGCGCAAGATATACATACGCTGACGCACCCCATTCCTGTACCCCGTGTCCGCCTTGCACGGGTTGCGGTCGGCAACTCCGCCGCTCTCCCCATGCCCTTCCTGGAAAACCATCCTCCATGCCATTGTCCCATGCCGCACACGGACAGCCGACCAATCCCACGCCACCACACGCCACACCCGCCAGTGCCATCCGCGCGAGGCACAAGCAGCCACATGTCTCCCGCGCCCACATCCGCAACTGCGAGCCTGCACAATTTCTGTGGGGACAACCTTGGCAAGCATCCAGGGCACACGCCTCCTTCTTTCCCCAAGACAAAGGCAAGAAACACGCAAGTTTTCACCAGGAAACTTTTTAAACCTTTTATCACGGCTTGCGTCAAAACTACAGCATGACAGACGAGTCAACCCTCTTAGACAGGCTGAAATCCCCACGCACCCGTGAGCAGGCCTTCGCCCAACTGATACGCCAGTACCAGGAGACACTCTACGCCATGATACGCAGCATACTGAAAACGCACACCGATACCGACGATGCGCTTCAGAACACCCTTATCAAGGCATGGGGAGCCATTGACACCTTTCGCGGAGAAGCACGCCTGGGCACATGGCTCTACAGCATCGCGCGCAACGAAGCACTCTCCACCCTGAGCCGCAAAGCGCGCACCCCCCACATCCACCACGCCACCACCGAAGCCATGAGTCGCATGGAGAGCGACCCTTACATGGACAGCGAGGCGACCGAGCGCATGCTGCGCGACGCCATCGAGCGGCTTCCCGAAAAACAGCGGGCCGTGTTTGTGATGCGTTACTTCAACGAGATTCCTTATGAGCGCATGAGCGAGATGACTGGCACAAGCGTGGGCGCGCTGAAGGCCAGTTACCATCTGGCCGTGAAGAAAATCACCGCATTTTTCCAACAAAACGATTAAACCACCAGGAGCAGATTTCGTCCAACAGACAAAAGGAGAAGATGATATGAGACAGTTGACCGACGACGAGAAGACGCTCATGCGACTCACCGGGGCAAGCGCGCCCTACCGCGCGCCCAAAGGCTACTTCGACACGCTCCCCACCAGAGTGATGGACAAGGTCAAGGCACGCCGGCACAGGCTCATGGCCATACGCTGGGGCGTGGCCGCTGTGCTCACAGGCTGTGTGGCCACAGCGGGTTTCGTGCTGGCAAGCAGGAAACCGCAGAGGATGACGCAAGGCGATCCCGCACACACGCAGTACATCGAAGACGCACTGGACTACTCGATGATTGACAACACCGAGATAGCATATTACCTGACAGAAGCAGAATGAGCATGAAGACGTACAAGAGACTCAACTGGCTCCAACGGGCCACATGCGCCATCGTCATCATGGTGGCGGCAATGGCTGGCATGTACGCGCAGCCCAAGGGAGAGAGGTTCAGCCCCGAACAGTTCCGCGTGCACCTGGAGGGGTACATCAGCCATGAGGCCGGACTGACCGCAAGCGAGGGCAAGGCCTTCTTCCCACTATTCCATGAGATGAAGGAGAAGCAGCACAAACTGCAGGACAAAATATTCCGCCTCAAGCGCAATGGGCCTGCCAGCAACGCCAGCGACAAGGACTTCGCTACCGCTGTGCTGAACATCAAGAGCCTGGAGGTAAAGAAGGCGGAACTGGAAGAGCAATACTACAAGAAGATGTGCAAGGCCATTCCCGCCCGCAAGGTATACCTGGCCATGAAGGCCGAGGACAGATTTCACCGCAAGATGCTGCGCGACTTCAAGCGGCGAGGGAGCAGGAAGTAACCCCGTTCCGTTCTCCCGTGGAGGAAGAAGCCGGAACTCCCACGCCCCCTTGCGTCCCTCGGCGGTGAACTGCGATGGCAAACGAGGCAGCAGGTGCCCTTCCCCACTTTTCGAGGAGGAGGCGACGCACACGCACCATAATAGTGGAAAGCAAGGGCAGGCGCGGCCACGGGCAATGCGGAACCGCCGTACGGGGCAGCCACGCTTTCGCATGGCTGCCAGTGTCCTCTACTCCTCCTCTTGAAGAGTTTGCCGGGGAGTCTTGCGCTCCTCGCGCTTCGCCTCATCCCACAACTCATCCATCTCGCCAAGCGTCATGTCACGCAGTTCCTTGCCCATCTCCTTGGCGCGCCGCTCCACATAGCCGAAGCGGCGGATAAACTTCTGGTTGGTGTGCTCCAGGGCATTGTCAGGGTTCAGGTGGTAAAGCCGGCCCGCATTGATCAGACTGAAGAGGAAGTCGCCATACTCCTCGGTCTGCCGCTCGCGGTTGTCCTCCCGGCCCAGTTCCCGCTCCAGTTCACCCAGTTCCTCACGCACCTTCCGCCACACATCCTCGCGCTTTTCCCAGTCAAAGCCCACCCCGCGCGCCTTGTCCTGTATTCGGTAAGCCTTGATAAGCGAGGGCAACGCATCGGGCACGCCCGAGAGCACGGTACGGTTTCCGCCCTTCTCCTTCTGTTTCATCTGCTCCCACGTCTTCACCACATCGCCCGCTGTCCGGGCCACGGCTTCGCCATAGACGTGCGGGTGGCGGAAAATCAGTTTGTCACAGAGTTTGTCGCACACATCTGCAATGTCAAACTGTCCCTTCTCGCTGCCTATCCTGGCATAGAAGCAGACGTGCAGCAGCACATCACCCAGTTCCTTCTCTATATTGGGCACATCGCCCTTCATGAGCGCGTCACACAGTTCAAATGTCTCCTCGATGGTGTTGGGCCTGAGGCTCTCATTGGTCTGCTTGCGGTCCCAGGGACACTTCTCGCGCAGGTTGTCCAGCACATCCAGCAACCGCCCAAAGGCTGCCAGTTTCTCTTCTCTTGTATGCATTCCCATACGTTGTTCTCCTATTACATTACTGCCTTGCGCACGCACGAGGGCACGGCTCTTTTCCTTGTGGCCATGTGCCACGCTTCGCCCTGCAAAATTACAAAGTTTTCCACAAGTTACAGCGGAATTTCGTACCTTTGCAAACTGGAACACACGAAACAAGACATAACACGGACATGGAATTAGCATCTAAGTATGCCCCCTCGGAGATAGAGGGCAAATGGTACGAGTACTGGCTGAGCCACAAGCTCTTCAGCAGCAAGCCCGACGGACGCGAGCCCTACACGGTGGTCATCCCGCCACCAAACGTGACCGGCGTGCTGCACATGGGACATATGCTCAACAACACCATACAGGACATCCTGGTGCGCAAGGCGCGCCTCGAAGGCAAGAACGCCTGCTGGGTGCCCGGCACCGACCACGCCAGCATTGCCACTGAGGCCAAGGTGGTCAACCGCCTGGCAGGGCAGGGCATCAAGAAGCGCGACCTCACCCGCGAGCAGTTCCTGGAGCATGCCTGGGACTGGACGCGTGAGCACGGAGGCATCATCCTGAAGCAGTTGAGGCGGCTGGGAGCCAGTTGCGACTGGGGCCGCACGGCCTTCACCATGGACGAGGAGCGGAGCGAAAGCGTGCTGCGTGTCTTCTGCGACCTGTATGACAAGGGGCTCATATACCGTGGCCTGCGCATGGTCAACTGGGACCCCAAAGCCCAGACTGTGCTCAGTGCCGAGGAGGTAATCTACCGCGAGGAGAAGAGCCATCTCTTCTACCTCCGCTATTATGTGGCCGACCAGGACACCAATCCCGTGCGTCCCACAGGCCAAGAGGGTGAGGTCCTGCATCGGGACGCCAGCGGGCGCTACTATGCTGTGGTGGCCACCACACGCCCCGAGACCATCATGGGCGACACAGCCATGTGCATCAACCCCAAGGACCCCAAGAACCAGTGGCTGCGCGGGCACAAGGTCACCGTGCCCCTGGTGGGCAGGGTGATACCCGTCATCGAGGACCGCTATGTGGACATCGAGTTTGGCACAGGCTGCCTGAAGGTGACACCCGCCCATGACGTGAACGACTACCAGCTGGGAAAGGCCCACAACCTGGAGACCATAGACATATTCAATCCCGACGGCACCATATCCGAGGCCGCCGGCATGTACGTGGGCATGGACCGCATGGACGTGCGCAGGCAGATAGCCACTGACCTGCAGCAGGCCGGGCTCATGGAACGCGTCGAGGACTATGACAACAAGGTGGGCTACAGCGAGCGCAACCAGGACACGGCCGTGGAGCCCCGGCTGTGCAAGCAATGGTTCCTCTCGATGAAGCACTTTGCCCAGATAGCCCTCCCGCCCGTGCTTGAGGGGAAAATCAAGTTCTACCCCACCAAGTACATCAGCACCTACCGCAACTGGCTGGAGAACATCCAGGACTGGTGCATCAGCCGCCAATTGTGGTGGGGACACCGCATCCCGGCCTACTTCGTGCCCACCCCCGAGGGCGAGGAAGAGCGCTATGTGGTGGCCATGACCGCACCGGAGGCACTGGAGAAGGCGCGCAAGCAGTTCGGTATGCCCGGCCTCAAGATGGAAGACCTGCGGCATGACGAGGACGCGCTCGACACCTGGTTCTCCTCCTGGCTGTGGCCCATCTCCCTCTTCCGTGGCATCACGCACCCCGGCAATGAGGAAATCAACTACTACTATCCCACATCGGTACTGGTCACCGGCCCCGACATCATCTTCTTCTGGGTAGCCCGTATGATTATGGCCGGCGAGGAGTACATGCACGATGTGCCCTTCCGCAACGTCTATTTCACGGGCATCGTGCGCGACGAGTTTGGGCGCAAGATGTCGAAGTCGCTGGGCAACAGCCCCGACCCCATCGGCCTGATCGACAAGTACGGGGCCGATGGCGTGCGCATGGGCATGCTCCTGGCAGCACCCGCAGGCAACGATATCCTGTTCAAGGAAGACTTGTGCAAGCAGGGTGCGAACTTCTGCAACAAGATATGGAACGCCTTCCGCCTGGTACAGGGCTGGCAGGTGGACGACATCGAGCAGCCCCTGGCAAGCGCGCGCGCCATCGAGTGGATGCAGGCGAAGATGCGCGCCGGGGTGGCCGAGATTGATGACCTGTACTCAAAGTACCGCCTCAACGAGGCTCTGATGACCGCCTTCAAACTCTTCACAGACGAGTTCTCGGGCTGGTTCCTGGAGATGGTGAAACCCGCCTACCAGACTCCCGTTGACCGCCGGACACGCCAGGCCACGCTCAAGATATTCGAGAACCTGATGAAGGTCATACACCCCTTCATGCCCTTCATCACCGAGGAGATATACCAGCACATCGCCGACCGTGCCGATGGCGACAGCATCATGACTTCGGTGCTCACAATGGACGCTCCCCACGAGGCTGACCGCGAGGTACTGGCCAGCATGGAGCAGGCCAAGCAAATCGTAAGCGGCGTGCGCGCCATACGCCAGAGCAAGAACATTGCCCCGCGAGAGCGATTGACGCTGGAGGTGATTGAGCCTGAAGGCACATCCCACTCTGCAGCCCACGACGAGGCCCTGTGCGAGATAATCAAGAAGATGGCCGCACTGGGGACGGTGCGCTTCGTGGCGCAGAAGAGCGAGGGCTCACAGTCCTTCCTCACCGGCACAGACGAGTACGCCGTGCCACTTGGAAACCTGATAGACGCAGAGGCCGAGGTGAAGAAGGCCGAGGCCGAAATCAAGCGTCTGCAGGGATTCATGGCCGGCATACAGAAGAAGTTGCAGAACGAGCGCTTCGTGCAGAACGCTCCCGCACAAGTGGTGGAACTGGAACGCAAGAAGCTCTCGGATGCAGAGAGCAAGATAGCCGCCCTCCAGGAGACCGTGCGCAGCCTGGGATAAGCCGCACGCGGGGAGTTTGGGTCCAAGCCGAAAACGCGGGGAGTTTGGGTCCAAGCCGAAAACGCGGGGAGTTTGGGTCCAAGCCGAAAACGCGGGGAGAGGAAAAGTCCATGGGCGTGGACTTTTCCTCTCCCCGCGTTTTCGCACGCATGCCCCAGGCTGTTTGCCCATTTACATGACCACACATACCGCTGCGGATTTCCCTGCACTCTTTCCCTAAGGGGAAACCATGGCTCTGGCACCAGCCCCCAGCCTGTACAAGTGAAGGCAGGAAGGGGTACTGTCGCCTGTGACATCCCCCCCCCCGTTTCTGAAGCTACACAGGCACGTTCCCGCTCACATTTTTATGGGGTCGCCCTCACGCGGTGAGGAGGAGGGGTCATAGACAGCCACCCCAACGAAGGAGTCGGCACAGCCATAGTACATGTACCAGCGTGAGCGGTGGTACACCAGGCCTTCCACGAACACGGTGCCCGCCGCATACTGCCCGCTCTTCTCGAAGTCCGCCATCGGACGGAAGAAAGGCTTGTCCAGCCGTGTCTTCATCTCCAGGGGATTATCGTTGCTGAAGAGCATCTGCCCCGCAGCGTATGTGTTTGCGGGATAGTCCTGGTCGCCATTCGTCCCGGCCCTGTTCTTCCCGTTATAGAGCAACACAATGCCATCGGCGGTTTTCACCGCCGGGGGGCCGCACTCGGTAAGCTGGCTGTCGAAATACCCCTTGCGGGGGCGAGCCAGATACTTGAGCGTGCCGTCGGCCTCGGTCACGGGTGTCCAGTTGACCAGGTCATCCGACGTGGCGGCACACACCCAGTACTCGCCCCAGTACATCAGGTATTTGTCCTCACCGTTCACACGCACCTTGGCAGCCTGCAGCCGTCCGTCGCGAACCTCGGTGACGATGGAGCCCGACTTGCAGGCAAGGTCTGAGAAGAGGCCGTTGAGAGCCAGCCTGAATGCCGGGCCATGGTGTGTCCAGTGGCGAAGGTCACGGCTTGTGGCAATACTAAGGCGGAAACGGTAGCGGTTCCATGACGTGTAAGTCATCACATACAGGGGCTTCCCATCGACCTCGGCCTCCACCACACGCGGATCCTCGGTACCTCCCTCCCACTCGAAGTGCCGGGACATGAGGCTCGTGTCGGGATACATGACCGGATTGGGCAGGCGGCTGTCCACGGTCACGCCGTCGGCCAGTTCCACCAGGCCAATCCTGGAGGTGCGGTGACCCAGTTTGGCTTTGGGATTGTCCTCGGCTCTGTAGAGCACGCACACATGCCCGTCACGCACCACAGCGGCGGGATTGAAGGTGTCGGCACACTCCCACCTCACGGTGTCACCTTTCATGGGACACAGGAAAAGGGTGCTGGAGGTGGGACTGACGATGGGGTTGACACCCTCGGGGCGCAAAAAACCACCCAAGGCCCAGGGGGGAAGAACATTGTCTCCCGCAAGGGCAGAGGCCGCCGTCATCATGGCAGCTGCTGTCAAGAGGAATTCCTTTCTCATTGTCGCTTCACAGTTAACATATCTCATAGGGTTACGCCCACAAAGTTACACAGGAATCGCCATAAGTCCAAAAAAACCTCCCTCCGGCACACGGATTTCTCTCAAACGAGGGAAAAAAGGCGGGTGGCAAGTATCACACGATACTGTCACTCGCCTCTTTGTATTATGACGCTCTCGCACTTTGTGCGCGGAAGCGATTCTGATTTAGCCAACCTCTATGTTCTTTGTGGCTATGGGCTCGTCCTTGGGAGCAATCTTGGGCAACTCGACAGTGAGTACACCATCGGAAACCTTGGCTGTAATCTTCTCCTTGTCCACGTCCTCGGGCAGTGCGAATGCCTGCTCGAAGTTGCTGTAGGAGAACTCGCGGCGCAGGTAATGCTCGTGCTTGTCCTCACCCTTGTGCTCCATCTTGTTCTCCATGGCTATGTGCAGGTTGTTCTCGCTGTCCACGTTCACCCTCACATATTCCTTCTTCAAGCCCGGTGAGGCAATCTCCATGGTGTAACTCTTGACACCCTCTTTCACGTTCACAGCGGGAGTCGTTGCCACAGCGGGACGTATCAAACCATTTCCAAAGAACCCTTCATTGAACCAGTTTGTCAACCAGTCTGAATCATTGTTTCTACGTACTACCAACATAATGTTTACCTCCGATTATCTTTTTGTTTGTTTATTCTTTTTTGTTTTGCGCCTCAGCCTTCGGTTCTTGACCTCCCGGCTTTCGGCCTTCATCCTGTTATGTTGCAACCTGCGTGCCAATGGGGCGAGCATGCCAATAACGGACTTCCTGTCTGCTCCTGCATGACAGAACCGTTAAATTATTTAACCTTTCAGACAAAAGCGGACACGTTTGCGTTTAATCTTACTTCGCGCAATGTCCACCTGCAACGCGCATTGTCACTTGCATGTACCTGTTACATTTCATCTCCATTGCAGCTAACTAAAAAAAAGAGAAAGGCAGGTGGCCGCACCTTGCGATGCCGGCCATCTGCCTTTCTCTCCTTTGCCCTCGTGTCCTGTGGGGACACAAATCCTTAGCAAACCTCTATCTTACGCTGCTGAGCCTTTGTCTCTTCTTCCTTCGGCTCTACCTTGGGCAGTTCCACGGTGAGCACTCCATCAGCCACCTTGGCGGCAATCTTCTCCTTGTCCACATCTTCGGGCAGCGTGAATGCCTGCTCGAAGTTGCTGTAGGAGAACTCGCGGCGCAGGTAGTGCTCGTGCTTGTCCTCTTCCTTGTGCTCCACCTTGTTCTCATAGGCGATGTGCAGGTTGTTGTCCTTGTCCACGTTCACCTTCACATTTTCCTTTTTCAAGCCAGGTGCGGAAATCTCCATGGTGTAAGCCTTGCTGTCTTCTTTCACGTTCACTGCGGGAGCTGTAGCTACGGCAGGACGCACCAATTCGTTTCCAAGGAAACCGTCATTGAACCAGTTTGTCAACCAATCTGAATCATTGTTTCTACGTACTAACCACATAGTTTTTCCTCCAATTATATTTTTGTTTGTTTGTTCTTTTTTTACCCCAGCCTTCAGTTCGTCTCCTCGCCTTTTGGCTTTCGGCTTTCACTCTGTTGTGTTGCAATCTGCGTGCCAACGGGAAGGAGCGGGCGAAAACTGACACATCGTCTGCCCGGAATGGCAGGAAACCCCTGTTCCGTTAACACTTCGGACAAAAGCAGACAAATCGCCTGCCATATAGTCATCTCCGTACACTGCCCTGCTTTTGGTTTTGCCCCTCCAAATCCCTCCACACGACTGGCGGAAGCGGAACAAGCGACACCGGTGGATTCGATGTGACGGCAGACGGCAAGAAACGTTGACGTCCGCCGGGCAGAGCGTGAGTCACTCTGCCCGGCGGACGTTCCGTATTTGTCTCCCGGCCAGGGATGTCACTTTCCCTTGGCCTTTGCGAGTTCCTCGCGCAGCGTGTCCTCACCGGGAAATCCGATGTGCTTCTGCTGTACCTTTCCCTTGCTGTCAACCACGATGTAGGCAGGAATGCCCTGTACCTGGAATTGCTTCATGAGTGTGCCCCACTGCTTCTCACTCACATAGAAGTGGTCGCCGTGGATGCCGGGCACCATCTTGCTCCAGGTGGCCTGGGGCGAGGTGGGGCTGGTCACATACACAAAGGCACACTTGCCCCAGAGTTCCTTCTTGAGCGGCTCGATGGTCTTCATGGCCATGCGGCATGGGCCGCACCAGGTGGCCCAGAAGTCAACCAGCACAGGCTGACCCTTGTAGCGGGCCACTATCTGCTGGAAGATACGGTTGCCCGTGAGCGTGTCGCTCAATTGGATGATGTTTGCCGTGGCCTTCTTTCCAGCCTTCACCTGCTTGGTGGTGGCTGTCTTGCCCGCGTTCTGTGCCGATGTGGCCTGCGGGCAGATTGCCCCGCCGGCCATGGCCAGCAGGACGAGCAGGATGCGTGTTGTCCTCATATTGATCTTCCTTTTTTCTTTTATCCTATATTATATGCACGCGCGCGAGAAGAGGGCAGAGCGTTTTGTGCTTCCCCACGCGTGCCTGCTGTCGCGCGGGGACAAAGTTACGGTTAAAAAACCAAACCGCACACATTTTCCCCCACAAATGCACCGCGATCCGGGAAAACACGGCACCGGAACAGCCTCTGTCCAGCCTGACGTTCACGTCACGGCGGACGGCAGGCCGAGGACGTGCACGACGCACAGGGGCGCGCTACAGCGCGGGCGCGCGGCCATTGATTCCCAATCCCAGTACCGGCTATCTGGTACTGGAGTTTCTTATTGCTGGTACTGGAGTGCCAGTCGTCCGAAACTCCAGTACCAGCCATGTGGTATCACAGAGGGAGTGACCCGCGCAAGCAAAGTGGGGCTGCAAGCATGCCCTGCGACCCGCCATGGGGACGCAGACGCCATAGCCTTCCAGGGGAGGGCAACGGGCGCACAGCTTCCAGTATGGTCGCCTGCAGGTGTCCCTGGACGCGTTGGCGCCAGCGTTCCCAAGAAACAAGGGCTGCGTTTTTGTTGCACATGTCACGGCTTTACACTACTTTTGCCGAAACACGACAGATGAGATGCATAAGAAAGGGGATATTGTCAACCTATGCCACTACCACTCCCCATGTGGGGAAATCATCTTGGCCTCGACCTGCGGGAAACTCTGCCTGTGTGACTGGGACGGCATGCCATGTGCCCATCGGAACATGCGCCGGATCCAAAAACTGCTGAAGGGAGAATTCAGGGTAGAGCCTTCCAGTGTGCTGCGGCAGACAGCCCGGGAGTTGGACGAATATTTTGCCCAGAGCCGCAAGACATTTGACATTCCGCTACTCACAGTCGGCACGGACTTCCAAAAAAGCGTGTGGCGGGCCCTGCTTGATGTCCCATACGGAAAGACACGCAACTACATGCAAATAGCCCGACAGGTGGGCACCCCCATGGGAGTGAGGGCTGTGGCACAAGCCATAGCCGCCAACGGCATCTGCATCCTTGTCCCCTGCCACCGCATCATTGGGTCAGACCATTCTCTGACAGGATTCGCAGGCGGACTGGATATAAAGAAGGCACTCCTGGAAATGGAGGGGGCACTCATGCCCTCACTTCCGGAAAACTGGTGACATCATAAAAAAAACATACACCCAAAATCAAGTATGTTCTCTAGCAAGAGAGACCCCCCGTCCCGGCAAGGCACATGGTCACCCTGCTCCCTCTTGGCACATTTTTAGCGTGCAGCCCGTTTAATTTCTCCTTGGAAAGTCCGGTCAATCCTGAGACTTCCTCGACGGAGAGACCCTTCTGGAGCATTTTACGCGCTATAGACATAACTCCCTCTGTCCGTCCAATCTCAATTCCTTCTGCACGACCCTCGGCACGACCCTCGGCCAATCCTTCCAGTCTGACATTCCCCAACACGTCATTCTGGATCATGATGGCATTAAGATGCTCGTCATAGGCATAACGCTCGGCATCGGACATGGAATAATACTTCAACTTTTCCCTGGCCTCCCGCAAGCCTGGGGCACTCGTGCCGGAATCTATGACACCTGTCTTCAGGTAACTGACCCATTCCTCCAGAGGAGACTTGGCTACAGAGTCAAACTCATTGACCCTTACGAGAATATAGGTGGGGAATATCTCCGATGGGGATTTCCGCACGATGGTGTCCTTCTCTTTGGCACTGACTACAAGGTTGTCGTGTGTGTGCATACCCACGAAGTTGTTCTGCCCCACATAGACATAGTCAGACCCCTTTCCCAAGTCGAAGTACAGGATGCTTATTGAATACACCTTCTTCACCTCGCTGTAACTGTTGCCCAGGTTGATGTGCTCGGTGATGGCCTTGGCCACGCCATAAAGCACACGCTCCAGATAGTAGAGTTCGCTCGTGTTCTGTATCTCCACGATGATAATCTCCCCTTTGCTGTTCCTGGCCTTGATATCCACTCGGTTGAACTTGTCATCCTGCGTTTGCTGATTTCCCTCACCCTCCAATATCTCGACAATCTTGATGGGTTCGTTCAGAAACACGGTGAGAAACCCCTCAAGCACGCCAAAGTTGGCCTTTTGACGGAGCAAGCGCTTGATTGCCCAGTCAAAGCGGATATACCTGTCTCTCAGTTCTGCCATGTTGATGATTTTGAATGTTTACACTCTTCCACCCTCACTCCAGTGCCGCAGTTGTCACTCTCCTTCCTCGACCAGCCGGTCAACAGGAAGCCCGGTCATTTCCGAAACACGCTCCACGGCAACACCCGCTTTCACCAGAGCCTTGGCCGAAGCGAGCAACGCGTTGTCTTTTGCCATAAGTTGGGCATCCTTCTGTTCCAGCTGGGCATCCTTCTGCTCCAGCTGGGCATCCTTCTGCTCCAGCTGGGCATCCTTCTGCTCCAACTGGGCATCCTTCTGCTCCAACTGGGCATCCTTCTGTTCCAACTGGGCATCCTTCTGTTCCAGCTGGGCATCCTTCTGCTCCAACTGGGCATCCTTCTGCTCCAACTGGGCAT